>OLPI01001865.1_pt1 | contig 17780 bp, 21 predicted proteins | sample 1672361 | NCBI WGS metagenome assembly OLPI01 (sample SAMEA3136675, study PRJEB25190) | human gut metagenome
ATGGCTTCAACATTTTCAATGAGCTGCCGCTGCACCTGTGCAACATCAATCTGTTTCTGATCCCGCTGGGCGTGTGGAAGAGAAACCGCTCGATCATGGGCTTTTCCTTCTTTGTAGCGCCCCTTGGCGCACTGATGGCGCTGCTCTTCCCGGAGCCTCTGTTCTCCGGCTTTTCGCTGTTCCTGCCACGGATCTTTGGCTACTATGTGACCCATGCGCTCCTTGTTGTCTGCGGTCTGAGTCTGGCGACGCTGGGCTTTTACCGTCCTGCCCCAAGGGATATTCCGCAGATCCTCAAGACCTTTGGCCTGCTTGCCGTAGGTGCGCACCTTATCAATCTCCTGTTACGTCTCACGCTCTGCCCAGAGGCGAACTACTTCTTCACTTATGGCGCGGAGATTGGTGTGCTCAAGCTGTTTTGGCGTATCATCCCGGTGCCGCTGCTCTACGGGCTACCGGCACCGCTGATCCTTGCAGCCTATATGTACGCGGTCTGCGCGTTGTCCCGCCCGACGCAAGGAGAGGAAGATGTGTCTTTTTCATAGGTTGGATAAGTCCCACAGTGCAAAAAACAGGAGGATAAGACATTGCTACATAGAAATGTAAGAGGAATCGGAATCGCCCTGTGCTTGTTGACTCTCTTTCTCTTCCTGTCCGGGTGCGGCTCATTGAAGGATGACTCGCTTCTGATCGTCAATGCAGTGATCACGGAAGTCGATACAGGAAAGCAAACCATAACGGTAAAAGACGATGTCGATGAAAACCCTTTAGGTGAGGGCTGTCTGGTAGACTGTTCATCCATTCCTATGTTCTATTGCGACTTTGCCACGCAGAAGGTTACAAGGATTTCTTTTGAGGACTTACAGGTCAATGATAAGGTTACTGTGAGTATCAGAAACTCGGAAATGGAGAGCTTCCGAAGCGGCAGCGGTGGCGAGAATACGATTAAGGTCGAACAATTGCAGTTGTATACGCAAAGGGTGCTTCGCTGACTACGGTTTTTCAAAAAGGGAGCCGTCGAACCTCAGACGGAAAAATAGTTGAAAGAATTATTCTTCAATCTTTGTAACTTTTTGGCTTGCTGGGAGTCTAATATATAGATTTGAAGAGATGGGAGGGAACTGTGTGGACGGATTTGAGGTCATCTATTCTAAATACAGCCCTCTGGTTTTTCGATATTTGCTTTCCCTTGGCGTGGATTTTCTGAGTGCTGAAGAACTAACAGCAGAAACCTTTTATCGAGCGTATATCAATTTCGATAAATACAGGGGGGAGAGCAAAATTGAAACTTGGCTCTGTGCAATCGCAAAAAATGAGTATCGTAAGGATTGTAAAAGAAGAGAAAAGGCAACCGCCACGGAAGAAATAGCCCGAACCGCAGATCAGACAGACTTGGTTGACCGTCTGCTGGATAGGGATCAGGCGATTGACATATACAAAACAGTTCACAGCATGGCCGAGCCGTACAAAGAGGTTTTCCTGCTTCGGGTTTTAGGAGAACTCAGCTTCAAGGAAATATCACATATTTTTGGGAAGTCTGAATCATGGGCGAAGGTCACTTTTTTCAGAGCAAAGATCAAAGTAGTAGAAAAGAGGGAGGAATCTATATGAAAAATGTCACTTGCAGCATTGTAGAGGATCTGCTTCCTCTTTATATGGACGGCTGCTGCTCTAAGGATAGCCAACAGGCGGTTGTCGAACATATGAAAACCTGCGAAAAATGCAGGGAAACGTATCGCCATTTGCAGAGTGATTTGCCCACTATCGCAAATGAAACGACCGATATGCGCTCCGAGGAAATTGCGCGTTCACTTTCAAAAAGAATCAAGAAACGCAAAGCGGCGGCTGCGGTGTTTGCGGTAATATTCTGCCTGTTTGCAATGCTCTCTCTCTTCTTCGTGGGCAAGGCGATCATGATAATGAGAGGGCAGGGTTCACCGGTATCTCTTGGCAGTCTGGAAAGCGCGGTAAATCTCTCTGAGGGCGATTTCTCCTGTTCCGCCCAAGATATAGGTGCTTACAGCTTTTTTACCAATACAACGAGAATCATTATTAGAACCGACGCTCCCTTAGATGAGACGGTGACGGTTCGTCTTTGGAATACAGAAAACATGAGTGAGAACATTCTGCAGAGCCGCCTTGACAAAAAGCAGAAAATCTGCATCTTTACGCACCTATCCAGCCGGAACCGCTATGCGATTACTGTAGACAATATGCCCGATATAAGCATTTCTGTCAGTAGTCGTCTTACATTTTGGGAAGCGTTTTCCCGAGCCCTGCAAAATGAATAAGTGTTTTGAGGCCGGGGTATGGGGCGCGGAGCCACGCAAAGCCAACAGCGGGCGCCGTGCAAGAGCAGGCGGCTCCAGCTGAAGAAAACGAATTGCCGAAGCAGCTCGATCCATTTCAATCTATCAGTCTAACAGAAGCTTGAACCATGGGCGGCGGGACAGTTTACTGTCCCGCCGCTCTGCTTGGTGCCTTCAGGCGTGGAAATAACCCCCGGTTTTACCGGGGGAAGAAAAACAGCTTTAGCATGAGGCTTTCTGAAGGAAAGCAAATGCTTAAGAGTAAACATTTGAATGAGAAAGAGAAGTTGAAGGAATAAGCTTTGCCTGTACCCGTCTACGGGCGGCAGTGCGTGTGATGCGATAATATAATTCAGTGCCCATTATAAAGGCTATGCCGGTAATAGCCCCTTTTATGGGCAGGTCAAACCACCAGTTTACTGGTGGTCATGGTTGCCGTCCAATCACGGTACGGACAGATGGGCTTCGACAGTAATTCCAGGTTCCTGAGATGACATGAAGCGTACTACATGGAAGCACACTTCGTGATGGAATAAGATTTTTGTAGAAGATGCAGAAATCTGTCGAAACGGAGGTCTCAGCACATGAATCCATATAAAGAAATACTCCGAAAATTCTTCTCGAAATATGTTAGCACTCTACGTAAACGCAGGGGGCTGACACAGGAGGAGATGGCGGAGAAGCTTCGCATCACCGGGCGGGCATATAGCGATTTGGAGCGAGGGATATACTGCTTTTCCGCTGTTGCACTGGTGTTCCTGCTGCTCATGCTGGAGGAAGGGGAGATAAAGGAAGTTTTATCTCCCTTGCGGGAGGAAATTGAAAAAGTCGAGAGCAGAGAGGTGGCGTAGTGATCCATGGAGATGAGGGATATATACGGGCTTTTGCGCCGGCTTGGCCTTTCTGCGGAAAACACTCGCTTTTTTCATGTTTCGTATGCTGTCTACCTGACGACCCGGCAGCCGGTCCGGACGCCATTTGCTGAATGGTGGCTGTACCCGGCAGTTGCCGGACAATATCACACCTGCATTTTCAACGTAAAGCGCAGCGTCTGCATTGCGGTGGACCATGTGTGGGAAACGGAAAGAGGAGCGCTGAGATCCATCACGAAGTATCCCTTGAAGCGGGAACCTCTTCCTTCGGAATTTATTGCCATTCTTGCCACCTACATCAAGAGCGGCGATGCAGCGTGAGCCTTTCACAATTACCGTGTGCTTAGGGAAGTAGGAAATAATTGGCACGCAGGGTAAACTTGAAAGCGAAGCGTCATCAGGGGGGAAAAGCTGCCAGCTCTTGTAAATATTGTCAAGGAAAAGCCGCTTCTGCGCCGCTCGATCAGCCCCGCGTCCTCCAGCTCGGAAAGAGCGGTTTTCACGATCATGGGGCTTCTGTCCAGCGCGGCAGCAATCTTCTCTATGGAAAACACAAGATAGATCCTGCCGCCCTCGTCCAGCCAGCCGTTTGCCTGTGAGAGCGTCGCCCGGTCAAGCAGCAGCGCGTACAGCAGCTTCGCCGTCTGGGTCAGGTCTGCTTGCAGCAGGAAGCGGGGGTATGGCAGATACGGCGGCAGCCGGGCATCCGCTCTCATGTACTCAGTGATGGAATGTCACCTCCTTCGCGGGAATCAGGGGTATAACGAATCGTGACAGCCCTCAGTCGGGCGGTTTCCAGCGTTTCGACCAGTAATGCGGACAAAGAACAACGATTGCCCGGAAGCTCTGCTTGCAGCCGTGGATGCACCCACGGCAAAGGGGATTGTAGGAAATGCGGTTTCGGTGGTCGAGGAAGAACGACCATTCCAGCCGCCGCTGCTTGTTTATTCTCGGCATTTTCACGCTCCTATCTGTCGCCAAAGCGTTACACTCCGGCAGACGGTCAAACTGTAAATCTCGGTATCATTTTCGGGTTCTTTTCGCCCTGTGCGCCCCATTTAAGGAACGGGCGGTATTGCGGTATGGGTAAGTCCCTTCGGCGCGTTCTGTGCGCTTTCGGGAGGGGGCATTTGCTCCATTTCTGGATTTGAAAACAAATTGTATCTTTTTCGTGCGCTGTATTGTATTTCTCGTGCAGATGGTGTATAATGATAGTGCCAGTAGAAAGGGGATGATTTCATGGCTGGAACTACAACAAACATCAGCATCCGAATGGACAGCGACCTGAAAGCACAGGCTGACGCTTTGTTTTCGGAGCTTGGCATGAATCTCACAACGGCTTTCAATATTTTCGTGCGTCAATCGCTCCGGGAGGGCGGGATTCCGTTTGAAATCTCCATCAATCAGCCTAACAAGGAGACGATTGCCGCCATGCTGGAAGCAGAAAGGATTGCGAAAGACCCGTCTGTAAAGGGCTATAACGACCTTGACGAGCTTTTTGCCGATCTGAAAAAGTGAGAAAAACAAAGCTGACCGTCAAGCCGACCACGGCGTTCAAGAAGGATTACAAGCTGGCAATCAAGCGCGGACTGCAAATTGAGCTTCTTGAAACCGTGGTCGAAACGCTTGCAATGGGAAACGCGCTGCCGCCTGAGAACAGAGATCATGACCTGACCGGCAACTGGCGTGGACACCGGGAGTGCCACATTCAGCCTGACTGGCTTCTGATCTACCGCATTGAGGACGATGTTCTGGTGCTGACACTTTCCAGAACCGGAACGCACAGCGATCTGTTCGGGAAATGAGCATTGTGCCGCATGGGGAAACCTGTGCGGCATTTTGCTTTTTATAACTCCTGCTCATGTTTCCGTCCGTGTTTCGGCTGTTGCGGCTGTATCGCCATCTGATAGTTGCGCTGCATGGTCATCAGCTCATGCAGCCGGTCGCTTTTCTCGCGGTAATCGTTGTAGCACTCGTTTTTCTCTGAAATGAGAGATTGAATCTCCGCAACGACCTCTTTGCGTTTCGGAAGCTGCTTGGGTGCGCCCAGCTTGTCAAGCTGGCGCTTGGCAGCATCGTTGATGATAAAATCCGCTTCATGCGCGGCATAGAATTTCTGCTTGTCCTTTTCCTTGCGGATCATGCGACACTCCTTGATAACGGGATAGGTGTTGCGGTAATTGTCCATCGCTTCCAGCAGTGCCTTTTTGTCCGTCACCTTGGCAGCGGCAGCGTCATAGCGGTTGCGTGCTTCCCGTGCTTCCGCACCGGCTGCATCAACAGCGGCGATCAGCTTGTCTGGAGATAGAAGGTCATGCTCCTGCAAGTACATGAAGGTTTTCGACCACGCCTTGAGACTGTGCATCGACGCCCAGCGGTCATAGCCGATGCCCTTGCCCTCGGCGCGTTTTGCTTCGCGGTCAACTATGCGCCCAATGGAAAAGAAGTTTTAGGATAACCTCCTATTTATTACTGCAACCATTGTAGCAGGAGAATTAGCGGAAATCGAATGTGCGGATAGCAAAAAAGCGCCGCCTTGGAATTACTCCCAAGACGGCGCTTTTCTGTTGTGGATCAGAGCGAACACTTCGCGGCGAAACCGCCGCTGAAGAAATAGGTGTTCGTCCAATACCTGTTTGGTGGTGCAGGTGGATTGCTCCGCCATTGATCCCACCGGTCTGGAGGAAAAGCTGTTTGGCCGGGAAGGCGGCGCGCCGGGCCTGTTCCGCGAGGCGGACGGCGGCACGCTGGTGCTGGAGGAGGTGGATCGTCTGCCGCCGGGCGCACAGGCCCGGTTGCTCCACGCCACCCAGCGCCGGGAGGTGCTTGCGCTGGACGCCGCCCAGCCCATCGCCGTGGATGTGCGGATATTGGCGGTGGCAGGCCCCGCCCTGCGGGAGGCGGTGGACGCCGGACGCTTCCGGCAGGATCTCTACTACCGGCTGTCCGCCTTTTCCGTGGAGCTGCCTCCCCTGCGTGACTGCCGGGAGGATATCTACACCATCGCCAACGAGTTTATGGAGGAGATCTGCCAGCGCTACCACATCCCGGACAAGGCGCTGTCCGGCGAGGCGTTCAGCAAGCTCCTCAACTACGACTGGCCCGGCAACCTGCGGGAGCTGGAGAACGTGCTGGAGGGCGCGGCGGCGCTGTCCGACACGGACATCATCTACCCCGAGCATATCCATCTGGACGCGGAGCCCGTCCCCCTGACGCTGCGCCAGCATATGCGGCAGGAGGAGCGCCGCTATATCCAGCAGGTGCTGCTCCAGTGCGGCGGCGACAGAAAGCTGGCGATGAAGCAGCTGGACGTGTCCCGCTCCGTATTTTATGACCGGTTAAAGGAGTACGGTCTCGGTTGACCCGCTCTTTTTATCGTATTTTCGTCACATTGCGAAAGGAGAACAAACATGAAGAATTTGCAGGATTTCCCCCGCATCCCTCTGGCGGTACTCCCCACCCCCATTCAAAAGCTGGAGAACATCAGCCGTCTGCTGAACACCAATGTATATATCAAGCGCGACGACCTGACCGGTATCGGTCTGGGCGGCAACAAGGTGCGTAAGCTGGAGTTCCTGCTGGCGGACGCCAAGCGCAAGGGCGCGGAGGTGGTGTTCACCACCGGCGGCGCACAGTCCAACCACGCCATGCTGACGGCGGCCTGCGCCAAGAAGCTGGGCATGACCCCCATCCTCATCCTGAAGAAGAAGGGCGTCACCGACCGCAAGGGCAATCAGCTTCTGGAGTATCTCATGAATACCGATGTCCGCTTCATGGACACCAACAGCTATGACGATATCTATGAGGAAATGGACCGCGTGGGCAAGGCGCTGGGCAAGCCCTACTACAAGATCCCCTGCGGCGGCTCCAACGCCATCGGTGCGCTGGGTTATGTCAACTGCATGAAGGAGATCGCCGACACGGGGATGCACTTCGACTACGTCTGCTGCGCCGAGGGCAGCGGCGGCACCCACGCCGGCGTGGCGCTGGGCGCTATGCTCTATATGCCCCAGACCAAGACCGTGGGTCTGATGGTGGACAGCGACCCCTTTGAGGTCATCACCACCAACATCATGCAGGAGACCGCCAAGCTGCTGGAGCTGGACTTCACGCCCACGGCGGAGAACGTCCACCTCATCGATATGTGCAGCCCCGGCTACGCCATCCCCTCCCCCGAGGGCAACGCCGCCATCCGCATGATGGCGGAGAACGAGGGTCTCTTCCTCGACCCCGTCTACACCGGCAAGGCCTTCGCCGGTCTGGTGAAGATGGCCCGCGAGGGACAGTTCAAGCCCACCGACAACGTGCTGTACCTCTACTCCGGCGGCGCGGGCGGCCTGTTCGCCATCGACATCGAGCTGGACTGAGTCGCCTTAGCGGGCGCAGGCGTTTAAATCCGGTTATCGGTTGTCATCAGGCGGGTATGCCTTTCCCGCACACATAGAGCAGCACCCAAAAGAACGGCCGGAGGAAGCTCTGGCCGTTCTTTGCACAGCGGGAATGGGAAAGAGTATGGAAAAATCTTGCCGAAGCGCTTGCCGATACGGCGAGCGTTTTTGCATTTCTGTGGTTGTAAAGCTGCCGAAAATGGTGTAGTATGTAGGCGGATATTTTATACCAATCCGGAGGTGGACTATGCAGATGACCGTGCCGCGCCCGCGTGAACAGGCGCTGGAGCAAATCATGGCGTATATATTGGAGAATAAACTTTCCGCTGACGATAAGCTTCCGCCGGAGCGTGAAATGTGTCAGATGTGGGGGGTTAATCGCTGCACCCTGCGCAGCGCCATTGCCGCCCTGACGGAGCAGGGGATTGTGTACGCCGTTCAGGGCAGCGGGACCCGTATTGCGCCCAGATTTCGCCGTATCCTACAGGATTTGCAGGGATTTTCGGAATACGCCGCCGATTGCGGCCTGCGGCCGGAAACGAGGCTGTTGTCCATGTCGCAGGTGGAGTGCGACAAGCAGCTTTCCCGGCGGCTCCATCTGGTGCTGGGAGAAAATGCCTATCGAATCTCCCGCCTGCGCATTCTCAACGGCCAGCCCACCCTTATCGAAACGGCCTATATTCCCGCCGCGCTGGCCCCCGGCCTGGAGGAGCATGATCTGGTGACCGGCTCCCTCTTTTCGGTGCTGCGGGAGGGGTACGGCCTGGATCTGGATCACGGCGAAGAGAAGGCCAGCATCACCACAGCCGCAGAGGAGGAGGCCGTTCATCTCGGCATCGCCGCCGGGGATCCTGTGTTCTGGATCGTCAGCATCACGCAAACGCCGGAGGGCGTTCCTGTGGAATATTGCCGCACCGTGGCAAGAGCGGACAAGGTGGAGCTGGTCAGCGTTCTCCACCGCGGAGAAAGCGAGGCATCCGATCATGCGTGAAATCAGCTATAAATCCCCGCTTTATATCCAGCTGCGCGAGGTGATCCGCAGTAAGATCGAAGAAGAAGAATACTTGCCCGGCACAGCCATACCCTCGGAAAATCAGCTGATGGAGACCTATGGGCTCAATCGGGTGTCCGTTCGCAGTGCGCTGGCGGCGCTGGAGTTTGAGGGACTTTTGAAAAGTGTGCAGGGAAAAGGCGTTTTTGTAGCGGGGCCCAAGGCCAAGCGGAATATGGATACGCTGGGCGGTTTTCACAACACCATGCGCCAGAGCGGCGGAAACACCGCCACACGGATTCTCAGCAAGGCGCTGCGTCAGGCAGGCCCCTATTATGCCCGCCTGCTGGAGATTTCCCCCGAGAGCACCATCTGGTTTATTCGCCGGGTAGAAAATACGGCGGGCGAGCCGGTGGCGCTGGAGGAGCTTTACATTCCCTACAGTATGGTGCCCGGTCTGGAGGAGGTGGATATAAAGCTGTTCTCCATCTATGACATCTATCAGTGGAATGGCATCGTGCTGGGAGAGGGACATCAGACGCTACGCATCACCCGGCTGCCGCCTATGCTGGCCAAGCACATGGACGTGCCGCCGGAGCAGGCGGTAATGGAGTTTTCATGCACCACCCGGGATCGGGGCGGCCGGGTGGTGGAGTTTTCCCGCAGCTATGTGCGCAACGATAAGGCGGAGTTTGTCGTCCACTTCCGTCACACAAATCCATAATTGGTATAACTTTTAATATTACAACTACCAATACAGGCGGATAAAATGCGTTATCCGCCTGTATTTTTTACCATTTGTTGTTATTTTAACCAAAATTGCCGGGGCTGATTTTAGCCGAAACATAGAATTCACGTTTTTTTGCCGCAAAAACCGATTATCATCTTGTAATTGGTATAAGTTGATACTATACTTATCACATCAGGGCAACACAACAAAAAAGATTGAGAGGTGGGCCACTTGTCCGATTCCATCGTATCGCTGCGCCATGTGGAAAAATGGTATGGCAACAACCACGTGGTAAAAGACATGAATCTTGAAATTCAAGAAGGCGAATTTCTGACATTACTGGGGCCGTCCGGCTGCGGAAAAACCACAACCCTGCGCATGATTGCAGGCTTCGAGAATGCTACATCCGGCACCATCGAGGTGCAGGGCCAGCGGGTAGAGGAAAAGGAACCCTATGAGCGGGATGTAAACACCGTTTTCCAGAACTACTCCCTGTTCCCTCACATGACGGTGTTTGATAACGTGGCTTACGGGCCCTCCATCCGCAAGGTGCCCAAGGATGAGATCAAGCGCCGGGTTACCGAGATGCTGGCGCTGGTGCAGATGTCCGGCTATGAAAAGCGTAAGCCGGATGCCTTGTCCGGCGGCCAAAAGCAGCGCGTCGCCATTGCGCGGGCGCTGATCAACAACCCCCGGGTGCTTTTGCTGGATGAGCCCTTGGGCGCGCTGGACCTGAAGCTTCGCAAGCAGATGCAGATCGAGCTAAAGCGCTTGCAGAAAAAGCTGGGGATCACCTTTGTATATGTGACCCACGATCAGGAGGAAGCCATGACCATGTCCGACCGCATCGCGGTGATGCGTGACGGCGTGATTTTGCAGATGGATGCGCCCGCGAAGATTTACGACCGGCCCAACTGCCGGTTTGTCGCGGACTTCATCGGCGAGAGCAACGTGATCTCCGGCGTGGTGCGGTCTGTGGAGGGAGAGAAGCTTTCCGTTGAGACGCCTGACGGTATGATCCTGGCCTGCGGCGAGGGCTTTACCGTGGGCGAAAAGATCTGCGTCTCCGTCCGCTCCGAGTATCTGAATCTTTCCGCCACGCCGGTGGAGGGCTTTACCCTTCGCGGAAAGGTGAAGGACTTCATCTACATCGGCACCGTCATCAAAACGGCGGTGGAGCTGAAGGACGATCAGGAGATCAAGCAGTCCCGCTTCGAGCTGGACGGTACGCTGCGTGAGGGCGCGGATGTCTATGCGTGGTGGGAGCCGCATCACGGCGTTGCCATCCACGATGCTTCCGAGTCTGAGGTGCAGTCATGAGCGCCCCCGCGCTGACAAAAAAGCGGCGTCTTCCCGCGCTGGCACAGGCAGGCCCTGTGTCACTGTGGATGATCCTGTTCGTGACGGCGCCGCTTCTGTTCATCATCTACATCAGCTTCATGTCCCGCGGGCCCTTCGGCGGTGTGGTGTATGAGTTTACCACGGAGAGCTATGCCACGCTGCTGGATACCATCTATTTTGAGGTGATCCTCAAAAGCTTCAAGGTAGCGCTGACCACCACGGTGGTATGCCTGCTGCTGGGATATCCCTTCGCGTATTATATCGCCCGCAAGCCCTCGGATGTGGCGGCCAAGCTGATCATGCTGCTGATGATCCCCATGTGGACCAACTCGCTGATGCGCCTGAATGCCTGGATGCTTCTGTTCCAGACCAACGGCCCGGTCAACAATCTGCTGATGGCCATGCACATCATCGACAGCCCCATCATGTTCATCTACTCCGATGGGCTGGTGATGCTGGGTCTTATCACCAACTATCTGCCGTTTGCGGTATTGCCCATGTACGCGTCCATCGAGAAATTGGAAAACCATGTGCTGGAGGCTTCTGCCGATTTGGGCGCGGTGCCCCGCGTGACCTTCTTCCGCGTGACGCTGCCGCTGACCTTCCCCGGCATCTTCTCGGCCATCATCCTTACCTTCATCCCGGCGCTTGGTACCTATACCATCACCGATATGCTGGGCGGCGGCAAGGTGCTCTACATCGGCAACATTATCAAGAACCAGTTCGGCATCATCCGCAACTGGCCTCTAGGCGCTGCATTGAGCGTTCTTCTGCTGGCCATTACGGCGCTGCTCATCTTCATTTACTCCCGGTTTGCGAAGATCGAAGATATGGAGGTGCTGTGATGAATACGGTTAAAAACAAGCGCGTTCGCCGGCAAAAGCGCAGCAAATTCCTGACAGATCTCTACGCGGCGCTCATCTACGCCATGTTCTATATCCCGGTGGTGGTGATGATCGTCTTCTCGTTCAACGATTCCAAGCGCAACTATGCGTGGACAGGCTTTACAACGCAGTGGTACGGCAAGCTCTTCTCCTTCGGCAACCACGATCTGTGGGAGTCGCTGGTCTACTCGCTGGTCATTGCCGTGCTGGCTACGATCATCAGCGTTATCATCGGTGTGCTGGGCGGTATCGGCCTGAAGAAGTTCGAGTTCCGCGGGAAAAAGTTCATCGGCCTGATGCTGTATGTTCCCATTGTGGTGCCGGAGATCGTGCTGGCAGTGGCCATGCTGATCATCTTCATCACTGTGGGTGTCAGTCTGGGTATGGGGACGATTATTATCGGCCACTGTACCTTCTGTATCCCCTATGCGGTTATCACCATCAAGGGACGTATCTCCGGCGATAACGAAACCTTGCAGGAGGCTTCCATGGACTTGGGCGCCAACCGGGTCCAGACCTTCTGGCGGGTGACGATCCCCAGCATCATACCGGGAATCGTTTCGGCGGCATTTCTCTCCTTCACGCTGTCCATCGATGACGTGGTGATGTCCAACATGCTGGCCGGCGCCAACCAGTCCACCCTGCCGGTGCTGATCCTGTCGGTCAACCGCACCGGCATTACGCCCGATATCAATGCGCTGACCACCGTGATGGTGCTGGTGATGGTGGGGGGCATGTTTATCATCAACGGGATCCAGCGCTTCTTGAAAAAACGCGAAGAACGGGCGGTGGCTGCGGCGGAAAACGCGCGGCTGATGCAAGCTAAGAACTGATTTCTTCCGCTGCGGCGGTTGAGATAAAATTAAAACGGAGGTTTATGTATGAAAAAGTTTATTGCACTGCTTCTGTCCCTGATGATGCTGCTGACGCTGGCAGCTTGCGGTGAAAAGGGAAAGACCACTGACGGCGGCGAGGACGCCGGCAGCACCAAGCTCAACATTTTTATGTGGGGCGACTACATGTCCGATGATCTGGTCGCCAATTTCGAGAAGGAATACGGCGTCAAGGTCAACCTGAGCTACATGAACGATAACGCCGACTCCATCACCAAGCTGACCGCCGGCGCCGGCGACGGCTATGACCTGATCATGACCTGCGACGCGTACATGGAGTCCCTGATCGCCGGTGACTATCTGGAAAAGCTGGATCTGTCCCAGGTGCCCAATTCCGCCAATATCAACAAGGCGTATTGGTCCGAGCAGAATCAGGACTATTGCGTGCCCTATCTGATGAACTACATCTATGTGGTCTATGATACCGAGCGCTGCCCCATCGAGATCACCTGCTACAACGACCTGATCGATCCCGCGCTGAAGGGCCAGCTGGGCTCTATCGACGGCGCACGCAACCTCTTCCCCATCGCCCTGATCGCGCTGGGCTATGACCCCAACAGCACCGTGGAATCCGAGATCGCCGAGGCCTATGAGTGGCTGGTGAAGTACAACGCCAACGTGGTGGCTTACGGCTCCACCGAGAGCAACATCTGCAACGGCACCATCTCCGCGATGCTCACCTATGACGGCAACACCGCCGAGGCCATGGCTACCATGGGCGAGAACAACACCCTGGTCATCGCTCCGTTCACCAAGGATCCCGTCCAGCTGGGCTTCGACCTGTTCGTGGTTCCCAAGGGTGCTCAGCACACCGATCTGGCCTACAAGTTCCTGAACTACGTATGTGATCCGCAGGTTATGGCTGCAAATCTGGTGGATAATCCCTATTCCTGCCCCAACGATGCCGCTGTTGCCGCTGCGTCCGAGGAGTACCGCAACGCCCCTGCCTTTAATTTCGATTACAAGACCAACGTCTTCTTCCAGAAGGACGTGGGCGACGCGCTGACCATCTACGATAAATACTATCAGATGCTGAAGGTGGGTTAATCCATCGCTGCAAAAATGGAGGGATATCCTTGGTTAAGTTTGATGAACAAAAACAAATCGACAGCGTAAACGGTGCTTTGGCATTGCGGCCGCAGATCGAAGAACTGATCGACCGTCTGCTGGCAGGGGGCGTGAAAAACCTCTGCTGGCTGGGCATCGGCGGCACATGGGCCAGCGGTATGCAGGTGGTATGCTATCTCAAGGAGCACACCGACATGGATACCTTCGCCACCAACGCCGCAGAGTATTGCACCACAGGCGATAAGCGTGTGGGCGCGGGAACCCTTGTGGTTCTCTCCTCTGTGACCGGCACCACCACGGAGATTGTGGATGCGGTTCGTCTGGCCCAGAGCCACGGCGCAAAGGTGCTGGGGTTCATTGACAAGCCGGATGCTGAGCTGGCCACTCTGGTGGATTACTGCATCAGCTACAAGGGCAATGAACAGCTGAAGTTCTTTATGGTGGCGGACTGCTTCCTGCGCCGTCAGGGCAACTTCCCCGACTATGACGCCTATTATGCCCAGATGGACGCCTATCTGGCCAAGGATCTGGTGGAGATCGAGAAGATTGCCGATCCCTTTGCGGAGGACTTTGCCCGCAAGCATCTGGAGGACAAGCTCCACTACTTTGTGGGCGCCGGCTGCCTGTATGGCGCCACCTATTCCTACGCCATGTGCTACTGGGAAGAGATGCACTGGATTCGGACGAAGTCCATCCACAGTGCCGAGTTCTTCCACGGTATGCTGGAAATCGTGGACAAGGATACGCCGGTCACGGTCTTTGTGGGCGAGGATGCCCAGCGGCCCCTGGGCCTGCGTGTGGCGAAGTTCCTGCCGCAGATTTGCGAGAACTTCACCATTATCGACACCCATGATTATCCGCTGGAGGGTATCGATGAGAAGTACCGCGGACGGATGTGCTATGCCATTATGCACGCGGTAACCAATCGCATCGACGCCCATGTGGAAGCCATCAGCGGCCACGACATGGCCATTCGCCGGTACTACCGGAAGTTAGCGTATTAAGTGAAAAAGGGCGGGGGAACCCGCCCTTTTTTCAGAGGTTTGCTTATGAAATTTGGGATGTTTACCAGCGGTTATCAGCGTCTGCCGCTGGAAAAATGCTTTACAGACGCTGCGCAATTGGGGTATGATTACATAGAGCTTTGGGGCGGCTATCCCCACGCCTTTGCCCCGGATGTGATAGAGGACTATCGGGAGATCCGCCGCTTGCAGGAGCATTACGGCATTCCCGTGCCTGTCTATACGCCGGAGCACAATGCCTATCCCTATAACTATATGCTGGGGACGGAAAAGCAGTGGCGCAATTGTATGGCGTATCTGGAGGTGTCTGTCCGTGCCGCCGGGCTGATCGGCGCCGGACAGATGCTGATTTCCGTGGGACACGGCGGCGAGTGCCCGGCGGAATTGCGCCGCGCACGGCTGCGCCGCTCTGTGGAGCATCTTGCCCGCGCTGCCGAACGGGAGCATGTTGTTCTTCTGCTGGAAACGCTGTCCCCTCTGGAGAGCAACACCTGCACACGGCTTCATGAGCTCAAGGAGCTGCTGGAGGCGGTGGACTCGCCGTGGCTGATGGGGATGTGCGATGTGGTGCCGCCGGTATTGCAGGGCGAGGACCCGGTGGACTATTGCCGCCATCTGGGAAGCAGAATGGCCCATCTGCATTTGGTGGACTGCGATGGCGTGACGGAAACCCATCTGATCCCCGGAGACGGTGTATTGAACCTGAAACAGATTGTCAGCGACTTCCGGCAGGCGGGCTATGACGGCCGCGCCACGCTGGAGCTGGTGACTCACTATATGGACGATCCTACCGGCGCCGCAGGACTGGCGCTGCAAAGGGCAAAGGAGTTATTATGATAAAAATTGCGTGCGCAGGCGACAACTGTGTGGATTATTATGACAACACCGGCGAGAGCTTTCCCGGCGGAAATCCGGTCAATGTTTCGGTGTATGTAAGGCGTCTGGGCGGCCAGTCCGCCTATCTGGGCGCGGTGGGTACGGATGATTTTGGAAAACGGATGTGCGCCGCGCTGCAAGAGAAGGGCGTAGACGTCAGCCATGTGCAGATTCTGCCCGGCAAAACTGCCTTCTCCCATGTAGAGCGCATCAATGGTGAGCGGGTATTCGGCGATTATGATGAGGGCGTCATGGCGGATTTCAGACTCCGGCAGGCGGATTTTGACTTCCTCAAGGGATACAATCTGCTGGTCACCGGACTGTGGGGGCATACGGAAAGTCAACTGGCCGACGTTCGCGCCATGGGGATCCCCGTGGCCTTTGACGGGGCCGAGCGCCCGCTGGATGAGGCGGGCAGGATCGCGCTGCCCCATGTGAACGTGGCGTTTTTCTCAGATGACGCCTCCGATGAGGAAAGCCTCAAGGCGCGGATTCTGGAGGTAGCGGCGCTGGGTCCCCAGATCGTGGTGGCCACCCGAGGCGGAAAAGGGAGCCTTGCCTATGACGGCGAAAGCTTCTATCTGGGCCAGATCGTTCCGTGCTCCGTGGTGGATACCATGGGCGCGGGGGACAGCTTTATTGCCGGATTCCTGATGGCGTGGCTGAAAAAGGAGTCGATCCCGGCCTGCATGCGTGCCGGAGCGGAAAATGCAGCCGTAACGCTGGGCTATCCCGGCGCGTGGTGATAATAAAGGAGCGAATCAACATGGAAGAACTGCTGAAGTCTTTGCAGGAGCTGCTGGCCATTGAATCGGTGGCCCGGCGGGATCAGGAAAAGCCCTTCGGAAACGGCGTGGCCCAAGCGCTGGATTACACGCTTTCCCTTTGCCAATGTATGGGCTTTCATACAAAGAACGCCGACGGGCTGTACGGCTATGCGGAAATCGGCGAGGGCGCGGAGATCATCGGCTGCCTTGGCCATCTGGACGTGGTCCCCGCGGGAGATGGCTGGCATTATCCGCCTTATGCCGGAACCATAGACGGCGGACGGCTGTACGGCCGCGGCACAATCGACGACAAGGGGCCCACCCTGATCGCGCTTTTCGCGGCCCATGATGTGGCGCAGGCGTATGAACGCGCCGGAAAGCCCATGCCCCGCCGCATCCGCTTTATCTTCGGACAGACGGAGGAATCCGGCCCTTGGGATGATATGGCGGCCTATGTGGCCCATGAAGAGCCTGTTCGCTTTGGCTTCACACCGGATGCAGATTTCCCCGCCATCTACTGTGAAAAGGGGATTTTGCGCCTTCATCTGACCATGCCGCTGACCGGCTCCGGTATTCTGGACGCCAAAGGCGGCACGGTGGTGAACATGGTGCCGGATGCCTGCACGGTCACCACGGCAGCGGGAACCTATCAGGCGGCGGGAAAATGCGCCCACGGCAGCACGCCTTGGCGAGGCGAGAACGCCATTGACCGCGCCATGGAGCAGCTGCCGGCAGAGAGCGGGCCGTTCGCCGCGGCATATCGGGCGCTGTTTGGCAGCGACGTGTATGGTAAAAAGCTGGGCATTGCCATGACCTCTCCCGATAGCGGGCCGCTGTCTATGAATGTGGGACTTCTGAGGGTGGAGGACGGCCTCATCCGGCTTTCTGTCGATATCCGCCATCCGGAAACCGCTGCCGCCGATCATATTGCCGAAACGGTGCGCCGCGCAGTGGAGCCCTACGGGTTCACCCTTGCGTCCATCCACCCGGAAAAAAGCGTTTATCAGGACAAAAACGGCCCCGTCATGCAAAGCCTTCTGGCGGCCTATCGGCAGGAGACGGGAGACCTTTCCGCGCCGCTTGCCATCGGCGGCGGAACCTATGCAAAGGCCATGGAGAACATTATCGCTTTCGGGCCTGTGTTTCCTGGCGAGGAATCCCGGGAGCATCAGGCGGACGAATATATCGCCTTGGACAACATAGAGAGGCTGCGCCGCATCTATGCACAGGCGTTCCAAAACCTGCTGGCATTATAAGGATTTATCAAGCATAGCCGCCAAGCTGGCGGCGAACTGCCCGCCGGGTATCCGCACGCGGCAGCGCCGGTCACCGGTACGGATAAGGCCGGTGTCGTGGATATCGCTCTCATCGGTGGACAGCACCAGCGCGCAGACCCGGTCGGCGTTCCGGTATGAGTGCGCCCACTCGCAGCCAGTGGGCAGGCGCAGCAGCGCCAGCATTAGAAGCAGCGAGACAACCACCGGCCAGAAGCTGTGGGAATGTGTGATGCGCCTGATTTTTCATTGTTTCATATTCTATGCATGGCAGGAAGCAGGAGAACAAATAAGATTTGGTGGACCTGATAAGTCCAAATCCGAAATAGTAGCGGTATTGTTTTCGCCGCTGTAATTGTAGGTTA
>OLPI01001876.1_pt1 | contig 17696 bp, 9 predicted proteins | sample 1672361 | NCBI WGS metagenome assembly OLPI01 (sample SAMEA3136675, study PRJEB25190) | human gut metagenome
TATAAACTTTGATACATCTATAATCCTTTGCTCAAATATACTTGGATTTTTCTCCAAATTCAACGCTACTACTATATTCACTCCCCAAATAACTAAATAATAAATTATAATTTCTACAACTTTAGGTGTTACTAAATAAATTTGATTTAAAGGTAAATTACTACCAACATTTGAACACATAATTAGCAATTTAATAAATATGTTCATCAACATTTCCACTTGCCCTATTGGTATAAAAATATAAATTATTCCTATTATCATTATTGGACCTATTAAAAAACTTGAAAACACACTTATTATCAAACTTGTAATAGCAATAGTATTAAAATTAATAACCATTATAGGCATAATAGCTACCATTGCTGAAACTGTTACAATTACAGCATCCATCACAAATTCTCCTATTTTTGAACCCAATACTCCAAAAACCAATATGTTAAATTTCTTTTTTCTTCTTACAGCCCTTCTATTTGTTCTCTCCAACCATATTTCATAAAACTTTTTCAGAGTCTTTCCAAATACAATAATTCCAATTGTAGCTCCAAAAGAAAGCTCTAAACCGATATCTTTTATTGCAAATGGATTATTAACCAATATTACCAACAAAGATATACTTAAAGACTCCCAAATATCGTTTCTTCTGTAAACAAAATTTGACATAAGAGCTATAATTCCAGTAATTCCAGCTCTTACAATTGATGGTGTAAAATTTGCCATCCCCATATAAATTATAATTACTATACTACTTGCAAGTTTTGAATAATGCTTTCCTATCAATTTATTAAATGCAAAATTTATAACCAAAATAATATAAGCAACATGCATCCCAGAAATAGCAAGTATATGAGGAATATTACTTTCAGAAAAATTTTCTTTTAAATTCTCAGATATACCACTTTTATCTCCCAACAAAATTCCTTCTAACAATGCCTTTTCATCATTTTCTAAATTTAATTTTTCAATTCTGTGTTTTATATTTGATACTAAAAAAAACGTACTCTTTCTAATAACATTTCCATTATTTTTAGATAATACTTTCACATTTTTACATTTTACAGTTCCATAAATTTTTAATGTTTTATAATATTCAAATCTGTCAAATCCCTTATAATTAGAGTGCTTTTCTGGCTGACTAAACTTCCCCTCAAATGCAATTTTATCGCCATATTCCATACTTATTTCCTTTGAATAAATATACAAATATGTATTTTTATATTTGCTATTTATAATTTTTACCTTAGCTTTATCGTCAAATATTTCTAAAACAATACCCTGTAAATCACAATTCTCACCATCTAAATTCTTATACAAATTTTCATATTTATAATTTTGAAAAAGTACAATTGTATTTGATATAACCCCAAAAATAACTATGATTTTAATTACCTCTTTATTGAATAAAACCTTTAAATATCTAAAATATCTTTTAAATGAAAATAATTTGAATTTTCTCTTTCTATTTTTATTTGCAAAAATCAGATATACCAAGTAAATTATAATATAAAAAAGGACTATACTGATTTTACAATATAGCCCCATTAATATTCCTAAAATATATCCGATTACTGCTGTTAAAACCTTTCTTGTTTCCAGCATAATCCTCCTTAATTTATTATTCTTCTTCCAGTTACATATCTTGCTGAGTAATAACTATCTGACAAAGATGTTGTAATTACTCCTGTTCCTGAATTTCCCGCGTGTATGAATGTATTACCACCAATATATATTCCCACGTGTCCTATAGATGTATTTGCTCTATTATTAAATATTACTAAATCTCCTGGTTGTAGATTTGATTTTGAAACCGCTGTTCCATTTGATGCTTGTGCTGAAGATGATCTACTTATACTTATTCCGCATTGTTTATATACGTATGATGTAAATCCAGAGCAATCAAATCCTGTAGATGGTGAAGAACCACCAGATACATACTTATATCCCATATATTTTTTGGCATAAGCTACTATGTTGTTTCCTGATGCACTTGAACTTGTACCTTGAGTATTACTTTCGTTTTTGCTACTTGTATTTTCAGTTTGTGTGTTTTCTTTTCCTCTTGATATTTCCTCACTTCTTGATGTTACATCTACTTTTTTATCTGATAAATACTTACTCGCAACATATCCTGTTTTTCCATTTACTTTTATTTTTGACCAAGTTCCCTCTGTTTCAAGAACTGTTACTTTTGTATTTACTTTTAATTGATTTATTAGTTTAGCATTATTATTTGCTGTTTCTCTCATATTTAAAGTTTCTGCAGATACATATTTTGTTACTTCTGTTTTCTTTTTTTCTTCTGTTTTTGTTTCTTCTTTGCTTGTTGTTTTTTCTGTATTTTCTTCTTTCTTTGTTTCCTCTACAGTTTGTTCTTTATTTTCCTCTGTTTTAACTTCTTCGTTTTTCTGTTCTGATACCTTTATTTTGCTTGTTAAAACCCATCCAGATTTATTATCTGTTTCTACATAACTCCACTTGTTAATTATATCTTTTATTGTGATTTTTGAATTTTCTTCAATTGTGTTTATGTTGCTTGATGTTATTGATGGCACTAGTTTTAAATCTAATTTTGATGCAATTGTTCCAGTATATCCTATTTCTATTTTATCTTTTATTTCTTCTGATGATGTTGTATTTTCGCTATTTGTATTTTGTGTTGTTTCTGTTTTTCCATCAACATCTAACATATCTTTTCTTACATATCCTGTATATGTTTTATATTTTATTTTGTACCATTCTCCCTCTTCTGATAAAACTTCTACTTCCTCGTCTAATGATATTAATGTTACAACACTTGATTCTGTTGATGCTTCTTCCCTCATTCTTACTGTTTCTTGATTTGCTTTTCCATTTGTAGCATATACTTTTGTTGATATTGTTAATATTATAAAGGCTAGTATTATCAGCCCTATTTTTGCTTTTTTGTTCATTGTTTTCTCCTATTTTTATTTTTTCGACAAGTGCTAGTATATACTTTTTAGTATAATTTGTCAACTGGTTTGTTTGCGCTTTTTTATTATTTATATGTTGTTTTTCTTGGTTTTGTGTATTTTTTCTTTAGGATTTGACTTGTGACTTTGAATAGGAAAAAGTAGTGCGATTTTGCACTACTTTTTTACAACTCTTCAACATAAAATTTATCAAATTCCTCAAAAGCAATAACAAATTACTCCTCATCCTCAAACGAATTAATTCCAAACAACTTAAACAATTCCACAATAACAATAGGAGCAAACACCAAACAAATAACTTCCACAATATTACCTGTAGGCAAAACAGGTATACTAAATATCGTTCTTAAAGCTGGAACAAATAATATTACAAGCATTAATAATGCTGATACAATAATTGCTCCAATAAGCTTCATATTATCCAAAATTCCTGTTTTAAATATAGATTTCCTATTATCTCTAATATTAAACACGTGAACAAGTTCAGATAATGCTAAAACAATAAATGCCATAGTTTGACCAACCTCTATTTTAGATTCATCTAAAGTCAATCCATCTATTGGAGTATTTGTTGTAGCTAAACCTATCATAAATGCTGCTAAAGTTAAAATTCCAATCATAATTCCTTGGTAAATAATTCTAAATGTCATAGATTTTGTAAATATACCTTTACCTGTTTTTAATGGCTTTCTTTCCATTATATTTTTGTTTGCTGGGTCAAATGCTAAGGCTAACGCTGGAAGTGAGTCTGTTACTAAATTTATCCATAAAATGTGAATTGGCATTAAAATTTCTAAGTGTGCTATATCTGTAATTCCAAACCATTTAGCAAATAATCCTGTACCTAGTGTTGCTAAAAGTAGTACTACTATTTCACCAATATTGCTTGATAGTAAAAATTGAATTACTTTTAAAATGTTATCATATATTCTTCTTCCTTCCTCAACTGCTGATACTACTGTTGCAAAATTATCATCTGTTAATATTACATCTGCCGCTTCTTTTGCAACGTCTGTTCCTACAACTCCCATTGCACAACCAATATCCGCTTGTTTTAAGGCTGGGCTATCATTTACTCCATCACCTGTCATTGCAACAATTTCACCATTTTTTTGCCAAGCTTTTACAATTCTTACTTTATGTTCAGGTGCAACTCTTGCATATACAGAATATTTTTTAATATCTTTTTCTAGTTGTTCGTCAGATATTTTATCAAGTTCTGTTCCTGTTATTGCTTCCTCTTCTTTTTCTAATATTCCCAATTTTTTAGCAATTGCTGTCGCTGTAATTTTGTGGTCTCCTGTAATCATAACTGTTTTTATTCCTGCTGATTTACATTTTTCTACAGCTTGTTTTGCTTCTTCTCTTGGTGGATCTATCATTCCATACATTCCTACAAATGTTAAATCATTTTCAAGTTCTTGGGCATTTGGCTTGTAATCTAGTTCTTTATAGGCAAATCCTAAAACTCTTAATGCATCTTTTGCCATTGTTTCATTTATTTCGTTAATTATATTTCTATAATTTTGTAAATCTGTCATTTGCTCTCCATTTAATATATAAGAACTACAAATTGAAAGCAATTCATCTATTCCACCTTTTGTAAATACAATATATTTATTATTTACTTGATGTACTGTTGTCATTAATTTTCTATCAGAATCAAATGGAATTTCATCAACTCTTGGCATATCATCATATATATTTTTTGTAAAACCTAATTTTAAGGCTATATCTACAAGTGCTGTTTCTGTTGGATCTCCTTTTAATTCTCCATCTTCTGATATTTTTGTATCATTACATAACATTCCATTATATACTAATAATTTTATTTCTTGATTTGCATTCTCGTATTTTGTTATATCATCAATATTAGTCATATCATAAGTTACATCATTTACATACATTTTTTGAACTGTCATTTTATTTTGTGTTAAAGTTCCTGTTTTGTCTGAACAAATTACAGAACTGCTTCCCAATGTTTCAACTGCTGGCAAGTGTTTTACAATAGCATTTTTCTTAACCATTTTTTGAACACCTATTGCTAAAACAATTGTAGATACAGCAGCTAAGCCTTCTGGAATTGCTGCAACAGCTAAACTTACTGCTGTCATAAACATTGATACTGCTGGTTTTCCTTGGATTAATCCTGCTGCAAATATTATTACACATATTACAATTGCTACTATTCCAAGTGTTTTTCCTAAATTATTTAGTTTTGCTTGAAGTGGTGTTTCTTTTTCTTCTTGATTCGAAAGCATTCCTGCTATTTTTCCAACTTCTGTTTTCATTCCAGTTTCAGCAACAATTGCTTTTCCTCTACCATAAGTTATTAAACTTGATGAAAATAACATATTTGTTCTATCACCAATTGGGACTTCTGTTTCCTCTATTTTACTTGCTTGTTTTTCTACTGGCACAGATTCTCCAGTAAGTGATGCCTCTTGTGCCTTTAGATTTACAGCTTCTATTATTCTTAAATCAGCTGGTACATAATCACCTGTTTCTAGTACTACAACATCTCCTGGTACTAAATCTTTTGCTGGAACTGTTTGCAAATTTCCTTCTCTTATTACTTTAGCTTCGTGTCCACTTAATTTTTGAAGTGCTTCTAAAGATTTTTCTGCTTTGGCTTCTTGGGCTACACCTATTATACTATTTACTATTACTACAACTAATATTATTATAGAATCTGTTATTGCTTCACCTTGAGCTATTGATATTGCTCCTGAAATTATTGCTGCAAATATTAATACTATTATCATAAAGTCTTTAAATTGCTCTAAAAATTTTACAAATAGTGATTTTTTCTTTTGGGCTTGTAACTCGTTTAACCCATATTTTGCTAATTTTTTGTTTATTTGTTCTTGAGTTAATCCAGTCTTTATATTTGTTTCAAGATTTTGTTCTGTTTCTTGTACAGTTTTGTTAAACCATTTATCTTCCATAGGCTTTTTCCTTTCTTACTTTTGCTAGTTTGCTAATTATTTTAAATTTTTATTTCCTTTAAATATTAATATTTTACTGAATACAAAATTTAGTATTATTACTACGATATTTGATACAACTTTCATTAAAATATCATTTATACTAAACCATACTGCCGCATTCATCATTAAAATACTTATTATTTCTGTAAATATTCTGCAACTAAAAAATGATACTATTTCACGAAATAAATCTTTCTTACCTGTTGTTTTGCTATTAAATACATATAATTTATTTGTTATATATGCAAATACAACACCTGCTATAAATGCTATTATTTCGCTTATATTTACTCTTAAGGAATCATTAGTTAATCCTTTTAATATTAGTGCTGAAAAAATTGTGTATACCAATATATTTACTATTGTTGTTAATGCTCCAAATACTAAATATCTCATACCTTCTTGATGTTTTCTATACCAAGAAGCCAATACTTTTAACCCAATTTTTTCTAATATTTTTAAACAAAATTCTTCTACTTTATCTACTATCATTTTATTTAGCTCCTCTTTCTATTTCCTTTAATTCCTCTAGTGAAAAATTGTATTTTTTATGACAAAAATGGCATTCTGCTTCTAGTTTTCCATCCTCTTCTATTATTTTCGAAATTTCTTCTTTTCCAAGCGATATTATTCCATTTTCTATTTTTTCTTTACTGCAATTACATTTATACGTAACATCTAAATCTTGTTCTAAAATTTCTATATTTTCATCACCTGTTACTATTTTTACAATTTCTTCTAATGTTAAACCTTCATCTAACATTTCTGAAATTGGTTTTGCTTCCTTTAATGATTCTTCTATTTTAGATATTTCTTCATCTGTAGCATCTGGCATAGGATTTATTATATATCCACCAGCTCTTTTTACACCATCTTTATTTACAAGAACTCCTAATGCTAACGCTGTTGGCTTTTGCTCAGATTTTGCAAAAAATTCCGTAAAATCTTCTGCTATTTCTCCAGACACTAGTGGTATTAAACCATTATAGTTACTATTGGTCAATTCATTTTGTTTTATAACATTCAAATATCCTTGGTGTCCTACTGCTCCCCCTACATCTATTTTTCCATTTGGTTTTAATGGTAATTCAACATGTGGATTTTGTACATACATTCTTACATTTGCTTTTTTTTCGTTTTCCAAACCAGTAATAAGCACCATTCCTCCTATTGGTCCTGTTCCTTTTATTTGGATTGTTATACTGTCTGTTAATTCTTTTGTTTCTAAATATGCCATCATTGCTGCAACAGTTAGTGCTCTTCCTGCAGCTGCTGTAACTGTTGGTGTTAAGTCATGTATTTTTCTTGCCTCTTCTACTAATTCTGTTGTATCTATACACATTACAGATACTTTTTTGTTGTAGGCTAAAAATTTTATTGCTTTGTTTTTCATTTATATCTTCCTTTCTATTGTCTCTAATGGTACAAATTATACTCTATTTTAAGAAAAAAATCCAGACTTTTTCGGAACTCTATTCCAAAAAAGTCTGAATTTTTGATTTACTTATTATTATTCAGCTGTTTCCTCTGTTTCAGGAGCATTGTATGCTTCTAATATAGCATTTTGAATTTTTTCCCTTGTTTCTGGGTTAATTGGATGAGCTATATCTTTGAATTCTCCTGTTGGAGTTTTTTTGCTAGGCATAGCAATAAATAATCCATTTTGGCTTTCGATAACTTTGATATCATGAATTACGAATTCGTTATCAAATGTTACAGAAGCAACTGCTTTCATTCTGTTTTCTGAATTTACCTTTCTTAAACGTACATCTGTTATTTGCATTTTAAGCACCTCTTTCTTTATGTTAATATTATTTTGTACATATTCTTTTGTTTTTATGTACTAATTATATATTCTTCAAAAATTTTGTTTTTCCTTCTTTTTTTTACAAATTTTTTTATTTTTTGTATATCTTTACACTCGTTTTTATTTTATATAATTAGTTATTAAACAAAACTTTTTAATAATTCACCTAGAGGTTTCTTTTCATTTAATCTTTTTATTGTTTCGGCAAATAATGGAGCTATAGATACTACCTTTATTTTATCTATTTGTTTTTCTTCTGGTAATGGAATAGTATTTGTTATAACAAGTTCTTTAATTGGTGAATTTTTTATTCTTTCAATTGCTGGGCCTGAAAGCACTCCATGTGTACAAGCTGCATAAACAGATTTTGCACCAAATTCATTTAATACTCTTACTGTTTCCATCATTGAACCTGCTGTATCTATTTCATCATCAAATATTATAGCATTTTTTCCTTTAACATCTCCTATAATTGTTGTTCCTATTGCTTTATCATTATTTCCTTCTCTTCTTTTATCTAACATTGCAATTGGACATCCAAAAAATGTAGAATATTTATATGCTTTTTTTGAACTTCCTGCATCTGTTGCAACAATTACCATATTGTCTAATTTTTTTTCTTCAAAATATTTTTCTAATAATCTTTCTCCACTTAGTCTATCACAATTTATATTATTAAAATATGCTTGTATAGCTGGATTATGCAAATCACATGTTATTACTCTAGTTGCACCTGCTGATTCTAAAATTTCGGCTACTAATTTAGCAGTTATTGGTACTCTTGGTTGATCTTTTTTATCAGATCTTGAATACATATAATATGGTAATACTACATTTATATTTCTTGCTGATGCTCTTTTTATAGCATCTATTGTTATTAATAATTCCATTATTCTCTCATTTACAGGTGGAGTTGCACTTTGTATTAAATATACATCATAATCTCTTACTGTTTCAAGTATTTGCACAAAGTTATTATCATTTTTAAATTTCATTCTTTCAATTTTTCCCATAGGTAATTTTAAATAACCACATATTTCTTTTGTAAAACCTTCTGAAGCTTCGCTACAAGCAAATATTTTAATTTTTTCCATAATTATTCTTTTCCTTTCACTTTTTCCTTTAATATAATGTAATTTCTTCAAGTATTTCTTTATCTAACAATTCTTGTTTTTTGTTTGTTGTTATTTCTAATATCTTTTTGTTACCATTTTCATAAAATTCAACTACTTGTTCTGGATCCATATCTTCAAAAGGATATTCCACAATTTCTCCAGATATATAATCTCTTTCATAAGCTATGCCAGTTATATTGATAATGTATAATTTGTCTGACTTTATCATTTTCTCTAAATTTTTTGCAATTTCATTTTCAGAAGTTTTATCTACTTTTAGATATCCATCTTTTTTTATGCTTAAATTATCAATATTGTTTTTATTTAATAAATCGATGAACTTATCTCTAGATTGCTCAGATATCCATATTCCAGCTTTGTTTGGTGCTTTTTTGTTTAAGCTCTCTATTTCCTTTTCTTCTGGCTTAGAATTTTTCATTATTCCTGCTAAATCAACTTGAAATTGAACTTTCGGCTTTATTTGAAGTATCTTTCTTCCATCTGTTTCTTCTGTTACATAGTAAATATTACTATCAGCTGTTGAATTTATTTCATTTTTTATGCTTTCAATTTCTTCTGGATTATCGTTTTCTATGACATTTTCTTCTTTTTCGTCTACAATTTTTTCATCTACAATACCTTGTTTTGTTAAAGAAGAATTTGTATATTCTTGATTTTTATATGAATCTTTTTTTTTCCAAACTATATTTACTATAATTGCTACTATAACTAAAGCTACAATAGGTATTATTATTTTACCGTATTTTTTCATATTTTGCTCCTTTTCTTCTTTTTGCTCATATTTTTCAATTTCTTGTTGTTTTTCTGTAATTGTTGAATCTGCATATCCTGTACTATTATCAGGTACAGGTATATCGACTAATCTATCATAAACTGTATCATCTGCATTTGAAACTGTAGCAAATGATATAACTACAATTATTAGGCAAAATATTTTATAAATTTTTTTCAATTTAATATCCTTCCTTTTTAATAACTTAAATATTTATTTGCAACAAATCCTTTAGTTCCATCTGGTAGAATAATTTCATCCCAGCATAAATTGTTATAAAAATACTTATTTGTAACAATACGAGTTACCTTGGTTCCTGTTGATTTTTTCGTTATACTATCATACTCTGTACCAGGTCCTATTCTAATATTTACATCATCTGAATTTATGTACATTGTATCATAACAATTTGTTTGATCTTCTATTGTTTGTAAATATTCTCCTGAACAATATCCTTTTTTTCCTGATGGTGTAACAACTTTTTGCCAACGATTTGATAATCTTTCAACTGAAAGCAAAACTGTTCCAGATGGAAGTTCTTCTAAAATATTACCTTTAGTTGAAGAAGTATCTCTAAGTTTCAACTTTGAACCATTTGTTACAACTTTTACACTTTTTGGTCCTTTTATTTCTGCTAACGGATTTTTTCCTGTACCTGTTGGTTTTGCAGAAGGAGTTGATGGCATATTTTCATATACGGGTATTATAAATTTCTTTTTATTATTAAATGTACCTGTTTGTTCATACGGCTTTTTCATTGTATTTGCTTCACTATATGCTGCCGAAATATTTTGCATATATTGATTTTCATATAAAGCTCCACCACTTACAGGATTTACATCAAATTTATTCAAATATAATGTGTTTTGTTGTTTATTTATATATCTTTCTTTAATTATATTAATTCCACCTTCAAGACCTTTTTCCATACTGTCCCAACCTTCACGTTTTGCACGTTCTAAAGCTGTTTGAACATCATTTCCTACTCGTGCACCAATATTAAATGGATTAAAATATCTTTTTCCATCTCCTCCGTCCATATCTATTGTTCCAGAACCAGAACTTCCTTGTTCTTGGAATAATCTTGCTAAAATATAGTATGGATTTATATTTGTTCTTTTACAAGCTTCCATTACGTCATTTGTATAGTTTTGTAAAAATGTATTATTTACTTGGTATTGTATAGAATCAAATGTTGCTCCACTTTCCCAATAATTTGCTAAATCTTGAAATTGCAATACATTTGAGTCATTTAAGAAATTTCTTGCATCCATAAAATATTGAACTGCATTATAAGATGCTGATGCCCATCTACCACTTACATAAGGATCTTCTGAAATCCAATCACATTTATATGTATTTGTATCTATTAAGCTTTTTTGTTTATTGCTTCCTTCATATTCTGCTTTTACTGCTTCATTAAAATCAACACCTGTATAAAGTATTTCAAATTCCCAATTTGGGTGTTCACACATTAGGTTGTCAATTGTCTCTTGAATTCCTGGATATTTTGAATTATCAATTTCTACCCAAGTAGTGTTTGTAAAACAAAATAGCTGATTTGAACTTCCTGTATTATCTTTTAGCTCAATTACAGAACCATTTTCAATTTTATTTTTTATGTTTAACATTAAGTTATAATTTGCTAAGGAATATATTCCTATACTTCCATTTCCAAAATCTCTAATTCCCCATTTCTGGCTTTCTGTATTTTTCCAATCATCTTGAGTAATTTCAGAACCACTTTGTATTTTTCCATTTTTGGCTGTTAAATATTTTCCACTATGTCCAAGCATTATTTTATAATAACCATTTTCATATTCAAGTTTTATTTTTTGCCATCTTGTATAATAATTTTGCCAAACTTGCACTCTTCCATTAGAATTTTGGTCTCCACCTGCAACTTCTAATACAATATTTGAATTTGATTTTGATTGTATTTGATATTTTCCATTTTCTACTATTTTTTCACTTTTATTTGACATCTTCTCTAACTTAAAGTTCTGGCTATTATCATCTCTTTTTTCATATACTTCTATATTTGTTCCGTTTTCAGCATTTGAGTCATGTAGTGTTAAATATAGCCATTGTCTTTTTCCTATTATATTATAATATCCATCTGAATTTTGATAAATTATCCATTTTTGGCTGTCTGTATCTGTATTTCTGGCCCATTGTGCGACATTTGTTCCATTTCCCCAACCACACATATCTAGTCTTTTTCCTGAATTAACTGGTATTATTTCATAATATCCATTTCCATCATATACAAGGTTGAATTCTTGTTCTGGGCAATTATTAAAGTCCCATAAATGAACATTTGCACCATTATCTGCACTACCACTATCTATTGATATGCTTTTATTAATATTTGCTGCACTTACAATTTTATAAGTTCCTTCTTCTATTGTTTTTTTAGGTTCTATTTTATCTTCTTCAATTTTTTCTATTGCAAATTCTTGTCCGCTTCCTCCATTTTTTTCATATACTTCTATATTTGTTCCATCTGCTGTTTCAGAGTTATGTGCTGTTAAATATAAATGATTTCTTTCAGATATAATGTAGTAATTTCCATTTGCATTTTTCTTTATTATCCATTTTTGACTATCTGATGATTGATTTTCATCCCATTGCTCTACATTTGTTCCATTTCCCCATCCACATACATCTAATCTTTTCTTAGAATTTATAGAAATTATTTCTGCATATCCTTGTGAAGTATATTTAATCTCAAATTGTTGATATCTTCTTTTTATATATTTTTGAATATTTACATTTGCACTATTTTCTGTACTTCCATCTTTAATAGAAACACTTTGTGTTGGCATGCTTGCAAGGCTTATTTTGTATTTTCCTTCTTCCAATTTGTCAATTTTTTCAAGTGAAAATTCTTGACCATTTTTATTATTTTTTTCATATCCTTCTATATTTGTTCCATTAGTGTAATTTGAATTATGTGCTGTTAAATACAAATTTTGTCTTTTTGATATTAAGTTATAATTGCCTTCTGCATTTTTATATACAATCCATTTTTGACTATCTGTGTTTTTATTTTCGGTCCATTGTTCAATATTTACACCATTTTCCCAGCCACATACATCTAATCTTTTTCCAGAATTTGTAGCAATTATTTCATAATATCCATTTCCGTCATATACAAAGTTAAATTCTTGTTCTGGGCAATTATTAAAGTCCCATAAATGAACATTTGCCCCATTTTCCGTACTTCCGCTTGCTATAGATACACTTTGGCTTTCATGACTTGCCATTGAAATTTTGTATATTCCATCTTCTATTGTTTTTTTAGGAACAATTTTTTCATTTTTTACTTTTTCTAATATAAATTCTTGTCCACTTCCTCCATTTTTTTCAAATCCTTCTATATTGGTTCCATCTGCCGAATTTGAATTATGTGCTGTTAAGTATAAAAATCCTCTTTGTGATATAATATTATATTTTCCATCTGCATTTTTCATTATTACCCATTTTTGACTATCTGATGTAATATTTTCACCCCATTGCTCAATATTTACACCATTGCCCCAGCCACATACATCTAATCTTTTTCCAGAATATAATGAGATTATTTCTACATATCCTTGAGAATTATATTTTATTTCAAATTGTTGCTGTCTTTTGTTTGCATATTTTTGTATATTTACATTAGCTCCATCTTTTTCGTCTACACTATCTACTGTAACACATTGTGTAGGCGAATTTGCAAGACTTATTTTATATGTACCCTCTTCTATTTTTTCTACTTTTTCTAATATAAATTCTTGTCCACTTCCACCATTTTTCTCAAATGCCTCTATGTTTGTTCCATCTGTAAAATTTGAATTATGTGCTGTTAAATATAAACCTTGTCTTTGAGATATTATGTTATAATTTCCTTTTTCATTTTTTTGTATTTTCCATTTTTGGCTATCTGAGCTAGGGTTTTTTGACCATTGTTCTATATTAGTTCCATTTCCCCAGCCACACATATCTAGTCTTTTTTCTGAATTTACAGCAATTATCTCATAATATCCTTGTCCATCAGATACTAATTTAAACTCTTGATATGGCATACCTTCATATTTGTTAATTTGTACATTAGCACTATTTCCAGTACTTCCATTTGCTATTGTTACACTTTTTGTTTGGTCCTCTGCTAATACTATTTTGTATATCCCATCTTCAACTTTCTTATCATCTGTTACAGCTATTGCTTGAGAATTTGTACCTATTAAAGTTAATGGAATAAATAATAATATAGTTATTAATAATATGCTTATTTTTTTCATATTCTGCTAACCTCCTTTTAATTATCTTTTAATAATTGAATTGTAGCATTTATAAATTTATTAGAATAATTTCTTTCTAATACTTGATTGTGGTTTTGTACCTCTGGTAATTCCAAAAGCATCGATCTTGTATTTGCTATAGTTCTTGCCCATTGAATAAAATAGCCACTACCATAAGTTCCAATATGGTTGTTTATTCCAAATTGATTTCTGTAATACCATCCAATTCCACTATCTCCTATTGTTTCATTTAGCCATCCATGGACATCTATTACAATATTTTTGCTTCCAGTATTAGATAATACAAAATTTCTTAAACTTTCTGCTTCAAATGCTTGTAAAGGTTGTGTTCCATTATAATTTCTTGAGGATTTAGTTGTTGATTTATAATTTACAGGGAAACATCTATTCATATCTATTCCTTTATTTTCATTTGCCCAACTATAAATTGTTGTTCTGCCTGGTCCATTATTTGTCCAACCATTATGTTGTCCATCTGGATTTGATGCTGGAAGAATATAAATTGTCCACTTATCTATTAAATCTACTGGCATATTTTGTTTCATATATGAATAAAATTCATCTGCTATATAGGTTAGTTCTGAACCATCTCTATAGTAAGAATCTTCAAATCCATGTATTGAAAAGTTTAAAAATAATTTTTTACTTCCATTTCCTACTTTATAAAATTTTAAATATTCTCCGCCACTGCCATTTCCTTTTACTTTAAGTCCTGACCATCCATAAGTTCCTTCTTGTGCATATCTTTCATAATATCTTTCTAAATGAAATTTTTCTGTTTCATCTTGAGTTTTATAATTCAAATTTAAAACTGAACCATTACTTATATTTTCATTAACATTTAAAGCATACATCCAGCTAGATAATGGATATATAGAAATATTATCATTTCCATTATCTCTAATTACCCATTTTTGGTTTTCTCCCCAGTTAAAGTCATATTGCATAACTTCTGAGCCTATCGAACTTCTATCATATTTTACTGTCAAGCTTTTTCCACTATGATTTAGCCCTATTTTATAGAATCCATTTTCATATTTAATTGTTACTTTTTGCCATGCTGTATCAAAATTTTGCCAAACTTGTAATCTTCCACAATTATCCCAATTTCCACCTGCTGCTTCTACTACCATATTTCTATTAGAATTAACCATCATTTTGTATGTGCCATCTTCTACAGTTTTTTCACTTTTTGTAGCTATTTTTTCTATTTTAAATTCTTGTCCGTCACTTTCATTTTTCCAGCACGCTTCGATATTTGCTCCATCTGAAAAATTAGAATTATTAACAGTTAAATAAAGACCTTGCCTTTTTGATATTATGTTATAATTTCCCTTAGAGTTTTTAACTATTTTCCATTTTTGACTATCTGTGTTAGGATTCTTAGACCATTGTGCTATATTGGTTCCATTTCCCCATCCACATACATCTAATCTTTTTCCAGAGTTTACAGCTATTAACTCATAATAACCGTCATTTTCGTCATATACTAAATTAAATTCTTGTTCTAAACAATTATTAAATTCCCATAAATGAACATTAGCATTATTATCTGAGCTACCTCTATCTATTGATATACTTTTATTTCTATTGTTTGCACTTACTATTTTGTAAGTTCCTTCATCTATTATTTTATTTGACTCTATTTTTTCTAAATAAAATTCTTGTCCATTTTCTCCGTTTTTCTCATGCCCTTCAATTTTGGTACCATTTGAGGAATTTGAGTTTTGAGCTGTTAAATATAAATTTTGTCTTTTAGATATAATATTAAAGTTTCCTTTTTCATTTTTTATTATTGTCCATTTTTGACTGTCTGTTGAATTATTTTCAGTCCATTGTTCAATATTTACACCATTACCCCATCCACATACATCTAATCTTTTTTCAGAATGTACTGGAATAATTTCACAATAACCTTCATTATCATATCTTAGTTCATATTGTTGTTTAACAGTGTTTTGATATGTATTTAATTCTATACCAACGGCATTTCCGATTTTTCCATTTTTTACAGATACACTTTTTGTCTTTGAATTTGCTAAAACTATTTTATATCTTCCATTTTCTGGAGTTTCTATTTTTTCTAATTTGAATTTTTGTGATTTTTTCTCATCCTTCTCATTTCCTATTAAATTTATTTTATTTTCCGAAGATGTTTCATCTGCGGTTAAATATAAATTTTGTCTTTTTCCTATTATATTGTAAGTTTCATCTTCATTTTTTGACATAGTAAACTGTTGGCTATCTGATGTAGTATTTTCGCCCCATTGCTCAATATTTACACCATTTCCCCAGCCTGCAATATCAATTCTTTTTCCAGAATTAACAGGAATTATTTCACAATACCCCTCTTTATCATATTTTATTTTAAATAATTGATTTACATCGTTATTATATTTTTGTATACAAACATTTGCGCCATTACTTGAGCTTTTATTTTCTATAGTTATACTCTTTTCTGGAGAGTCTGCTAAAATTATTTTATAAATTCCTTCACTAATTTTTACATTACTTTTTTTATCACTTTTTTCTGTTGCATACGAACTTACTTGAAATAATATTGCTAAAATTATTGTTATGACAAAAGTTGCTTTTACTAAAACTTTTTTCATCATTTTTCCTCCTAATTTTTATAGATTTTTGTAAAATTATCTCGATAAAATACTACCACAAACACATACAAAAGTCAATTGAAAAATATTCTAATAAACAAGAAAAATGAGCATATATACTTTAATATACATACTCATTTTTTTATTATCTTATTTTGTGGTAAATTTTAATCATAAATCTCCACACTGGTACCTGCCATAATTTTTCTTTAAGCAGTTCTTTTCTAGAATTAAGTCCAAAAACGGAATAATTTTTTCCATATACTTTTCTTTCATATTCACTACATTCCCACTTATATTCTAGCTCATCACTTTTGAAATTAGCAGTAATTAATTCTTTTGTAATATCTTTATTGTTTGAAAGGCCATAACCATTTTCTATTTTCTTCTTTGAAGGATTTTTATGAGTTTCTTCAAAAATACTATCCATCTTTTCAATCATCTTACTTATTGTAAAATTCTCACAAATTCTTTTTCTACAATTTGATTTATAAGTTTCTAAATTGTCTAAAACCTTGTTTATTGCTTTAACATAACTATTTATTTCTTCAGGACTATATTTTTCTAAATAAACATCTTCTTCATTTTGCATTAATTTTACTATTTCTCCAACATCTTTTGAAATTAGTTCTTTTTGTCCTCCAACATCACTCGAAACAATTGGTACATTCATACTTAGCGATTCATAAGAGGTTAATGCTAAACCTTCTTTTAATGAACAATTTACAGTTACATTACTTATTTTGTATATTTCCCCTGTATTTTTAATTTCTCCAAAAAATATAATATCTTCTAAAAGATTCATCTTTTTAGCTTTTTCTTTCATTTTGCCAAGAAGATTACCATCTCCTACAACTAAAACCTTAAAATCTTGTCTTTTTTCTTTTAGCTTTTTAATAATTTCTAAAAATCTTTTTTCTGTATATGCTTGCTTATCTGTATCATCATAATCTGGGCTATTTTTTCCATTAAATAATATTTTCTGTATATCTTTTAGCTTTTCTTCTTGTGTATCATCAAAAACAACAATTATATGAATTACTTTATCTTCAAATACAACAGAAAATTCTACTCCTGGCAATACTTTTTGTATACACCCTTTTTTCTCTTCATCTTTAAGTCTC
>OLPI01001884.1_pt1 | contig 17667 bp, 18 predicted proteins | sample 1672361 | NCBI WGS metagenome assembly OLPI01 (sample SAMEA3136675, study PRJEB25190) | human gut metagenome
TATTCAAATATTCATCCATCATACACTTTCCCTTTATTTTATGCATATTTTTGCATATTTTTTAATTATTTTCACTTTTTTATCATTTTTTCTTGCATAATTATAAAATCAGGTGTATAGTATTCCTTGCAGTCAAAAATGTTCTTTATAAAAGAAAGACTTGACTTTTAAGACTGCATACGAGAAGATTATTTTAAAGCGATTGATAAAACTATATTTCATGTAGGAGGATATATAAGATGAAAGAAAAAGTTGTATTAGCGTACTCAGGTGGTCTTGACACCACAGCAATTATCCCATGGCTGAAGGAAACATTTAACTATGATGTTATCTGCTGCTGTATCGACTGCGGACAGGGCGAAGAACTGGATGGACTGGAAGAAAGAGCCAAACTTTCCGGTGCAGCCAAATTATATATTGAAGATATCGTAGATGATTTTGCCGACAATTACATCGTACCTTGCGTTCAGGCACATGCCGTATACGAAGATGAATATCTTCTGGGAACTTCTATGGCTCGTCCTGCAATTGCAAAACGTCTGGTAGAGATTGCACGTAAAGAAAATGCTGTTGCAATCTGCCACGGTGCTACCGGTAAAGGTAACGACCAGATCCGTTTTGAACTTGGTATCACAGCACTTGCTCCGGATATCAAGATCATCGCTCCTTGGAGAATGACAGATCTCTGGACTATGCAGTCACGTGAAGACGAGATTGATTACTGTAAAGCACACGGAATCGACCTTCCATTTGATGCAAAACACAGCTACAGCCGTGACCGTAACTTATGGCATATCAGCCACGAAGGTCTGGAACTTGAGGATCCTTCCAACGAGCCAAACTACGATGACCTTCTTGTAATGTCAACAACTCCGGAAAAAGCTCCGGACAAAGCCGAATATGTTACAATGACATTTGAAAAGGGTATTCCAAAGAGTATCAACGGCGAAGAGATGAAGGTATCTGATATCATCCGCAAATTGAATGAACTTGGCGGAAAACATGGTATCGGTATCATTGACATTGTTGAAAACCGTGTTGTTGGTATGAAATCACGTGGTGTATATGAGACACCTGGTGGAACAATCCTGTATGCTGCACACCAGCAGTTAGAGGAACTGATCCTTGACCGTGCTACAGCAGAAGTAAAGAAAGAAATGTCTGACAAGCTTGCTCAGCTCGTATACGAAGGAAAATGGTTCACTCCGCTTCGTGAGGCAATCCAGGCTTTCGTTGAAAGCACACAGGAATATGTAACTGGTGAAGTCAAATTCAAACTTTACAAAGGAACCATCACAAAAGCAGGAACAACTTCTCCATATTCTCTGTACAGTGAATCACTTGCAAGCTTTACAACAGGTGATCTCTATGATCATCATGATGCAAGCGGATTCATCAACCTGTTCGGACTTCCTCTGAAAGTTCGTGCAATGAAGCTGCAGAATGTAAATAAAAATCAAAAATAAATACATACTATGCGATTGAATAAAGCAGGGGCGGATAACCGTCCCTGCTTTATATTTAAATACTTTTCAAAACTCTCATCGCATTCCGATACCAGATCTTATCAAGCTGTGACTCCTTTACTCCTTTTTGCTTCAATATTTCCCACAGCTTCTCCATCTCATCCGGATGTCCAATTTCCATTACTTCCATCTCCCCGAAACCGTCAAAATCAGTTCCAATTGCCGGGAAATCACTGCCCCCTTTATTTAACATATGTAATATATGAGCTGTCATATCTTCAATCCTGGATTCTTTCTCTCTTCCAAGGAACGGACCATACAGATTAAGTCCCGCAATACCACCTGCATCTGCAAGCTGCCAGATCATCTCATCTGTCAGATTTCTCGGATGCTTTGCAATCTCCCTGCAATTAGAATGAGACGCAATCACCGTTCCTTTTGCGATTGCCATTATATCCCGGAATGTTCCATCCGATGCATGGGATACATCTATGATCATTCCCAGTTCTCCCATTCTTTCTATCACTTCTTTTCCAAAAGGTTTTAACCCCTTCCACATTACAGATTTCTTTCTGCTGTTTGGATATCCGATGCAGTTTTCATAATTCCATACCGGTGTCATAAGCCTGATCCCATGTTGATACAGCTCTTCCAGCCGCTCCATATGACCGTTTAAAATTCCCCCTTCTTCCACAGTCATAATCGCAGAGATCCGTCCTGCGAAATCATTCCTGTCTACATCATTCCACGAATATGCCAGTGCCAGATCTTCACTGTACCTCTCCTGCTGCTGCCTTAAATATCGCACCATATCCTGTACATGAACGAATGCCGCATCATATCCTCCTTTCTTCTTATAATCAGCCGCCTTCGTAAAACAGGCAAAAAGCTGCACGACGGTTCCCGCTTTTTTCATAGATGGAATACTGATATGGCAATCATTCTTCATCAAATCTCCCTGGCCATCCAAATCGATCAATTTCCACAAAGTATCACAGTGCATATCAATCATTCTCATGTTGTTTTTATCCCCTTTTGTTTATTCGTTTTATTACACAAATCACATTATGTAAATCATCTGTTATCAGTATACGACATTTTCCATAGTTTTTATCGCTTTAACTGATGGTTTTTTTCTATACATTTCCATATATATAATCTGCGTCTATTGCACATACTGTATATGTCATATCTACAGAACTTGCCGCTCGCAGCTTCTTTCAAACGCCCGGCGCTGCAAAGAACCTGCCACTGACAGTTCTTCACAGATATATAATAATAAAAAGGAGGAACGTATACTATGTCAGAAATTTCAATACTTGATCTTCAGAACCTGCGTCATTTAATTGGCGGATTTGAAACCAGCCAGTGCAAAATGCAGGACTATGCCTCAGAAGCCAAAGATCCTGAAATCCGCAAGCTGTTTCAGGATGCTGCAGACAGTGCTATGAAGAACCGACAGGATCTGATGAAATTTTTATAGGAGGAACTATCTATGCTGGATGAAAAAACGATGGTAAGCGATGCCCTTGCCGGTGTCAACGGAGAACTTGTACGTTACGGAGAAATGATTTCCCAGACGGAAAACAAAGAATTGAAGCAGAAACTGAAACAGATACGTAATGACTGTGAAATGTCCCAGGAAAAACTTTATCAGATTGCCCGCGAAAAAAGTTATTATGTTCCTGCCGCCAAAGCTACCGATCAGGAAATCTCACATGTAAAAAACATTCTTGCCGGAATTTCCACACATTAGTATCGAACGCACGCGATACAGAGAACTTGCCACTGGCAACTTTTCTTGCATACTTTGGTATCTAAAATGCACGCCGGGACATTTCTTTTGTTCCGGCATGCAACATTTTGTTGCGTTTCTTTTTATTCGTTTATTATACTATACTTTTCTTACCGCGAGTGATATAATTTAATTACTTTAAATATTCATCGGATTTTGTAAGAAAACTGTCAAGTGGCAGCTTTTCCTACATAGCATTTCTTAAAACGATTCATGCCTCTCCTTTCTTATTTTACTTATATATTTTACGTAAGAATGGCTACACAATAATAATATTTCATTATTTTACACCCTCTATATACGTAAAATAACAAAAGGCAGCGCATCAAATGAATCCCCTTCCGCATATGTCAATGCACACAACAAAAGGCGCACCCGATATTCTTCGGGCAGCGCCTTATTTCTTTTAGCATGGACTTCTCTATCTGTAAATATCCTTATGCACTTCTCTCAAATTGTGAATTATACAGTTCTGCATAGAATCCATTTTGTGCTAATAATTCCTCATGATTTCCCTGCTCTACAATATCCCCGTCTTTCATAACAAGGATCACATCCGCATCACGAATCGTAGACAGTCGGTGTGCAATTACGAAACTTGTTCTTCCTTTCATCAGCTGATCCATCGCCTTCTGGATCTGGATCTCGGTTCTTGTATCTACCGAACTTGTCGCCTCATCAAGAATCAGAATCTTCGGATCTGCCAGCATGGCTCTTGCGATCGTCAGGAGCTGTTTCTGTCCCTGTGATACGTTACTTGCTTCTTCATTTAACTCCATCTGATAACCACCCGGAAGCGTCTTTATAAAGCGGTGTGCACGTGCTGCCTTTGCGGCCTCCACAACCTCTTCATGCGTTGCATCCAGTCGTCCATAACGGATATTATCTTCGATGCTTCCCTTGAACAGCCAAGTATCCTGTAATACCATTCCGAACATTTTTCTTAAGTCATCACGGTTAAAGTCGCGGACATCATGTCCATCTACTTTGATCGAACCACTTCCAACATCATAGAAACGCATTAATAATTTGATCATCGTCGTCTTTCCGGCACCGGTCGGTCCTACGATTGCAACCTTCTGTCCTGGTTTTACATCCACACTGAAGTCATTGATGATTGTGTGATCCGGATTATATCCGAAATGTACATGGTCGAAGCTTACGCTTCCTTCCAGTTTATCGATACATACCGGATTCTCTACCGTCTGGTCTTCTTCCTTCTCCTCAAGGAATTCAAACACACGCTCGGAAGCTGCCGCTGTAGACTGTAACATATTGGCCACCTGTGCAACCTGCTGGATCGGCATCGTAAAACTTCTTACGTACTGAATAAATGACTGGATATCTCCAACCTGGATCGTACCTTTCATCGCAAGGTAACCGCCGAGGATAACCTCACCGACATATCCGAGATTTCCGACGAACTGCATGATCGGCATCATCATTCCTGACAGGAACTGCGATTTCCATGCCGATGTATACAGAATATCATTGTCACGCTTGAATGTTGCAATTACATCCTCTTCTTTATTAAACGCTTTGATGATATTATGACCGCCATAGATTTCTTCCACCTGTCCGTTTACATGACCCAGATATTCCTGCTGACTCATGAAATATTTCTGTGAACGTTTCACGATCACTGAGATCAGTCCCATTGAAACCGGAAGGATCAAGAGTGCTACCACGGTCATCAGCGGGCTGATACTGAGCATCATGATCAATACACCGATGATCGTTGTCGTCGATGTAATCACCTGCGTCGCACTCTGGTTCAGACTCTGACTTAAGGTATCTACATCGTTGGTAATACGCGATAATACTTCACCATGTGTCTGCTTATCAAAATAGTTCATCGGCAGACGGTTGATCTTCTCAGAGATTTCTTTTCTCAGATGGTACGTCAGCTTCTGTGACACACCCGTCATAATGTACCCCTGTACAAAGGAGAATACCGCACTTGTCAGATACAGGCATAACAGCGTCAGTACGATATGCGCGATCTTGTCAAAATCTATTCCGGATCCTCCGGATACTTTTCTGACCAGTCCTTTAAATATCTCAGTCGTTGCCTTTCCAAGAATCTTCGGTCCTACAATATTGAATATCGTACTTCCGATAGCAAATACGATTACAAAGAATATTCCAATCTTATATGCGCTCAAATATGCCATCAGCTTTTTCATTGTGCCTTTAAAATCTTTTGCCTTTTCATTTGACATCTGTGGTCCACGTCCTCTACCTCTTGGCATATTATTCCACCTCCTTAAGATCTTCTTCTAATTCTTTTTCTGATAACTGTGAAGAAGCAATCTGATAATATGCTTCGCAGTTCTTTAGTAATTCTTTATGTGTACCCTTTCCGACGATCTGACCATCTTCCAGTACAATGATCTGATCTGCATGAAGGATCGTACTGATCCTCTGCGCAACGATCATAACAGTACTTTCCGCTGTCTTCTCCTTCAGCTCTGCACGGAGTGTTGCATCTGTCTTATAATCCAGTGCCGAAAAACTATCATCGAATATATATACATCCGGATGTTTTGCAATTGCTCTTGCAATCGAAAGTCTCTGCTTCTGACCACCGGATACATTGGCTCCTCCCTGTGAGATCGGGCTCTTATATTTTTTCTTCTTCTGATCAATGAATTCTGTTGCCTGTGCGATTGTTGCTGCTTCAATCATCTCAGCTTCACTTCCATCCGGGTTGCCATATAAAATGTTCGAAGCAATATCGCCGGAGAACAGTACAGCTTTCTGCGGTACATATCCCAGTTTTTCACGCAGTTCATGCTGTGATACATCTCTGACATCTTTTCCGTCGATCGTGATCTTACCATCTGTAACATCATAAAATCTCGGGATCAGGTTTACCAGCGTAGACTTACCACATCCGGTACTTCCGATAAATGCCGTGGTCTTTCCCGGCTCTGCCGTAAAGGAAATATCATGCAGTACATCTTCTTCTGCTCCCGGATAACGGAAGGATACATGATCGAATACGACCTTTCCTTTTCCTTCTTCCGGAATACGTAACGGCTGCTTCGGATCATGGATCATTGTCTCACTTGTCAGTACTTCATCAATACGGCTTGCAGATACTGCTGCTCTTGGAAGCATAACCGAAATCATACAGATCATTAAGAATGCCATGATGATCTGCATTGTATACTGGATAAACGCCATCATATCTCCAACCTGCATTACACCGTCGTTGATACTGTGACCGCCTACCCATACGATCAGCAGCGTAATACTGTTCATTACGAACATCATAAGCGGCATCATAAACGTCATCGCACGGTTTACGAAAAGGTTTGTCTTCGTCAGTGCTTTGTTCGCATCATCAAACCGCTCTTCCTCATGCTTTTGTGTGCCGAATGCACGGATAACCGAAAGTCCTGTTAAGATTTCACGACTGACAAGATTCAGTCTGTCGACCTGATTCTGGATCAGTTTGAACTTCGGCATAACGACAAAGAATAAAAATCCTACGATGACTACAATGATTGCAACCGCAAGTCCGATGATCCATGACATGCTGACATTCGTGTGGAAGACCTTCCAGATTCCTCCGATTGCCATAATTGGTGCATACAGAACCATTCGAAGGATCATCACAATCAACAGCTGGATCTGCTGGATATCATTCGTACTTCTTGTGATCAGTGATGCCGTAGAGAATTTGTCAAACTCTGCATTGGAAAATCCGACAACCTTACGGAATACATTCTCACGAAGTCCGCGTCCGACACCGGCTCCGACACGAGATGCTAATAGTCCGACCATAATACTTGCCGCCATTCCAAGGAATGCAAGTGCCAGCATCTTGGCCCCTGTGTGTAAGATATAACTGGTTTCGATCTGATCGGTATCGATTCCTACATGTGTGTAAGCATCTTTGATATAGGTGGAGACTGCCTGTTCAATGATTGAATCCTGCATGGAATTCATCTGTTTATTCATCTGTTTGATCAGCGCGTCTCTGCCTTCTGCTCCCATGAAGTTCAACATATCATAGATATCCATCTTGTCAAAATCTGGAACTTCTGACATCTGCGCCTTGGCCTCAGCCTGTTTTGCTTCAACCTGTTTTTTCATATTTGTACGCATCTGGTCTTCGATTCTTTGTGTCATGTCACTGCCGGAGTCAAATCCTGCCGCCAGAAGCATCGGCTTTCCGAGGATATCGGAGAGCTTCTCCATCTTTTTATCATCTTCTTTTACAGAAGATTTTAATTCCATAACGGTTCCCTTATAGTCGTATTTCTTCGTTGATTTCGTATAAGCATTCTTTACAAGCTCCTGCTTATCCGACGGAACCAGAAGTAACAAATGGTTCAGATCTTTTTTAGAAATCGTATCCGGTACGGTCTCATCGATACCCCCCTGCTGGATACCGACATTCACAATATCCGAGGTATATGTCGGCAATGACAGGTCACAATATGCCTGCACGACAAGTATACAGATAATCGCTACAACCGCACCTGCATACGGTTTCAGAAATTTTAATAATTTTCCCATATCTTTTATGCCTTTCCTTTCTGTCCTATTTATATCAAAACAGTTCCTACATATGTTTCATAGAAGGATGTGTTTTTTCCATAATGGTCTGCATATCCACTCCTTTGAAATCCTTAGACTCCAGAAGATTATTCTTCATCTCTGCAAGCAGACGCTTCATCAGAAGTACCTCTTCTCTTGATATCCCCTGATAGATTATTTCTTCCATCTCTGTAAGGACACGGCGTATTCCATCTATACATTCTTCCCCTTTCGGAGCAAGCTGTATCCTTGTAATCCTCTGATCCTTCTCATCCGTCTTACGGCTTACATAACCTTTTTCTTCCATCTTGCGAAGTGCGACTGTCATAGACGGTGGAGTAATCCCAACTCTTTGTGCGAGCTGTCTCTGTGACTGTTCTCCCCAGCATTTCAGTGAAAATAATATTCCTGCCTGACTCGGCTTGATGTCCAGTTCTTCCATTCTTTTCATTCCCTGATATTTCATGAACTGCATCAATTGAAATATCGAAAAGAACACAGATGATTCCATCTCTTTGTGCATATTATTTCTCCTCTCCCAATTAATTAGATGTCTAACGATTATATTAGTCATTTTCACCAGTAATGTCAATGTTTTTATATTTATTTAATAATCATTCCGTCATTTTAACAAATATTTAATTAGTTATATAACTAAAAAAGAATCTCCGGAACAACTTTTGTCCCTGAAGATTCTTCTGCCCTTTGATTATAACTTTTCTGAATCAAGTACAATGGTAAACGGACCGTCATTTACAAGACTTACTTTCATATCTGCGCCAAATTTTCCCCGTTCAACTACCGTTACTTGTTCCTTACACCTACTGATGATATATTCATACATCTTCTCCGCCATATCCGGTTTCCCTGCTTCTATAAAACTTGGCCGGTTTCCCTTCTTACAGTTCGCATACAGAGTAAACTGAGAAATCAGAAGCAACTCTCCTCCTACCTGATCCAGCGAAAGATTCGTCTTTCCATTCTCATCTTCAAAAATGCGAAGTCCTAACATCTTCTTTAACATCTTATCTGCTGTGTCTTTTGTATCCGAATCCGCAACTCCGATCAAGACCATGAATCCTTTCCCGATCTTGCCTATCACTTCACCATCTACTTTTACACTACTTTCTGTTACTCTTTGAATTACAAAACGCATCTGATTTTCTCCCTTTTATCTCTTTTTCTTTTCAGGAACCTGTGCCAGGACAATTGCAGCAAACATCAATATACATCCCGACATTTCCCTTATTGACAGTCTTTCTCCCAGCACAATCCAGCCGGCCAGTACAGAAAAACACGATTCCAGACTTAAAAGCAGTGATGCCACCGCCGGATTTACATTTTTCTGTCCCAGTATCTGTAGTGTATAAGCAACTCCACAAGATAATACCCCGGCATATAAAATTGGCATCCATGCAGTCATTACAGCTGTTATCTTTGGTGTCTCCAATGCAAACATAAATGGCACGGACAAAATTCCGCAGACAAAGAATTGTATACACGACATCTTCACACCATCTACCTTAGGTGCAAAATGATCGATCACCAGGATATGTACCGCAAATACAAGTGCGCATAAAAATACCAGAATATCTCCTTTGCCAACAGAAAACGACTCTGTAATACACAGAAAATAAAGTCCCGCAACCGCCAGCACTACTGCCAGCCATATCTTCCAGCCTATCTTTTTATGAAGAAAAACTCCCATCACCGGAACGATCACGATATAAAAAGCGGTGATAAATCCGGCCTTTCCCGCTGTCGTATATTTAATACCGATCTGCTGAAGACTGCTTGCCGCAAACAGTAACACACCACAGGCCAATCCGCCCGTGAACAGATCCTTTTTCGTGCCTGTATCTTTCGATCTTCCATTTAATTTCTGCAAGATCCAGATACATGGCAAAAGTGCCGCTCCTCCAATCAGGCTTCTTACTCCATTAAATGTAAACGGTTCCAGATAATCCATACCCACACTCTGTGCTACAAATGCTGTTCCCCAGATAAAAGCTGTAAGAAGCAGCATTAAGCCATTCTTAATCCTCATATCATTCACACTCTCCATATATACATGTCCTAAATATATTTACATGAATTCTTTCCTTCACTATTTTTTATACTGCTGTTTATTATACGATACATTCCGGTGATTTGCAAAGAATCTGCTCTACTTTTTATAATGATATTAATACCAGAATCCCACTTGACTTTTGTATCAAACAACGGGATACTAATAGATAAGAAAAGGAGGACTTCACTATGTTATCAGAACGAATCTTAAAGCTTCCGGGCTTTCTTTATCAGATCGGGAACAATTATTATTATCTTGGAAAATGGATCTGCAAGGAATGCACCGACCAGGCTGCCACTGATTGTGTCACCATGTATCAGATGTGCCGCGCCGGAAAAGAAGAACCTGAAACAAATACTTATTTTCAAAAGCTCCGTGCTTACAGTGATTTCGCATTAGAAGTACCGTATAATCCTTCTAAAATTGCTGCAGATATGAAAGCGATTTTGGAATCTCTTTCTGATGAACAGCTTCACAATCTCACGGAACAGATTGATCATCTTGAAGAAGATATTACCCGTTATTGCGGCTAAATTCTTCTTTTCAACCGACTGCCTGTGTTCTTTTTTGCAATATAGTGGTACAAAAATAAGAGGAGCATTTCCATACACACGGAAACGCTCCTCTTATTTTTGTTCACAGTCAATCCGGCAAATCACTAAATAGTAACTTTGCCTGTTGTCTCTTCATTTATTACATAATAAGCTGCAGCTTCTTCTGGTTTCAGATATACATTCAGAGTTTTGATTTCTTCCACACTCTTACCATACTCTTTTGTCCATACTTCATGCACTTTTTTTGTAATCTCTTCTGTACTGATCTCTTTACCCATATACTGAAGATAAAAGCTTGTCTTTGCTTCTTTCTTCACGTCTTCTGCCTCTTTCAATACACCTGCTCTTGTCTCGATTGCCTTAGTTGTGTCTTTTGCAGTTGCGATTGCTGCCGGTCTTGAGTTGTTTCTTCTATTTTTTTTCATATTGATAACCTCCTCAATCTACAAATAGAACATTACCTTCTCTATTATAAAGCATTTGCGAAAAATGTCAAAAGATATCCGTTTTTATTCGTCCCCGCGTCCATATTGGTTAATTGTCAGATCCTTTACCACTTCCCCTGCAAGAATCAGTCCTGCAACCGACGGAACAAATGCAATGCTTCCCGGGATGTCTCTTCTTTCGGTACATTTTCTGTCCGTTCCCGTAGGACATACACAGTGCTGTCTGCAGCTGATACTCATATCTTCCAGCGGACGTACCGGCTTTTCTTCTGAATATACAACTTTCAGTTTCTTTACGCCACGTGCCTTTAATTCTCTTCGCATAACCTTTGCAAGCGGACACATCTTCGTCTTATAGATATCTGCCACCTGAAATGCCGATGCATCCAGTTTATTACCGGCTCCCATACAACTGATAACCGGAATTTCTGCGGCTTTTGCACGCATAATGATCTCAATCTTTGCCGTTACCGTATCTACTGCATCTACCACGTAAGAGTATTCTTCAAACGGGAATTCATGTGCATTCTCAGGAAGATAAAAGCATTTCCTTACTTCTACATCTGCGTCCGGATTAATCTCAAGGATTCTTTCTTTCATCACATCTACTTTATATTTTCCAATCGTCTTCCTTGTTGCAATAATCTGACGGTTAATATTCGTCAGACATACTTTGTCATCATCTACCAATACAAACGAACCGACACCGCTTCTTGCAAGTGCTTCTACAACATATCCACCAACACCGCCGATTCCAAAAACTGCAACCTTTGCATTCGAAAGTCTGTCCATATTATCAGCTCCTAAAAGAAGCTGCGTTCTGGAAAACTGATTTAACATAGCTTTTCCTCCACTCATACTTTATATTTTTTTCTGTCCGTATTCTTGACTTATCATTCACTCTTCACACCGTTTCACAGCGCAATCCCTATTATAGTAGTAGGATATATAGTAAGTCAACTTATTTCTTATATCTTCTTATATGAATTCTTCTGACGATGGTCTCTTTCGATGCACAGATCTTATCTGCCAAACATACCAGCCAGGCTTCTTTACACATTGGTGGAACGATATTAAGAGGAAACATATGCCGCAAAATGATGTTTTCTTCCCGTCTGGTCAGTTCAAAATCATTTTTTGCATTTTGAAGCGCACGTCCTGCATGGATAAAACCGTGAAATCTGTGTCCCGCATTTTTTTCATGCCAGTCATACAAAAAATAATCATGCAAGAGCGCACCTCTGATCAGCTCTTTTCTATTTACATTTAGGGAAAATCTTTCTGCAAGCTCCACACTTGTGTACGCTACACTGATACAATGCTTATACACGGATATATCACTGTGCTGCATATATCTCTGTGTATATTTCATACGCCCCTGTTCATCCAGTTCTTTCAGTATTTCTTTGATGTCTTCCAGAATCCGGTCCTCATCATTCATACAGTCAGCCCCTTACTCTCCATATAATTATTCTTCGAACGCCTGTCTGATACTGTCATAATGAAGAAAAATTCCTTCATCAGCATATCTCTTAATCTCATTCAAATCCGCAATCGCAAAGCCAGACACTTCTTCTTCCTGTGTCTTTACATCTGATTCATCAAACTCCAGCACAAATTTATAAATATCCACAAAATAATTATTTTTCTCTTCCGGATTCACTCTCTTATAAGAAAATGCATATCCTCCTTCTGCATTCGTTACATCAATTCCCGTCTCTTCTTTAATCTCACGGATCACTGCATCTTTCGAATCTTCTCCGGCGCGTACACCGCCTCCAGGCACTTCCCACCATCCTGCTGCCCATTCTTTATCCATTCTTCTTCGGGTGATCAGATATTTTCCATCCGGTCTCATTAATACTCCAAGAACCGTCAGGTGGAATTCCCCCGGCTTCATATTCCAGTCATTATGCTTCATTGTACGTCCTGTACGTTCCTTGTTCTCATCGTAAATATCCCATAATTCCATCTTTTTATTATTCCTCCTTCTTACGAACACATGGCGATATAAAACAAGTGGAGAACCAGTATTCCCGACTCCCCACTTTTTAATGTCTTAATATTCCTCGTTCACAATCATCTTTTCAAATTCTTTTTTTATAAAATCGCAAGTTGGCTTTGTCCACTGAGTTCCCTCCAGTCCCTTCTCAGACTTGATAAGCTGCAGTGAAAATAACAACGCCTCCAAAATCTCCTTATGTTCCAGATTCTGAAGATTTGCAACAACATATTCCTTTGCCTCTTTCGGCTGTATACCGGCTTTTTTACTCAACATCCTGCTGAACTGTTCGAATGTAATAATCTTCTTTCCATATTCCCAGAAATGATTTTCATACTTTTTATACTTCTGTACATATTCCTGAATGATTTCCAGCGATTCGGAATCCAATGTATAGCCATACTTTCCGGCAATCTTTTCCAGTTCTTTCCACCAGGAAACATCTACAGCCGAATAATCCATGCTAATCCGAAAGCAGCCTCCGGTCTTGTGAATTGCTTTTTGAAATTCATCTTCCCAAGTTGGACATACCAGCATCTTCTCTCCATTTACAATTCCACCTTGTATTATCTTTTCTTTCATCCTCCATGTCCTCCTTACGATAGATTCGTCATATCCTCAGCTCAAATCACTATGAATATTATAACATTATTTTTATCCGATTGCAAAGCCGAAGTATTTACCCAGAGCACGTCACCGACAGCTTCTTTCGAACGCATGCCGATTTATATTATGGTCGATATCTAAAATTTATTTTTATAACGCAAAAAGAGCGGAAATCCTTATAAATTAAGGCTTTTCCGCTCTTTCATAGGAGCAGGGGATGAGAGAATCGAATTTCAATACTCTCATCACATTTTTTCTGATTTTCCTTGAATTTTCAATGTTTTTCACACTTTTTCACTTCATTTTTTTTGATACCCTTTGATACCCTCAATCAAGAAATCAGAAATTAATTGCTTCATTTATCTGTTTTATCTTCGTTTCCCTACTTTTATTGCTAAAGTAGTAAAGCTTTCTTGTAGTGGCAATATCGCTATGTCCCATTTGCTCTGCAACTGTACTATCATCCACTTTATTATCCAACAACGTCGTTCCATAGGTTTTGCGAATCTTATGAGTTGATCGATGGTTAATTTTCAATATATCGCATATACTGGAAAGACGTTTATTGAATGTGTTTTCTCGAATTCTTTTTCCATTATTCATAAATAAAAATTCACCATGTGGATTTAATTTTTGAATCTGCATTAGCGTCCACTTGACAGTAGTAGAAAAATACAGCATTCGATTCCCTGCATCTGTTTTTGCAAACTCTTTTGTAGAAACTGTCCACCTACCATTTTCATCTTTATATTTTATCTCTGTTCTGCACACTTGAATATATTCACTGTGCACATCACACGGCTTTAATGCTGAGATTTCGCCGATACGCATTCCTGTTTGAAATTGTAACAGCAAGCCCATATTCCAAATATCAATGTGATGTTTAAGATAATTTACAATAACTGGAATTTCATCTTCCGAAAAAATTTCTTTATCTTTACAACAAATCTTTTTTTCAAAGATATTATTAGGCAATTCCAGATCTCCAAAGAATTCTGTGATACTAAGAGTTGAATATCCTTGTGCTTTCCCGTACTTAAATATTCCTCTTACCAATGTTCGAAGACTTGAATATGTTTTTTTAGTCAAATGTTTTTGACAAATAGTTGTTTTAATGAAATCCGTCAAATCCGCATTGGTGACATTTTGTATTTTCTTTCGACAAATCGGACTATCAGGTACGAAAAAACGTTTAAAGTCAGTACAATATCTATCATAGGATTGTGTTTGAATTTCTCCATATTTCAATTTTTTGTCAACCCATTCTTGAAAGACATCTTTAATATAAACAGATTTTTCTTGTTTCATATAATAATCAACAATGACATTTTCAATATCTTCTCTTGTCTTGCGTTTACGGAATATTCGTCCTTTCTCCTTATCTGGAAGATAAGTCAACCATATTCCTTGATTATTTTGCCATATTTTATATGGATGTCGAGAAAGTATTTCGTTTCTTTTTTCCATTTCAACGCTCTTGGCTATTTTGTCCATCTCAACAATACCATATTGTAAAGCAAGTTGTAAAGTTTCTTCGGAGATACCATTACTTGTTTGTATCATAGTAGTCTCCTTGTTCAACTTTTATATCGTATTAATAGTTATCACTTAATTCTGTATTCTTCAAATCACTATGTTTTTCCAACCAGATATCAAGTTCACGTTTCATCCCATTACTCATCCAACTCATTGATTTATAACTGTGATATAGAAAAATTGCGAACTCTTTTCCTGCATTTGTTCCATATATTTTTTCAATTTTATAAACAGTCGGGAATAAACCACTTCCACTTAAAATATGTCGAATGCTTTGTCTCAGTGCGTTGTCACGAGGACTGGAACAAACCAATGATGGAAATATTTCACCTTCCGCAATGGCTATCAAATCTTTGGTATATGCAGTATAGTCCCCTTTTTCGTCAACAAACCTGTATTTCTGAAGTATCGTATGTGCAATAAATCTATTAAATGTAATAGCGTCCATAGACCTTGAAAGAATCGTTTCCGAAATAGTGTGCGCATAATTGCCTTTATATACTGCTTCAAATCGAATCCATGAATGACATTTTTTGATTTCATCTACACGGAATCCATGATTAGCTATTTGTTCTTTCCGTTTATCATATATTCTTAAAAAACTACGAGTATTTGCTTTTTTACTTCCAAGATAAATCGTTTCAATGCTATCATGTTTTCCGATAAAACTTAAATTTTTTATTCTCTTTTTTCCTTGATAATCTTTAACTATTACACTCTCGTTAGACAGTGCTTCATATAAGTCATTTAAGCTAAAGTCATAATTAAAATAATCTGCTGTCATATCAATGCGTGATAGACGAACGGTTTCCTTGATTGGATCGCTGACCATATGTATAAATTCTGACAAAGTTATCATCTCGTTAAAAATCTTTTGATATTTTGCTTGATATATGCTCCATGCTTTTGCACTAAATTTCACACATACCCCCATTTCGGATACACGTTCATTATATGCCATTGCAAAATAATAATCTTTTAATCCGAAATCATACGTTCTTGTGTATCCCTGTAAATTACCAGCTATTTTGTCTTTCACATTTCCATTAAACACTATATTAATTTTTGTATTTCTAACAAAATTTTCTATAATTAATTCTGCACATTCTTCCCATGTTTTTGAATCGTTTTTTTCACTGCAAAAAATGCTGAAAGTGAATTCATCAATATTTAAACATAAATTAGTAGTAAAACCATTCACTTTTTTGTGGAGCTGGGGTTATTACATAACCCCAGCTTGCCCCTCCTTTTCTTCATTTTTATATTTTTCTATGCAATCGATAGCCTTTAAAATATCAAAATCTAGCTTAGCAATAGAAGTGACTGCTGGCATTTCTGGTGTAGCTATTTGCGGATAAACCAATAATCCTTGTCCACATTCGAATTTTCTTTTGGCAACATCCGGATATACACCTAATGCCGTTATATATGTTTGTCTTTCCGCCATTCCTAATATCAACTTAAATGGCAAATTTTCTTTTAACTCTGTTGATAAATTACTAGCATTAGACTGTTGCTGTGCAATAATACAAAAGCAACCTAATTGTCGCCCCTCTCTGATTGTATTACCAATTATTTCATCAACAGTATCTCTTGTTTTCTTATCATACCTTGACAACGACGCCTTAAATGAGCTATATTCATCAATTATTAAACAAACCGGACTAAATCCAAAGTCTCTATAATCACTATCTAATTTTTCAACAAGGCGTTCAGCAAATGCTTTTTTTCGTTCCACCATTTTTAATTCAAACTTCTTCAACAGGACAATAACTTCTTCAACACTAGAGGCAACTTTTTCTGAATTAATCGCCCGACCAAGGATATATAAACCACTGAATTTTGGGTCTGCAATATACAAATCAACATCATTTTTCTTTGACATCAACTGTAATACAAAGTTATACAAACAATATGATTTCCCTGATCCTGTTTGTCCAACAATTAACGCATGAAAAAGTGGGACTTTATGTCTTGAATCCAGAAACAGTTCGTAATCATTTGTAGTGTTTCTGGAATAATCAAAAAACTCCTTTGATGACTGAAAAGATAATTGTTCAACATGATATAGTTCAAACTCATATATATAGTTATTACAATCGTCATCTATATAAGAGCGTGACAATATGTATTCATCTGGCAATGCTGAACTGATTGGCAATTCTTCCAATCTCTTATCCAGTTTTATAGAATTTTCAATTTTTATGACACCCTTATCAAATTGTGGGGAAATATAAATTTCTATCCTCGGTATCACAGCACATTTTTTGAACAATACAGCTCGTTCAACATAATAGCCATCATCGTACAGTGCTTGAATCAAGGAATTTTCTATTTTATTATGCAAAAAAGCGTATTTCATTCCGCTTTGCAGTTCATGGTGTTTTGACCAACGAAAGAAAATCAGTCCTATACAAACAATGTTTAGAAAGAGCAATATTGCTCCCATTATAAGTATTTTTATATTTTTTTCTAAAAAATATCCTATAAAAAGCAATATTGCTCCGCTTTGCATGTAAAAAGAAATAGCTATACCTGTACGCTTTAATCTTTTTTGCTTAATTTGCACTATTTGTTTACCTCTTTGCAAATTCCGCTTCATCGGATCACCGATTCCGCTAGCAACGGATCAGTGTTTCC
>OLPI01001889.1_pt1 | contig 17616 bp, 11 predicted proteins | sample 1672361 | NCBI WGS metagenome assembly OLPI01 (sample SAMEA3136675, study PRJEB25190) | human gut metagenome
CTGGTTTCGGCGCCGATCTGGGCGCGGAGAAGTTCCTCGACATCAAGTGCCGCCTCGCCGGTCTTAAGCCCGATGCGGTGGTGGTCGTCGCCACGGTGCGCGCGCTGAAGAACCACGGCGGCGTGGCCAAGGCCGATCTCAACGAGGAGAACCTGGAGGCGCTGGAGGCGGGCCTGCCGAATTTGCTGCAGCACGTGGAGAACATCACCAACGTGTACAACCTGCCCTGCGTGGTGGCCATCAACGCCTTCCCGACCGACACCAAGGCCGAGCTGGACCTGGTGGAAGCCAAGTGCCGCGAGCTGGGCGTGAACGTGGCTTTGTCCGAGGTGTGGGCGCGCGGTGGCGAGGGCGGCCTGGCCCTGGCCGATGAGGTGGTGGCCTTGTGCGAGAACGGGGATGAGGCCGGGCGCTCCGCCGACACCTTCACGTTCTCCTACGAGGACGACCTGTCCATCGCCGAGAAGATCGAGGCCATTGCCAAGCGCGTCTACCATGCCGACGGCGTGGTGTTCGAGCCCGCGGCGCAGAAGGAGATCGCGCAGCTGGAGGCCCTGGGCTTCGGAGAGATGCCCGTGTGCATGGCCAAGACCCAGTACTCGTTCTCGGATGACGCCACCAAGCTGGGCGCCCCGCGCGATTTCCAGATCACGGTGCGCCAGGTGAAGGTGTCCGCCGGCGCCGGCTTCATCGTGGCGCTCACCGGCTCCATCATGACCATGCCTGGCTTGGGGAAGGCCCCCGCCGCCCATAAGATCGATGTGATGGAAGACGGCACGATCACGGGGTTGTTCTAGCATTTACGTAGTTGTCCGGGCTCGGACTCGGAGCGGAAGTGCCGTGCTCAAACAACATTGAAGTGCACCGTCGGAGTTCTGCTCCGGACGTGCTTCGTGCACTTCAATGAACTGCGCGCGGCACCACCGCACCGAGTCCGAGCCCTGCTTTTTCGGAAAGAAGGGTTTGCGTGGTCGATACCGAGTTTGTGGAGGCGCTGGCTTCAAAGGCCCCGACTCCCGGTGGAGGCGGGGCCTCGGCCTATGCGGGGGCGCTGGCGAGCGCCCTGGCCTCCATGGTGGGCAACCTCACCGTGGGCAAGAAGAAGTACGCCGATGTCGAGGAGCGGATGCGGGCCGAGCTCGTCGAGCTGGACGACACGCGGGCGCACCTGCTGTCGCTCATCGACGAGGACGCTCGCGCCTTCGAACCCCTCGCTGCCGCTTACGGGATGCCCAAGGACACCGATGCTGAGCGTGCGGCCCAGAACGCGGCGCTGCAGAAGGCGCTCGTGGGCGCCTGCGAGGTGCCGCTTGAGATCATGGCCTGCTGCCTGCAGGTCATCGAGTCCTGCGTGTTCGTGGCCCGGCACGGCTCGGTGCTGGCTCTCTCGGATGCCGGGGCGGGCGCCGTGCTCGCCAAAGCAGCGCTTATGGCGGCGAGCCTGAACGTGGTCATCAACATCGGCTCCATGGATGATGTCGAGCGGGCCGACGTCTACCGCAATCAGATGGAGGACCTTCTCGCCGCAGGGGGCGCCATGGCCGATGAGGTGTACGCCGATGTCGTGCAGAGGCTTAGCTGATGGCGAGGATTCTGTACGGCAAGGAAGTATCCTCGGCCCTATGGGAGCGCCTGCTGCCTCGCATCGACCGCTTGCGGGCGCACGGCGTGGCGCCGACGCTCGCCATTGTGCGCGTGGGGGAGCGGCCCGACGATTTGTCCTACGAGCGCACCTGCGCCCGCCAAGCCGATCTCCATGGCATTGCCGTGCGCCGCTTCGTGCTGCCAACGGAGGCGACGCAGGCTGAGCTGGAAGTGGTCATCGATGCCGTGAACGCCGATCCGCGCATCCACGGCTGCCTTATGTTCCGTCCGCTTCCGCCGCAGATGGACGAGCGCGCCGTGTGCGATCGCCTGTCCCCGGCCAAAGATATCGACGGCATCGGGTCGGCGTCGCTGGCCGGCGTGTTCGCCGATACCGGCGAGGGTTTCCCGCCGGCTACGGCCCAGGCCTGCCTGGAGACGCTGGATTTCTACGACATTCCCGTTGCGGGCAAGCGAGTGGTGGTGCTCGGGCGCAGCCTCGTGATCGGCCGACCGGTGGCTATGATGCTGCTCGCGCGCCACGCCACCGTGACGCTGGCCCATTCCCGCACGGCGGACGTGGCCGCCCATACCCGCGAGGCCGACATCGTCGTGTGCGCCACGGGGCGTGCGCGGGCGTATGGGGCCGAGTACTTCTCGCCGGGCCAGACGGTTCTCGACGTCGGCATCAACTTCGACGAAGCAGGGAACCTGTGCGGCGACGTCGACTTCAACGCCGTCGCTTCCGTGCTCGGCGAGGACGGTGCCATCACACCGGTGCCCCGGGGCCTCGGCGGGGTGACCACGAGCGTCACCATGGCCCACGTCGTGCGCGCCGCCGAGGTCGCGCTGCGACGCTAGCCGCTCATCGATTCCGCGGTCGCCCCCGCGGGCTCGTCCGGCAACGGGTATAATGGAGGCGGCCCATCGCGGCCGTTTCCGCCAATAGCGTCGTTTCCAAGGAGGGGGAGGGTTGGAGAAGCACCGCATCGCATTGCTCGCGCTGGCCTACGCCTGCTTTTGGTCGCTGTTCGTGCTGTTCCCCTACCCGGCGAACGTGCTGCCCGAGTCCCATGCCTCCTACGTCGCAGGCCCCGTCTTCGCCAGCAACCTCATCACGCTCGTCACCATGGCCCTTATGGGTGGGGTGCTCGTGGTGTTTCGCGACAGCCTGGCCGAACGGGTGGCCGGCAGCACGGCGGCCATCGTCGGGTCCGGCGCCTTGCTGCTCGCCTGCGCGGCCGCGCTCGTTGCCAGCGCCGATGCCGGAGCGGTCCCGCGCTGGATGATGGCTGCCTACCCCGCCATCATGGCGCTTTACGGCGTAGTGATTGCCCTGGCCCTCGCGGCGGCATCGCGGCGCTTGACCCCTCGGGACAACGCCGTCGTGCTCGCCCTCTCCCTGCTTCTGTCGTTTCTAATCGGCGAGGCCATCGTGGCGCTTACGGATCCCCTGCCCACCGGCGACATCTCAAACCCCCTCATGTTCGCCCTGAGCAGTATCTTCCTGGTGATTCTCGGCCGCTTTGGCTGCGATGCCCCCAAAGCACCGCTTCCGTCCCGCCTCGCGCCGTCCCTTTCGGGGCGCGCCGCCGTGCCCGCGACGGCCATTCTGCTTTGCTACCTACTGGGAAGCGGGGCGTTCATGAGCCTCTCGTCGGTGGCTCGGGGCGAGACCTGGTTTTCCGATGGATGGATTCACTGTGCCTTCGCCCTCGTGCTCTATCCGGCCTTCTGCCTCTTCACCCTCGCCGCATGGCGGCAGCGGCGCGCGGCCTTTCCGTAGCTCGGCTTCTTCATCCTCTGCATCGCCTGTCTCTACTGCACCGCCCTGCTCTACTCGCCGTTGGCTGTGCTGTGCCGGGCCTTGATCCTGTCAAGTCGCCCCATGGCCATCACGCTGCTGTGGGTGGCGGTTCAAGAGGGCATGGGAGCGCGGGACCTCCCTTGGTGGCTGGCTGCGGTCGCTGCGCCCATGCTCATCGTGGCCGTCGACTGCGCCATCCATACCGTCGGGCTTATCGGGCTCTCTCCCGGACAGATGGACTCGGTGGTCAACGCCGTCATGCTCGTCACGGCCTTCGCCATGACGCTGGGGATGCTCTGGTTCGTGCGCCTGCGCCCTGACGGTGCCGAGCCCGCAAGCTCCGAATGCGCTGCAGGCGCCGCCGATGTATCGGAGATTCTCGCCGCCATGGCCGATGCCCATGGGCTGAGCGAGCGGGAGGGGGAGGTGCTCGGGCTGCTCTATCGCGGCAACACCCAGAAAAAGATCGCCGAGCGCCTGTTCCTTTCGGTGAGCAGCGTGCAGACCTACGCGAAGAGCCTCTATCGGAAGCTCGGCGTGCACTCGCGCCAGGAGCTGATCGACATGGTTAACGAGGCCGCGAATGGAAACGACCGGGCCCGCTGAGGGGCCCGGTCGCAAAGGGAGGGACGAGGGGTTCTTGGCTTACCAGACGGTAATGGCTGTGGCGCAGAGGGGGCTGTCCCAGGCGTAGCCGCCGTCTTCACCGACGAAGGAGTCGGCGAGGTCCTCGAAGCTCGCCGGGTGGGCGGGCGTCATGTCGCCGGTCAGCGCGTGGATGACCGTGTAGCGCCCGGCGGTGAAGATGTGCGAGTTCGAGAAACCGCCCGGCATGCTCCAGTTGATGCCGCCGCAGGGGTTGCCCGCCTGGATGCCGGCGGCGTACAGGCCCGGGATGGGGGCGCCCTCGGTGTCGATCACCCGGTAGCGGTTGTCCACCATGACGCCGGCGTTGATGCCCGACATGCCCACATCGCCCTTGATGCAGAAGAAGGGGGGAGTGTCGATGGCCGCCATATCGGATCCGGCGACGCCGAAGTCGTCGTCGCAGCCCTTGGCGCACAGCTCGTTGTAGCGCTCGATGCTGGCGACGCCGTCGGCCACGGGAATGCCCGCCGCCTCGCAGAGCTCCTCCAGGGTGTTGCCCGATACCACCGTTTCCGGATCCATCCAGGCGCTTCCCTCGCCCACGAGGGCCACCGGCGGCACGCCGGGAATGCCCTCCACGGCGCCCTCGGTCTTAGAGTCGAAAATGCGGAAGTGGATGCCGCGGTCCTCGGGCTTGTAAGTGGCGGACATGGAGATGTTCAGGCTGCTCATGGGGATGGTCTCGTTGCAGAAGCGCTTGCCGTGGACATCGAGGGCCAGGAAGGGGTAGAACATAAAGGGGCCGATGTAGTTGGTGTGGATCTGCCGCGCATGGCCGAGGGGCGCCATGCGGCCGCCCGCCAGAATACCGAGGATGTGGCCGTCGCCGGTGTGGTTCACCAGGCACAGGGGGAACATGGCGGCGTCGCGCAAATTGCGGTCCACCATGGACTCGTTGTTCATGTAGTCGCCGGCGGCCAGCACGACGCCCTTGGTGGCGTTGAGCTTGACGTAGCTGCCGTCCTTTTGCTTGCCGATGGCGCCCGTTACGGTGCCGTCCTCCTCCTGGACCAGCTGCACGCAGGGGGTCTCGTAGTAGAACGTGGCGCCGCCCTCGGCCGCCTTCTGGGCCAGGGCCACCATAAGATCCTGGTTCGAGGCCTGGGTGGCATCGCACACGGCGACGACGCCGCCATCGTCGTAGCGGATGGAGCTGTCGGTGAGGAACTCGATGGGCTCGATGCCGACCGAGCGTCCCTGGCTGATAACCCAGGGCACGGCCTCCTCGGCATATTCCACATAGTAGTTGAACAGCTCGTTGTTGATGCGCCAGTCGTTGAGGCGGGCCCAGTCGCTGCGCCACCGCACGATGCCGGCGGGGTTCGAGTGGGCCTTTACGACGAAGGAGCAGCCGTTGCCGTTGGCCGAGACCGTGGCCTCCTTCTGGAGGCAGGCCACCTTCGCGCCCTCCTCCACGGCGGTGAGCACGGCGGGCACGCCGGCACAGCCGGCCCCCACCACGACGATGTCGTAGGTTTCCTCGGCGGCAAATTCCGTAATGGGCTCGCGTTCCACGATGCTGAACTCGAAGTCGCTCTCCTTGAGGTCGGCCGGCAGCTCGCCAGCCGCCGTGCTGGCGAGCGCGTCGTTGGCTGCCGGAGTCGACGGGGCGCAGCCGGCGGCGCCCAAAAGCGCGGCGCCCGCCGCCAGGCCGGCCCCGCCCTTGAGGAACGTCCGTCGATCCATGTTCTCCATGTTTCCCTCCTTGGGGTCGTTGCACGTGGGCGCTTCTCCGCGCCCGGGGCGGCTTGTGCCGCCTCGGTGCCCATACTGCCCCTCTTGCCGCTTTCGCGCTTCCCATGGAAAGGGGGTAATGCGTCGCGCCCTTTCCCATAAAATGGTGATATGACTGTATGAGCGGCACCTTTTGGGCCGCCATCCCCGCTGTGGCCGCCGGCGGCCGTCCGCCGGTCGCTTCCGTCCGCCTTCGGCGGCCCGCGACGCCGCTGCCCGATTGGGGCGGGCCCGCGGGGGTCGGGCGCGGCTTCTCGTGGAATGATGGGAGGCGTACCGATGCGCGACGATTGACCGAAGAGGAGCAACCATGGCCATCTTCAGCCCCACCGAGATCACCGACAACTACATGAGGGCCTCCGTGGGCAAGGCCGCCTCGCCGGCATGGCGGCTGTTCCTGCTGGCGGTGGCCGCCGGCGTGCTCATCGGGCTCGGCGCGGTCACCTCGTCCACGGCCGCCCACGGCCTGGAGAACGCCGGGCTCGTGCGGCTCATGTCGGGGCTCATCTTCCCCGTCGGCCTCATGATGGTCATCCTCATGGGCACCGAGTTGTTCACGGGCAACGCGCTCATGGTGACCGCCGCCATCGACGGCCAGATCACCTGGGGACGGCTCTTCCGCAACTGGGGCATCGTGTTTCTCGGCAACCTCGTGGGGGCCGTGGCCCTGGCCGCCTGCATGGCGTTCTTCGGCCAGCTGAACATCGGCGGGGGAGACTTGGCGGTGTACACGGCCAAGGTGGCCGCCGCGAAGAACGCGCTGCCGTGGATGAACGCCTTCGTGCTGGGCATCTTCTGCAACCTCATGGTGTGCATCGCCGTGTACCAGGCCAACACCGCCCAGGACACCGCCGGCAAGGTGCTCGCCATCTTCTTCCCCATCATGGGCTTCGTGCTGGCCGGCTTCGAGCACTGCGTCGCTGACATGTACTACGTGCCCGCGGGCATTTTCGCTTATATGAACCCGGCGTACACGGGGCTCATCGATGCGGCGGGCATCAATGTGGCCCTGCTCAACTTCGGCGACTTCATCTTCGCGAACCTCATTCCCGTGACCTTGGGCAACATCGTTGGCGGCGTGGCCGTGGGGCTGGTCATGTACGCCTGCCATGGCACGAAGAGGGCGTAGAAGAATCTGCCGAATTCTTCAGGAATGTGGGTAATTCGGTCAGGTTTTGCGGCTTCCCTGCGGGTGCTCTTGCGAAGCGCGGTCGACGGCCTATGATGGGAGCATGGCGAACGGACTGACATATCAGCGCACCACCACGACCCCCGAGGCCACCAAGCAGCTGGCGGCGACGCTCGCGCCCTATCTGCATGCGGGCGACACCATCGTTCTGACCGGCGATTTGGGGGCGGGGAAGACCCAGTTCGTGCAAGGAGTGGCCGCAGCCCTCGGCGTGCGGGCGGCGGTGACGAGTCCCACTTTCAACATCCTCTTGGAGTACCACGACGGGCGCCTGCCGCTGTACCACTACGACCTGTACCGGCTGGATGCGCGCTGGCAGCTGGAGGACATCGACTACTACAGCGCCATCGACGGCGACGGAGACGGAGCGGCCTTCGTGGAATGGGCCGAGAAGTTCCCCGAGGACATGCCCTACGACTATCTGGAGATCGCCATCACAGCCGACGGCGACGGCGCACGGCGCATCGTCGCGCACTCCTTCGGATCCCGTTCGCGCCAGCTTTTGTGCGTGTGGGCCAACGATTCCAAATCGCGCTTGGGAAAGTGCCAGCTGTAGAGAGAGACCTCGGGCAGTTCGCTATCTTGGGTTCGCTATCTTGCGGCGCGCGGGCAGTGGGGTACAATAGGCCGCACTGATTTGTCGTTTTCGGGAAGGTTCTCCCTTTGAATACACAGCGTTCTTTCGTACTTGCCTTCGACACGGCCAACGAGGTCATTGCCATTGGGCTGGGAAAGCTTGATGCCGCCACGCAGTCGATCGAGTGCGTGGCGAGCGTGGAAGTGGAGGCGCGGCGGGCGTCGAACACCCAGCTACTGCCGCGTATCGATGAGCTGTGCGCCCAGGCCGGCGTGGGCCGCGGCGAGATCGCCTGCGTGGCCGTGGGGCGCGGACCGGGATCGTTCACCGGGGTGCGCATCGCCCTGGCCTGTGCCAAGGGCATCGCGTCTGCGTTAGAGGTGGGCCTTGTGGGCGTCTCGTCGCTGGACGCGGTGGCCTGGGGCGCGTGGAAGGCGAGCGAGCGCGGGTCATTGCTCGTCGTGGCCGACGCCATGCGCCGCGAGGTGTATCCCGTGGAATACCGCCTGAGCGACGCGGGGGTGGAGCGCGTGACCGCCGACCGCGTCATCAAGGCCGAGGCCTTCGCCGAAGAGCTCGGCGCGACAAGTGCCTCCGATCGCCTGATCGCGGGCGATGCCCTGCGCAAGTACGTGGAGCTTTTCGAAGGCGCGGGCATCCTTCTGCCCGAGGCGCTGTGGACGCCGACGGGTGCGGGCCTCTTGATGGCGCTTCGGGCCTCATGGCGCGCGGGGGAGTGCGATCCCTTCGACGCCGAGCGCCACGATCCGGCCTTCGCCCTGCCCGTGTACACGCGCCTGTCGGACGCCGAGGAGAATGAGCGGCAGCGCCTGGCCCGGGCCGACGGCGCCCTGGCGGGCAAGCGGGGCTCGAAGCACGTGACCATGAACGACACGGCCATCGCCAACGCCCGGGCCAACGGCGAGGGCATCGCCTACAAGCCGCTCGATGCGTGTCATGTGGCCGATGTGGCGGCCCTGGAGGCGGCCGTGATGGGAACCGATGCGTGGAACGAGACGCTCGTGGCCGACGAGCTGGGCCGCGCCGACCGGGTATGGTGGGCCGCCTATGCCGCTGATCCCAAGATGCCGCTTTCCGCCGAGGCGCCGCTGGTGGGCTATGCCGGCGGCTGGGTGGTCGATGGCGATCTGCAGATTCTGAAGGTGGGGGTGGATCCCGCGTGGCGCCGTCACGGCATCGCTCGGGTGCTGCTCGCCCGCGTGGCCGACGACGCCCGCAACCTGGGGGCGCGCACGAGCTCGCTGGAAGTACGTGCCGCAAACGCCGGGGCCCAAGCGCTGTATGCGGCCCTCGGCTACGAGGTGCTGGGCCGCCGCCCGCGCTACTACTCCGACGGCGAGGACGCCCTCATCATGCAGGGCCCTCTGCCCACCATCACCCTGGCAGCGGTTCCGAACGGTGCGGTGGCTGACGCGCGGCCTGGCTATGTTTCGGGCCCGGGGGCGACCGAGGTCGCCCCCTACGGGGAGAGCGACGTGATCGCGACAAATCATCCGCTCATCCTTGCCATCGAGTCCTCCTGCGACGAGACGGCCGCCGCGGTCATCGACGGCGGGGAGGCGCTGCGCTCGGACGTGGTGGCGACCCAGGTGGATTTCCACGCCCGCTTCGGCGGCGTCGTCCCCGAAATTGCCAGCCGCAAGCACATCGAGGCCATCTGCGGCGTGTGCGACGAGGCGCTCGACGTCGCTGCGGCGAGCCTGGGGCGATCGAGCCTCCGCTGGCGCGACCTGGACGCCGTGGCCGTTACCTATGCACCGGGACTCGTGGGCGCACTCGTGGTGGGCGTGGCCTTCGCCAAGGGCGCGGCCTGGGGCGCCGACATCCCCTTCATCGTCGTGAACCATCTGGAGGGACACCTGTACGCCAACAAGATCGGTCGGCCCGATTTCGCGCCGCCGGCCGTGGTGTCGCTCGTTTCGGGCGGCAATACCATGCTCGTGTACATGGCCGATTGGGGCGACTACCGCGTGCTCGGCACCACCATCGACGACGCGGTGGGAGAGGCCTTCGACAAGGTGGCCAAGGCGCTGGGCCTGGGCTACCCCGGCGGCCCGGTCGTCTCGAAGTTCGCCGCCGAGGGCGACCCGGATGCCATTCCGTTCCCCCGGGCCATGCTGCATTCGGGTGATTTGCGCTTCTCGCTCTCGGGCCTGAAGACCGCCGTGGTCACCTACATCAACAACGAGCGCGCCGCCGGGCGCGAGCTCAATGTGCCCGACATCTGCGCGAGCTTCACGGCGGCTGTTGTGGACGTGCAGGTGGCCAAGGCTCGCATGGCCCTGCGCGAGACGGGGGCGCCCACCTTCTGCCTCGGCGGCGGCGTGGCGGCCAATCCGACCTTGCGCGCCGCCTACGAGCGGATGTGCGCCGAGGAGGGCGTGCGCCTCGTGATGCCGCCGCTCGCCTCCTGCGGCGACAACGCCGGCATGATCGCCGAAGTGGCGCTCGACCGCTATCGGGCCGGGGCGTTCTCGCCGCTTAGCACCGACGCTTTGGCCCATGGCGACTTGGAGGTGCCGTACTAGCGGCTCCGGGCGTCAGGGTTCGGGCGTTTCCGATTGCCCTTAGCGGCCCGGAGCGTTGAGCCCAAAACAAAAGCCCGAAGAGTCGGCGGCTCTTCGGGCTGGGCGAGCGATGGGGCAGGTGCCCCGTGGCCTTTGCGGGCCGAGGCCTTCTCTAGTGGCGGCAGGCGTTGGCGGGATCCATGAGCGCGACCTTGCCCTCCGCGAACAGGCGGGCCACGTTACCGACGTTGGGCTCGGTGGTGTCGGAGTAAACCTTGATGCCGGCGTTGGTGAAGCGAGTGAACGGCGGCATGCCCATGCCCACGGTGAGAATGCCGTCGACGCCGATGCCGGAGACGAAGTCGATCACGCCGCCGCAACCCACGGCATCGTGATCGGCGTTCTTCACCGACTCGACGCCCACGATGTTCATGTCGTCATCGAACTCGACGACGGTCATGTACGCGGCGTGGCCGAAGTGCCCGCTGCGGATGCTCTCGAGGCCGGCGTCGGTTTCGCTGGGGATGGCGATCTTCATGCGAATGCTCCTTTGCTGTTGCGACTTGCCCTTTGCTCGGGCAAGTCATACGTGTCTTTCAGGGCGAATTATAGCTTGAGCTGCGTCAAACATGCGTTGAAAATCGGCGACGACCTCCGAAGTGGCGTCCGGTGCACCAGCGTTCGAGGCGCCGTTGCTTCTAGCTCGCTCGCGCTGTATCCGTTGAAAGCTGAATAGCGGGGCGGATGCGACGCAGACGCAGAGACGAGCTGCCGGACTGCAATCTTAATACCGTCTTAATGCGGGCGCATGAACCTTAACGGCGTCTTTAGCCCTTGCTGATTATGCTGACATTCATCGGGTGGTGCTCTTGCGCGCGAAGCGCGTTGCCTCCCGGATGTTGGCAAGCGGTCCTGCGGGATCTTGAGAGACAAGGGCAAGATCATGTTCGTGGTGACACCTATCGTGGGCGTGTTGGCGCTCGTCGCAATGGCGTATTTGGCAGTTTTGCTGCTGCGGGGCGGTGAGCAGCGATGAGCGCGATCGCGGGGTCGGAGTTTCTGCAGGCGGGCGTGCTGGTGGCGCTCGTCGTGGCCTGCGCCCTCCCGCTTTCGGGGTATTTGGTTGACGTGATGGAAGGTCGGCCCCTTCTCATTCGGCGTGCGCTTGGCCCGCTCGAGCGCTCTGCGTGCCGTCTTGTGGGCGCGCGCGAGGACGATGGTATGGATTGGAGGCGTTTTCTCGCCAGTGCGCTCGCCTTTACGGCGGTAAGCTTTATCGGCCTCTTCGCCCTGCTGATCTGCCAAGGCGCACTGCCTTGGAACCCCGAGGGCTTTCCGGGGCTTGCGCTCGATACGGCCTTCAATATGACGGCGAGCTTTGTGACGAACACCAATTGGCAGCCTATCGCCGGTGAGACGAATCTGAGCTACTTCTCGCAGGCGGTTGGTCTGGCGGTGCAGAACTTCCTTTCGCCGGCCGTCGGCATCGCGGTGGCATTCGCGTTGCTGAGGGGCCTGGCATCTTCGGACGGCGGCAAGCTCGGGAACTTCTTCGTCGATGTCGTGCGCGCGGTGCTCTACGTGCTGCTGCCCCTGTCGCTGGTGCTCGCTTTGGTGGGAGTGTGGCAGGGATCCCCCCAGACGTTTCAGGGCTACGAGACGGTGCAGCTTTTGGAGCCGGTGAGCGTCGATGCCGAGGGGACTCTCGTCGACGCCGATGATCCGACGGCGGTGCAGGAGGTGACCGAGGCGGTCGTACCGCTCGGTCCGCAATCGTCTCAGGTGGCTATCAAGCAGCTGGGAACAAACGGCGGCGGTTTCAACGGCGCGAATTCCGCCTCGGCTTTGGAGAACCCCACGCCGCTTACGAATCTCCTCCAATGCGCGGCGATACCGCTCATCCCCTTCGCTCTCGTATTTGCTTTCGGGCGCATGGTGGGCGACCGCCGGCAGAGTCGCGCGCTCATGACGGTTGTCCTCACGCTTCTCGCGGTGGGCCTGTTCTCCGCTATCGCCGCCGAGACGGCGGCCACGTCTCAGCTTTCAGCCGATGGGGCAGTGTATCTGGGCGCCTTGGATCAGTCGGCTGGCAATATGGAGGGAAAGGAATGTCGTATCGGCGTCGGAGAATCGGCGGCGTGGACGGCGCTCACGAGCGCTACTTCCAACGGCTCGACCAACGCATCAATCGAGGCCATGACTCCTATCGGAACGCTGGTGCCGCTGGCGCTCATCGGACTTGGCGAGGTGGTCGGCGGCGGTGTCGGCACGGGGCTGGTGGGCCTGCTAGGCTTCGCGGTGCTGGCGGTGTTCGTTGCGAGCTTGATGATAGGACGCTCTCCTGAATACCTGGGAAAGAAGCTGGGTCCGGCCGAGATGCGCATGGCGGTCGTTATCGTGGTGGCGCCGGCGCTAGCCATCCTGCTTGCCGCATCGGTGCTTGTGATGAGCCCCGCCAGCGCGGCGGCGGTGGGAACTCCGGCTCCCTTCGGTTTTACCGAGTTGCTGTATGCGGCCACCTCGGCCGGCGGAAACAATGGCAGCGGCCTTTCCGGTCTGAGCTCGAACACGCCGCTGATCAATGTGGTGCTGGGGGTGGAAATGCTCTTTGCCCGCCTGGTTCCGCTCGCTGCGGCGCTGGTGCTCGCCGGGAATTTGGCACAGCGCAAGGTTCAGGCGACGGGAGCGGTCGGGCTTTCCACCTCCGGCGCTTTGTTCGCCGTGCTGCTGTTGGTCATCATCGTGCTCATCGGCGCGCTCTCCCTTCTTCCGGCTTTTGCGCTGGGACCTCTGGCCGAGCAGTTCATGGGTGCGTTCTAGGTAAGGTGTGTGGTCTATGAAAAAGGAAACGAAACGAGCGATTCGCGACGCTTTTGCCAAGCTGTCCTTTCGCAGCCAGGCTCAAAATCCGGTTATGCTCATGGTGTATCTGTCGGCCTGTTTGACCACCGTGCTGCTTGCGTTGGCGCTCGCGGGCATATCTGACGCTCCGTGGGGCTACATTGCGGCAATTTGCGTGGTGCTGTGGGCGACGGTGCTGTTCGGAAACTTTGCCGAGTCGCTCGCCGAGGGTCGCGGCAAGGCGCAGGCCGATGCGCTGCGCTCCGCCAAACGCGATGTCGAGGCGTGCCTCATAGACAACGCCGCCCTCGCTGATGCCGCCACGATGGAAGACCCGTCGGCGTTTCTTGCTGATCGAGGCCGCGCGGTGGGATCGGCTACGTTGAAGCGGGGGCAGGTGTACCTTGTTCGCGCGGGCGAGCAGGTGCCCGCCGACGGCGAGGTCATCATGGGGGCGGCAAGTGTGGACGAAAGCGCGATTACCGGCGAATCGGCGCCGGTCGTGCGCGAGAGCGGCGGCGATCGGTCGTCGATTACCGGAGGCACGACGGTGCTCTCCGATTGGCTGGTAGCGCGGGTGACCGCTGAGGCGGGTCAGAGCTTTCTCGATAAGATGATCGCCATGGTCGAGTCAGCCGCGCGCAAAAAGACCCCCAACGAGCAGGCTCTCGAGCTGCTGCTCATCGCGCTGACGTTGGTGTTTCTTGCGGTGTCGCTGTCCTTGTACCTGTTCGGAGCATTTACCGCCGCGCAGCACGGCGCGGGAAATCCTCTGGGAATCACCTCGTTGGTGGCGTTGTTCGTGTGCCTGGCGCCTACCACCATCGGCGCGCTGCTGTCCGCTATCGGCATTGCCGGCATGAGCCGACTGAATGCAGCCAATGTGCTGGCCACCAGCGGGCGTGCCGTCGAGGCGGCGGGTGATGTAGATGTGCTCCTGCTCGACAAAACGGGCACTATCACGCTCGGCAACCGTCAGGCTGCGGCCTTTCTGCCCGTTGGCGGCGTTAGCGAGCGCGAACTTGCCGATGCGGCTCAGCTGGCAAGCCTGGCCGACGAGACGCCCGAGGGACGCAGTGTGGTGGTGCTCGCCAAGGAGCGCTTCGGCATCCGCGAGCGCGAGTTGGCGCAGTCCGGTTTTGCGGTGGTTCCCTTCACGGCCCAAACGCGCATGAGCGGTGTGGATTTCGAGGGTCACGAGATTCGCAAGGGTGCGGCCGATTCCGTTCGCGCTTATGTGGAGGCTGCCGGAGGAGTGTTTTCGAAGGAGTGCGACGAGGCCGTCGAACGCATTGCGAAGGTGGGCGGCACCCCGTTGGTCGTGGCAAAGGACCGACGTGTGCTGGGCGTCGTCTACCTTAAGGACATCATCAAGTCCGGCGTGAAGGAGAAGTTCGCCGACCTGCGCCGCATGGGTATCAAGACCATCATGGTGACGGGTGATAATCCGCTGACGGCCGCCGCCATCGCAGCCGAGGCGGGCGTGGACGACTTCCTGGCCGAGGCCACCCCCGAGGGCAAGCTCGAGAAGATCCGCGCGTTCCAGCATGAGGGCCATCTGGTCGCGATGACCGGCGACGGCACCAACGACGCGCCGGCGCTGGCGCAGGCGGATGTCGCCGTGGCCATGAACACGGGAACCCAGGCTGCCAAGGAGGCCGGCAACATGGTCGACCTCGACTCCAGCCCCACCAAGCTCATCGAGGTCGTGCGTATCGGCAAGCAGCTGCTCATGACCCGCGGTTCGCTTACGACCTTCTCGGTCGCCAACGACATGGCGAAGTACTTCGCTATCATCCCGGCCCTGTTCTCGCCGATCTACCCGGGCCTTGGCGCACTCAACATCCTCGGTCTGGCAAGCCCGCTGTCCGCGGTTCTTTCGGCCATCATCTATAACGCGCTCGTTATCGTCGCGCTGATCCCGGCCGCGCTGAAGGGCGTTAAGTACCGCGAGGTACCGTCCGGACAGCTGCTGACCCACAACCTGCTCGTATGGGGTCTGGGCGGCATCGTTGCCCCGTTCGCATTTATCAAGCTCATCGACATGCTGCTCGCGTTCTGCGGCATTATGTAAGTGGAGGTTTGTATGTTCAAAGGTATCGCATCGCGCGCACTTGGCGTGTTCGCGCTGTTTACCATCGTCTGCGGCCTGGGATACACGCTCGTGGTGACCGGCGTCGCGCAGCTTGCGTTTCCGTACCAGGCGAACGGATCGCTTATTACGGTCGACGGCAAGGTTGTGGGTTCCGAGCTCATCGGCCAGAACTTCGATGACGAAGCCCATATGTGGGGTCGTATCCAGAACGTGTCAATTGTCGAAGGCGTAGACGGCGAGCTCATGGCGTATGGTGCCCCGTCCAACCTGTCCCCGGCGAGTGAGGAGTATCGGCAGCTGATAGATGCGCGCGTGAAGAAGATCCGCGCCGCCAACCCCGATGCCGATATGGACGCTGTGCCCGTCGACTTGGTGACGTGTTCGGGGTCCGGCCTCGACCCGGAGATCTCTCCGGATGCCGCCGAGTACCAGGTCCCGCGCCTTGCCAAAGCCACGGGCAAAAGTGAGGACGAGGTGCGCGACATCATCGCCGCGTGCACCAAGGGCCGTTTCCTCGGCGTGTTCGGCGAGCCCACGGTCAACGTGCTCAAGGTGAACCTTATGCTGGACGGCGCGCTGTAGGTGAGGGAGTGGCGGATGAGGGCATGACTGGCTATCTGAGCCCTCAATTCCATCCCGCCCATCAGTTGCGGTGAAATACGGACTGTTTTGGCTGTCAAAAGCCTTATCTACTCCGTATTCCACCGCAACTTTTTGTGGGTCGATACGTAGGCAGGGGAGTGCGTGCGGTCGGGTACCGTGCGGTTGCTGGTACGATAGATAAGTCAGCAACTGCCGCCGAGCGGCTCAAATGAAAGGAACCCTGTATGGAGTCCTCTGCCTATCCAATGCTCTTTAGCCCGATCAAGGTCGGTACGACCGAGGTCAAGAACCGCGTCTTTATGCCGCCGGTGTCCACCAACCTGGCCGATCATGGCTATGTGACCGACGACTTGGTCGATCATTACCGTGCCCGCGCCAAGGGCGGCGTGGGCCTCATCATCACCGAGGTCGTGACGGTCGAGCCTACCTATACCTATCTGCCGGGTGACATGTGCTGCTACGACGACACGTTTATCCCTGGCTGGGAAAAGCTCGCCGCGGCCGTCCACGAGTATGGCTGCAAGATCATGCCGCAGCTCTTCCACCCCGCCTACATGGCCTTTAACATTCCGGGTACGCCGCGCCTGATCGCTCCGTCCTTTGTGGGCCCGTCCTATGCCCGCGAGGCGCCGCGCCCCATTACGGTCGATGAGATTCACGAGCTCACGCATCAGTTTGGCGACGCTGCCGTGCGTATGCAGAAGGCCGGTGTCGATGGCGTCGAGGTCCATGCGGCGCACGCCCACGGCATGCTCGGCGGTTTCTTGACCCCGCTCTATAACAAGCGTACCGATGAGTACGGCGGCTCGCTCGACGCCCGCATGCGCTTTTTGCTCGAGGTCATCGCCGAGATTCGCGAGCGCTGCGGCAAGGACTTTATCATCGACGTCCGCATCTCGGGCGATGAGTACACCGATGGCGGCCTGACCCTCAACGACATGATCTATGTCTCGCGTCGCTTGGAGAAGGCCGGCGTCGACATGATTCACGTGTCGGGCGGTACCACCATCAAGCGCGGTTCCGCAATTCCCGCCGCCGGTACTCAGCAGGCCTCGCATGCCGCCTGCTCGCGCGAGATCAAAAAGCACGTCAACATTCCCGTTGCCACCGTCGGACGCATTAACGAGGCTTGGATCGCCGAGGAGCTGATCGAGGACGGTGCCGCCGACATCTGCATGATGGGCCGCGCCAATCTGTGTGATGCCGAGTTCTGCAACAAGGCCGCTGCCGGCAACGCCGACGATATTCGCCCCTGCATTGGCTGCCTGCGCTGCCTGAACGGCATTATGTTTGGCAAACGCATCTCCTGCACCGTTAATCCGGACGTGGAGCGCGACGAGGCTGGCTACGAGCCTGCCGCCGAGGCCAAGAACGTGCTCGTTGTGGGCGCTGGTCCTGCGGGCATGGAGGCGGCGTTCATTGCCGCCAAGCGCGGCCACAACGTGGTGCTCGTGGACAAGCAGGACGAACCGGGCGGCGAGATGCGTATCGCAGCCGTTCCGCCGGCAAAGCAGGAACTCACCCGTGTGATCAAGTATCAGTATCGCCGTCTTGCTGAGGCGGGCGTGAAGTGCGTATTTGGCACCGAGCTTACTGCCGAGGACATTCAGCGCGACTACGCCGGCTACGAGGTCGTCCTGGCCTATGGCGCCGAGCCCATCGCTCCGGCCTTCATGCAGGGCTTTAAGCAGGTTATGACGGCCGACGACCTGCTGGGTGGCAAGGCTTTCCCGGGTAAGAAGATCGTCATCGTGGGCGGCGGCACCGTTGGCTGCGAGACGGCCGATTACCTGGCCCCGTTGGTCAACGACCTGTCGCCGGCCAACCGCGATGTCACCGTCATCGAGATGACCAAGACGCTCGCCGCCAACGAGGGCGGTGCCGGTCGCGCGGTGCTCATCACGCGCATGCTCTCCAAGGGCGTCCACGTGCTGACCGAGGCCAAGGTGACCGAGATTACCGAGGATGCCATCAGCTACGAAAAGGACGGCGAGATCCACACCATCGCCG
>OLPI01001890.1_pt1 | contig 17615 bp, 17 predicted proteins | sample 1672361 | NCBI WGS metagenome assembly OLPI01 (sample SAMEA3136675, study PRJEB25190) | human gut metagenome
TCTACTGATATCGGTTATAAAAAGAAAAAGCGTCTAGCTAAATCAGGAAAAGACAATACATTACATTTACAGCGTTGTTACATCCTTATGTAAAAGACGTTACATGCCGGGGAAAGACTCTTTACACACCGGGGTAAAGGCCGTTACACACCGGGGTAAAGGCCGTTACATATCGGGGTAAAGGTAGTTACATCCTGGGGTAAATGGAGTTCCCCACTGAGGTAAATAAGTTATCCTGCTGGAGTGAATAGGTTATCCTGCTGGAGTGAATGAAGTGATATAGGCTTATCTGATGTCCGCCCCCCACATTAGTTTATTGCGAAGGGTATCAAAGAAAATATGGTTGAACCGTTTCACTACCTTTATGCTATAGTCGGCACGTGAGATGTGCAACCGGGTCGTTTCTTTGCAGGACTCGCTACGGCCGTCGATGGCAACCAAGAAGTTGTGGCTGCGGCTTTCCACATCAAGTGTAATTTCCCAGTCGTCACAAATGACGATGGGACGGACGTTGAGGCTGTGTGGAGCCACCGGGGTGATGGCGATGGTTTTACTGTGGGGCACAATGACCGGACCGCCGACGCTGAGTGAGTAGGCGGTGGAACCGGTAGGTGTGGAGATAACCAGGCCGTCAGCTTGATAAGTGGTCAACGGAGCGCCATTGATGGCGGCGTGGATACTGATCATGGACGAACTGTCCCGCTTCAATACGGCTATCTCATTGAGGGCGTAAGGGGATTGCATCAAGCGTTCATCGTCGCACCTCAGTTGCAGTACACTACGCTCTTCCACCTTATAGTGATTATTGTAGATTTCATCGAAGGTCTCTTCCATCTCTTCCGGTGAGATGTCGGCAAGGAAACCCAGCCGGCCGGTATTGATGCCCAATATGGGGATATTCTTCTTTCCTACACGGCTGGCTGCTTTTAGGAAAGTGCCGTCGCCACCGATGCTGATAACCATGTCGGCACAGAAATCATCTCCGTCAAACAATTCGGCGTCAGGTATGTTTAAATGTAAATCGGCAGTCAGGAAGTGATGGAATTCCCGGCAGATGCAGAGCTGTGCATTATGCTGTCCGAGCAACCGGAAGAGGTTTTCTGCATGCGAGGATTTCTTTGCTTGGTAGGTATTTCCGAATATGGCAAATTTCATAATCAATTCTGTTGGATTGAAGTGCAAAGATGCTATTTTTTTCTCAGAATGCTGCCAATATATAACTATTATTTGTACTTTTGTCCCAAACTATAAACCGAATTATGACTAGATTAAGCGTTAATATAAATAAGGTGGCAACGCTGCGCAATGCCCGTGGAGGTGATGTCCCGAATGTTGTGAAGGTAGCGCTGGATTGTGAAGACTTTGGTGCTGATGGCATTACGGTGCATCCCCGTCCTGACGAGAGGCATATCCGCCGTAAGGATGTATATGATTTGCGGCCGTTGCTGCGGACAGAGTTCAATATCGAGGGGTATCCTGCACCCGAATTTATGGATTTGGTCTTGAAGGTGAAACCGCATCAGGTAACTTTGGTGCCCGACAGCCCTACACAGCTGACTTCAAACGCAGGCTGGGATACCAAGACCCATTTTGACTTCTTGAACGAAGTGTTGGATGAGTTCAACAATGCTGGTATCCGTACTTCCGTATTTGTTTCCACCGATGCCGAAATGATAGAATATGCTGCCAAAGCCGGTGCCGACCGCGTGGAGCTATATACGGAACCTTATGCTACGGCTTATCCCAAAGGACGGGAAGCGGCTGTAGCTCCTTTTGTCGAGGCTGCCAAGGTGGCCCGCAGCTTAGGCCTGGGGCTGAATGCCGGACATGACCTGAGCCTGGTGAATCTGAATTATTTTTATCAAAACATTCCGTGGCTGGACGAGGTGTCCATCGGGCATGCGCTGATTAGTGACGCGCTGTATCTGGGATTGGAGCGTACGGTCAAGGAATATAAAAACTGTCTTCGCTGATGAATGTAATGTTGTTATTGGCCCAAGTGGCTCCGGCACTGACTGACTCTATTGCAGGTGCCAATCCGGTACTGACACAAGTAAACGCTTCCGACGAAATGAACTTATGGAGCATGGCCGTCAAGGGCGGCTGGATTATGGTTGTCCTGGGCTTGATGTCCGTACTTTGCTTTTACATCTTGTTCGAACGCAACTATGTTATCCGGAAGGCGGGGAAAGAAGACCCCCAGTTCATGGATAAGATAAAGGATTATATTTTGGGTGGGGAATTGAAAGCTGCCATTGCTTATTGTCGCAGTGTGGATACTCCCTCGGCCCGTATGATTGAAAAGGGTATCAGCCGTTTGGGACGCCCGGTGAACGATGTGCAGGCTGCCATCGAGAATGTGGGTAATATTGAGGTTGCCAAACTGGAGAAGGGAATGACGATTATGGCCACGATTTCCGGTGGCGCTCCTATGCTAGGCTTCCTTGGCACGGTGACGGGTATGGTACGTGCATTTTGGCAAATGGCAAATGCCGGAAATAATATTGATATAACGTTGCTTTCCGGTGGTATTTATGAGGCGATGATTACTACGGTGGGCGGTTTGATAGTCGGTATCATAGCTATGTTTGCCTACAATTACCTGGTGACATTGATAGATGGCGTGGTCAACAAGATGGAAGCCAAGACAATGGCATTCATGGATTTGTTGAACGAACCGGCGAAATGATTAATTAAAGAATTAAGAATTAAAACTTAAAGGCGTGTTAAAACGTAGAGCTAAAATATCACCCAATTTCAGTATGGCGTCCATGACGGACCTGATTTTCCTGCTGCTGATTTTCTTTATGATAACATCTACCATGGTATCGCCCAATGCTATCAAGGTACTGCTGCCGCAGGGAAAGCAACAGACTTCTGCAAAGCCTTTGACAAGAGTCATCATAGATAAGAATCTGAATTATTATGCTGCTTTTGGCAATGACAAGGAACTGTCTCTGACGCTTGAAGAATTGACTCCTTTCCTACAATCGTGTGCGGAGAGGGAGCCTGAAATGTATATAGCTTTGTATGCTGACGAAACAGTGCCTTACCGGGAAATCGTGAAGGTGCTGAACATTGCAAACGAGAATAAATTCAAGATGGTGCTGGCTACACGACCACCGGAAAACTAAATCGTACATTGTACATGGCTAAATTGTAAATGCAATGGTGAATCGGAAGAAGAAAGGAAAATATATAGGTATGGCAGGTGCACTTGTGGTGCATGTTGCCATTATTGCCCTTCTGATACTGGTAGGATTCACACCGCCGGAACCCTCGGAAGAAGGCGGTGTACCCGTTATGCTGGGAGAGGTGCCCGATGCACTGGGCGCTGCCGACCCTTCTTTAGTAAAGGTGGATGTCATGCCGGAGGAAACCGCTCCTCAGGTGCAGGAAACGGTGGAGCAGGACATCATTACGCAGGAAACTGAAGAAACCGTTGCCATAAAGCCCAAAGCCGAACCCAAGAAAAAGGAGGAGGTGAAGAAACCGGAAAAGACGGAAGCCGAAAAAGCGGAAGAGGCCCGCAAACTGGCAGCGGCAAAAGCCGAACGGGAACGTAAGGAAGCCGAGGAAGCTGCCCGTAAACGGGTAGCTGGCGCTTTTGGCAAAGGTGCCCAAATGGGTAGTAAAGGCGATACGGAAGGCGAAGGTATTCAAGGAAGTCCTACGGGAAATGCTCCGTCCGGAGCCACTTCGGGTACGGGAGGCTACGGCTCGTTTAATTTGGGCGGACGTTCTCTTGGTGAGGGCGGATTGCCGCGGCCGGTATATAATGTGCAGGATGAAGGTAGGGTTGTGGTGACCATCACAGTGAACCCTGCCGGACATGTGATAGCAACCAGCATCAACCGCCAGACCAATACCGTCAATCCCGCATTGCGGAAAGCGGCAGAGGATGCTGCCAAGAAAGCCCGTTTCAATGCGGTAAGCGGCTTGAACAATCAGACGGGAACAATAACGTATTATTTTAATCTAAAATAAGAGGAGGAACAATTATGGGTACAGTTTATGTTTTTTTTGCCGACGGATTTGAAGAAATAGAAGCTTTTACTTCTGTGGATGTGATGAGACGCGCCGGACTGAACGTAGAAATGGTGACGGTAACCCCTGATGAAATAGTGACGGGAGCACACGATGTTCCGGTCTTGTGCGATAAGAATGTAGTGAACTGCGACTTCTTTGATGCAGAGCTTGTATTATTGCCTGGCGGTATGCCGGGTGCGTCCACTTTGGAGAAGTGTGGAGAACTGCGTAATCTGGTACTGCGTTTTGCCCAAGAGCAGAAACCGATTGCTGCTATTTGTGCGGCTCCTATGGTATTGGGTAAGCTGGGATTGCTGAAAGGCAAGAAGGCTACTTGCTATCCCGGCTTTGAACAGTATTTGGAAGGTGCCGAATGTACGGGTGCTCCGGTAGAAAGAGACGGCAATATCATCACTGGTAAAGGACCGGGCGCTGCCATGGAGTTTGCATTGGCCGTAGTGGAGCTGTTGCAAGGCAAAGAGAAGGTGCAGGAACTGAAAGAAGCTATGTGCGTAACGGATTTATGATTTAAAATCATAAATCATAAATCATAAATCATAAATGGTTCAGTATGCTCTGATTGTTGCCGGTGGCAAGGGCTTGCGCATGGGGACCGAACTCCCCAAACAGTTTCTCCCGATAGGGGGGAAACCTGTTTTGATGCGCACTCTGGAGGCGTTTTATGACTACAATGCTGAGATACGGATAATATTGGTGCTTCCCCACAGCCAGCAGGATTACTGGAGGCAGCTGTGCAGGGAGTACTGTTTTTCATTGCCGCATGCCATTGCAGATGGAGGGGAGACGCGGTTCCACTCCGTAAAGAACGGTTTGGCTTTGGTCAAGACACCTGCTTTGGTCGGTGTGCACGATGGGGTACGTCCATTCGTAGCCCGGGAAGTGATTGCACGCTGTTATGACTTGGCTGCCGGGAAAAAGGCTGTGGTTCCGGTAATAGGTGTGGTGGAGACCGTTCGCCGTATGGGAGGGAAAGGCAGTGTGACTGTCGGCAGGGATGATTATAGATTGGTGCAGACTCCCCAGGTTTTTGATGCGGAACTGCTGAAAGCGGCATACGAGCAGCCCTATACACCCCATTTTACCGATGATGCTTCTGTGGTGGAAGCATTGGGCGTATCTGTCTTTTTGACGCCGGGAAACCGGGAAAACATTAAAATAACCACTCCTTTTGATTTAAAAATAGCCACAGCTCTGATAGGTTCATGTTCGATTTAGCCACGCGTGACATAAAATATTTGTCGGGCGTCGGGCCGCAGCGTGCTTCGGTGCTCAATAAGGAATTGGGCATTTACTCCTTGCACGATTTGCTATATTACTTTCCATATAAATATGTAGACCGCAGTCGGATTTATTATATTCAGGAGATTGATGGGACGATGCCCTATATTCAGCTGAAAGGTGAAATACTAAGTTTTGAGACGGCTGGAGAAGGGCGCCAGCGCAGGCTGATAGCTCATTTCTCGGACGGTACGGGGGTAGTGGACCTGGTTTGGTTCCAGGGCATCAAATATTTGGTAGGGAAGTATAAAGTGCATCAGGAATATATTGTGTTCGGAAAACCGACCTTCTTCAATGGTAGAATAAATATGGCTCATCCGGATATAGACTCTGCTTCGGATTTGAAATTGTCGTCCATGGGGTTACAACCTTATTATAATACGACTGAAAAGATGAAACGGAGTTCTCTCAATTCGCATGCCATCGAGAAGATAATGAATACGGTGGTGCAGCAGTTGCGTGAGCCGTTGCCCGAGACCCTTTCTCCCGCTATACTTGCCGAGCATCATCTGATGCCGTTGACGGAAGCTTTGGTCAATATACACTTTCCCGCTAATCCGGATTTATTGCGTAAGGCACAGTATCGCCTGAAGTTTGAGGAGCTTTTTTACGTACAGTTGAATATCCTGAGGTATGCAAAAGACCGTCAGCGGAAATATCGCGGTTATATTTTTGAAAGGGTGGGCGAAGTGTTTAATACTTTCTACTCCCGTAATCTTCCTTTTGAACTGACCAATGCACAGAAGCGGGTATTGAAGGAAATCCGTAAGGATGTAGGCTCAGGAAAGCAGATGAACCGCTTGCTGCAAGGGGATGTGGGAAGTGGAAAGACGCTTGTCGCACTGATGAGTATGTTGATGGCGCTCGATAATGGCTTTCAGGCATGCATGATGGCACCTACCGAGATTTTGGCAAACCAGCACTATGAAACCATCCGTGAGCTGCTGTATGGAATGGAGGTACGTGTGGAACTGTTGACCGGTTCTGTTAAGGGCAAGCGGCGCGAAGCTATCCTTGCCGGTTTGTTGACGGGAGACATACATATACTGATAGGTACCCATGCCGTCATTGAAGATACGGTGAATTTTGCTTCGCTCGGTTTGGTTGTGATTGACGAGCAGCATCGTTTCGGTGTGGCCCAACGGGCACGGTTGTGGACAAAGAATGTGCAGCCTCCCCATGTATTGGTGATGACGGCAACCCCGATTCCCCGTACATTGGCAATGACGCTTTATGGCGATTTGGATGTGTCTGTCATCGATGAATTGCCTCCCGGACGTAAACCGATTGTCACTCTTCATCAGTTTGATAGCCGTCGGATAAGCTTGTATCAGTCCATGCACAAGCAGATTGCCGAAGGCCGGCAGGTCTATATTGTCTACCCGCTGATTAAGGAAAGCGAAAAGATTGACTTGAAGAATCTTGAAGAAGGGTATCTGCATGTTTGTGAAGAGTTTCCCGAGTGTAGGGTTTGCAAGGTACATGGAAAGATGAAACCTGCTGAAAAGGATGCTCAGATGCAATTGTTCGTATCCGGCGAGGCACAGATAATGGTGGCTACCACCGTGATTGAGGTAGGTGTAAATGTGCCCAATGCTTCGGTGATGGTGATTGAGAACGCCGAGCGTTTCGGGCTGTCCCAGCTTCATCAGCTTCGGGGACGTGTAGGACGTGGAGCTGACCAGTCCTATTGTATCCTGGTTACCGGCTACAAGTTGGCGGAGGATACAAGGAAGCGTTTGGAGATAATGGTGCGGACTAATGACGGCTTTGAAATAGCGGAAGCAGACTTGAAACTGCGTGGTCCTGGAGATTTGGAAGGGACACAGCAGAGCGGCATTGCTTTCGATCTGAAGATTGCCGATATAGCCCGTGACGGACAACTGCTGCAATATGTCCGTGAAGTAGCGCAAACGGTGGTGGATGCAGATCCACATGGCATGTTGCCTGAGAACGAGGTCTTGTGGCGACAACTGAAAGCGTTGAGAAAAACGAACGTTAATTGGGCTGCCATTAGCTGAAAAAACGGTTAAACATGCACTTTTATTGCATTTTATGTTGTAAAACATGTTTGCTTGTAAATCTCCTATCTATAGGGGATTAAGACATCTTTGCGAGCTTTACAGTTTCCTCCTCTTCGAAAAAATAGTTAATGACTGATGTCGTTTTTCAGAGAGAAATGTTACCTTTGGGAGAATTTTTGAAAATCAATCTGGATATTCGCGTAGAACAAGTGGTGTTTGATTTGCCGAGATGCTTGCAACGGATATCAAAATGAATGACGAAACGGATGAATTTTAATTGGATAAAAACTGCTTTATTGGCTGCGACGGCAATGGTTAGCTTGAATTCTTTCTCGCAAGACCTGATTGCCCGCCAGGCCCCCATCGACAGAAAACTTAAGAGTGTAGATTCACTGGCTTTGCAAAAACAGATACGTGCGGAACAATCATTGTATCCGGGTTTGGATTTGTATCCCAACTGGAATAACGAATTCGTACAAGCCTATGGCAATGCGATTGTGCCTGAGAGCTATACATTTGATTTGACCGGTTTTTGTATGCCTACTCCCAATACCCGTATCACAGATGTATTCGGTTACCGTCCCCGGAGAAGAAGAGCTCATTATGGTTTGGATATCAAGGTGTATGTAGGCGATACAATCCGTGCGGCTTTTGATGGAAAAGTACGCGTTGTCAAGAATCAAGGTCGTCGTGGATACGGCAAATACGTCGTTATTCGTCACGACAATGGCTTGGAAACAGTTTACGGACACTTGTCTAAACAATTAGTTGATACAAACCAGTTGGTAAAAGCCGGCGAACCGATTGCATTGGGAGGAAATACCGGACGTTCTACCGGTTCACACCTTCACTTTGAAACCCGTTTCTTGGGTATTCCCATCAATCCTGCGCTTATGTTTGATTTTGAAAAGCAGGATATCGTAGCTGATTCCTATACTTTCCATAAGACAAAAGGCTCTTCCGGTACGGCGCGTAGCATGGCATCGGGTGAAGGTCTGTTCTATAAGGTAAAGAAGGGAGACACATTGGGACGGATTGCAGCACGTCAGGGAACCTCCATCGACAAGCTTTGCAAACTGAACAGAATTACGCGTAAAACAATCCTGAGACCGGGACAAGTATTGCGCTGCTCATAAAAACGTAAACAATCTCTATAGAAGAGGGTACTTTAATAGATTTTAGAGTGCCCTCTTTTTCTTTTTCTTTAATTATTCCTATCTTTGCAGCGCACTGTGAAAAAAGGAAATGAAAGATACCAAGCAACAATTTGAACATGTCATTGCGGTTTGCCGTGACTTGTTCTCTAAGAAACTTCATGATTACGGTCCGGCGTGGCGCATTCTTCGTCCGTCTTCCGTAACAGATCAGATATTCATCAAAGCCAACCGTATCAGAAGTATTGAAACGAAAGGGGTGACTTTGGTAGACGAAGGCATCCGTTCTGAATTCATAGCTATTGTCAACTATGGAATTGTAGGGCTGATACAGTTGGAACTTGGTTATGCCGAAGCTGCCGATATGACCAATGAAGAGGCATTGGTGCTGTATGACAAATATGCCAAAACCTCTTTGGAGTTGATGCTTGCCAAAAATCATGATTATGATGAGGCTTGGCGTAGTATGCGTATCAGTTCGTATACGGATTTGATATTGATGAAGATTTACCGGACAAAGCAGATTGAAAGCTTGTCCGGGGAGACTTTGGTTTCGGAAGGTATTGATGCCAATTATATGGATATGATTAACTATTCCGTATTCGGCTTAATTAAGATTGAATTTGGAGATTGACAAGAAACATATTGTCGGGAAAGTTTGGGTGAACCTCTGCCGTTTTCTGCTGGGGGCTTTGTTCATATTTTCCGGATTTGTAAAAGCTGTTGATCCGTTGGGTTTCTTCTATAAAATTCAAGATTACCTGACGGCTTTCGGCATGATTTCCTGGTTTCCTTCTTATGCGCCCTTGCTGGTAGGGATAGCGTTGTCTGCCATAGAGTTCAGTGTAGGTGTTTTCTTGTTTTTGGGTATACGCCGGAAGGTGGCATCTGTATTGGCATTATTGCTGATGGTTGTAATGACTCCGCTAACACTTTATCTGGCTTTGGCGAATCCGGTATCCGACTGCGGATGCTTCGGTGATGCGTGGATATTGACCAATTGGCAGACTTTCGGCAAGAACGTAGTATTGTTGGTGGCGGCAGTATCTGTATTCAAGTGGCAGGATTTACTGGTGCGTTTCATTACTCCGAAGATGGAGTGGATGATTTCCATGTATACGTTTCTATTTGTGTTTGCGTTGTCCTTCTATTGCCTGGAGAATTTGCCGATACTTGATTTCCGACCTTACAGAATTGGAGCGAATATCAAGGCGGGCATGGAAATTCCGGAAGGTGCTAAACCAAGTGTGTTTGAAAGCCGGTTCATTTTGGAAAAAGGAGGAAAGCGTCAGGAATTTACATTGGACAACTATCCGGACAGTACATGGACGTTTGTAGAATCGCGTACGATACTGAAGGAAAAAGGTTATGAACCTCCCATTCATGATTTTTCCATGATGAGTCTGGATACATGGGAAGATATAACGGACAGCGTACTGTCGGATAAAGGATATACGTTTCTGCTGGTTGCCCATCGGATAGAAGGAGCGGACGACAGTAACATCGACCTTATCAATGAAATATACGATTACAGTGTGGAGCATGGTTATGGCTTTTATGCCTTGACTTCATCTCCGGAAGACGAGATAGAATTGTGGCGTGACAAGACTGGAGCGGAATACCCTTTCTGCCAGACAGATGATATTACGCTGAAGACCATTATCCGTTCAAATCCCGGTTTGCTGTTGGTAAAGGACGGAACAATTTTGAATAAGTGGAGTGACAACCGGCTGCCTGATGAATATGTGCTGACCGATAGCCTGGACAAGTTGGAATTGGGCAAGCAGAAGCAGGAAAGTGACTTACAAACAATAGGCTATGTGTTGCTGTGGTTCATCCTTCCTCTGATGATGGTGCTTTGTGTCGATATTTTAGTCGTAAGGCGCCGGGAGAAACAACGCCTCAGACAACAATAGTATCAAATAGTAAATAGTAAATTGTCAAATAGTAAATACATTAACCCTTTTAATAATAAAACAAAATGAGAAAAAACATTGTTGCAGGAAACTGGAAAATGAACAAAACCCTCCAAGAGGGTATTGCTCTTGCAAAAGAACTGAATGAAACATTGGCTAACGAAAAGCCTAACTGTGATGTAATCATCTGTACTCCGTTTATCCACCTGGCATCTGTTACTCCTTTGGTAGACGCTGCCAAGATTGGTGTAGGTGCAGAAAACTGTGCAGACAAGGAGTCAGGCGCATATACCGGCGAAGTATCAGCTGCTATGGTTGCTTCTACTGGTGCAAAATATGTCATTCTGGGTCACTCTGAACGTCGTGCTTACTATGGTGAAACAGTTGCTATTCTGGAAGAAAAAGTAAAATTGGCTTTGGCTAACGGTCTGACTCCGATTTTCTGTATCGGTGAGGTATTGGAAGAACGTGAAGCAAACAAGCAGAATGAAGTGGTAGCCGCTCAGCTGGCTTCTGTATTCTCTTTGTCTGCCGAAGATTTCTCTAAGATTATTTTGGCTTACGAGCCGGTTTGGGCTATCGGTACCGGTAAGACTGCTACTGCAGAACAAGCACAGGAAATCCACGCTTTCATCCGTTCCTTGATTGCTGAAAAGTATGGTAAGGAAATTGCTGACAACTGCTCTATCCTTTATGGTGGCAGCTGTAAGCCTTCTAATGCAAAGGAACTGTTTGCCAACCCGGATGTTGACGGCGGTCTGATTGGTGGTGCTGCCTTGAAGGTTTCTGACTTCAAGGGTATCATCGATGCCTTTAATTAAATAGTTGAAAGCTGAAAGTTGAAAATGGATTGCATGTCGTATCTGCATAACTGTTTTCCATTTTCAGCTTTCCATTTTCCGTTATATAAAGATATTGACTCATGAAAAAGCTTGGTTTACTTTTAGTTGCATGTTTCGCTTTTGCAACGATTTCTGTAGCGCAGAATAATATTGTGAAAAGCCTGGAACGTAATGTGCCGGGACAAGGCAAGGTGACTATCCATCAAGATGCACGCATTGCGGCATTGATAGGTTCGGAGTATGTTCCTGCCGGTTCGGATGAGCAGAAAGTGATTAAAAGTTCGGGTTACCGCATACAAGTTTATGCAGGGAATAATACCCGTCAGGCCAAGAACGAAGCTTATGCGGTAGCTACCCGCATCAAGGAACATTTTCCCGAACTTACAGTTTATACCTCTTTCAATCCCCCTCGTTGGCTGTGCCGTGCAGGAGATTTCCGCAGTATCGAAGAAGCGGATGCCATGATGCGTCAGTTGCGGGCTACTGGTGTATTCAAGGAAGTTTCTATCGTGAAAGAGCAGATAAACATCCCCTTATAAAGAATTATCATGTTAGGAAAAGAAGAAATTGTATCTCCTTCATTAGATGAATTGAAGGAACATTATCACCGCATCCTTACTCTGTTGGGTGAAGATGCCGGACGTGAAGGTTTGCAGAAGACACCTGAACGGGTGGCGAAGGCCATGTTGTCGTTGACGAAAGGGTATCATATGGACCCGCACGAGGTACTCCGTTCGGCCAAATTTCAAGAGGAATACAGTCAGATGGTGATTGTGAAAGACATTGACTTCTTCTCGCTTTGCGAACATCACATGCTTCCCTTCTACGGAAAGGCACATGTGGCATATATTCCTAACGGCTACATTACCGGACTGAGCAAGATAGCCCGCGTAGTGGATATTTTCTCTCACCGCCTGCAAGTGCAGGAACGTATGACTCTCCAAATAAAAGAGTGTATTCAGGAGACGCTGAATCCGCTGGGGGTTATGGTTGTTGTGGAAGCCAAACACATGTGCATGCAGATGCGCGGAGTAGAGAAACAGAACTCCATTACCACTACATCCGATTTTACCGGAGCATTCAACCAAGCGAAGACTCGCGAGGAATTTATGAATTTAATCAGGCATAATTCTTGACGGAGAACTCCCCGAATTGAATTTAAAAATTCAGGATGACTCTGTCTCCCAGCCGCTTTGCCATGATGCTTTTTACTTTGTTCAATTCGTTGTAGCGCTCCATGATGCTGTTACACTGGGTTTCATCATTGGCTATGGCAGGGTTCTGTAACGCCAATAGGGGATGCTTCAATTCTTCGCAGACGATGGCATATTTGAAGTTTATCATTAACCGTGGAATTAGCTCATAGAGGCGTTCTTCGTCCGTTACCATTTGTTCTATCTGTGATTTCCTTAACTGATAGCGGTTGCTGATAAGCTCCACACTCAGCTTGCTGATGACGGGGTCGGGATGCGCCACAAAATACCGTTCGGCGGTAAAACCCTCATTGTGGATACGTTCGGCAGCCTCTGTCAGGATTTGCCGGTGAAGCGGATTGTGGAAGGCAAGTTCGTCTTCTTTTAAATCATTGACTATATATTCAGTTACAGTGATAGGGGTTTCCTGCCCCTCTTCATTGGTGACATTGCACATCACCCGCTCACCATAGAGCACTACCATCTTCAGAATAAGTCGTTCGTATTTATAGAACTCCTGGCCCTCCTTGCCCTCCTGCGGGATGAAGGATACATATTCTTCCTCGGGTGGAAAAGGTGGAGGTGTTTCGGAAGGGAGACCGGCAGGCAGTGATTGGGACGGATAGCCAGCTTGTTGTGCGTCGGGGTTGGTAGCTGCAGTATGACTGCCATTGACCCCCGTTTCTGCATTGGCTCTTGCGGCATTGGCCGACCGACGCTCACGTTCTGCTCGCTCAGCTTGTTGCTCGGCTTGCTTTTCGCGACGCTTGGCAACCTCAGAAACCAGCAGTTTATCTTCTACGTGCAATAATTGGGCGCACTCCTTGATATAGACATCACGCACAATGGCTTCGGGAATGATGGAAATGCTCTGCACAAGGTTTCCGATAAGCTCGGCACGCTTGATGGGGTCTTTTCCAGCATCTTCCAGCAACAGATTGGTTTTGAAGCGGATAAAGTCCGTTTCATTCTCTTGTATGAAGGCCTGGAACTCCGTCGCATTGTGTTTGCGTGCAAAGGAGTCCGGGTCGTCACCATCGGGCAGGAGGCAGACTTTGACGTTCATGCCTTCTTCCAGCAACATATCAATACCTCGGATAGAGGCCTTTATACCGGCAGCGTCACCGTCGTAGAGCACTGTCATATTGTTGGTGAAACGATGAATCATCCGGATTTGTCCGGATGTCAATGCTGTGCCCGAAGAGGCAACCACATTCTCTATGCCCGATTGGTGCATGGAAATGACGTCTGTATAACCTTCGACCAGAAAACAACGGTCTTGTTTCACAATGGCTTGTTTGGCAAAATATATGCCGTACAGTTCATTGCTTTTATGGTAAATCTCCGATTCAGGCGAGTTGACGTACTTCACCTTGACGCCTTTGGTGGCGCCGGCAAGCACACGTCCCCCAAAAGCCACCACCTTGCCGGAGAGAGTGTGTACCGGAAAGATGACGCGCCCCCAGAAGCGGTCTCGCAGTCGGTGGTCGTCCGTCTCGTAGCAGAGGCCGGTCTTGACAAGATAATCCTTTTTATAGCCTTTCTTCAAAGCTTCCTGGGCAAGGGCATCGTGGCTCTCGGTACAATAGCCCAACTGGAACTTCTCGATGATGTCATCCCGGAAGCCGCGGCTGCGGAAATAGGCCATGCCGATACTCCGTCCGTCTACGTGGTTCTTTAGGATATTCTGGAAGTAGTCACGGGCAAAGTTGTTCACAATGAAGAGGCTTTCCCGTTCACCCTGTGCTATCTTCTCCTCGCTGGATAGTTCGCGTTCTTTGATTTCAATGCCGTATTTTTTTGCGAGATATTTCAGCGCCTCGGGATAAGACATCTGTTCGTGCTCCATGATGAAATGCACTGCATTTCCTCCTTTTCCGCAGGCAAAACACTTGCAGAGCCCTTTGGCGGGGGATACATAGAAGGAAGGGGTTTTGTCATCGTGGAAAGGGCACAGACCTACATAGTTCACACCGCGTTTGCGCAGGGTGACAAAGTCTGATACGACATCGTATATCTGTGCGGCATCAAGTATGCGGTCTATGGTGGGTTGGTCTATCATTGTCTCTTTTCTAACTTGTGCAAAAGTACATGATATTTCTTGGATAATCAAAAAATATCATATAGGAAAGAGCAGACCGGAACTCTACATCATCATAAAATTCCCGTGGATTGTATAGTCGAGTTTTTCTTTCAATCTTTGTATGTCAACCGGCTTGGACATATATCCGTTAAAGCCATTCTGCATAATCTTTTCTTTGTCCGAAGCAAAGGAGTATGCCGTTACTGCAATGATAGGTACCGTTTTGCAATCTCCACCACACATCCGGCTTTTTCCAGGATCAGCTGGGCCACATAAATGTTGATCTCGTTATCTTCCACCAGTAAAATTCTGGCATCCATCAGATTCTCCGTGATGTTTTCCTCGGAACGCTCCTGGGAGAACGGATCGTACAGGTGCGGCAGGAACTCCGGACTCATTCCGATACCGTTATCCCTCACACGAAACCGGATTCCCACCTTGTCATCCTACTTCATTTCTACACCACAGATACAATACCAACATTTTCTTTTTCGTTCTGCATACCATGCCATACTTAACTTATACTCTCCCTCTAAATAACTGCTATCTCTGTATAGATGTACTTCTGTAATAAACATTCCTAGGCCAGCCATCTACAACAAACTGATCGGCAAATTTATAGCCTGTACTCTCTATGCTACATACAGACGGAGTATTATTAGGATGAGCACAACACCAAATAGTATCATAACCCATCTGTCTAGCTTCTCTTATAGTAGCATCCATGAATCTCTTCTGTATACCATTACCTCTATATTCCATATCAACCACAACGAATTCATGACACATAATTTTATTGCCAGGAATTTCCATCCAATCAGTAATAGGCTTAGAGAAGAACAAACCACCTTCAAATGCAAAGCTTGCTGCAATAAGCTTATCTTTATTATATACGCCTAATAAGATATAATCACCATCCAAACATTCCTGTATAGTTCTTTCATCTGTAGGATAATAATATTCATCATGCAGCAAAGTCTTATTAACTTCATCCTGTAATTTAATAACAGGTTTCAAGTCTCTTTTTGGTTTCTTTATCTCAATCCTTCTTATTGATAAATCAAAATATTGACTCATATGAAACCTCCATTTACTCCGGCTTTTTTACTCGTATTTTTCCAGATAGAAGGAATACAGGATCCTCTCCTTCACGGGCAGCTGCATCAGCTTCGTCAGTGCCTCCTCATAGTATTGGATCTGGACGCTGTAGCGGTTCCAGAGGGCTTGCAGGGAATCGATCACATCGGTCTTGTAGTCCAGCAGGACGATCTCTCCGTTTTCTATAAAGAAGACATCGATGATACCCTGAATGAGAACCTTTTCCCCTTCAGGAAGGTCCTGATCCAGGCGCTTCGCATCAATGCCCAGCACGAAGGGCTGCTCTCTGTACAAAAGGCCCTGTTCAAAAGCTCTCCACATGCGGTAGGCCAGCTCCTGTTCCAGAAAATGCCGGATTTTGGGAAGGCTTACGGCCTGCGCATACTCTTCTGTCAGTCGTAGGGAAGCTGTCTCCCGCTGCAGGAATTCCTTCAGACGTTCCTGTAACCGGTCCGTATCCAGGCCCTGACGGTATTCCTCATAAGTCCCAGGGCATCCGGCAAATAGTCCGGATTCCATAAACAGATAAGAAAAGTCCAACAGTTCCATGGTCCGGTGGAACGCGTTACCGCGGACGGCTCCGCTGACCTTTTCCTGTTCTCTGCGGAAAGCCGGGATATAAGGCACCACTTCTTTTTCTTCGAAGGTATGAAATGCCGCTTCATCCTTCTCCGCCATGGCCGCAATCTTCAGTTCCGATACCGTGGTCTTGGTATAGAGCTTCTGCAGGCCGGGATACGGATAGGCATAGGCAAATCGCTCCCGCAGTTTCGCAAGCTTTCGTTCGTTCTCCTCCGGGTCCCCAGGCAAAGGAGTCTCGCCGTCCGTCACACGCTGCAACAGTTCCCTGCGGTCTCCCATGCGCAGTTGTTCCCTGATCTCCTCTGCCGCCAGGTCTTCTGTTCCCAGCGTTGTTACTGCAATTCCTGTCTTAGGCAGGATCGGCAGCAGAAAATCCATATAGCTCCCCGCCTCACAGAAATCCAGATAGGTCAGCTTCTCCTGTCCTGTCATCCGGGACAGCTCCCATTTTTCCTCCGCCTTATCCAACACCGCTGTCAGGATCAGTTTTTCTCTGGCACGGGTCAGTGCCACGTAAAGCACACGCAGTTCCTCCGCCAGATTGTCCTCCTTCATTTTCGCTGACAGAACGGCCCGGCGGAGGGTCTTATTTTTAATGCGGCGGCCGGAATCCACATAGTCCACCGCTACTCCCAGATCCATATCCACGATCAGGGACTGGTTCGCATCCTGCATGTTGAAACGCTTCGACAGCCCGGAGACAAATACCACGGGGAATTCCAGACCTTTACTCTTGTGGATGCTCATGTTCCGCACCACATCGGCATTTTCGTCCAGGGTATCCGCCTCACCGTAATCCACATCGTATTTTTCCAACTGTTCCATATAACGGATGAAATGGAACAGTCCAAAATAACTGGTCTTCTCAAAAGCAGAAGCCTTCGTCAGCAGCATCTCCACGTTGGCCCGGCGCTTGCTGCCAGCAGGAAGTGCCGTCACATAGTTCAGATAATCGTAATCGTCCAGGATCCGCTGCAGCAGGTCGCGGATGGAGGTGAAGGGAGTCAGATCACGGTAATGATCAATACGTTGTAAGAAAGTATCTGCCTTTTGGGAAAGTTCTGTCTCCGCTTCCATGTCCTCCGGTACTGTTGCAGCTTCCAATGCGCGCTGCCAGTACTGTCCGGCCCCGGCGGTTTCTTCTCCGGCGCTTTCGCCCGCTGATATCTCTTCTCCCTCTTCCACCGTCCGTCCCCTCTGCGCCACTTCTTTCAATGCCTCATACAGTGTCATTCTCTTCCGGGAATGCCCTTTGCTTCCGCTGCGGATCCGGGCGATCTCTTCCTGGGTAAAGCCTCCGAAGATCGACTGCATCACGCCGAACAGCGGAATATCCTGTCTCGGGTTGTCCAGCACTCGTAAAAACTGCAGCAGTTCCTGTACTTCCAGGGCCCC
>OLPI01001892.1_pt1 | contig 17601 bp, 15 predicted proteins | sample 1672361 | NCBI WGS metagenome assembly OLPI01 (sample SAMEA3136675, study PRJEB25190) | human gut metagenome
CCTTCGATTCGTGGTTCTGTTAAAGCGAGCGCTTGGTGCTTTGCGCTTTAGAGTTTATGAACGTCGCTGGCCTGCAGCTTGCCGTTCTGACCCGTGGTAACCTCGAAGGACACACGCTGGCCTTCGTCGAGGGTCTTATAACCGTCCATCTTGATCTCGGAGAAGTGAACGAAAAGATCTTCGCCATCGGCCTGGGAGATAAATCCGTAGCCCTTCTCGGGGTTGAACCATTTGACAGTTCCTTCAGCCATTTTCGGCCTCTTTCTCTCCCCGAATTACCGGGGATGTAATCTGCCCAGATTGCTCTGGGTCCACCAAAACCTGCCCCACCGTTTACGATGGAACAAAACGCTTCCATCGTCCACGACGGCACGGGTGCCATTCGGTCTTACTTCGGCGATTGTTATCATTTTAGTGAGATTGCGCGGCATTTCTTTATGAATTTTGAAAACTTGCAATTCGCCGACGAACTGTTGACATGCGGTTAAAAAGCATCGGGCTCACGTGAGGTCTCGACCGCCGCAAGCAATCATTGACAACCGCCCTTCCCCCGCCAACGACAACCACCATCAACAGCGCCTCAATCGAACTACCGTGCGCAACGGCGCAATAGCGCATCAATCAGTCAGAAGAAGCCCGACGAAAGCTACTCCTCACCCGTAATGCCGTCAGCCTCGAGCATCTCGTCGAAATCGTTCATCACGGGAATCTCACCCGCCGCAGGCGCCTCGATGCCATATGCTGCGGCGAGCGCACAAGCCTGATCGAATCGCAGCTGAGCCGACTGTTGCTTGCCGGCCTGTTCAAGGTAATACGACTCAAGGGCCATGCCGCGCACCAAATACTCGACCACATGCGGATCGGTTCCCGATACGCTCAGAATGCCCGCGAAGCTTTCGGGCGCCAGCCCCAGTACCACACTCGCATCCATTTCGAGCGCATTCGCGATGGCGTCTTCCACCGACGCGGCTTTCGCATCGGGGTCGTCGTCTTTCTCAACCGTGCGACGCATCGCCTCGACGAATTGCCAGATCAGACGCATCAAATAATCTTGCTGAAACATGTTAGGAACCCCGTTCTGTCGAACGGGGTTCCCGCTCGACGCTGCGCGGGAATCTGGCGGGCGATTTCGCTTTCATTCGTCGCTCGCATAGCGCTGCTACGCTTCGCTTCTCTTTCAAACGAGCCCGCCTCGTCAGATTCCCGCTTGCTGACTTTTGGCGTATGCCCAAAACTCGCCACGAGCTTGTTCGGGCTCGCTTACGCTTCTGTCCCAGGCATCTTCAGGCCCAGATGGTCAAACGCCCTGGCAGTTGCTTGGCGACCCTTCGGTGTGCGCATAATGAGCCCTTGCTGAATAAGGAACGGCTCATACACGTCTTCCACCGTGCCCGGATCTTCAGAAAGCGCCGATGCAAGCGTGGTAAGGCCCACAGGACGCCCCGCAAACGAGTCGCATAAAAGCTCAAGGATCTTGTTGTCAAGGCCATCGAGCCCCAGCGAATCGACCTCGAAAAAGTTCAATGCCGCTGCCGCGGTATCTTCGTCGATATCGCCGTTGCCGCGCACCTGCGCCCAGTCGCGCACGCGCTTGAGCAGACGGTTCGCCAAGCGAGGCGTTCCGCGGCTTCGGCGCGCGATTTCAATGGCGCCTTCCTCATCGACCGCCACATCCAAAATGCCCGCCGAGCGCTTCACGATGTCAGCAAGCTCTTCAGGGGTGTAATAATCCAAGCGGAACACGATACCGAATCGATCGCGCAAAGGCCCGGTAAGCAAACCCGTGCGCGTGGTCGCGCCAATAAGCGTGAAGTGCGGCAAATCGAGGCGGATGCTGCGCGCCGCCGGGCCCTTGCCCACCACAATATCGAGCACGCAATCTTCCAGCGCGGGATACAGCACCTCTTCCACCTGGCGATTCAAGCGATGAATCTCGTCGATGAACAGCACGTCGCCTTCTTCGAGATTCGTAAGAATTGCCGCCAAATCTCCTGGACGTGCAATAGCCGGGCCGCTCGTGGTGCGAATGTTCGCGCCTAACTCGTTGGCGACAACGGTGGCGAGCGTGGTTTTGCCCAAACCCGGAGGGCCGCTGAACAGCACGTGGTCCATGCATTCGCCGCGCTGCTTGGCCGCCTGAATAAGAATGGACAAACTGTCTTTCACGCGCGTTTGGCCCAGATAATCGTCCAGGTATTTCGGGCGAAGCGAGCGATCGAGCGCCAAATCGTCTTCGGTGAGGTCGCTCGAAACCACGCGCTCGCGCGGCGTTTGCTGCGCGAAGCCCGCGCCTCCCGACGCCGAACCGCCCGAAGGCGCCTCGAACACCATACCTTCTATTTGAATGCCTTCAGCCACGAATTACTTCCTTTACCCCACCGAGCCAAGTCGCTTTAAAGCATACTGCAACAGCGCACCCTCGGTATTCAATTCTTCGGGAGCACCCTTCAGCGCCAAATCGGCCTCGGCCAGCGTGAAGCCCATAGCAAGCAGGCCGTCGCGCGCGCCCTGCAAGCGTTCAGTGGCGGCTGCCGTCGCGGCGCTGAACAGGTCTTGCTCGCCCGCCTGCGCCAAATTGCCCTTCAATTCCAGAATAAGGCGCTGCGCGGTTTTCTTGCCCACGCCCGGAATGGTGGACACCGCCTTCACGTCTTCTGATTGAATAGCGGAAATAAGTTCGGCCGGCTTGAACGTGGAAAGCGCCGCCAGCGCCGCCTTCGGGCCAATGCCCGACACACCAATAAGACGCAGGAACAACGCATGCTCTTCCTGAGACAAGAAGCCATACAGCGTCATGGCATCTTCGCGCACGGCAAGGTGTGTGAACAGCGCCACATCGGCGCCCGCCTCGGGGAGTTTCACAATATCGGTCGCAGGCATGTACACAGCAAAGCCGACGCCGTTCACGTCGACGAAGGCTGTATCGGCGCTTCGGCCGGCCATCGTGCCTTTCAGGAATGCAATCATCGGCAACCTCTCACGAGCGACAAGCGGCGAAAACCGCGCATGCCACGAATCAATCTACAAACGTCTGTTCGCAAATATACCATAGCGGCACAAGTGAAAACGTGCAGCCGCCGCTCTTTTTGCGACAACTGCACGTTTTACCCTTAAGGCGAAAAGCGTCAGCGAAGAAAGCGGCGCGTAACGTTTCTCCTACTGCACGGCGCGGGCCTCGCCGTCGACACCGAGCTGAGCCCCGAGGCGCTCGCCCTTGTCTTCGACCACGACCGATTCGACGCTCGAGACATTGCCGCCAGCCACACGATATTCGGTAAGGCACAAATCCATGGTCTCCATGTCGCTATTCGGTTTCTTCAAGCGCACAACCAACGTTGAGCTCTCCTGGGTTATGGCTTCAATTTCCTTGCCTGGAATCGAGCCGCCCGAAAGCTGCAGCTGAATCCACTCGTCTTGCGGCTTCCAGCCATTGCCCGGCATGGCAACGATTGCGCCGCCGGAGACCTCCATGCACAACACGGGCAAGTCGGCGTCTTCTTCCCACGTCCACGCAGAGTCGTCTGCATTCTGTTTTGCGCAACCAAGCATCGTCACAGTCACAGGGCCGCACGCCGCCGCGGCTACGGCGCCACATGCCGCCGCCACGAACGTTCGCCTCGTCATATGCTTCGCCACGGTCGCCTCCGTTTCGCCCGAATTTCCGCTGAGTTCTTCGTTGTCTTCATTGTCCCATACGTGTGACTCGCGCGTCGAGAAACGAAGTGGGAACGCATGCGACAGGCAAGAAGCGAAAACAGGAGTAAACAGGCCCGAAAAAGAGCTCTACACCCGTGGCAACCGCAAATTAACACCGTAACCATCAATAAGATGCCTGACGAAAAGCACGCCATTTTCAGCCAAGAAATTCACGGGCGAAACGAGAGAAGCCTCGAGCCGGACGACGTTTCGCACTCCACGCGTCGCATTCCCCCTGCACCTTGCGCCCCACATTAAGCTCTCGTGCAGAAACCACGAACCCGATTTCCCAGTGCTACCATAGAGGGGTTTTGCAAACGCTTCACGGGGGACCTTCATGCGCGGAAATATCGAATCGAACACGCAAAGCGGCGTTGGCGCCATTTTCGCCATATATCTTTTGGGCCTTTTGCTCGGCGGGCTATACGTGGGCATGATTTCACCCGTACGTCTCGTGATCCAGCAAGATTTCGGCCTAGGCGACACCGCGGGCATTTGGATGGTGAACATCTACACGCTGTTCTACGCCGCATGTATCCCCGTTATCGGCAAGCTCGCCGACATCCGCGGCCGCAAGCCAGTCTTCATCGGTTGCTTGCTCGTGTTCATGGCAGGCTCGCTTATTTGCGGCCTGTCGCAAATACTCAGCAGCTTCCCCGTCCTGCTCGCCGGCCGCTTGGTGCAAGCCGTTGGCGCCTGCGGCATTATTCCCGTAGCGAACGCCGAAATAGGGGCGACGTTCCCTCAAGAAAAGAAAGGCATGGCGCTCGGCATAGCCGCCGCTGTTGCCGGCATCGCAAACGTTATCGGTGCCGCCGTGGGCAGCCTGGTCGTGGGCATCGTAGGAAACGATCACTGGTCAGCGCTGTTCTTCTTCGCCATTCCCGTATGCTTGGCGCTCATTGTCGCGAGCCTGCGCGCTCTTCCGAACCACAACGTCGAAGACTCGACGCCACTCGACATCCCCGGCTCAGTACTGCTCGTCGTCACGGTGCTGCTGTTCCTGTTCGCAGTTCAGCACATCGATGTGCGGCACGTCGGCCAGTCAATCGCGTCGGCGGAAGTGCTTGCGCCCGTCTTAGGCTTCGTTGTGGCGCTCGCTGCGTTTGCGCTGACGGAACGCCGCGCGAAAAGCCCTGTGTTCCATTTGGAATACCTCGGCAATAAGCCTATCGTCATCACTATGGTGGTGAGTTTCTTTGTGGGCTGCGTCATTATCACCATGACAATCATCCCCGAAGTCGCCGAATTCATCATGAGCGCGCCGGTCGGCTCGGGCGGCTTGTATATTTTGCCCGTAGGCATCGTGAGCATGTTCGGCCCGCCGATTGGCGGCAAGCTTATCGATAAATTCGGTCCTAAACCCGTTATGATGGGCGGCCTCTCCGTGGCGGCCGCGGGCTTTTTATTCCTCGCGTTCGTAAGCCTGAACAGCGCAAACGCAATTCTGCTCATCGTTGGCTTGTCTATTATGGGCTTGGGTATGGGATTCGCGATGGGCGCGCCCACCAACTACATGGTGCTCGAAAACACGAGCCCCACAGAAAGCGGAGCCGCAATCGCAACCATTGCGCTGGTTCGTCAAGTGGGCACCACCGTGGCACCAGCGCTGCTGCTCGGTTTTGTTTCTGCCACGCCGGGCGCACAGGGCTTCTTCCACATGCTGCTGTGCGCGGCGGCGTTCTGCATTATTTCCCTCGTATGTATGGCGTTTTACCGCAAGAAATAAGGAGGAAGCCACCGGCGCCGGGACCAGCCCAAAACGTCGCCGGCTAGCGTGCTTCCCAATATCGCTTGCACGCTTCGGCGAATGTGCCCTCGCCAGGAAATGGCACTGCGTACGCTTCGAGCGTTTCGGCGGCATCATCTGCCCCATTCGACACGTCCAGGCCGCACAACTCGCCGGGAGTGCCCGAGTCACACGAGCCGCACAACCCGGTTGACCCATCCATTGCACCCGGCTCGTCAACAAGCAACATCGACCCATCGCCGATGGGCGCACCATAGCTCATGAGCGACATAGTATCGCATGCCCACAGGGGGTCGCGACCTGCCGTCATCCAACCGCTAGCATAGTTCTCCACACGCTCGACCGGCGAATGACCCACAATTTGCGGTACGCCGGGCAACGCATCGTCGAGCATATCGCGCAAATCGGCCCACAAAGGCCCCGGCAGCGACCAGCCCCCACGCGACGGCGGACAGCTGTCCAAATCGCCCCAATGCGACGAATCGGCAAGCATCTCGTTCAAGCGCTGAGCGATTGCCGACGCATCGGCAGACGCATCGGCAGACGCATCGGGCAGAAACCGCTTCGCCCACACCCCCGTCACACCGGCATGCGAGCACAAATACGGTCCAACTGCACAGGCGACCTTTGCCTGCAGGGCATCTTCCAGAATCGTTCGCAGATTACGCATGATGGACATGATCGAGCCCGGGCCACGCTTGCCACGCACGTAGCAAAAATCGTGGTTGCCCAGCAGCACGTCGATTCGCATGCCGCGCCCGCGATGCTCGCGAACCCATTTTGCATAAAACTCCATAGCGTTTAGCTCATCGGCTTCGTTCGCGCCCCAGTCATCGCACGCGTCCCCCAAAAATACGACATGCCCAATTTCTGCATCACCAGCCAGCATCCCATCGATACGGGGCAGCACAAATTGCTGCTTCAAATGCAAATCGCCCACAACCAGCGTTTTCATGAGCCCACCTCGTATTCCAAGCGCAATTCGCGCACCCACGTCGGCAAAACTTCGATTTCAAAAAGCATCGGCAGCAACGAGCCCGGCCACACTCTGCTCAATTTCGGCCATAGCGTGTCCAACGAGGCAATGCCCATGCAAATAGCAGGACCCAGCAATCGCACGAATCCCCTGCACATTGTTTTGCCAACATGCCTGCGCCCATTCAGAACGACCATTCGAAACCGCCCTGCTACACAGGCGGCTGCGCAAGCGATTGAGCCCGCCAAGCTTTTACTCTTATCTGAAAGACGCGGCCCAATTTCACGTGTCGGCAACATCAAGCCTCGTGTGGGCATGAGTATACTCCTTGCGAGCATACAAATAACGATTCCACGAGCGCATCGCCGCCGATTATCGAGCATCCTTAAAACCCCTTCGAGAATACGCAGATCAACGGGATATATCAGCGGGATATTTTAGCTACCAAACGAACGGCCTCCCCGCTTGGCACATGGAATCTAATCCCACATCGTCGCCACCCAGCAGAAAACAACGCGGAAGAAACGCCCCGCAAAGAAATCAAAAACCGACAGGAAATGCCACGATGGGGCCTCCTTGCAGAGAAATCGTTCTGAATTGTCAGAAAACGCCGCAAGGGGGCCTCTTTTTAGGCTCCCCATGACGAGCAATCCGATACCGCGACCGCAAAACCGCAGGTCGCAAATATCTTCAACGCCGAATTCCCCATTTCGTCCGAACAACATGCCTGCAATGAGGCCCCCTTGTGGCATTTCCTGGCAGAAACGACCCAACAAGACGCAACGCAAGGTTTGAACGGGAGGTCGACAATCCGTTTACCAGGCCACAGACGGCACGCGCATCATTTCACCCGCCAGACCGCAACCAGAGCCGACTCGCGCACCAAATCGCAAGCGGCACGAGCTACGTTTCCGCGCACTCAGGCCCTAAGCATCTCGACCGCAAGGCCGCGCCAGCACAGCCAGCATTTCGAACACCAGGCATTTCCCGCATCGCCCACCAGGCCGCAAGCGGCACGCCGACGCCACGCCCGCTAAGCTGCTAGCCGCATACCCAACTCCATGTCCACCAAACCTCCAATGCCACTCCCACCAGGCATTTCGCATTTTCCAGAAAAAGCAGCCGCACTTTTCCATGTAGAGGGCAAGACGCGCGAACGGCGGCGCGTCCAAAACGCATCCCCCGCCGGAAAAGGAGCCCGCCATGGTCGAGCAAGCATTTGAATGCAGCAACTGCTACGAAGTTTTCAACAAGGAGCACACCACCGAGGTGCTGTGGACCCAATGCCCCCACTGCGGAGGCAGAGCGTATCCGTACTAGGCCACGATGAGACGGGGCGAGCAGAAGCGGCCCAAAGCCAGGCACGCAACACACATCGGCCGCCGAAGATGAACGAGGCCGAGCCTGCAACGCACCCGACGGCATACTTCCCCACTCGCCCCACCTGCCCCACGCCGCCTCGTCGGAATAGAGCGCGAAGCACGGCCCCGCGACAACGCAACCGTGCTTTACCCGCCGGCCAAGGCGGCGTTGGTTTTCCAGAAAAAGCATCCGCCGTTTTCCATGTAGAAGGCGAAATGCGAAAGCGGCCCACCCAACAAGCACCCGCCGGAAAGGAGCGCGCCATGGGCAGAGTCAAAAAACCAACGTCGATCACGACAATCAAGGAGTGCGAAGAGGCCCTGGAGTGGATCGATCTCGAGCTCGACAAGCTCGACCGCAACATACGCATCACAAGCAGGGCGATTTTCTCGCCGAAGAAGTGGACCACCGCCATTAGCGGCATCCTGTGGTCGAAGCAGGTCAAGCAGAAAACCTCCGACCACGTTTGCAACTCGCCCTTCCTCTCGAAGCTCGAGGGTTCCGCGCGCAGCGACCAGAGCCTCCAGGAAATCCAGCTGAGCCGCGTCATGAACACGGCGAAAGAGGTTCAAGCCGTGTGCGAGGAAACCTGCAGCCGCCTCAGCGGCGCGGTCAACGAAGCCCGAGCCGCGGTTGACCAGCCCGTCCATGTGGACGACCGCAACATCTCGGCGCTGCCCGAGGCCGACCGCGAGGCCATCAAACAGCACGACAAGGCCGTTCAGGTGGCAAAACGCGAAGCGGCCGCGCGCCAGGTCGAAAGCGAGCTTTCCGCCTGGACCGCCATGCAGACGCGCGCGAACCGCATGGTGAACCGCACATCGGAAGCGCTCGAAGCGCGCCACGCCTTCACCGCCTGCAACTACGAAGTGCTCAGCGACACGCACCTCAAATGGGCCGCGCGCCGTGGAAACGTGCAGCCGCCCTACAACCTGGTCGGTGTGCTGGGTACGCGCAACGTCGACGTCATCGAGAAGGAGGGCTAGGAAATGAACCTGTTCCGCAAGAAGATCACCCTGCCTGAAGGCCCCGCCCGCATGTCGGTTTCGCCTTCCGCCTCGAAGAAGGAAATCGGCAACCCAGCCGCGAGCATCGGCCTCGTCATTCCGGAAGCGCCCAACTACGACGAGGAGCGCGGCCGCCAGCTCGCGCGTTCCGACAGCTACGCGACGTTCTTCAAAACCGGCGTGGGCCTGTTCTACCACGAAACCACCTGCACGGTCGAAAAGCACCTCGCGGAAATCGAGGAGGCGCTCACCCGCTACACCGAAACGATGGAATCCACCTACCGCGCAGCCGTTCGCAGCCAAATCATCCAGGCCGAACAGCGTCTGGAGCGCATCACCCCGAAACGCGCAGCCCGCCAAGCCCGTCAAGCTCGCCAAGCCAGTCAGACACACGCGCCCCGCACAACCCTCGAGACGAAGGAGTAGGCCATGAACAAAGTCACGAGCACCGCACTGCTTGGTATGTTGGCGCTGGCCAACGCAGGCCTCGACTATTCAGCCGTGTGCGTCTTCCTCGACGTTGACCCGTTCGGCACCTTCAGTCCGAACAACTTCTTCGCCGGGCTCGTAGCCGTCGCCCAAAGCCTTTTGCTCATCATTCTGCCTTGGGTCGCGTCGGAGAAAATCGCCGCTGGCGAGAAGGGCCCCGCCGCGTGCGCGATCATCGGATCGCTTTTCGTGGCCACGGCCGGTGCCTTCCTGCGTGCGACCACCGAAGCGGCCTCGACCACGACGAGCGTCTCAGGCGAGGTCGTTTCCAGCCTCTCGATCGACGGCATGGCGTTTGTCCTGATTATGGCGGGCATCGCGCTTGGTGAGGCCATCGCCGCCTTCCTTATTAAGAGCCTCGACATTCGCGCAGAAGCCGAAGCCCTGCAGGCCGAAATCGAGCGCATGCGCATCATCGAGAACCACATCGACGAAGACATCGCCACCGCCGCCCGCGTCGCGCTCGCCGCCGGACGCCAGAGCATCGCCGCGGCGAAGGGTTCGTGCGAACAGGTGTTCCAGCAACTCGTCGCGAAATCGGACGACAGCCACAACTGTTTCATCGGATTCGTGGACGAAATCGAGGCCCAGCGCAAGGCGGAACGCGAACAATTCGCCAAGCTTTCTGCGGAATTCGACGCGCGCATCACAAGGAAATTCCCCAGCGCGATCGCCGCTGTGCAGAAAGCGCCCACAGCCGAAGCCGCAGCGACGAGTGCGGCAGTGACCAGCGGCACTGGCAAGAGCGGCACCGCGACGGCCGACGTTGACGCTGCAGCCGCCAACCCGACCGGCACCGCTGCCGACGCCGAAACCGCAGTCGACGCCAGCGAGGCCGCAGCCGCCAGTCTGGGCACCGCGTGCGCCCACGCCAGCGAGGCCGCAGTCGACCCCGACGCAGCCGCCACTCCCAACGACATCGCCAACGACGCCATAGGCGCCGAAAACTCCGCCTCTGACCAGGCAAAAGCAGCGTAAAGGAGACCGATTGCCATGAGCTTCAAGAACAACACCGCCCTTCGCACGGCAACCATCGCAGCATCGTTTCTGCTCACGCTTCTCATCGCGGCATTCGCCACGGGTTGCGCGGCCGAGGGTTCCAGCGGCGCGCAAAGCGCCGCACCCGGAAGCTACGCCATCGACCCCGCAGCGGTCGATTCATCCACCATTACCGAGCCGGTGAGCTGCATGGTCGTGACTTCCGCTAGCCAGAACAGCGCGTTCCGCATTCCCACAACGTGCCTCGCCTACCCAAAGGCGGCCATTGAGCAGGGCAATTACGCGGGTTACCTCACCTGCGACGCGAATTCGACCCCGCACGGAAAAACCTTCGCCACCACGAAGAACTCGCAGGCCGGCCAAGAAAAAGAAATCGATTCCTTCCTCGCCGACTACTTTACGAGCGTGTGCGGCGCCCGCGCCCAAACCGGCGAAATCGATACCCTTTCCGCCCTCAACAACGCCGCCAACGAGCTGCGCGCCCACGACAACGGCTCGAAAATGGTGATCAACGTGATTAGCTCGGGTCTGAACCCCACGGGGCTTTTGGCTGGATCGAGCGACCTTCTGAACGCCGATGCGAATGACATCGCGAACCAGCTGGCAAGCATGGGCGCTCTCGCGAATTTCTCGGGCATCGAAGTGCACTTCTACGGCCTCGGCCAGGCGAGCGGCGAGCAGGTGATCCCAAACTCCATCGCGACAAAGCTCCAAAGCCTCTATCCCACTCTCGTTGAAGCGACCGGCGGCGTGGCGATTGTCGAGCCCGACGTGCTCACGCGCCTTGGCTGCGACGCCGACCTGCCAACCGTTTCGACCATCGATTTCGAACAGGATTCGCTCAGCTTCCCCCATCTTGAGCGCGGCCAGAGCGCCCAGGTTGTTCTGAATGAAACGGTGCTCGCCTTCGTGGGCGACTCCGCCGAATTCATCGACCCCACCCAGGCCAAAACGACGCTCGCCGAGCTCGCAGGCACCATCACGAGCAACAGCGGCGCCACCGTGATCGTCGAAGGTTACACCGCCACCTCGCCCGCATTCTCGCGCAGCGACCTGGTCGACTTGAGCCAGCGCCGCGCGGAAGCCGTGCGCGACGCCCTGATTGCAGCGGGCGTCAACCCCGGCTCTATCGAGGCGATCGGCCGCGGCGATGAAGGCGCAACCTCCATGAACACCGGAACGTTCGACGAAACAGCAGCTAAGAGCGACCGCCGCGTGGTGATTACGCTATCCTTAGCGTAATCACAAAGCAACATCGCACGCGAAGGTCTGAGCGCAAAGGAGGTCGGCATGAGCCAAGAACTTCTCACGGGAACGGGGTCGTCGACCTCGACAGCGATGCCGGAAGCCGCGGCGGCGACCCTGCCATCGGCAACATTCATGTTGGCAGATGCGTCAGCGCCTACGCTGGCGGATTCGGGCGCCATGTCGGCACCGAGCACCCCTTTCTCGCACAAGCTGCTTTTCATCCCCGCCACACCCGAGCACAGCGACATTCGCCAAACGCCGCAAAATCTCGCATTCGAGAAAGCAGTAAGCCACGGTGGGCAAGCGACCATTTTCAAAGCGCACACGCCTAGCGGCACGCCCGTCGCGGTAAAGGTGTTCGAAAACGGCGAGGAATGCCTGCTCGAATGGCGTTCGTTGAAGAAGTTCTCGAACTTCCGCGTGCTTCCCAATGCCCTCGCGCATGGCACCGTGCGCATGCCGCACGCAGCCGGCGTCCAAGAAAAAAGCTGCATCGTCGAGGAATGGCTCGACGGCGACACCCTTGCGAAACACCTTCGCCGCATGGGAAGAGGCATGACGGTCGAGGAGACGCTTTCGACCATATCGCCCGTCATCGCCTTCCTCGCCACGGCGGAAACGGAACTTCGCGAACACGTAATCCACCAGGACATCAAGACCAGCAACATCTTGCTCGATTCAACAGGATGCGTGCGCCTCATCGACTTCGGCATTGCGCAAACCTCGCGCGACCAGGCCCGACCCGCCTGGGGAACGCAGGGCTTCTCGTCTCCGGAAAGTTGCTTTCCTTCGAGCGTTGAAGCCGACCTGCGCAAAGGCAGCGACGCGTATTCGCTCGCAGCCACGATGCTCGCGCTGCTCGCAGGCGAAAACAAGCCGCCCGCGTATGGCGTGGTCGTCCAAAGCAGCGACGGCAGCCTTCGATACGACCCCGCTTGGACCGACGAGCGCGAACGCCTCGCGCGCGAACACTCGGCTGCGCCGTTTCCCGGGTTTATCGAGCGCGGACGAGAAAAAGGCATCTACCTCGAGGAAGCTGCGCTCAACGATTTCACGCACGACGCCGAGACGCTCGATTTCTTGAAGAAAGACATCGCCGAAACCCTGCACTCGACGTATGGCACCGAAGAATCCGCCGCTGGCGTCGAGAAGGCGGCACGCGCCGCAGTCGACGCGTTCGACGCGAAGCTTCGCGCGACGCTCGGAGCATGCCTGGCCATCAACGCCGCCCAGCGTCCGACCACAACGCAGCTGAAAAATGCCCTACCGCGCGACAAGGCATCGTATCGCCACGAGCTCCACCTGCTCGGCCTGAACGCCGCCCTTGGCGGCGGACGAATTTTGGCGCAGGACGCGCCCTCGTTCGAAGCAGGCACGCTCGCGCAAGCGCTTGACGAGTTCAACTCGGGACACTATGCGCAGGCAGTAGGCGTGTTCGAGCGGCTCGCGCGCCAAGGCTGCGTGAGCGCCCTGTACTACCTCGCCATTTGCGCCCGCGACAACCTCGGAGGAACTTCGATCAAGTATTCAGAAGCCGACGTCATGCTGTTTATGGGCGAGGCGGCGGCGAAGGGCGCCGTGGTGGCGCAGTTCTTCCTGGGATGCGCCCTGTATTCAGGGTCCTACATCGCGCAGGGCGCGGTTCACCACGTCGAGGAAAATCGCGAGCTCGGGCTTTCCTATATTAGAAAGTCGGCCGCACACGACGAAGCGCGCCACAAGGAAGGCTTCCCGCCAGCGAAAGCGTGGCTTAAGAAAAACGGCTTCGCGGAACACGCAGAGTAGGGCCACATGGGCTAAGGCAGAATCACGCACAACGAGCGGGGACCGGAGAACACGCTGCGCGTTGAAGCCGCCCGAAGCAATCGGGGGAATTGACGCGCACGGCGCCGACGCGGGCTGAAATCTGTTAAATGCTCGTAGCGTTTAACAGGTTGTCGCAAGGTTGAAGGGCGAAGCCGCGCGGCGAATCGCACAGAAATGGCCAGCGACCACGGCCGATGTCAACGCAGCGCCGCCCAACCGCGATGCAAGCGCTACCCATCCGCAAGCGGGCGCAGACTTCGCCATAATGCGTGCGCAGCTCGGCTGCAATCCAAATACGGCCCAACCGCAACGCGGGCGTAGTTCGGCCGCCCAACCGCAAGCGGACACAGCTCTGCCGCGATGCAGACACGGCTCGGCCGCTGCGACCGCGCACATAGCCACAGGTCAAACAACTTCAGCAACGAAAGCGCAGGAAGCAACTATGGAATACGCCACCAATACGCCTTATGCAGGCAATGCCACCGCATGCTCCCGCTGCATCATTTTCTACACCTGCTCCGTCGCGACGCGCATCGATGCCGACCAGGTGCGCAAGTGCCCGCACACGATTGGCGGGCTCGCCGTGCATCCCGACGAAAGCGACCGAGGCCGCTGGATCGCGACCAACACAAGCGAGCGCCCGCTTTATGTGCAGCAACCGAGCTTTTCAACCACGAACGTACTCGAACTGCGCCCCGGTTTAAGCTGCGCTCTTGTCGAGGGAAGCCGCATCACATCTTCGCAACATTCGGGCTGGGTGAACGTTTCGGTTCGCTAGATTGAATGCCCCATGCGACACGCGGTCTAAACGCGCCCGCTAAGCCTCGCGCACGCGCAGGCACAACGCACCGTTTCGTGCGCCGAACGAAACCACGCCGTTGGCATCTTCCATCACGGCAAAGCCGAATACGAGCGTGTCACCAGGCATAATGCACGTTCCGCGCATTTGAACCGCCGCACCCGCACGCCTGGCCGCCTCGCGCAGAAGCAGCTCATCGCCCGCGCATGCAGGCCCAAACGACAGCGACCTCGCATCGGCGTAGTTGTTCGCACCAAAGCCAGCAATCACATTCGACATGCTTCCATCGGCATTCGAACGCACGATGAGCGTGCCATTCGTGGACGCCAAATCGAAGACAAGCCACCCCTTTTCCTTGCCCTGCGGTTCGCTTCCCGCATACAGCAGCAAAGCATGCTCTCTGGAAACCGGGTCTTGCGCACGACCATTTGCGCCAAGGGCCAAACATTCCTGCTGCCCCGGAAGATTCATGGCACCCCATGCCTTTTCGCCTGAGAATTCCGCGCGGCGGCACCCAAGCTGGCGGCATTCGTCTTTCTCGAACGCATGCCCAATGCCCACACGCGGGCGAAGCCACGGGTGAACGCGCAGCTCACGGCCCTCTTCGAGGTCGATGCGCGCAGGGCCGTCAACGATATACGCGTCAAACGAAAGCACGCGGCCCGCCTTCGGCTTCTTGCGAGAAGGCGCCACGCCGCCGCCCGTAAGCAGGCCGTCGTTCGCAAGCGCCACCGATTCGTCGTCGGCGCATTCAACGTCGAACATCCAGCACAACATTAAGCCGAGCGCATGCTCAAGCGCGCGATCCCAGCCGTCGCCGCGCGCCGCTGCCGACGCGAGCAGCCTTTTCACCACATAGGCGCGCGCCGTCGATGCAACGTACTCGCTCGACCCCGTAACCGCCGCATCGTGAATGAGCGCATCTTTGAGCGCCGCGACGAATTCCTCGATTTCCGTGTCGGTCGCTTCATCGAAGAAGAAATGCCACAGAAGCACGTGCCACGGGTCCTCTTCAGAGAAAGCCTCGCCCGGCACCCTCGCAAGCATCTTGCCCTGCACAACGGCGAGCGGATTTTCGAGATATTCCTCATACGCCTGAAGACGGCCTTCTTTTTCGGCCGCATCCTCGGACAGCTTCTTGTTTTCCCACAGCGCCTTCGCGTATCCGTTTCCGTTCTTCCCCGACAAATCGTCCGTTTTGACAGCCATCGGAAGCAGCATGCTGTAGCAATCGTCGCGCGTAACGCCCACGGTTTGCGGGCGAGCCGCCGACCCATCGTTGGCTTTTGCTTCGGCCGTAGATTTGGTCTTGGCCCTCGAAAGCGCCGATTGCTTCGGAAACATCTCGGCCAGGCGCAGCGCCAACAGGTCCAAGAGCCAGTAATCGCTGTGGAGGCGCGAGCGCTCCTGACGCAGCCAGGTCGAAGTTTCGGCGCCCGAATACACGCCGAGCTCGCCGCCAAGCACGAAGCGCTCTCGCAGGCGCAGCTCAATGCGGCGCACGCGATCGGCCTGCATCATCGGCAGCCCGCACGAAACACGAATTCCCTCGGCCGTCTTCGCGAGCGTTTGCAAGCGCGCGTCAACGTCGACAATAGGGGCGATACGAGCCTTGTACACCGCGCGTTCGAGCGGAGTCATATCTTGTTCGATGCCGTTTCGGAAGATGAGCGCATCGGAATCATGAACGACCGGCTCGCCGCCCACCGATGCGGAGCCCGCGGCACCTTCGGAACCCGCAACACATCCCTCCACAGCAGCGGTTTCGGCACCCGAGGCCCGCCGCGCACGCTCGGCGTCCGCAAAGCCCGCGGCGTCCGCATCTTCCGCACCATTGATAGTGTCCACAACGCTCACGGCATCCGCCGCGCCAGCCGCAAGCTTCGCAGCAGGAACCACGCTCGCGCGTACGGCAGCAGGCGCAGCTCCTCGCCCGCACGGCGGTGCGGCGGAGAATGTCACCCTGTGCACGCCATCGGACCCACGATTAAGAATGTCGAGCATGGCTTCCCGGCTCAGCCCACGCGTTACCGTGTGCTCCGCGAGGGCTTCAAGCAACTCGTCCTCGGTCGGCCTGCGTGCGCCTTGCAATGAATCTTCAAGTTTTCGATACGCCTTGATAATCGCAAAATATTTCCGCGCCTCATGCTCGCTGCGAAGCTCGGTTTTCTGCGCATAGCACTCGCACAGACGGCGTTCAACAGGTTTCTTGTTCGTCGAAACCCAGCTGTTCAGCACGTGGCCTTCCGACAAATTGAACTTGTCTATCGAATCTTCCACAGCAAGGCGCACGGCGCGGTGGTATTCGGCGCCCAGATCGTGCGCCTCGAAAAGCCGCTTGTACCCCTTCGTGGCCGCATAGACGGCATCGAGGTGCGCCTCAATGAGGCATTCCCGCGCGAGGCGGCCCGCCTTCGCAAGCAGCGCGAGGTTCACTTCCGCGTTGTTGTCGAGCCAATCTTCCGCAGTGCGCGGCGCGCCGTTGATTCGCTTCTCGGCGATAACGCGCGCATGCTCGAGGCCCTCCTGCAGCAGCGCATCCGAATACGGCAGGCCACCCCACTCGGAGCCCTGTTGCCCAAAAGCGCCCCGCTGCCTGCGCTGAGCTCGAATGGCCGCCCGATGGGCGCGACGGCGGGCCTTGGCGTCTTCGGCAGCGGCGGCGCTTTCGTTGGCGCCTTCGCCGGCGTTGGCACCCGCGACCGCATCATCGGCAGCGGCGGCGTCGGCCGCGGCAACTGCGGCGGCAGCGGCAACGTCGGCCGTAGCTTTCCCAGCGGCAGCTCCATCCTCGTTGGCATCGCGGCATTCGTCGTCGCCATGGCTTTCGTTGGCGCCATGCTCGTATTCGGCAAACTCGTCCTTTGACACGACAGCACCTTCCCGCGAAGCCTTTTTATCTTTACTGTCCATTGTAATTTGTGCCGCAAGCCAAACGCTGCACGAAAACCTGCTAAATGCTCGTAGCGTTTAACAGATGAGAGAACAGCTGTGAGAAAAACGAGCGCTAGGATTTTGAAAAACGGCGCCATTCCAATTCTTGCTCCGCCCTTCTCGCACTCCCCTCAACAGAAAACGCCACAGCGACCTTCGATTCGCACCCCGCCTTTCCTGGCTTTCGCACTCCACGCCCCGCTCTCTCCACCTTTGCACCGCACCTTCCACGCCTTCCCGCCTTCCTCGATTCGCCCTCAGTCCCCTTCGATTCGCGCCCCAACCTTCCCCGGCTTTCGCGCTCCACTCCCCTCGTCTTTCGCGTCCTTCGCGCTTTCCCCTGGCAGAAAACGCCGCTAGGGGGCCTCATTCGACAGGAAATGCGAAGGCCGCTCGGCCATATCGGGAAAGGCTCTCTCCTACCAAGAAGGAAAACCGCAGGTCAGAGAATCATCCATCACGAATTGCCCCAAGACCCCCGGGTCTGTAAGATTGTCTGTGTAAGTCCCCTCAAGGGGCAACGTCTCCGGAGGCG
>OLPI01001897.1_pt1 | contig 17565 bp, 13 predicted proteins | sample 1672361 | NCBI WGS metagenome assembly OLPI01 (sample SAMEA3136675, study PRJEB25190) | human gut metagenome
TGGGGCCAAGCTCGAAGCGGTAGACCTCTTCGCCGTAGGTCAGCTGTTCCATCACCTTGTTCAGCTCCCGGAACTGCCGCCGTGCGTTGAAGATGTCATCCTTCATCCGGAAGAGGATGTCCTTGCGGAAGCGGTCCTTGCAGTCACGTTGTGCCTGCTCGAGGCGGGCGGCGTACCGCTCCAAATCAATGCGCACGAGGCTCTCGTGCTGGGCGCGGTACTGCTCGATGCCTGTAAGGCCCAGCGGATGATCGCAGACGTAGCGGGTGTTGTACTCTTTCTGGGCAGGCTCGAGGGTGCCGGTGAGGTAGACGGCCAGTGCGTCGTCCAGCCGGGCCTGTGCCTTTTCGGCGGACTGGGCCGCATAGCGCGGGCCTTTGTCCTTGCTCAGGGCCGCGAAGCGCTCCCGTGCCAGCGGCTCCAAAAGCGGGTACTGCCCGAAGAACCGGTCGGCGGCGTCCTTTGCCTGCCTGGCGGTCTCTTCTGCCTTGGTCTGCTCAGCCTCGCAGGAGGCCAGCTGCTTTTCGCAGACACGGATGTCGCCGCCGGCTGTCTCCACAGCGGCGCGGGCGGCGTCCCACGCGGCCTCGCGGGCCTCGTCCTCTTTGTAAAGCTGCTGCAGCATCGGGTTCTCGCGGCACTCGGCCAGCTTCTGCTCCTGTGCGGTGCAGTCGGCGCGGGCCGCTTCCAGCGCGGCGCGGGCGTCCCACAGCGCGGCCAGCTCATCCATGACGCTGCTGTGCAGCACATCCTGATAGCTGTCCCGTGCGGCTTTGAGGACGGCGGCAGACTGCGCAGCTTCCTTGCTGCGGGCGGTCAGCTCATCCAGAGCTTTCGTCAGCGCTTCGGCCCGGGCGCGGCGGGCGTCAAGGCCGATATACCGCTGGGGTGTGCGGAGACGCTCGAGGCGGAAGGGGTGGTGGCGCAGCAGGTCGCGGGTAGCGCTGTCGGGATAGTTTTCCAGTGTGTCGGGGGTGTCACAGCAGACGATGCGCCGCAGGATGGTGTCGGCATACTGTGCGGCCAGCGGGTTCTCGCTTCGGACCTGCGCGGCGAGGCTGTCGGCAGGGGCGGCGTCGGCCTTGCGGTTGGCCGTGCGGATGCTGGGGGTGTCCAGCAGGCTGATGGGGCCGACCTTGTCCCGCAGGGCCACGAAGGCGCTCTTGGCGGCGGCATAGTGGGCCGGCGGCACGAGGATGTCGAACCGGCGGTCGCCGAGGCAGGCTTCCACGCAATCCTGCCAGCTCTCGTCCTCGACGCTCAGCAGCTCGCAGAAGATCTTTGCGTCCGGCGTCATGCCCCGGCTCCGCAGCTCGGCGTTCACGGCGTCCCGCACCTTGGTGGCGGCGTCGCCGTGGGGGTAGACCCACCGGCCGCCCGAGACGGAGGCCAGCTCGGCCTGCTTCGCCTGCACCTCGGCGGTGAGGGCGTCGGCAGTCTGCCGCGCGGCGAAATACTGCTCTTCCAGCGGCTTTTCCAGTCCGGCAAGGGCGGCTTGGAGCTGGGGCAGGGTCTCGGCGGTCAGGGAGGCGGGCCAGAGCGTTTTTTCCACGGGGAAGCCGCTCCGGTGGAGGCTCTGCAAGAGGGTCTGCACCTTTCCGGCGGCGGCTTCGCTCTTGGCGGCGGCGCGGCTGGCCTTGTCCAGTGCGGTCTTCTTGCGGGAAAGCTCTTCGCTCAGGGCGTCCAGCGCCCGGCCCTCGCCGCTGGCGGCGGCACTGTGGGCCGTGAGATAGGCCCGGCGGGCTTCGGCTTCGGCGTCCTTGGCGGCGGCATAGCGGGCCGTCAGCTCCTCATGCTGGCGCTTTCCGGCGGCAAGATGCTCCTGCCAGCGGCTCGTCCCGGCGGCAGCTTCTTCGGCCCGGGCCAGCAGGGCGGTGCCCCGGTTGACGAGGGCCTCCGTCTCCTTCTGGGCGGCCTCGCGGCCATAGGTCACGATCTGCTCCAGTGCGGCGGCGCGGGTCTGGGCCTCGGCCAGCACGGCGTGGAGGTTCTCCAGCTCCACGCGGTCTCCCTGCAGGGCCTCTAGGTCCAGCTCGGGCTGGGGCAGGATGTATTGATACAGAAATTCCCGGAAATTCGGGATCTCGTCCATGCTGGTGCCCATCTGGAACACTTCGTTGAACTTCTTGCCCAGCGGGCTTGCGGCCCGGCCGATGCCCAGCGCCCGACAGATGCGGTCCCGGGCCTCGCCGGGGCTGCGGGTGTAGGAGAGCCGCCCTACGGCAGGCTTGAAGTTCTCCTTGGAGCTGGGCGCGCCGGTGCGGGGGTCGATGAAGGGGAGCTGCTCGAGGGTGCAGCCGTCCTCAGAGAGATACCATGTCTGATCGCCGGGGTGCAGCTCCTGCATGGGGCCTTCCGACTCCACCCGGACGGCGATGACGAAAGGGGTGCGCTTGGCACTGTCCCAGAACTCCGCGCCGATGTAGGCAACGGTGCGGCCCGGGCGGCGGTAGGCGTTCTCGCCGCGCTGTTTGGCGTGGACCGAGCCTTGGAGGGTGCGTCCGCTCTTTTTATTGCCCAGCGCATTGAAGCTGCGGTTGGTGGTCAGGCAGTAGCGGATGGCGTCGAGGATGGTGGTCTTGCCCACGGCATTGACGCCGATCATGTAGGTCAGGCGGGCGCAGTCGAAGGTCACGTTCTCGAAGTTGTGCCAGTTGATGAGCTTCAGGCGCTTTAATTCGATCATTCTTCCACCTCCACGGCAGCTGCGCCGTCCTCCGGCCGCTCATAAAGCGAAAGCTCGCTGCGGGTGCGGCCTGCCTCAGCGGCAGCGTCTGCGAGGTCGGCGTCCGGCAGAGCAAGTAATACAGTGGGAAATACTTCGATGCGGCTGTCCAGACCGGAGAGCCGCCCCACGGGCCGGGCCAGATTGTACCGGCGCAGGGTGCGCAGCAGCCGCTCGAGGGTGGGCTGGTCGAGGCGGCGGGGGAGGTTCATCTTCTGAAGCTCGGCCTGTACCTCCTCGACGGTCACAAGCACCTGATCGGCGCTGGTGGAAAGGCTCTCCCGCTTCTGGAGATAGAGCAGGCGCAGCACCAGCAGCAGGATGCTCTCGTATTTCAGGAGCCGGGCCTGACTGCCCTCGTGCTCGTTGACGAGGGCGGCCGCCTGCAGCGGGGCGGGGTAGAGCACCACGGCATAGCCCAGCGGCGCGAACACGGCCCGCACCTCGCTGAGGTGGTCTTGGACGTAGAGATATTTTGCGCGCTGGTCTTCCACGCCGCCCAGCACAAAGCAGTGGTTGAGCAGATAATTTGCGCATTCTTCCAGCATTTTATTCGTTTCGGTCATCTTCGGCCTCCTCCTTGCGGGGTGTCAGGATAAATTCTTCGAACCGGAAGCCGCCCCGCTGGGTCCACTCGCCGGTGAGACGGATGTCATAGCAGCGCCGGGGCGACTGGGAGTAGGTGTGCAGCCCGATGATGCGTGCAAAGTCGCCGGGGTACTCGTCGGCGAGGGTGGAGGCTGCGACCCGGGGCCGCGCGGCCAGCGCCTGTCGGGCGAGGATGTCCACATTCTCCTCGGTGACGGCCATCCGGGCGTAGTCGAGAAGAAGCTTCTGCTCCCGGCGCAGCTGCGCTTCGTCCAGCTGCCCGGCCTGCACCGGGGCCAGCGGCGTGTCGGTGCGGGGCGCGGCGGGCGGGTAGAGGGGCTTTTCGCCGAAGACCTGCACCGGCCAGAGATGGAGCCGCCCGGCCAGCGGGCCATCGTCCGGCTCGAAGAGCTGGTCCGGCGTTTTGATCTCCTCGGCGTACCGACGCAGCAGGGCGGTGACGCTGCCCTGCGCCGAACGGTCGCTCAGCAGCAGGAACTGCGCCCGCTGGACGGCCCGCTTGCGGTAGCGGACATGGCTGGCGTCGATCTCCCGGATGAGGGTGCTCATCTCTTCCAGTGCATCCCGCTGCTTCTGGATGAGGGCGCGGACGGCGGGGGCTGCCTCGCCGGGGGCGCAGCGCTCTACCCGGGCGTAGTCCAGCGCCAGCTGGGGCAGGTAGTTGGCCTCGCAGTTGTCCAGCCCTTCTTCGAGGAAGGCGCGGTAGTTGAAGAGGTTGTCGCTGGTCTTGAAGCGGTGGTAGGCCGCAGCCACAACTTTCTCCTCGTACTGGTCGAACAGCTCCAGCACCTCCTGCGGGGTGCGGTTGCGGGTGAGGCGGTCGATGTAGTGGCCGATGGAGGCGTTGAGGGCGCGGAGAGAGCGGTTCAGCGCCTCAAGGTCGCCTGCCACCTCCCGCAGCACGTTTTCGTAGGGGCTTTTCTCTTCGCCCACATTCTGCAGCAGCTGCCACGCCTTGTAGAGCTTGCCGGTATAGGTGACGACCCGGGGGTTCAAAATCTCTTCCAGCGCCTCCAGCAGGGGCGTCACCTCGGGCACGAAGGCCAGCGCAGGCTCTTCCTCGTAGCTGCCGGGCTGTTCGGTCAGCCAGCCGGTGCGCCGCAGCCGGAGCAGAAAGCCCAGCGCCAGCGTGTGGGGGTCGCGGGTGGGCTGCTCGGCCTCATCGCCCGCGTCATCCGCGTCCAGCGCCAGAGGCTTTGCCAGCGCGGCGAAATAGTCCTCGGCCCGGGACACGGCCTCGGCCCGCAGGATGCTGTAATCTGCCGTGTGGCGGCACTCCTCCCACAGCAGGAGCAGCAGCTCCGCATAAAATGCCCGGTTCGGCCCCGCCAGCGGGCGGAACAGCCGCGGGCTGACCAGTTCAAACAACTGCATCCGTATGCCCCTTTCAATCGGTAAATATCGACTTCTATTGTACCACAGAGTTTGCGTTTTTGCCATAAAACTGCAAAAAGCCCCGGAAGCGGCGGGGACGCCGCACTTCCGGGGCTGGTCAGGCTTTTATTCAGTTGGAATCGCTCGGAGATATTTTCATTTTGACGCCCAGCGAAACGTAGGTCTTTCCGTTGATGGTCTTTGCCGCGACGCCGATAGCGGTGACTTCGGCGCCTTTATCCGTGAAGCCTTTGAGAGCACTCTTGTATGCGGATGTGACCGAGGAAATGTCCATGTTTCTCAGCATTTCCGAGGTGATTTCCCGCACCTTGTAATGATAGCCACGCATCAAATCCACGTTGGAGTCCTCAGGCAGGGGGAGCGCATACATCATGATGCCCTGCGCTTTATCGACCTTTGACCACTTGTTTGTGAGAACATTGTGGTTTTCGTCTTCCATAAGATAGAAATTGCCATCAGCCGGTTTGATACAATCAAAGGAAGTTTCGGCCAGAGCCTTGGCTTCAGGGTCATTGGTCGTCATGCCGACTTCTTTGCTATAAACGGAAAAGAAAGCGTCCTCCACCTGCTGCTCGAAGCTTGCAGGATTGCCGCCGCCACCGCCGCCGTTGCAAGAAGCGAGCAGCAGCATCGTCATTGCACCCGCCAACAGAAGGGCTGTGAGCTTTTTGAACTTTTTCATCGTCAAGTCTCCTTTGTTTTACTGGAAACACTATACAATGCAATTTTACCCCCCCCCCGTATGAGTTTGTCAATCAGCAAAATGACAAAATTCACTCCCGCTTTTTGGGAAAAGTATACCATCCTCCGGTGGGGCAAATAAAAACACAGGCCGGCAAAGCGGTATAAAACCCCTTTGCCGGCCCGTGCGGCGCTCCCTTATTCCCAAGCCGAGCGGCAGAGCCGCGGAAAGGCTTGACAATGATTGACTCGATGATAGCACAACCTTGGTGCTCTGTCAACCGGAACGTGAAAAAAAGTAAGATGTGCGGAAGGATTTCTCCAATCTTTTCCTGAAATTACACACATTTTCCACGAATTTGTGATAGCCTTATTTTTAGAAGAACTCCCCGACAATGTACTCGTTCGTAATACAAGGCGGAACTACTCCTGATAGATGCACAACAGCCCCCCGGAATGCAGGACTCCGGGGGGCTTCGTGTTTATAAGAGGCGTTTACCAGCAGCCGCGCACCCGGAAATCCCGCTCCCATGGGTCGGGGGCGAGGTCGCGCTGGCGGAGCGAGGTGATCTGGATATAGTCGCTGCGCTGGATGAGGGCGAACAGCTTGAGGAAGAGGGCCGGGTCGCCCTGCACCTCCAGCGTGACCGAGCCATCGTCCTCGTTCTCCACCCAGCCGGTGAGGCCAAGGCTCTGGGCGGCGTACCGGGCGCGGTAGCGGAAGCCCACGCCCTGCACCTGCCCTTCGATGGAGTACCGCCGCCGGACGGTGCCCTCGGGCAGGGCGGGGGGCTGGCGGTCCTTTTTATTCAGAAAATCGAACATAAGCGGCTTACAGCTCCTGATATGCGCTCATCAGAGCGGGGATGAACTGCTTTTTGCGGCTGACGACGCCGGGCAGCTTGGCAATATCGCCTTCCGGCTCAACATGGAACGCATCCCGGATGATCTCCTCGGCGTTGTGGCCGTAGAACATCAGGTCGGTGCTCTGGGTCTTCATGTCGGTGAACATGTAGAAGATCAGCGGCAGACCCTCGCGGCGGCTCGCCTCGGGCAGGAACGGCTGCACAAGCGCCTCGGCGGCGGCGCGGGACTTGTCGGTCATGTAGGTGGACTGGCCGACGCCGAACTTGACGTCGCCGCGGCTGAACGCCTTGAAGTCCGAGCTGAACACATCCTCCGCCGTGCGGCCCGTCAGGTCGGCACCTGCCTCAAACATCTGCTCGGCGTAGGACTGGATGTCCTCGCCCGCCAGTGCGGCCAGCGCCTTGGCGGCGGCTTCGTCCTGCGGGGTGGACGTCGGAGAGCGGAACACCAGCGTATCGGACAGAATGGCCGACAGCAGCAGACCCGCGATCTCGCGGCTGGGCGTCAGGCCCTGTTCGCCGTACATCTGGTACAAAATCGTGGCCGTGCAGCCCACCGGAACATTGCGGAAATAGACCGGGCCGCTGGTCTCCAGACTGCCGATGCGGTGGTGGTCGATGATCTCCAGGATCTCGGCCTGATCAAAGCCCTCCACGGCCTGGGTGGCCTCGTTGTGGTCCACCAGAATGATGCGCCGCTTGCGCAGGGCAATGACATTGCGGCGGCTGACCATGCCGCAGTATTTTCCGTCCTCATCGAGGATGGGGAAATAGCGGTGGCGCACCTTTGCCATCACCCGCAGCACATCGGCCACGGGGGTGACGAGGGTGAATTTGAGGATGTTGTCCCGGGTCATATAATAGGAGATGGGCGCGCACTGGCTGATGAGCTTGCCCGCCGCATAGGTATCCTCGGGGGTGGTCATAATGGCAACGCCGGTCTCATCGGCAATGCGCTGGATGGTGCGGCCCACCTTGGCCCCATTGCAGATGATGAGCAGGGAGGCTTCCTTTTCAATGGCGCAGAGCTGGCTTTCGTACCGGTTGCTCAGAATGACGATATCCCCCTTTTCCACGCTGCTTTCCAGCATCTCGGGGGTGGCGGTGCCGATCTTGATGTGGCCGGTGGTGCAGACCGCGTCGGCATCGCCCACCACCATGGTGCCGTTCAGCGTTTCAAGGATGTTCTTATAAGAGGTACGGCTCTTGGCCAGCACAGCGGTATCGAACACGTCCATGTTGGCGGTGGCAAGATCCTTCACCGTGATGATGCCCTCCAGCTCGTTGTCCGCGCTGGTGATGGACAGGGTGTCGATCTGCTGGTCGCGCATGATCTTCCACGCGCGGCGCAGGCTGGTGGAGCCCGGGATGCCCGGCATCTCGCGGTAATCCACGTCCCGGATCTTGGGGTTCACGTCGGTGCACATCCGGGGCGGCGTGACACCGAATTTTTTCAGGACGAACTCGGTCTCCTGATTCATTTTACCGGCACGGCGCGGCTCACAGACCAGCGTGCTGGTGCGGTTTTTGAGCTCCGCATAGGCAATGGCGGAGCAGATGGAATCGGTATCGGGGTTGCGGTGCCCGATGACCACGACCTTGTGTGCTTCTTTTGGCATAGGTTGTTCCCCTCTCTGGGTCAGATTCATTTACCTTCCGATCGGCCCCATGCCCCAAACCACCGGGCACAGCTGCCAGTTCCATTTTAACACAACCGGCCCCGGGGGTAAAGTCGGCAGATATCTTTTTCTTGACAGCGCCCCAAAAATCGTCTATCCTTGACCTGAATTTTTTTCTCTTTGGAGGTCACCCCATGAAAAAGCTGTTCCGCGCCCTTTCCCTCTGCCTGACGCTGGCCCTGTGCGTGTTCTGCAGCACCGCCGCGCTGGCCGAGGCTCCCGCCGCCACGCCCGCCCCCCAGGACGAACGTGTCATCACCGATGTAAGCCCCCTTGAGGATCAGATCCGCAACATCGTCGGCTTTACCACCAGCACCGGCGGCCCCTACGATTTTGAACAGGCCGACCATAGATCTGTCGTGCAGGCCTACGGTGCAGAACCCGCCGAGGGTGCCGTGGCCCTGCTGCGCATCTACGCCCGGGCCGAGGACCGGGGCGATGCCTCCATCAATTCCAGCGGCCACTCCTTCCTCTCGGTGCGGAACGTTTCGGACCATGACATCGAGGTGGGCGGCCTGCGGATCGCGCCCGACACCGAGATGACCTTCAGCCCCCGCGGCAACCGCTGGGAACACACCGGCATCTGGTACAATCTGGAGGGCTACTACAAGCGCTATCTGGCCGATTCCTACTACCAGAACATCTATGCTGTCCAGACCTCACTGGATCAGAGCCAGCTGGACGTGGTCAACCGCAACCTTGCCAAATCTGACCACTGGTCGGCCTACTTCAACTGCGCCGCCTTTACCGAGAGCATGTGGAACGCTGTCTGCGCCGATTCCCTTTCTGCCGGGCAGCCCTACACCCCGGAGAACCTGCGGAACGACATTCTGGCCAAGTACGGCGATCTGGCTGCGTACAACCCCCAGATCCCCTACGACTACATTGTTTATTACGGCACCAGCCTGACCCCCAGCAAAGAGTTCGCCTGATTTTTTGATTTGTTGGATACAACGTCTTGATTTTCACGTCATTCCGCGCTATCATGGGTGTGTTTGAATCCACGCGCCAAGGGAGGACACCATGACAGACGCATCGACCACATCAAGACCGCTGTTCAACCGTCAACAGCTCATTTCACTTTTCCTGCCGCTGGTGGCAGAGCAGGCCCTCAGCATCTCCATCGGTCTGGCGGACACCCTGATGGTCTCCTCGGTGGGCGAAGCCGCCGTTTCGGGCGTGAGCCTGGTGGATTCCTTCAACGTACTGATGATCCAGCTGCTCAGCGCACTGGCCACCGGCGGCGCGGTGGTCGCCAGCCAGTACATCGGCCACCGGGAGCCAAAACGGGCCAAGGCCAGTGCCGCACAGATCATGTTCATTATGATCTCGCTCAGCGTGGTCACCGCCGTCATCGTGGCGGTGGGGCGGCATGCCATCCTGCGGGGCATCTTCGGCTCCATTGACGCGGATGTGATGCGCTACGCCGAGACCTATTTCCTGCTCTCGGCCCTGAGCTATCCTTTTATTGGCGTGTACAATGCCGGTGCGGCCCTGTTCCGCGCCCAGGGCAACAGCAAGATCAGTATGCTTTCCAGCCTGGTGATGAACGTGGTGAACATTGGCGGCAACGCCATCCTGATCTACAGGTTTGGCCTGGGAGTGATGGGTGCGGCCACTGCCAGCCTCGTGAGCCGGATGATCGCCTGCTTCACCGTGATGTTCCTGCTGCAGAAGCCGGACTGTGCGCTGCGCATCGACCACCTCACCGACCTGAAGCCTGACCTCGACCTCATCAAGCGCATCCTGAAAGTCGGCATTCCCGCCGGCATTGAGAACGGCATGTTCCAGATCGGCAAGCTGTCGGTCTCCAGCCTGACCAGCACGCTGGGCACCGCCGCCATTGCCGCAAACGCCGTGGCAGGCAACATCTCCAGCTTCCTGAACGTGCCTGCCTCCGCCGTGGGCATCGGCGCGCTGACCGTTGTGGGCCAGTGTCTGGGTGCCGGAGAAAAGGCACAGGCCAAGCGCTATTCCCGCCTGCTGCTCCTGACCGCCTACGCCGGGGACTGGGCGATGAATCTTTCCGGCCTGTTCTTCCTGAACAAGCTGGCGCTCTCCTGGTTCAACCTCTCGCCGGAGGCCTACGGCATGGCACTGGAGCTGATGGTCTGGTTCAACGCTGTATCGCTGATCCTGTGGCCCTCCAGCTTCACCCTGCCCAACATCCTGCGCGCCGCCGGAGATGCCGCCTTTACCATGACGGTCAGCGTCATCTCCATGTGGGTATTCCGGGTGGCCTTCTGCTACCTGATGGTGCTCAAGTTCCACTGCGGCCTGCTGTTCATCTGGATGGGCATGTTCCTGGATTGGGCCATGCGCTCGCTGTTCTTCTGCGTCCGCTTTGTCCGCGGCAGGTGGATGGAACAAAAGGTGATCTGAGTTTCCGTATATCCGGCCCTCTCCGCCATTGCAGTTTTGGCGGGGAGGTCCTTTTTTGTGCAGGAAACCCGCATCCTGTCTCGTATCAATAGGCAGAAGCTTCTCTCCCCTGCATCCGCTTCCCCAAAGCATACCAAATTCCGCGCGGATGTGTTCACGATTTTGTCAGCTTTTTGTCTTGTTTTCTTCGTCTTTGCGCGGTATAATCATACGCTGCAAAGAACTTTAGGCGGGGCTGCGGCCCCCATTCCAGAAAAGGAAGTGTGTTCCATGCGCAACTGGTTTTCCCGCCATCCCGTTTCGTTCATGGCGTTTTATCTCCTGTTTTACCTTTCGGCGTTCCATTGGCTCGAAGTCCATATTGCCGTGCCCGATGTTCTGGTGCACTGCCATCTGGACGACCTGATCCCCTTTTGCAAATATGCCATCGTGCCCTACTTTGCGTGGTTCGTATGGATCCCGTTCACCCTGTTCTACCTGCTGTGGAAAGCGCCCCGGGCCGACTTCTGGCGGCTCTGCCTGCCCCTGTTTGCGGGCATGACCATTGCGCTGGCCTGCTATGTCATCCTGCCCACCGGCCTGGACCTGCGGCCCTACCGGGTATACGGCAGCGACATCTTTGCTCAGGCCGTGCGGATGCTCTATGCCACCGACACGCCCCTCAACGTCTGCCCCTCCATCCATGTGTTCAACTCTGTCACCCTGATGATGGCCTATTACCGCAGCCGCATCTTTGAAACGCCGGGCCGCCGCTGGATGCGGCCTGCCTCCGCCGTGCTCTGCGTTTCCATCATTGCATCCACAGTCCTGCTCAAGCAGCACAGCTGCATTGATGTATTGCTGGGCATCCTGCTGGCCATGGCGCTGGATACGGCCATGACCGCACTGGAACGCAGCGAGAGCCGGATCCCCCAGCGGCTCTGAATCTGCATTGAAAAACACCCATGCCGGCGCTGGCATGGGTGTTTTGCATTTTGGGGCATTACGGAGCCGGGGCAGTGAACTCTTTCAGGTGCGCTGTATCCAGCTCTTCGGCATCTTTGGCCGCTGATGTATAGGAAATTTTCAGATATTTCAGGGCCGTATCGTTTGCCAGCAGTTTTTTGCAGGTTTCCGTATCAAACGTGATGTTGTTGGTCAGATCCAGCCAGATCAGCTGCGGCATCTGGGTCAGGGGAGTATAATCCATGTCCTTGTAGGCTTCCTGTGCACCCTGAGAGAGAGACATACTCAGATACTGCACACTGCTCTCCGCCAGCGGGGCAAAGCTGTCGATCTCCGGCCCTTGGCACAGCTGCAGAAAGCTCAGATTTTCCATCTGCTTCAGCGGTTCCAGCGAACCGATCCGGGTCACGTCCAGTCTCAGGACCCGCAAGTCAGCTCCGGCCAGCTGGGTCAGATCGACCTCACTGCCGGTGATCCACAGCATCTTCAGCGACTTCATCTGCGCCAGCGCCGAAAGGTCGGAGACATTGGAATCCGCCCGGATCCCGTCACTGCCATACTTCAGCTCTACCACAGAATCCAGCTTTGCAAAGGTCGGGAATGCGCTGCTCTCCACACTGGGCACACTCAAAAGCATCAGATTTTTGCATTCCTCCAGACCTGTCAGATCTGTAATGGGTGGGGCTCCCCTTCTATTATTGACCGACAATACCTGCAAGCTGTCAAAATGCCGCAGGTCTGCCAGAGAGGTCACCGGATCATACGTTCCCTCTACGCTGACTGCGCAGGCTGCCAGCTGCTCATTGCTGTTGACGTTTCTTCCAATGTCCACCCCATCCGGTGCATCTTTGACGATGAGATCCCCTACGCCGGTTCCGGAATTTATCGAGACCCGCTGATAATCCCAGACATCGCTGTGATAGATATCTCCCTTCGGGCGGTCAAGCCATTTCCGGACGTGCTTTTCCATCACAGGGTCCTGCCACTCAATGACATAATCCTCCCCATGCTCGGCGTGACTGGCCGGAACCGTAAGTGTCGTCTGCTGAACGAAAACATCCTGCATTTCCGAACGGAAAGGTCCCGGTCCCAGATTCAAAGAGCTTGCACATGCGCTGAACAAAAGCATTGCACAAATCAATAAACTCGACGCTTTTAACATTTTACGCATAACAGGCTCCTTTCTGTTTCGGCAAAATCTCTAGTTATATTTTACCATAGATTGTTTTTTTTTTTGTAAAGAAAAACCCACGATCTTTGCACAGGCATGGCAAAAATCGTAGGTTTGCTTAAAACAGGCCTTCCGGCAGGCAGATGTCCTGCTTGGGCACCTTGTCCCAGGAAAAGTCCGGGATCAGGCTTTCCGGGGTGCGGGGAGCCGGTTCAGGTTGGAGACCATAGGCAAAGGCAAGCCTGCCCACGATTTCTTCCGCCGTATACTTTGCCCGCAGGTTTTCCAGGCTCTGGTCCCCGTCCCGTTTGGACAGGCGGCGGCCATCGGGAGCCAGCAGGAGCGGGCAATGGGCAAACTTTGGGGCGGGCAGGCCCAGCAGACGGTAAAGATAAAGCTGCCGGGCGGTGGAAGAGAGCAGGTCTGCGCCCCGCACCACCTCCGTCACGCCCATGCGGGCATCGTCCACCACCACAGCCAGCTGGTAGGCAAACACGCCATCGGCGCGGCGGAGGTAGAAATCCCCGCAGTCGCGGAGCAGGTTCTCGGTGTGGGAGCCCATACAGCCGTCGGTGAAGGTGATGTCCTCATCGGGCACCATGAGACGATAGGCCGGAGCCTTCTTTTTGCGCTTTTCGGCGATCTGCTCCGCCGTCAGCCCCCGGCAGGTGCCGGGATAGATCACATTGCCGTCGGAGGTATGGGGTGCGCTGGCGGCATGGAGCTGGGCACGGGAGCAGAAACAGGGGTAAACAAGGCCCTGTGCTTCCAGTTTGTTATAGCTCTCGGTGTAGATGGCGGCGCACTCGCTCTGGTAATAGGGGCCGTTGGGGCCGCCGCTGCTGCCGCCTTCGTCCCAGACAAGGCCCAGCCAGCGCAGGTCCTCTTCCAGTGCGTCGGCATATTTGCGGGGACAGCGCTCGGCATCCAGATCCTCAATGCGCAGAACGATGCGCCCGCCCTGACTTCTGGCGCTAAGCCAGGCCAGCAGGCTGCAGGCCAGATTGCCCAGATGCAGCCGCCCGCTGGGGCTGGGGGCAAAGCGCCCGGTCACAGCGCTCACAGGCCCAGCTTCCACTCGCCGTCCACAGGCTGGGAGATGGGCGTGTTATAGAACTCGGCCACGGCCTTTGCCATGTACTCGGCATCCTTGCAGCTGGCGGTCTCCATTGCGGAATGCATGGCCAGCTGTGCCAGACCGATATCCACCATGGGGATCAGGATCTGGTGGCCCAGCAGGTTGCCCAGCGTGGAGCCGCCGGGAACATCCGCGCGGTTTGCGGCCACCTGCACCGGCACACCGGCCTTTTTGCAGATCTCGGCAAAGGCAGCGCCGGTAAAGCCGCTGGTGGTGTAGGTCTGGCGGGCATTGTACTTCAGCAGCACACCGCCGCCCATGACCGCCACATTGGCGGGATCGCTCTTTTCGGGGTGGTTGGGGTGGGTGGCGTGGCCGTTGTCGGCGCTCAGCAGCAGGCTGTTGGTGCAGGCACGGATGCTCTGCTCCCGGGTGACCCCCAGCTTTTCCTCAATGCGGGCCAGCACGTTGGCCATCAGGGTGCCCTGTGCGCCCTGCCGGCTGGAGGAGCCCACCTCCTCGTTGTCGAACATGACCCACATATCGCCCCGGCCTTCCTCCTCGCCGCGGCCCTGCAGGAAGCCCCACAGGGTGGTGTAGGCGCATTCCAGGTCATCGATGCGGCCAGACATGAAATATTCGCCCTTCAGGCCCACGCGCTCGGCCTTTTCGCGGGTGCAGAGCACCAGGTCAGCGTCCACGATGTCCTCAGCCTTGACCCCGGCCTCCTCAGCCAGAGCATCCCGCAGGGTGGAGCCTGCCTCACCAAAGATGGGCTGCAGATCCACCTGAGGGTTGTACTTCATGCCGTTGTTCAGGTCATGGTTGAAGTGGATGCAGAGGTTGGGGATGACAGCCAGCGCCCGGTCGGGGTGGACCAGCAGGCTCCGGATGCCGTTCTCCGTGCGGACCAGAATGCGGCCCGCCACGCTCAGGGGACGGTCCAGCCAAGTGGGCATGATCATGCCGCCGTAGCCCTCGGTCTCCGCCTTGGCAAAGACTGCGTCCTTGCCGCCGTCCAGCTGCTTGATGCGCCAGGTGGGAGAATCGCTGTGGCTGGCGGTGACATGCCAGCCGGTCAGCTCGCCCTTGGGCATCCGCCATGCCAGCACGGCAGAGCCGTTGCGGGTGGTGTAATACCTGCCGCCGGGCACCAGCTCCCAGGCTGCGCTCTCGGGGCAGTTCTGGTAGCCGTTCTCCTCCAGGAGCTTCACAGCCGCAGCCGTGGAGTGGAAGGCGCTGACACCGGCGTTCAGGAAATCGAAGAGACCTTCGATGGAAAAGGTGTTATTCTGCATTTTATGTTCTCCTTTATTTTTAGGTTATCCGCTGCTAAACCTCTCCGTCATTACTTCGCAATGCCACCTTTCTTGGCTCCCCTGTTAGGGGAGCTGTCGCCGCAGGCGACTGAGAGGTTTCGCCACAATTATACCGTTTCTCTTATCAAAAAGCAATCACACCGGGGCCATCTCGGCAAGCTGCTGTTCAAGCGCATGGCGGAGCTGGGCGGCGTGCAGGCCGCAGACCAGCTGGACCCGGGTGCCCTGCACCACAAGGCCCTTATGGGGCAGGGAGAGCAGAGCCCCCATATCCAGCAGCGAGGCATCCCGCACCGTGAGCCGGAGGCGGGTGAAGCAGTTTCCCAGCTGGGCGATGTTCTCCGGCCCACCCAGCGCGGCAATGAACCGGCACACCTCCTGCGGGTCGGCGTACGGGGACTGGTCTGCGGAGAGGGCAGCTTCCCGGCCCGGGGTGGGCAGATCCTTTGCTTTGATGAGGATGCTGAACACGGCAAAGTAGGTCAGGATCTCCGCAAAGCCCAGCAGATAGAGCAGCGGCATGTTCTGCAGCTGCTCCCCGGCGCTCAGGTTGAACACCAGCGACCCCAGCAGGTTGGAGGTGAAGGCCCGGACATGCAGGACATGGAGCAGCACCATAAAGCCGCCCGTAATGACCGCATGGGCCACCCAGAGCAGGGGCGAAACGAAGCAGAACAGAAAATCAATGGGTTCGGTGATGGAGGCCACCGAGGCCGTGACCGCCAGCGGGATCATAGCGGCGGCGGTACGGGCACGGTTCTCCCTGCGGGCCGTGAAGATGAAGGCCGCAGCAATGCCCAGATAGCCAAAGGTCTTGGTGAAGCCGGTGTACATCCAGACGATGCCGTCCGAGAGGGGCAGGCCCATGGTGTACTCGGTCATGCAGACGGCGTAAGCACCTGTGTAGGTCACAGAGCCCACGGTCAGGCTGCCGCCCAGCGAGGAGAACTGGAAGGGCATATAGATGAGGTGATGCAGGCCGGTGGGGATGAGCAGCCGTTCCAGAAAGCCATAAAGGAACACACCCGCGTTCCCTGAAGCCGCGATCCAGCCCGTGAGGGCGCTGACCGCCCGCTGCAGCGGCGGGCAGACAAAGCAGAACCCCAGCCCCAGTGCCACCGCCAGCGCCGACAGCCACAAAAACGACCACCGCAGGCCCGAATAGAGCTGGGTGATCATGCCATAAAACTGCTTTTCGCAGGTGCGGTTGAAAAGCCACGCCGCCGCAAAGCCCAGCACGATGCCGCTTGCCACGCCGGTGTCCACCACCTGAATGCCCAGAATGGTGGTCTGGCCCGTGCCCGCAAGGCCGGTCATCCCGTTCGGCTGGGCAAGCAGTCCCAGCGCTTCCAGCGCGGTGTGGTTGGCTGTGAGGAACACCAGGTAGGCCATCAGCGCCAGCAGGGCGGCATCCTGCTTTTCGGTTTTGGCGCGCACGGCTGCCACCCCCACGCAGAGAATAACGCTGAGGTTGTTGATGAGCACCATCATCCCGTTATAGAGCAGCTGACCCACCAGCTGCAGCGGAGCCCACTGCAGCACCGGCAGCGCCTGACACAAGGGCTTGCTGGTGAGCAGCGCCCCCAGCACCAGCAGCAGGCCCGCCGCCGAAAGATAAGACAGCGGCGACAGCAGCGACTGTGAAAAGCGTTCCAGCCGCCGCAGAAATTTCTGCATCCGTTTCTCCCCCTTTTCCCGGTTCTTCACCCGTTTCTCCAAGTTTGACCATGGCCGAATTATACGCGCCAGCGCAAAAAATGTCAATCCCGCCCGACTGAGAAAAAAACGACAAAAGTTTGTATAGTTTGCACAGCCGGGGTGAAAAATCGTCCTGCGCACGCCGATTGACAACAGCCCGGCAGAACAGTATACTAGAAATGTACCAGAGCAGTTTCTCCGGCAGATGGGCCGGAACACGATAAAAGGAGGCTTTCCTATGATTCGCAAGCGTATTCTTTCCCTGCTGGTCTGCGCCGCCCTGCTGTGCGGCGTGCTGGCAGGCTGCAGCACCTCTTCCGGCAGCACTGCCGCTTCCAGCTCTTCCGCTTCTGCAAGCGAGAGCATCCCCTCTTCCACCGTGACCGCCGATACCGGCAAGGTGGGCCCGCTGGACGCAGGCGAGAATTCCCTGTTCTCCCTCTCTGACCCGGACGATGCCTTTGCCCCCTGCCTCGGCTGGGGCCCCGGCGTGTCCGGCTGCTCGCTGAAATCCGTCATCGCGGCGGCTTCCCTGCTGAAATGGGCCGATGGCTGCAACATGAGCATCCAGCCGGTCAGCGACATCAAAGATGCCTATACCCAGTGGTTCGACAGCCTGAGCGCCGATGACCAGCAGAGCTTTGCCGATGCCTGGCCGCTCATCAAGGCCGATGCCGAGACCCTGCTGACCGACAAGGACAGCATGACCGGCCGCATCGAGGATGCCGGTCTGGATGCCAAAGAGCTGCCCGGCTGTTCCGAGGAAAACTGGAAAGCCCTGGCCGATGTCATTGACGTACTGGTCCCGGCTTCCAGCGAGTATTGATCGTTCCGTCTGCCCCTGAATGCAAGAGACATAAAAATAAGCCCGACAACGTCGGGCTTATTTTTATGTTCAGATCTTCTTCAGGGTGTACTGGCGGGTGCCCATGCCGATCTTTTCGGCCTGCTCCAGCGTGGCCTTCCACTCGATGTTGGGGTTGGAATCCTTGAAGTTGTCGTGGTGGCAGTTCCAGC
>OLPI01001907.1_pt1 | contig 17477 bp, 15 predicted proteins | sample 1672361 | NCBI WGS metagenome assembly OLPI01 (sample SAMEA3136675, study PRJEB25190) | human gut metagenome
GTATTATTTACATCATTTTTCTTATTTACACCATCTAAGGACTTCATTGTCGGGAATAATAATACATCACGAATAGCCTGTGCATCTGTCAGTAACATTACCAGTCTGTCGATTCCGTATCCGATTCCACCTGTTGGCGGCATACCGATCTCCAGTGCGTTCAGGAAGTCTTCATCTGTGTGGTTGGCTTCTTCATCACCTGCTGCAAATGCTTCTTCCTGTGCTGCGAAACGCTCTCTCTGGTCGATTGGGTCATTTAACTCTGAGTATGCGTTACACATCTCACGACCGTATACATATAACTCAAAACGCTCTACATAGTTCGGATCTTCCGGATTCTTCTTTGTCAGTGGTGAGATCTCGATCGGATGATCTGTTACGAATGTAGGCTGGATCATCTTCTCTTCACAGAACTCATCAAAGAACAGGTTCAGGATATCACCCTTCTTGTGGCGCTCTTCGTATTCTACGTGATGCTTGTCTGCTAATGCTTTTGCCTCTTCGTCTGTCTTAACTTCTGAGAAGTCAACACCTGCGTATTTCTTAACAGCATCGATCATGGAAATTCTTTCGAATGGTTTTGCCATATCGATGACTGTTCCGTTGTAGCTGATCACTGCACTTCCACATACCTTTTCTGCAAGGTAACGGAACATGCTCTCTGTCAGTTCCATCATTCCTTCATAGTCTGTATATGCCTGGTATAATTCCATCAGTGTAAATTCCGGGTTGTGACGTGTGTCTACACCTTCGTTACGGAATACTCGTCCGATCTCGTATACTCGCTCAAGTCCTCCGACGATCAGTCTCTTCAGATATAATTCCAGAGAAATACGAAGTTTTACATCTTCGTTCAGAGCATTGTAATGTGTCTCAAATGGTCTTGCAGCTGCTCCACCTGCGTTGCTTACCAACATTGGAGTCTCTACTTCCATGAATCCACGTCCGTCTAAGAAGTTACGGATCTCTTTGAGGATCTGAGAACGTTTGATAAATGTCTCTTTTGACTCTGGATTCATGATCAGGTCTACATATCTCTGACGGTAACGTGTATCTGTATCTGTTAATCCGTGGAACTTCTCCGGAAGGATCTGTAAGCTCTTGGAAAGAAGTGTCATCTTCTCTGCATGGATAGAGATCTCTCCGGTTCTTGTTCTGAATGCAAATCCTTCTAATCCGAAAATATCACCGATGTCAGAACGTTTGAAATCTGCATAAGATTCTGTTCCGATAGCATCTCTTGCAACATATACCTGGATGCTTCCCTGAAGATCCTGAATGTTACAGAAAGAAGCTTTACCCATAACTCTCTTGAACATCATACGTCCTGCGATTGCTACGTGGATTGGATTGGCATCCATGATGCTTCTTCTCTCTTCATAATCTTTCTTCAGAACCTCTTTTGCCTGCTCTTCATCCATACCTTCTACATCTGGTGTATGATGATCTTTTAAAAGTTCTGCCTCATGTGCTTCATACAGACTCTTCACTTCCAGTGAGTGATGTGTCTGATCGAATTTTGTGATCTTGAACGGATCTTTTCCATTCTGCTGCAGTTCTGCTAATTTATCACGGCGAACCTTTCTTAACTGGTTCACGTCCTGTTCCTGTCCATTGTTCTGCTGCTTAGCCACTTTTTTATTCTCCTTCCTTATCTGAATTCAGACCTCCCGTGTAAGAGAGGCCTGAGTCTTGTGTCCTGGTTATTCTTCGACGGGTATCTGCCTGTCTCTTATAATGAACGGCTGATGTCCAGTACCTTGTACTCCATTACTCCAGCCTGTGTCTCTACTGTTACGACATCTCCGATCTGTTTGCCCATCAGAGCCTGACCAACCGGTGATTCGTTAGAGATCTTTCCTTCCAGACTGTTCGCCTCTGTAGAGCCGACCAGTTTGAATTCCATCTCTTCGTCAAATGTGATGTCGAATACTTTTACAGTACATCCGATGTTGATCTTATCGAAATCAACTTCATCTTCTACTACAACTTCTGCATTCTTAAGAATTGCTTCCAGTTCTTCGATACGTGCTTCAATGTCTCTCTGCTCGTCTTTTGCTGCATCGTACTCAGCGTTCTCTGATAAGTCTCCCTGTTCTCTTGCTTCTTTGATCTTCTGTGCAATCTCTCTACGTTTTACAACCTTGAGGTTTTCAAGTTCGTCTTCCAGTGCTTTTAAACCAGCATAAGTAAGTAATTTTTTCTTTGCTTCCATCTGTCTCCTGCTCCTTTTTCTGTTCCATATTACTCTGACATTTTTATGCCTGAATCATCTATCTGAATATTTAATCTGTCATAGAATAAAGATACTTTCACAATTTCATTATTATACATAAATGCGTGTTTTATGTCAATGTTTTTGTCTCTTGTATATCCCTATTTTACGCCTGTTCTTTTCATTTTCCGACGGTATCTATTATTCAGATTCTCTGTTTATACAATCGCCTTGTCCAGAAGTTCCACCAACTCTTCATAAGATTCCACCTGGTTGATCGCATCCCTGAGTTTTGCAGAACCTTTCATTCCCTTTGTGTACCAGGCAACATGCTTACGCATTTCCCTGATCCCGATAAAGTCTCCCTTGAATTCAATCTGCAGTCTTGCATGTCTGAGCATTGTCTCTTTGATTTTCTCCGGAGTCGGTCTCGGAGGAACAACACCTGTTCTTTCATATTCCTGAAGTTCATGGAAGATCCATGGATTGCCCTGTGCACCTCTTCCGATCATCACGCCGTCACAGCCGGTTTCTCTTCTCATCTGAAGTGCCTTTTCTCCTGAAATCACATCACCATTTCCTATCACCGGAATGGATACGGCTTCTTTGACCTGACGGATGATATCCCAGTCTGCTTTACCGGAATAATACTGTTCCCTTGTCCGTCCGTGCACGGCAACTGCCGCACCGCCTGCATCTTCAATGATCTTTGCGATCTCTACAGCATTGATATGATCATCGTCAAATCCTTTCCGGATCTTCACCGTTACCGGCTTTTCGATTGCTTTCGACACTGCCGATACGATCTCATGTACCAGCTTCGGATTCTTCATAAGTGCAGAACCTTCGCCGTTCCGTACTACCTTCGGAACCGGACATCCCATATTGATGTCCAGGATCTGGAACGGCAGCTCTTCGATCATTTTCGCCATCTCGCTCATGATCTTTGGATCAGAACCAAAGAGCTGTAACGACACCGGATACTCTTCCGGATGGATTGCAAGTAATGCTTTGGTATTCTTATTTTTATACTGCAGGGCTTTCGCGCTGATCATCTCCATGCACAAAAGTCCGGCTCCCTGCTCTTTACAGAGCAATCTGAACGGCAGATCCGTTACTCCCGCCATCGGCGCGAGAATATATGGATTTGCCAGATTAACATTCCCGATTTTCATCTTTCTACTCCTGTTAATTAATTTTAATTACTATTATCTTCTATCCTGGTTATCCCTGAACAATTTCCAAACATCTTCTATTTTCGATTATTCCAGGATACTTATCATTCTTCTCACAATTATACTTCATTTCCTGCAAGAAACACACAGCACTATATATCAGCTAAAATAGCCCCACTCTTACACTGGCGGAACCATCTTGATATATAGTGCTGCACATTTCTCTGAAAGTCTACATTATCAACACCGTAGATTATTTACTTTTTTTATTCTTTTCGTAAATGAACCGAAGTCCTTTTAACGTAAGCTGTGAATCATACACATCGATCATGTCTGTTTCATTCGCAATCATCTTGCCAAGTCCGCCGGTTGCAATAACCTTTGCATCCGGGTAGCCGGACTCTTCTTTCATACGCTTAATGATATATTCAGTCTGACCGATCTGACCATATACAAGGCCTGCCTGCATTGCCGTGATCGTCTCTTTTGCGAGAATGGAATTCGGCTTACGGATCTCGATTGCCGGAAGCATATCTGCCTCTCCCCAGAGAGACTGTGCCGAAGTGCGGATTCCCGGTGCGATCACGCCCGCCTCAAATGTTCCGTCTGGGCCGATCACATCAAATGTCGTTGCCGTTCCGAAGTCTACCACGATCGCCGGTCCACCATATAAGGTGTAAGCACCAACTGCATCTACGATACGGTCCGGGCCGACCTGTCTCGGGTTCTCCGTGACGATACGGATTCCTGTCTTAATTCCTGCAGATACAACCACCGGCTTTACGCCGAAATATTTGATGATCGCACTGCCGAGTGAATGCATCACATCCGGCACTACGGATGCAAGAATCACTGCATTGATCTTCGAGCTTTCGATCCCGTGTCTTTCTACCAGTTCCTGTAAAGTAATTCCATATTCATCCGATGTTCTCGGCTGCTTTGTCTTCATACGGAATGTGCCAAATAATTCGTCTTTGTTAAACACTCCGAGTGTAATGTTCGTATTTCCTACATCGATTACAAGAAGCATCTTTCTCCTCCTGTTTTGTCTGTTTCCTTATAGTTACTCTTCGCTGTTTATCTCTTCACCCAGGAAGAATACTTTATAATATAACTGCAATGCCTGCAGAAGATCCTGCTTGTCTCTCTGCAGCTGCTTGATCTTAAGCTGGCTTCCGATGTCATCGAACATCGGGTCAAAATCATCGGAGGTTACTTCAAAGCATAATTCCCCGTTCTCTTCGAATACCAGCGTCAGGATTCCTCCTACATCATGCACATACAACACGCACATGATCTTCAGTTCATTCTTTACATCATCCGGGAGCTGTTCAAAATCCGGATTCAGATAATATTTTTCTTCATATGAATTGGCGCCGCAAAGCACCACTTTTTCATCATACATACCCATAAACACCTCTAACTGATACCTCTCCGGCATAGATTTCTTTTTCTTTCCCATCCGGCGTTCTTACAATCAGTTCTCCAGTCTGATTGATGCCGATGGCGTGCGCTTTATATTCATTTCCTGGTTCCAGGACCTTGACCTCCTGATCCCGGTTCACCAGCATGGAATTATAAAGTTCCTGTAAGCCCGACAGATCTTCCGTCTCAATGAAGATCTCATAGCATTTTTCAAAGCTCTTCATCACTGCTGCAATCAGCTCGGAACGCTTTACGCTCTTTCCGAGTTCCAGCTTAAGTGAGGAAGCCGTTGCCTTAATATCATCCGAAAATGTATCCTGATTCACATTGATTCCGGCACCGATCACGACATGATTGATATAGTCGATCTCCGTACTCATTTCCGTCAGAATACCGCAGATCTTCCGGCCGTTCACCACGATATCATTCGGCCACTTGATCTTCGTCTCAAGTCCGGTCACTTCCTGGATACCTTCTGCCACAGCGATCGCCATAAGTAACGTAAGCTGTGGTGCCTTTACCGGCGGAATATCCGGATACAACAGGATCGTCATATAGATACTGCTTCCGGACGGTGATTTCCAGACACGGCCTCTGCGGCCTTTTCCTGCCACCTGCATATCTGCCACGAATAAAGTACCGTGAGCAGCCCCGTTATCTCCGGCTTCTTTGGCGCGGTTATTGGTCGAGTCAATTTCATCGTAATATACGACATTTTTTCCTGCCCATTTTGTGTCTACAAGACTTTCAATCTCTGCTTTTGACATAACATCCGGACTGTCGATAAGGCGGTAGCCTTTGTTGCGCACCGCCTCTATCTCATAACCTTCTTTTTTAAGCTGGTCGATCACTTTCCAGATGGCCGTTCTGGATACCTGAAACTGTTCGCACAACTGCTGTCCGGAAATATATGTATCGCTTTCTTTTAACAAACGTAATATTTCTGATTTCATAATCTGTCTGATCTTGCCTACTCTCTTTCACCAAGTGTTGCCACCATGACAGCCTTGATCGTATGCATACGGTTCTCTGCCTCGTCAAATACTTTTGACTGTGGAGACTCAAATACTTCATCTGTAACTTCCATATCGTCCAGACCGAATTTGTCATGGATCTGTTTACCTATCTTTGTCTTCAGATCGTGGAATGCCGGCAGACAGTGTAAGAAGATTGCCTGTTCTCCTGCATTTTCCATTACTTTCTTTGTCACCTTGTATGGGGACAGTTCGCGGATACGTTCTTCCCATACTTCGTCCGGCTCACCCATGGATACCCATACATCCGTACAGATAACGTCTGCATCTTTGGTTCCGCTTTCGATATCTTCTGTCAGTGTGATGGTTGCCCCTGTCTCTTTTGCATATCCTTTGCAAGTCTCTACCAGTTCCTCATTCGGGAAATAGTTCTTAGACGTACATGCCACAAAATGCATACCTAATTTGGCACATGCGATCATCAGGGAATTGCCCATATTGTATCTTGCATCACCCATGTATACCAGTTTGATATCTTTCAGATGTCCGAAATGTTCACGGATCGTCAGCATATCCGCCAGCATCTGTGTCGGATGATACTCATTCGTCAGTCCGTTCCATACCGGAACGCCTGCATATTTGGCCAGTTCCTCCACAATCTCCTGTCCAAATCCACGATACTCGATTCCATCAAACATTCTTCCGAGAACTCTTGCTGTATCTTCGATACTTTCTTTCTTCCCGATCTGTGAACCTGAAGGATCAAGGTAAGTCGTTCCCATACCCATATCGTGAGCAGCTACTTCGAAAGAACAGCGGGTTCTGGTACTGGTCTTTTCAAAGATCAATGCCACATTCATTCCTCTGTATTTATCAACCGGAATTCCTTTTTTCTTTTTTTCTTTTAATTCTGCGGAAAGATCAAGCAGATATGTGATCTCTTCCGGTGTGAAATCTTTCAGCGTCAGGAAATTTCTGCCTTTTAAATCCATTGTTTTGTACCTCGCTTTTATTCTTTGACTTTTATCTTATGTCTTTTGTCTACTTTTCTTCTTTTTTATCATCTGCGCCAATCTCTGTAACAGATTTTACCAGACCTGCAATGCTCTGGATCTCTGACGGGATGATGATCTTCGTTGCTTTTCCATCAGCAGCTTTTGCAAATGCTTCCAGACTTTTCATGGTAAGAACAGCCTCATCGGCTCCTGCTTCTTTCAGGAAACGAATTCCATCGGCATTTGCCTGCTGTACTTTCATGATGGCTTCTGCCTTACCTTCAGCCTCACGGATCGTGGCTTCTTTCTGTGCTTCTGCTTTCAGGATAGCCGCCTGCTTCTCAGCTTCGGCGTCCAGAATTGCAGACTCTTTGTGACCTTCTGCCACAAGAATTGTAGACTTCTTCTCACCTTCGGCACGTAAGATGGCTTCACGGCGTTCACGCTCTGCTTTCATCTGCTTCTCCATTGCATCCTGGATAGCTGCCGGCGGAATGATGTTCTTAAGTTCTACACGATTTACCTTGATTCCCCAAGGGTCTGTCGCCACATCAAGAGACGCTCTCATCTTCGTATTGATCGTCTCTCTGGATGTCAGTGTCTGATCTAATTCCAGATCTCCGATGATGTTACGAAGTGTGGTAGCTGTCAGGTTCTCAATCGCCATGATCGGATTTGCCACACCATAGCAGAACATTTTCGGATCCGTGATCTGATAAAATACAACGGTATCAATTCTCATCGTTACGTTATCTTTTGTGATAACCGGCTGCGGTGCAAAATCTACTACCTGCTCTTTCAGATCCACTCTTCTTGCCACGCGGTCAAGGATCGGGATCTTAAAATGAAGTCCGGTTCCCCATGTTGCCTGATATGCCCCCAGTCTTTCAATAACCAATGCCTGCGCCTGTCTGACTACCTTTACACAGGAAATCACCACGCAGATAATAATCACTAATAAAATCAATCCAAAAATCATACTCTACTCCTCTCTGGCATGCACAATCAGTTTCACGCCCTGAATACCATTTACTACAACAACTGTGTTCTTTAGAATCTTTCCGTCCGGCTCATCCGTCTTAGCCGACCATATCTGACCGCAGATCTCTACCTGCCCTTTTGCCTTTATCGTATCAATATCTTCTGTCACCAGTGCATGCTGTCCGATCAGACTCTCTGCGTTCGTCTTCTGCCTCTCCTGATTGAAGAACTTCACCGCGATCGGTCTTGTCAGAATCAGCAGCAGAATGGAAACTATAACAAATACTCCGATCTGCACTCCCAGCCCAAAACCGACAAGTCCTGCACAGAATGCGAGCAGTGCTCCTCCTGCGAACCAGATCGTGGTAAGTCCCATTGTCGCGATTTCAATGATCAACAGTACAATGAATATTGCCAGCCAATAGATCACTCTCATAAGCCGTCCCCTCTTTTCCGTATATATTATTTCTTGTTCACTATATTACTATACTCTGATAAAGAAAGCAATTTTCTTCTGTAAAATGAGTGGATTGTATCTCATTTAATTACACTTTCCTTCTCTGTCTTGCGGCTTCGAACATCAACACCGAAGAAGCGATTGCCGCATTCAATGACTCTACCTGTCCAAGCATCGGGATCTTGACATAGCAGTCTGCCATATCTGCGATCTCGCGTCTCAGGCCATTCCCCTCGTTCCCGATCAGGAATGCACATGGATTCGTCAGGTCTTCCTCATCATAGGAATTCGTTCCTTCCAGATGTGCAGCATAAGTGGTGATACCTTTGTCTTTTAAATCCTGTATTCCTTTGCCAAGATCTTCCACATATACGAACGGCATGCGGTATATCGATCCCATCGTTGAGCGGATTGTCTTCGGATTATAGACATCGACGCATTCTCTGTCCATGAGGATGCCGGTCACGCCGGCTCCTTCTGCTGTACGCAGGATGGTTCCAAGATTGCCCGGATCCTGCAGATGGTCTAATACCATGATCAGCGGGCATTTTGCCGACGTCAGTTCATTGATTTCATGGTTCATCTGTTCCACCACGCACAGGATTCCCTGAGGGGTCTTAGTATCTGATGCATGGGCGAATACAGTATCTGTCAGTTCTTCTACTCTTACTTTAGAGTCTTTCAGGACTTCTTTTACGGTATCTTTTTCTTTTTTGTAAAAGGATTCGGATACATAGACTTCTTTTAACTTGTCGAGCGGCACTTCCCTGAACATACGGATTCCTTCTACCAGGAAGACGCTTTCTTCGTCTCTTAATTTTCTCTTCTTCTTTAAATTCACCAGACGTTTGATTCTGGCATTGGATGTACTTGTGATCATATATGTCGTTCCTCGTGTTTCTTATTTATTTACATTATCATATCATATCCTCCATTGAATAAAAACCCCCGGAGGTGTACCAGACCTCCGGGGATATTTTTGCATCTCAAAATATTTTGCTACATTTTTACTTACACCTTAAACCGATACCCAACACCCCATATCGTCTCGATATACTGCGGGTTGGATGTATCTACTTCTACTTTCTCACGGATTTTCTTGATATGCACCGTTACCGTTGCGATATCCCCGATGGACTCCATATCCCAGATCTCCCGGAATAACTCTTCTTTCGAATATACGTGGTTCGGATGGCTCGCAAGGAATGTCAGCAGGTCGAACTCTTTTGTCGTAAATGTACGTTCTTCTCCGTTCACCCACACACGTCTTGCAGTTGTATCAATCTTCAGTCCTCTGATCTCGATCACTTTATTCTTCTCTGCCGCACTTCCGGTCAGACGGTCATATCTTGCCAGATGCGCTTTTACTCTCGCCACCAGTTCACTTGGACTAAACGGCTTTGTCATATAATCATCCGCACCGAGCCCCAGTCCCCTGATCTTATCGATATCATCTTTCTTCGCAGATACCATCACGATCGGTGTATTCTTCACATCACGCACCTGACGGCAGATATCGAATCCGTCTGTTCCCGGCAGCATCAGATCCAGGATCAGAAGATCATAATCTTCGTTCAGTGCTTTCTGAAGTCCTATATCTCCGTCATTTGCAACCTCTACAGTGAACCCGCTCAGTTCCAGATAATCCCGTTCCAGATCTGCAATTGCTTCTTCGTCTTCTACTATTAATATCTTACTCATTGACTGGTACCTCCTGATACTTTCTTAGTACAAAATACATTGTCGTTCCGGTCTCTTCTCTGCTTGTTGCCCAGATCTTACCGCCGTGTTCTTCTACAATCTTCTTTACTACAGACAAACCGATTCCACTTCCTCCGGTAGACGAATTTCTCGACGCATCGGTCCGATAAAATCGGTCAAAGATATTCGGCAGGTCTTTTGCTGCAATTCCTTTTCCGTTGTCTTCCAGTTCAATCTGTACAAAATCTCCTACATCTTTGACACGCAGATTGATCATTCCCTTTGGTTTGTCCATATATTTCAACGAATTGTTGACAATATTGTGAATCACACGTTTTACCTGCTCCGGGTCTGCAATGATCCGTACATTCTTCTCTACATAATTAAAATAACCAAATCCTACATTCTGTGCTGCCAGTTCAACCGACAGGTCATCCGCACAGTCGTTGAAATATTCATTCGCCGACACGATATTAAAATTGTAAGGGATCTTATTCGTATCGATCTTAGAATACAATGTCAGCTCATTGATCAGCGTATTCATCTCTGTCGCTTTATTGTAGATTGTTCTGACATACCGGTCTATCTTCTCCGGTGTATCTGCAACACCATCTATAATTCCTTCGGCATAACCTTTGATCGTTGTCACAGGTGTCTTCAAATCATGTGAAATGTTACTTATCAGTTCTTTACTTTCTTTGTCATATTTCAATTTTTCTTCGGCACTATCCTTCAGGCGTCCTCTCATCTCTTCCAGGCTCTGGCAGAGTTTTCCAAGTTCATCGTCAGCCTCCGGTTTCAACTCAAAATCCAGATTCCCATCCTTGATATTCTGCGCCGCTGTCTGCATCTTGCCGATCGGCCCCATAACCGCACGGTAAATCCATATAATAAGAACTGCCGAAGTAAGTATCAGTATCACTACAATTCCAATCAGGATTTCGCAGAAAAACTGTCCAACCTCCGGAATTACATTGGATACATCTGACACAATGAACGCACTTCCCTTATTGCCGTCATCATATCTGAAATCTACCTGTTTTACCAATGCTTCTGCATCTCCGCCAAGATAAATTCCGTTCTCCGATGTTGTATCTGTATCTCCATATCCCGGCAATTGTTCGATCACCGCTTTTACACGATCATCATCGCTGCCCGTATATACGATTGTTCCGTCTTTTCTCACCAGCAGATATGCATTCTTATTCTCCAGTTTTTTATTAAACTGGTCCAGTTCTGTCGCATCTTCCATCTCAGATGCATGCTCTGACATCTTCTTCAGTTCATGATACGGCTTCTCCGTAACACGTGCAAGTACCTGCATGGAATTCGTAAAATCAGAAATCGTCGTTCCTGTAATCCCATAATTCTTCTCCACCACTCCGATCTGATAGCGGCATACCATTGAAACCATCATGGCTGCCATAAAGACCGGTATAATGATAATCGTAAAAAATGCTATAACTAATCGCGTTTTCAGCTTCATGTATCTGTCCTCCACTAAAAAAAATTATAGCATGAAAAATGGGTGCTTCACACCAAAGCACCCATAAACTTTTATAAAATTTCTATAAATATTTTTTCAGATCTTCTACTTTGTCCAGTTTCTCCCATGGAAGATCAATATCTGTACGTCCGAAATGTCCGTAAGCCGCTGTCTGTTTGTAGATTGGTCTTCTAAGATCAAGCATCTGAATGATTCCTGCCGGGCGGAGATCAAAATTCCCACGAACGATCTCTACCAGTTTATCATCTTCTACTGCACCTGTTCCGAATGTATCTACCATGATAGATGTCGGATGTGCTACACCGATCGCATAAGACAACTGAATCTCACATTTCTTAGCAAGTCCTGCAGCAACAATATTCTTGGCAACGTAACGTGCTGCATAAGCAGCAGAACGGTCAACCTTTGTACAGTCTTTTCCAGAGAAAGCCCCGCCGCCGTGACGTGCCATTCCACCGTAAGTATCTACGATGATCTTACGTCCTGTAAGTCCACTGTCTCCGTGTGGTCCGCCGATTACAAAACGTCCTGTCGGGTTGATGAAGAACTTTGTCTTCTCATCTACCATGCCCTCCGGAATGATTGCATCGAATACATATTTCTTAATATCTTTATGAATCTGATCCTGTGTCACTTCCGGATCATGCTGTGTCGAAAGTACGACTGCATCCAGACGTGCCGGAACACCATTCTCATCATATTCAACCGTAACCTGTGTCTTTCCATCCGGTCTTAAGTACGGAAGTGTTCCGTTCTTTCTTACTTCTGTAAGCTTTCTTGAGAGCTTGTGTGCCAGTGCGATCGGGTATGGCATATATTCCGGTGTCTCATCAGAAGCATAACCAAACATCATTCCCTGATCCCCGGCTCCGATTGCATCGATCTCTTCTTCGGACATTGTATGTTCTTTTGCTTCCAGCGCTTTATCAACACCCATAGCAATATCAGCCGACTGCTCATCGATTGCTGTAATCACACCGCAAGTCTCTGCATCGAATCCGAATTTTCCTCTTGTATATCCGATTTCTTTGATCGTGTCACGTACGATCTTCTGGATATCAACGTATGCATTCGTTGTGATCTCACCCATAACAAGTACCATACCTGTTGTAGTTGCTGTCTCGCATGCGACACGGCTCATTGGATCCTGTGCCATCAATGCATCCAGAATGGCATCAGAAATCTGATCACACATTTTATCCGGATGTCCCTCTGTTACTGATTCTGACGTAAATAATCTTCTTTCCACGTTCTTTTCTCTCCTTCTTTTCTAAAAAACAGTTCCCGCATTCTTTCTCTTGGGATTGTCTGTATCTCCAGAACCTGCCACCGGCAGCTTCTTCCGAACGCATGGCGTTTTAAAAACCGTCCACTTATATAAGTGGACGGTTTGATATCTTCATAAACCAATCCTCTTATTGTTCGATCACTCGCTCAGGCTGGCACCTTCCTACAATGGGGTTGCCGCAGTTTCACAGATCCTTTGTATCTCCACTGCTCTGAATAAGAGAAAGTTTGCTTTTATTAAGTTATTTTTGATACGACTAAGACTTTACTCTATTTTCCCTGTACTGTCAATAGACATATATAAGAAAATGTATCATCTAGCCTACTTTTAATTTGAACTTCTGAATCGCTTTTTCAGAATCTACTCTTTCGATGATTCCACCAATGCTGCGAAGTTTCTCTTCGAATCTTTCATATCCTCTCTGGATATATACGATGTCATCTACAATTGTGATTCCATCCGCTGCAAGACCCGCGATGCAAAGTGCGGCTCCTGCACGAAGATCCGGTGCACTTACTCTTGCTCCGGAGAATTCTGCCACGCCTTCGATCGTTGCGGAATTGCCTTCTACCTTTACATTGGCTCCCATTCTTGCAAGCTCATCCAGATATTTGAAACGGTTTTCAAAAATACTCTCTGTAATGATACTTGTCCCCTTACATAAGGCCAGTGTCACGCCGATCTGCGGCTGCATATCTGTCGGGAATCCAGGATATGGAAGGGTCTTCACATGTGTGCTTGTAAGATCTCCCTTTGATACGACACGTACAGCATCGTCGAATTCTTCCACTTCACAACCGATTTCTACCAGTTTTGCGATCGTAGCTTCCAAATGCTTCGGAATAACATTTAGTACCGTTACATCTCCCCTGGTAGCTGCTGCTGCGAACATGAATGTTCCTGCTTCAATCTGATCCGGGATCACAGAATATTCTGTGCTGTGGAGACGCTGTACACCACGGATCTTGATCACGTCTGTACCTGCTCCTCTGATGTTGGCTCCCATGCTGTTCAGGAAGTTTGCAACGTCTACAACGTGCGGCTCTTTCGCAACATTTTCCAGAATGGTAAGTCCTTCTGCCATAGCTGCTGCCATCATAACATTGATGGTTGCTCCAACACTTACAACGTCAAAATAAATATGTTTTCCAACAAGACGGTCTGCTTCTGCAACAATCTTGCCATGTTCGATATCTACATCTGCACCAAGTGCACGGAATCCTTTGAGATGCTGGTCAATTGGTCTGCTTCCGATATTGCATCCTCCCGGAAGTGCAACTTCGGCACGTCTGTACTTTCCAAGTAATGCTCCGAGAAGATAGTACGAAGCACGGATTTTCTTAATGTAATCATACTCGATATCTACATTCTTAATGCTGGCTCCGTTAATCTTCACTGTATGACGGTCAACACGATGTACCTGTGCTCCAATCCCCTCGATTGCGTCAATCAGTACGTTAATGTCATTTACATCCGGTAAGTTATCGATCAATACAGTTTCATCTGTCATGATTGCTGCCGCAAGAATTGCAAGTGCTGCATTCTTCGCACCACCGATTTCCACTTCTCCCACAAGCGGATGACCGCCCTTAATAATATACTGTTCCATCAATTACACCTCATTAATATTTATATAAATCTCTATCTACAATAAATCTATTCTTAATCTGCTATTCTATCTTTCTGCAAATCTGTTTCAATTATCTAATTCTAAATATCTCTAAATCTAATTTTTCTAAAATTCGTGCATAAATTTCTGCATCACAATATAACCCCTAAAAAGGGTTCGCGCCTATTATAGCACAAATTTTCCAATTGTAAAATATTTTTTACAGTTATGTAATTTTATTGTAACATATTGCGATTGTTCTATCAATACTTGTGCACTTTTACTCCCCTAATGCAACTAATACCGACTCAATCGTATCTTCCAGCTTCTGATCATCTTCACAGACTGTAATATCTGCATACTTTTCAAAAAGCTTTACTCTTTCATCATACAGGTCTTTGAGCGTCTGTCCGTCACGAAGTACAACCCCGCGTCCTTTGGCATTCTTAAGTCTACTGTTTATTGTCTCAAATGATGCCTTCAAATATACTATCTTTCCGATCTCTTTGTAGTGTTTCATCGCATTTTCACAATATACCACACTGCCGCCAGGAGAGATGATCGTCCGTTTTGCCTCTACCTGTGCATTCACTCGGTCTTCTACCTTCAGGAAGCCATCCGGTCCAACATCTGCAATAATGTCTTTCAGAAGCTTTCCTTCTGATTCCTGGATCAGAATATCTGTATCTACGAATTTATATCCCAGTCTCTTTGCAATTACCACACCAACTGTACTTTTCCCGACTGCCGGCATTCCGATAAAAATGATATTGTCATTAGCCATGATGCATCCTCCTGTATTTTATATCTTGTCTTTGTCTTTTAAATCAAAACTATAATTTATCAACGCTCAGTATAACACACAAGAGGGCCAAGTGGAAGTTTTTTCCCAGATGCCCTCTTGTAAATCAATATATTTTTTTTCGGATATCTCTATGTTCGGCGCGTCTCCTGCAAAGTTCCTGATAAGTCATGACCTCGATCAGATCCATAAGCCAGGTTCCCGGATCATTCTCCTCCTTCTCTGCCTTATCATAGATCCTCCGGCACATCAGGCGAAGCTGCAGACGATCCGGGTATTCATCATACATCATACTTCCGTCATATTCCATCCGGTCACATTCCTCTTCTATATAAGGAAGTACCCGCTTCGCCGCATCCGGATAAATGCTTTTCATATAATCATAATCTCTTCTCGCATTCCGGTCATCATCGTACAGCATCGGAACCGGGTAGGCCATATAGAAAGGTAATTTGTTCTCCATAATCTTTTTGCTCCTTGGCGGTTCTATCTGTATTAAGATATGCGTCTACAACACATTTGGTGAATCCACCGGGATAATACATTCAGTCATTGTAATTCCACTTTTCCGTTCAGACTTCCCGCACCTTATAGCCACGGCTTCTGCACTCTTTCATCAGCCACTTCATTGTCTTTATCCCTTTGGCTCCCATAATCTCAACATTGTCTCTTCCGAAGAAATGTATCCCTGTATATAGTTGTCCATCCCAGACTTTTCGTTCAATCAACTGGTCTTTCGCTTTTTTCCCCTGTTCTAATACGACTTTATCTTCCGGACGACTTATCAGAAAATATACCTCTTCTGCGTTCAGTATTTTTTCCTTTATTTCCTTATCATCTAACTGTGTAAAACTTATTTCCTGAAAGTCAGCACTTCCATTATAATTCCAGCACAATTTCTTTCCATTCGATATTCGTTTTAAAGACTCATATAACAGATTAAACGCACCACCCAACCGGATATGATTTAACTGCACATATTCATACCTTTTATTCCATTCATGCCAGACTTCCACTTCTTTCACCGGAGACTTGCGTCCGATTACCTTTATACCTTTTATAATACCGGAATATCGGTAATACGTTACTTCCGCCATACCACCCTGTTCTGCCAGCTCCTGCAGTACATTTCCTTTCACGAATCCTTTGAGTATGCCAGTCTCCTCACGTAAGCTTAATCCCTTCAGCCACTCCAGTCGTATTCCGGCTTCTATGAAGAACCGGGAATTTATCAATTGAAGCAGGCTGTCAATTGTCCAGTAGATCTGCTTATATCCGTACGGCTTGTCCTCCATACGGAAGCTTATCTTTCCAAATATCAGTTTACCGGATGTAAATTTCTTTAATTCTTTTCCTTTTGAGGAATCCCACCGGTTCCATATTCTTCCCGTTGTCATCCTCCTGTATTCCAGCCGTTTACGAACCGGACGATTTATCTTATCCACAATCATGCATCCCAGCCGGAAGATACTGTATGCCGTTCCTGCAATTACGAGAATCAAAACCGGAAGATTTACAAGACTTCCGATATATGCAAGCAGAATAATCAGCATTTCTACCAGTAATATACATGTACGTTTTATCACAAAATATGAATATCTCATCTTATTAGACTTCTTCCAGATGCTGTCTGATATAAGCCATAAGACAAGTATCTAATTCATCGCTTTCTCCCATCAGATCATAATATGCTTCCTTGAATTCTTCTACCGGACTCTGCTTATTCTCATTCTTCATCTTTTTGAGTCTGTGGAACTGCTCTATATCCAGATCATCCAGATACAGATTGTACCGGTCTGCAAAGCGCATCAGCAGCTCTTTATTCTCTACTGCTCCCACTTTTTCCATCGCCGGTATCAGAAGCGGAATGAGCTCACGATTCTTTTCCACCGAATATTCCCCGTGCTCTTTTTTCTCACCAATCATCATACCATACCTGTGTAACACATAATATATTCTCTGCGTTTCTGTCGCATCCTGTAATATGCTATTTTCTGGCTCTCCGGCTTTACACTTTGCATAAAGTCTATCTGATACCGCAATCTCAAGATCTACGTCATCCAATCTGAACAATTCTTCCTGAGTCATTGTTATGTAATCTTTCTCCTGAAACATATCTTTTAATTTTGTAAATAATCCCATTGCTTTTTTCCTCTTTTTCTCTTTATTCTTTTTATATCGGGAAATATAAATAGTAGTTTTGTTAAACCATGCAGCTTCTGCTTTATTATACTACAAATTATTAAATGCTTCCGACAAACATCCTAATTCTTGCTTAATGCTTCAATAATTTGTTGAATTATTATTACCTCTTCTTCCAAATCATCTGCTATCTGCTCTATTGTTTT
>OLPI01001908.1_pt1 | contig 17475 bp, 13 predicted proteins | sample 1672361 | NCBI WGS metagenome assembly OLPI01 (sample SAMEA3136675, study PRJEB25190) | human gut metagenome
CGGCTATCACGGCAGAAAAGAACGCCGAATGGTATGAAAAGCTGGATTTTTCCGATCGGCGGGAGTTTGCCAACGCAGAACGCGGCTGGCTGGACAATGCGGAAGGCAGGATCATCGATGGTGAGGATAACAGATCCGCATGGGATCTGCAAAGCTACGGCGATTTGAACCGGGATGCTCCGGACACTGTAAACCCCAGTCTGTGGCGGAATACCCAACTCAACGCCAAAGCCGGTCTGTTTGAAGTATGTGACGGCATCTATCAGGTGCGCGGCTTTGATATGGCCAATACGACCTTTATCCGCACCGACCACGGTTGGATCGTGTTTGATGTGCTAATGTGCAAGGAAAACATGAAGGCAGCCAAGGAGCTGATGGAGGAGCGCTTCGGTCCACTGAACATCAAGGCGGTGCTGTACAGCCACTCTCATGTGGACCACTTCGGCGGCGTGGAGGGCATTATCACCCGGGAGCAGGTAGCGGATGCAACGCTTTCGCTTAAAAAGCAGCTGGCTTCCGGCAAGACCCCTGTGCTTGCGCCGGCGGGCTTTCTGAAGCACGCCATCAGCGAGAATGTCTATGCGGGCATCGCCATGGCGCGGCGCGCACAGTTCCAGTACGGCACGGTGCTTGACAAGGGCGAAAAGGGTGCGCTGAGCGTGGGCATCGGCATGGGACAGTCCACCGGTACGGTGTCCCTCATCGCTCCCACCTACGAGATCGGGGAAGATGTTCCGAAGCTGACCATCGACGGGCTGGAGATCGAATTCCAGCTGACCCCCGGCACCGAAGCCCCTGCTGAGATGAACGCCTATTTCCCGAAATACCGCGCCCTCTGGATGGCGGAAAACTGCACCGGTACGCTGCATAATCTGTACACCCTGCGCGGCGCAGAGGTGCGCGATGCCAACGACTGGGCGAAGTATATCATCGAGGCAGATCAGCGCTTCTGCAGCAAGACTGATGTGGTGTTCCAGAGCCACAACTGGCCGCATTGGGGTGAGGAGATTCATGAGTATCTGTTGAACACGGCAGCGATCTACAAGTTCATCCACGACCAGACCCTGCATTACATGAATCAGGGATATACCTCAAATGAGATCTCGGCGATGCTGACCCTGCCCAAAAAACTGGAAAAGGTCTGGTATACCCGTCCGTACTACGGTACGCTGGCGCACAATTCCAAAGCCGTTTACCAGAAATATCTGGGCTGGTATGACGCAAACCCGGTCAACCTGAATCCGCTCCCGCCCAGCGATACCGCCAAGAAGCTGGTAGAATATCTGGGCAGTGCCGATGCAGTCCTCCGCAAAGCGCAGAAGGATTTTGATAAGGGCGAGTATCAATGGGTGGCGCAGATCACCAAAGAACTGGTCTACGCCGACCCGTCCAACCAGAAGGCGCGCAATCTGTGTGCAGATGCACTGGAACAACTTGGCTATCAGGCAGAGTCCGGCGCGTGGCGCAACGCCTACCTGATGGGCGCTGCAGAACTCCGCAGAGGCAACCTGTCCAAACTGGCGCGCTCAGCCAATGGACTGACCGCGACAATGGGCGAGATGACCATCGCCATGCTGCTGGATTACATCGGTATCATGAGTGATGCCAATGCCGCCCAGAACGATGATCTGACTCTGAATCTGACGGTGACAGATGTAAATGAACAGTTCTATGTAACCCGTAAGAATGGCATCCTGCTGTCTTACCCCGGCGAGAACCATCCGGATGCACAGGCTTCCGTCACCTGCAAGCGTCTGCAGCTCTTTGCCCTGATGCAGGGTCAAAAGGCCGGGCAGATACAGATCAGCGGAGATCCCACTGTCCTGAAACGCCTGCTGGCATATGCGTCCAAGTTTGAAAAAACCTTCAATGTTATTGAACCGTAAAAACGATTCGGAATTTCAATTTTTTGAAAATATCTCTGAACCTTTGATATTAGGTTCTGTCAAGAGGGCTGGCACCGTCCAGCCCTCTGTCTTTTTGCCAAAGTTTTGGAAATGTTTTCTTGCACTCTGCCGAAAGTAGCGGATTTTCAAATTTTCTTGTTGACACGGCACGAATTTTATGGTAATCTATCCCAACAATTTAATATAACATATTTACTTAGAGTTTCAGCTCGGCTCCTGAAGGAGCCGGAGCAAGTTTTTAACTTTCTATCGCTACATAACGAACCCGAACCAAGGCCATCCCGGAAGGGATGGTCAGGTTCAGGTTGTTGTGTGGCGATTTTTTATTGCCAAATCCAGCACCGCACCTTGAAAACCGCATGACCGTCTGCATGGGATACCCGGCGATGACCCTGAGAAGGAGAGCCGGAAAACGCCGCCGAGAGGGGGCTGGAAAGCCATGCAGGGAGAACGGCAACTGCCATCCACTCACCTCATGTGTTCAAAATGAGCACATGAGGCGAAACGGACATTTATCTACTCGTTGGGGCAGGAGAAATCAATGTGGACAAAATGTCTACATTGATTCTGTTCGTATTACACTTAACCTCGACTTGACGTTTTGTCAAGCCACGGTGAAAAGTGGTGGGTTACGAAAACCGTAACTTACCACTCAGCCATAACAGAGAAGGTTTAGTTGGTGATTATTTTGATCACCAACCAGACAATCGTAACGCTTTATTGTGTAAAAGTGGTGGTTTCCATTTTGGTAACCAGCACATATCCGTAACAGCCAAAGGAGGATGCCTATGACAACAGAACAATGGGAACGTGAAAATCAGGATATTCTGATGGAATATTTCATTGATGGTGACCCCAGCGTGCGCAGAATCCAGTGTGAATACTGCCGCAAGGTCATCTACACCCAGACCCGAAACCGCAAATATTACAGTTTCCAAACATGCGGTCACAAGATGCTGAATCTGCGGAAAAGCCTTAAAAAGCGTGCCGAACGTGGAACGTATGCCTGCGCTTGCTGCGGGGAGCAGTTCTTACCGATCCGGGCAGATGCCAGATATTGCAGCAATGCCTGTCGGCAGAAAGGCTACCGCCAGCGTAAAGCGAATGCTGATTCTATCCGGTAAAGTGGTGCTTCCCATTTTGGGAAGTACCACTTTACTGTAACGCCTAATCGCTCACTCCCAAATCCCCACAGTGGGAATTTGGGCTGTCATCTAAAATCAAGTTCCGCTTTCCGTAACTTGATTCGTAGCCCTTACTGAATCAAGTTCCCACTTTGGGAACTTGATTTTAGCCGTAACGAAGCTACCGGAGTTATTATTTTGAAAACTTCGGTTTTTCTGTAACACGTCACCCCCCACTCCGTAAAAATCAGGTGGTCAAAATGACCACTTGATTCTACCTGTAACGCCTCAAGGTCGTTGAAAATCAGGTTGCCAAGAGGACAACCTGATTCTACCCGTAACAGAATCAGTTGGTCATTTTGGCCAACTGAAAAAGCCGGACAAGTTGGTGGGCAGGGATTCGCAAATCTTTGACCGCCAGCTTGCCAAAATCAACGGGCCAAAATGGCCCGTTGAAGGGAGTCAAGGGGGAACGCCTTGCCCAGTGATATGATGCTGTGCGTCATATCCTACTGGGTATTATCTGGCGCAAAACGGCGGCAGATCCAGCAGCTCCGCTGCTGCGCACTCTCCCGGCAAGCTGTTGAAATGAAAGAAGCCTCCGCTAAACTTTATACCAAAATCGGGGAAAAGTAATCAAAACAGGTTCACTTAGGGGGCTAATAATAGGCCTACGAAGCCCACGACTTTTGCAATTTCAGGTGCTATGATAATTACAGAGATGCAGCATCTTAATGATTCCCCGCAAAGAAAGAATAGCGATGCAACAAAAAATGGGAACGATGCTTCCTACTTTCACCGAAAATTAGGAACTCTCAGTTCCTGTTCGATTCCAAGTTTCTCTGTTATACTTTTCTTGCAGAGCGAAAGCAAACTCTTCTAAGCGGAAAGCGACAAACGCCATGATCTCCCACTGAGGGAAGGAGCGGTAGGCCACTTTCTTTGCAGTATAACAAACACATAAATCCTTTTCCGAAAGGATTACCTCTCGATTTCGAGAGAAGATTTCAAGACACGGTCTTGAAATGCGAGACCCGTTGCTTAGAAGAATTGTATCACTCCTGTGATTTGATCGCACGAGTGGCCATACACAAAAAATACAGGAAAAGAGGGATGTCTATCTGAAATTAACACGACACAACGGACGAGCCGGAGCCCACGGCACCTATAACCCCAAGCACAATGACCGCAGTTTCAACCTTTCCAACAGCGAGCACATCGACCCGGAACGAGCTAAAGGTAACATCTACTGGGACTGCTATCATGGCATCCGTTCTGCATCCGACAAGGATAAACAGACTGACGCATTCAGCGATGTGGAGAAGATGTTCTATGAAATCCATTACGCTCACTTTGTGGAGAACCAGAATGCTCGCAATGCAAAGATTCGTCATACCGAGCGCAACCGAACCATAGAGGACTTGCTTGCCGGAAAGAAAACCTGCCCGGAAGAAACCATCTACCAGTTCGGAACGTTGGACGAACACGCATCGGTGGAAGATCTGGTTCTGGTGGTAACGGAGTTCATTGCTGAATTTCATGAACGGTTTGGTGCTCATGTGCACCTGCTGGACTGGGCATTGCATCTGGACGAAAGCACACCCCACATCCATGAGCGTCATGTGTTCGACTGCGAGAACAAGCATGGTGAGGTGGCACCCCAGCAGGAAAAGGCGTTGGAAGCACTGGGCTTTGAACTGCCTGACCCGGACAAGCCCCTCAGCCGCCGGAACAACCGCAAAATCACCTTTGATGCCGCCTGCCGGAAGATGCTGTTTGAGATTGCAAAGCGGCACGGGCTGGAATTGGAGGAAGAAGCGGAATACGGCAACCGCAAATATCTGGAAAAGCAGGACTTCATCCTTGCCAAGCAGAAGGAGCAGCTTGCCGCCCAGCAGAGCAAGCTGGACGAACTGACCCTGAAAGTTTCGGATATGGAGACCCTGCTGGAAGATGTTTCGGCAGCAGCCTATGACAAGGCGGTGGAGGTCGTGACGGACGTGGTGCGCACCGAGACCCGCAAGGAAGATATGCGGATGATCGAGGACACGAAGAAGTGGGTGCTGTCGCCAGAGAGAAAGGCTCCCAAGGTTACACGGGAGTACACTGCCAAACATCTGGACACCGTGCTAGACAAGTTTCTCAAGACCATGCAGACCACCGCCGCCCGCCTGCAGGAGAAGCTACTGAAGCCAGAAGTCCGGCAGAAAGGCAAGGAGCAGGTCAAGGAGAAAGCGCGGGATTCCGTTCTGCAACTGCTGAACCGCTTGCAGGCAGAACAGGCGGACAAACCAATGGCGCAACCCCGTACACAGGAGGGGCACTCGGAAATCTGAACCTCATCGGGAGCGTCCGGGGCAGAAAGCTGGCACTTTCTGCCCCGACACCCGGTTACAAGAAATTAGAGGTCTGCCTATGAATATGAATTGGCCTAATATGACCGAAGATGTGAAATCCAAAGATTATACGAATAAGTTCTTGCAAATGGACTCGATTCCGGTTACAATGAAAGCGTCAGGAGCATCCTGCTCCATGCGAATTTTCTGTCAGAAATCTCAAGCGATTTCTGACGAAACTTCGGATAAATCCCCTGCCATTGAATCTTCTGACCAGACCAAAGCAGCCAAGCACGAACCTCTTGTTTACCGGGTGGAGGAAATCGCCCAGCTTTTGGCGATTTCTCCTCGCGCTGCGTACAACCTGTGCAACACCACGAAGGATTTTCGGGTGCTGCGCATCGGCACCAGCATCCGGGTAAACAAGCAGAGCTTCGACAACTGGTTTGCGGCGGTCTGAGGGAGGTAATCTATGGCATCTATTATGAAGCGCGGAGATTCCTACTCCGTCCGTTACAAGTACAAAGACCATTCCGGCAAGCCCTGCGAGGGATGGGAAAGTTTCAAGACCAAAAAGGAGGCGCAGGAGCGAAAGATCACGGTCGAGAAAGAACTGCTGGACGGCACGTTCCTCGTCCCCGACACCATGACGGTGGAGGAGATGCTGTACAAGTGGATCCCGATCCAGTCCACCAAGCACAAATGGTCCCCCAAGACCTACACCCAGTCCGTAGCGATGGTGCAGAACCTTATCGTGCCGTATATCGGGAAACGGAAGGTACAGGAGCTGCGCACCTACGACATTGAGAAGTTCTATGCCACCCTTGCCAAGACCCCCTGCGGGCAATATGTGCACGGTGTGAAGCAGGACCTGTCCAAGAAGCAGAAGAAGCGGCTGCTGTCCAGCACCTCTATTCACGAAGTCCACACCCTGCTGAAAACCGCCTTTTCCTATGCGGTGGAATGGGACTTGATCCACAAGATTCCCCTGCCCCGTGATGCCCCCAAGGTCAATATCGAGGAACGCACCATCTGGGACGAGAAAACCATGCTGGCAGCCTTGCAGACCATCGAGAACCCCGCCCTGCATCTGGCGGTGCACATGAGCATGATCCTTTCGCTCCGTGAGGGCGAAATTCTCGGCTTGCAGCCGAGTGATCTGGATTTCGATGCCGCCGATGGGCGTGGCACCATCTCAGTCAGCAAGACCATGCAGCGAGCCAACAAGGACGCTTTGGAAAAGCTCGACCCCAATCAGGTCTACCACACCTTCCCGGACAGGCGTGAGGGCAGCAAGTCCTCTCTCATCCTGAAAAAGCCTAAGACCAAGAAGTCCAACCGTGTCCTGTATATGACCAAACCTCTGAAAGAGGAACTTCAAGCATGGCTTGAAAAGCTCAAACAGGACGAGCAGAACGCTCCGGAGAAGTACAGCAACTGCGGTCAGCTGTTTCGTCTCCCGGACGGCCTGCCCATCGCGCCGGAGTTGCTGACAAAATGGTACCGCCTGTGGAGAGCCGAGCATCCAGAGTTTGAACAGATCGTGTTCCACGGTCTGCGGCACTCCAGTGCCACCTACCAGCTTTTGCAGTCTGACGGTGACTTCAAGTCGGTGCAGGGCAACACAGGTCATGCAACGGCATCTGTCCTGATGGACACCTACGCCCACACGCAGGACAAGCCCCGGTTGGAGCTGACCGAGAAGATCGAAGCCGACTTCTACACGCAGGACGTAGCAGGTGCAAAGCCGCAGGAACCCCCGGAAAACAAAACGCCGGTGGCAACAAAAATCACGGGTAAAATGATCCTTGAAGCCATCCGGCAGATGGACGCAGAGGAGCGCCGCGAGCTGACGCGGGTACTCTTCGCGTAAAAGATTCTTTTTTGTGCAGCGAAATACACGCTGTGCAAGCGATGCAAAGAGTTCATGGCTTTTTTGTAAAGTGTGCAGGAGATGTGCAAAAGTGTGCAGACTCTGCCAGAAAAACAAAAAAGCCATGAAATCTTTCGATTTCACGGCATTTTCTGGTGCGATGGAAGGGACTCGAACCCCCGGCCTACTGATTCGTAGTCAGTCACTCTATCCAGCTGAGCTACCAACGCATACGTTCCGTTCGGAACATGATGTATTTTATCACCGAACCGGGGTTTTGTCAACACTTTTTCGGAAATATTTTTGGTTTTCTCGAAAAAGAGCGTCTTTTCATCTACTTTTCTTTTATCTTTCCTGCATCAGCCCTGCTCTGCGAGGGTCTGGGCGATGCGGACGCCGGTAGGCGTGGCGGCAAGACCGCCCTGACCCGTCTCCCGGAGATCGGGGGAGAGCAGGCTGCCCACGCGGCCCATCGCGTCGATGACCTCGTCGCAGGGGATGGCGTAGTCCACCCCGGCGAGGGCCATATTGGCACAAGAAACGGCATTCACTGCACCGACTACATTCCGCTTGATGCAGGGCACCTCCACGAGGCCGGCCACGGGGTCGCAGACGAGGCCCAGCAGGTTGCCCAGTGCCATTGCGGCAGCGGCGGCGCACTGCTCGGGCGCACCGCCCTTGAGGTGACAGAGCGCGGCAGCGGCCATCGCGCTGGCAGCGCCCACCTCGGCCTGACAGCCGCCCTCCGCGCCCGCCAGCGTGGCGCGGGCCGCGATGACCTGCCCAAAGCCGGCGGCTACATAGAGGGCGTCGCAGATGGCTTCCTCGTCCGCCTCGCCGCTGCGGGCCAGCGGCAGCAGGACGGCGGGCAGAACGCCGCAGCTGCCCGCCGTGGGGGCCGCGACGATCCGCTTCATGCAGGCATTGCACTCGGCGGTCTTGAGGGCCTCCGCCGTCACAGCGGCGAGGTAATCGCCGCCGAAGCTCCTGCCCTCTTGGTGCGCCTGCTCCACCTTGGCTGCGTCACCGCCCGAAAGGCCGCTGCGGCTGCGCTGGGCGGGGTCATAGTCCCGGCTGGTGGCCTGCATCACCTGCCACAGATGGTGCATCATCTCCCGGCTGTGGGCCTCAGTGAGGCGGCTTTCGGCCAGGTCGCTGCGCAGGATGGCCTCCGACAGGGAGATCTTCTGGCTGCTGGCTGCAGCCAGCATCTCTTCACAGGATAAAAACGACACGTCTCAGCCCTCCTCAGATTCTTCCGGCTCGTCGATGTTCAGGCAGGTGACCTTGCGGATGCCCGGCATCACGGCCATCTGCTGTTCCAGCACATGGGGGATATGGGAGTCACACTCCAGCACCATGACGGCGTAGCCGCCCGTCGCGGCGCGGAACACCTGCATGGACGCGATGTTGATGCGCCGCTGGGCCAGCGACATGGTGACTTCGGCGATGCATCCAGGGGTGTCCTCGTTGTGGATGATGAGGGTGTTGCTGTCGCCGCCAAAGTCGGCGGGCACGCCGTCGATCTCGGTAACACGGATGCGCCCGCCGCCCACGGAGGCCGCCTTCAAGGTGAGGGTGCGGCCCGTCCTGCTCTTTAAGGTAAGGACTGCTGTATTAGGGTGGGCGGCGCGCAGCTCCACCGGATGGATGGTGAACTTCATCCCGGCCTCCTCGGCCAGCGCAAAGCTGTCCGGCAGGCGGGGGTCGTCCGGGCGGAGGCCCAACAGGCCCGCTACCAGTGCGCGGTCGGTGCCGTGGCCCCGGCCCGTGGTGGCAAAACTGCCATAAAGCCCGATGTCCGCCTCTGCGGGGATGTCGCCCAGCAGCTTCTGGGCCGTGTAGCCGATGCGGGCCGCGCCCGCCGTATGGCTGGAGGAGGGGCCGATCATCACCGGCCCGAGAACGTCGAATAGACGCATGAGATTGTACACTTCCTTCCGTTTTGCAGCGTTTTGGACCTTGTTTTCTGCCCCGCAGACCCGCCCCGGGCTGCCTCAGCTGACAAAAGAACAGATTTTCTTTCTTTTTATTATACCGCTTTTGAGCTTGTTGTGCTATAATAACTTCATAATGCTTTGAATTTGCCCTTTCAGGGGGCAGCACGGAGGGTAGAACCTATGAAACTGGTAAGCGTGGAAACTCCCGAAAAGAGTGTCTGCAAAATGACTTTCAGCGCTTCGGCTGAGGAGCTGGAAGCTGCGTCCAACGCCGTGTACGAGCGCACCCGCGCAACGTACACCATCAAAGGCTTTGCCAAGGGTGAGGCTGACCGCGCCCAGATCGAGGCCGACCGCGGCGAACACACCTTCTGGTATGACGCCATTAACGACCTGATGGACAAGGACGTCCCGGCGCTGTACGACGCAGCGATGGCAGAACACGGCTTCCACGCAGTGGACGAGCCGGTGTACGATCTGGTCAGCGTGAAGAAGGATGAGGGCTTCGTGGCCACCGCCACCACCGCCCTGCAGCCCGAGCTGAAGCTGACCCAGACCACCGGCTTCAAGGACGAGTGCGTCACTCCGGAAGTCACCGACAAGGAGATCGACGCCGTGCTGGAGCGCCGCCGTGCCGTCTCTGCCGAGCTGGTGCCCCACAAGGGTCCTGCCGTCAAGGGCAACATCGTCCACATCGACTACGAGGGCCTGCTGGAGGGCAAGCCGTTCAACGGCGGCACCGCCCAGAACCAGACTCTGCAGCTGGGCAGCGGCCGGATGATCCCCGGCTTCGAGGAGGGCATCCTCGGCCACAAGGGCGGCGAGGAGTTCGACATCTTCGTCACCTTCCCGGCACGCTACCACGTCAGCGACCTCGCCGGCAAGCCCGTGGTCTTTAAGATCAAGCTGCACGACGTCTGCGTCCGTCAGCTGCCCGCCCTGAACAGTGATTTTGCCAAGAAGGCCGGCAATGTGGACACGATGGACGAGTTCCGCGCCCAGATCCGTCAGCAGCTCCACGACGGCAAGCACGCCAGCGCCCTCAACCGCGCCAAGGACGCCATCCTCACCCAGCTGGCCTCCGCCGCTGAGGGCGAGCTGCCCAGCGTCCTCGTGGAGACGGCCTACCAGCAGGAGATGGAGCGGTTCCAGCAGCAGCTGCAGATGCAGCGCCTGAGCCTCGACCGCTATCTCAGTCAGGTCCACCAGACCCGCGAGAGCTTCACCGCCGCCGTCCGCGCCGTGGCCGAGAAGAACACCCGCGCCCGGATGGCCCTGCTGCAGGTGGCCCAGAGCGAGGGCCTCCTGCCCACCGAGGAGGAGATCGACAAGACCCTCTCCGAGCGTGCCGAGCGCACCAAAAAGACCCTCGAGGAGATCAAGGCTGCTACCAATGTGGAGGCCATGCGCCGCAACGAGGGCATCCGCCGCGCTGCCGATTACGTCATCGAGCACTCCACCATTGAGGAAAAATAATTTTTCTGTCCTTTGCGCCTGCACCGCCGTGCAGGCGTTTTTTGTTGTTCATTTTTTGGCTCTTGACTTTTTCCCCAAGCTGCGGTATTTTTAAGGTGAAAAAGTTTGTCCGGGCACAGCCGGGTCCCGGGCAGATAACATAAAAATTTTGCGGGGCGATCCCCCCTCATCCGGTCTTCTCTTTGCGACAGGAGGTTTTCCTTATGAAAAAGTTTCTTCTCGCTCTTTTGACAGCCGCCACAGCGGCGGCGCTGCTCTGCGGCGCTGCAGCTGTGTCCACCTACAGCGTCGGCTATGACGCACCGGCCGGCATCAGCACCATCGTGGTGCAGGACAGCAGCGCCGCCGTCGTGCTGCAGGCCGCAGACATCGACCACATCCACGCCGACTACACCTACACCTCGAGCTATGCGTTCGAAAGCTCCAAGCTCTACGACTTCTCGGTGGCGGGCAGCACCCTCACCGTGACCAAGACCCGGGAGCCGAACGCCTCCCTTACCATCAAGAGCACCGACACCCGCGCCTGCACCCTGACGCTTCAGGTGCCCCGCCAGACGCTGGCCAGCCTCACCGTCAGCACGACGAACGACAACATCACGCTGGACGGCGTTTCGGCCCAGACGGCCGCTCTGACCACCGATAATGGCCGCATCGAGGTGACGAACTTCAACGGCACCTCCCTGAGCGGCACCACCCGCAACGGCAAGATCACCCTGAGCGGCGTCACCTCCCAGAACGTGGCCGCCACCATCCAGAACAGCGGCACCCTCAAGCTGGAGAACATCTCCGCCAATGTCTGCAACGCCAAGGTCCAGAACGGCAGCATCACCGGCTCGGTGGTAGGTGACAGCAGCGCTTACGGCTTTGACCTCACTGCCGGAGGCGGCAGGATCCGGGTCTCCGACTCCAACGACCGCAATTTCCTTCTCAGCGGCAAGGACGCTCTGCAGCAGAACGCCGGCGCCCCCCAGAAGCTGAGCCTCGCCACCCAGAACGGCGACGTGGATGTGGAATTTGTCCGCTAAATCGACTGAAGAAATGCCTGTGCAGCAGATGCCGCACAGGCATTTCTTTTTTACCCGGCAAGGGCATTGAAGCCCATGACCACCACGCCGAGGATGACGAGGATGATACCGGTGGCCCGGTTGAGGGTCTTGGCGTCGGCCTTGTTGGCAAAGACGGCTGCGATGCGCGCCCACAGCAGGGTGAAGACGACGCAGAGCACCCAGACGTACCAGTCCGGTGCGCCGCCAATGGCGAAATGGCTGACCGCGCCGGTGAGAGCCGTGAAGGTCATGATGAATACGCTGGTGCCCACAGCAGTCTTCAGCTCGTAGCCGAGGACGCTGGTGAGGATGAGGAGCATCATCATGCCGCCGCCTGCGCCGATAAAGCCGCAGATGAAACCGATGAGGACGCCGCAGACCACGGACTGGATGGCCCGCTTCCGGGCGCTGACGCCCTCCATGGCCTCCTTGGTGGTCATGACGGGCCGGACGATGAACTTGATGCCCAGCAGGAAGGTCATGAACACCGAGAAGCCGCCCATGGTGGCCGAGGGCAGCAGGCTGGCCACCCAGCTGCCCACCACCGTGAACGCCAGCACACTCACCATCATGATGAGGCCGTTCTTGATGTCGAGATTCTTGTTTTTGTGGTAAGTGTAGGCCGAGACGGCGCTGGCCAGCACATCCGACGAGAGGGCAATGCCCACAGCCATGTAGGGGTCCATGTGCAGGAAGGTGATGAGCATGGGGCTGATGACCGCTGCTGCGCTCATGCCCGCAAAGCCGGTGCCGAGGCCCGCGCCCATGCCGGCGAAAAAGGTAACGATCACGGTAAATAGAACACTCATGTATCTCTCTCCAAAATTGCATCCAGATTTTTGTTCATAATGTCCATCGTCTCGCAGAAGGCTTTCCGCTGGGCCTCGGTGGTATTCTCGAGCAGCTTCTGGCCGAACTCCTCCTGCAAAGCGCGGCCCCGCACAATGATGGGCTGTGCCTTTTCGGTGCAGCGCAGCAGGGTGCGGCGGCGGTCGGCAGGGTCGGCCTCGCGGACAAGATAGCCCTCCTGCACCAGACGGTCTACGTTCACCGAGACGAGGTTAGCCTTCAGCTTCCGCATCTCCACCACGTCGCTGGCGGTCTGGTAGCCGGGGTTATTGGCGAGGAACATCAGGATGTCAAAGGCCGTCTGGGTCAGGTGCAGCTTCTGGCACAGGGGTTTGCAGAGGGCCGCGTAAGCTGCTGCGGTCTTTCGCCCGAATTCGATGCCCGGGGTGTTCATGGGGTGCCTCCTTGTGATTCAAAATTGTATCATTCAAATTTGAAGCAATGATAGCACAGCGCCGCCGGAATGTCAAGAAAAAAGGAGCGGCCCGTGCAAGGCCGCTCCCTGTTTCCGTTTTCTTTACAGCATCATGATGAGCCGCGTGCCAAAGGCCGCCAGCCATGCTACGATGCACTGATTTGCCACCATGATAAACGCCCACTTGCCGCCCAGCTCCCGCTTGACCGAGGCCACCGCCGCGATGCAGGGCGTATAGAGCAGGCAGAACACCAGCAGGGGTGCAGCCGCCGCCGGGGACAGCGCGGCGGCAAAGGCCGCAGAGGAGCCATAGAGGATGGTGAGGGTCGAAACGACGCTCTCCTTGGCCATGAAGCCGGTGATAAGAGCCGTAGACACCCGCCAGTCGGCAAAGCCCAGCGGCGCAAACAGCGGTGCGATGCCGCTGGCCAGCCACGCAAGGATGCTCTGCTGCGGGTCAGTGGTGAGGCTGAGCCGCAGGTCGAAGCTCTGCAGGAACCAGATGATGATGGTCGCCGCAAAGATGACCGTAAAGGCGCGCTGGAGGAAATCACGGGCCTTTTCCCAGAGCAGCTGGACCACATTCTTGAGGCCGGGCAGGCGGTAGTTGGGCAGCTCCATCACAAAGGGGACGGCCTCGCCCTTAAAGACAGTGCCCTTCAGCAGGATGGCCATCAGGATGCCCACCGCAATGCCGAGGAAATAGAGGCTGACCATCACCAGAGCCGCGTGCTCCGGGAAGAAGGCCGCCGCGAACAGGCTGTAGATGGGCAGCTTAGCCGAGCAGCTCATAAAGGGGGTGAGCAGGATGGTCATTTTGCGGTCACGCTCCGAGGGCAGGGTGCGGCTGGCCATGACGCCGGGGACGGTGCAGCCGAAGCCGATGAGCATCGGCACGATGCTGCGCCCCGAGAGGCCGATGCGCCGGAGAAGCTTATCCATCACGAATGCCACGCGGGCCATGTATCCGGTATCCTCCAGCAGAGAGAGGAAGAAGAACAGGGTCACGATGATGGGCAGGAAGCTCAACACACTGCCCACACCGGTGAAGATGCCGTCGATGACCAGCGAGTGGACGGCTGCGTTGACGTTCCACGCCGTGAGAGTGGAGTCCATCGCGACGGTCAAGGCATCAATGCCCGCTTCCAGCAGGTTCTGGAGCGCCAGACCAATGACGCCGAAGGTGAGGTAGAACACCAGCGCCATGATGCCCACAAAGGCCGGGATAGCGGTATAGCGGCCCGTGAGGAACTGGTCGATCCGGGCCGAGCGGAGCTGCTCCTTGCTCTGGCGGGGCTTCACGACGGTCTGCTCCACCAGCTGGTGGATGAAGTGGAACCGCATATCTGCGATGGCAGCGGCGCGGTCCAGACCCCGCTCCTGCTCCATCTGGACGATGATGTGCTCGATCATCTCTTTTTCGTTCTGGTCGAGCTTCAGGGCCGCTTCGATGCGCTGGTCGCCCTCCACGAGCTTTGTGGCCGCAAAGCGCACCGGGATGCCTGCGGCCTTGGCGTGATCCTCGATCAGGTGGATGATGCCGTGGATGCAGCGGTGGACTGCGCCGCCGTGATCCTCCTCGCCGCAGAAATCCATCCGGCCCGGCCGCTCCTGATACTTTGCGACGTGGAGCGCGTGATCCACCAGCTCGTCCACGCCCTCGTTCTTTGCCGCAGAGATGGGCACGACCGGGATGCCCAGCATGGCCTCCATCTTATTGATGCGGACGGTGCCGCCGTTGCCGCGCATCTCGTCCATCATGTTCAGCGCCAGCACCATCGGCGTATCCAGCTCCATGAGCTGCATGGTGAGATACAGATTCCGCTCGATATTGGTGGCGTCCACGATATTGATGATGCCCGTGGGCTTCTCACCGATGATGAACTGCCGGGTCACGATCTCCTCGCTGGTATAGGGCGACATGGAGTAGATGCCGGGCAGGTCTGTGACCTCCGTATTCGGGTTGTTCCGGATCGCACCGCTCTTGCGGTCCACCGTCACACCCGGGAAATTGCCGACGTGCTGGTTGGAGCCGGTGAGCTGATTGAAGAGGGTCGTCTTGCCGCAGTTCTGGTTGCCCGCCAGTGCAAAGGTAAGGGTCGTGCCGTCGGGCAGAGGGTTCTCGCCCTTTTTGGTGTGGTAGCGTCCGCCTTCGCCGAGGCCCGGGTGCTCCACCGGCTTTTCACTTTCTGCCTCCGCCTTTTTCGCCGCCGGGGCTTTGGCCAGAGTGACCCCGATGCGGGCGGCATCGTCCAGCCGGAGGGTCAGCTCGTAGCCGTGGATGCTCAGCTCCATCGGGTCGCCCATCGGGGCAAATTTGACCAGCGTGACTTTCTCACCGGGGATCAGCCCCATATCCAGAAAATGCTGCCGCAGAGCGCCTTCGCCGCCCACGGTCCCGACCACGGCGGTCTCGCCGATGTTCAAATCTTTCAACGTCATATGGAATGCTCCTCTCGAGCGCGTTTGTTTGTTAGTTTGCATTAACAATAGTAATATAGGCTAACTTTCCGGCGTTGTCAAGAGAAACGGGGCTGTTCTGAACTGCTCTCTGAAAAAATAATGTCGCCTTCCTCGAATATCAGAAAAAGTGCAAAAAATAAGAGCCTGTACCCGGGAAGCTCCCGCCGTACAGGCTCTTATCGTTTTTTATTCAGTTTGCGGTGTGGTAGCCGTCAGGGTTCTTCTTCTGCCAGTTCCAGCTGTCGGCGCACATCTCCTCGATGCCGTACTCGGCCACCCAGCCCAGCTCGTTCTTGGCCTTGGTGGGGTCGGCGTAGCACTCTGCGATGTCGCCGGGGCGGCGGGCCTCGATGACGTAGGGGATGGCCTTGCCGCAGGCCTTTTCGAATGCGTGGATGACGTCCAGCACGCTGTAGCCCTTGCCGGTGCCGAGGTTGAAGATGCTCTCGCCCGTGTGCTCCGCCATGTAGGCGATCGCCGCGACGTGGCCGCGCGCGAGATCCATGACGTGGATATAGTCGCGCACGCCCGTGCCGTCCGGCGTGTCGTAGTCGTCGCCAAAGACGCTCAGGCACTTCAGCCGGCCGATGGCCGTCTGCGAGATATAGGGCATGAGGTTGTTCGGCACGCCGCGCGGGTCCTCGCCGATGAGGCCGCTCGGGTGCGCGCCGATGGGGTTGAAGTAGCGCAGCAGCACGACCGACCAGCTCGGGTCGGCCACGACATAGTCGCGCAGGATCTGCTCGCAGACGTACTTCGTCCAGCCATAGGGATTCGTGCAGTTGCCGGTGCGGGACGTCTCGTAGAGCGGCATCTCGTTGTCGCCGGAGTACACCGTCGCCGACGAGGAGAAAATGATCTGCCGGACGCCGTGGTCACGCATCGCCTCGCAGAGCGTGATCGTCGAGCCGAGGTTGTTGTCGTAGTATTCCAGCGGCATCTGCACCGACTCGCCCACGGCCTTGAGGCCCGCGAAATGAATGACGCAGTCGATCTTCTGCTCGGTAAAAATGCGGTCGAGTCCGGCGCGGTCGCGCACGTCCATCTGATAAAATTTCAGCGGCCGGCCCGTGATCTGTTCGACCCGTCTGCCCGCCTCTGCGCTGCTGTTGACGAGATTGTCCACGACGACGACATCCATGCCCTGCTCGAGCAGCTCCACGCACGTGTGGCTGCCGATGTAGCCCATGCCGCCGGTCACCAATACGGTCATGCACCGTACCCCCTTTTGCCTGCTGATGTTCTGCTTTTATTGTACATCACATTCCGACGGAGTTCAACGGTTTTTCCCCTTGCCAGAAATTTACCGGGCGCGTGAATTTCCTGACAATCCCTGAATTTTCAAAAATCCGGTGATTTCGCTTGACTTTCGGGTACTGCTGGGCTAAACTATTTGTATCATTGGTGATGTCGGGATGTCTGCGTACGCACGGTTTTTTATCCATTTCGCACCCCACCCCATCTCTTTTATCCATTCTTTTCTCTTTTTATCTGATCTCTCTTTACGGATTATCTACCCTTTTTGTTCTCCGCCGCATGGCATATCTCATCCCGTCACAGTGATCGCGACGCGGGCCTGCAGCGTACGGGGCACGTGTCCATATCGGCTGCGCGTGCAGCGAAAGGCCTCCGGGGGCGCCCGGGGGCCTTTTTCATTCCATATCAAAAAAGCGTCAGGGCGCGCATACGCTCTGACGCTTTTTTCTGCTCCGCGCGCTCAGCTCTCCATCTGCTTGCCGAGGAAGCCCGACACAGCCTGCGCGAGCTTGCGCTCCGTCTCGCCGGCAGGGCCGTCGCCGTGCGCGGCCACGAACAGCACGCAGCCGAGCACGTCGCCCTCGGCCAGGATCGGCGCGGCCACCGCGATGGCGTGATCCTCCGCCGACTCGACCGGCCGGGGCGCGCGGCTGCCCGATTCCGTGCGCACGGATCCCGGCGGCGTTTGCCATGCGGCTGCCCCCGGATGTCTCCGTGACGGCGGCTTCGCCGGTCGCGGATGATTTCCACCCGCGCTATACCGTCCTCACCAAGGAATATGTCTATCAA
>OLPI01001914.1_pt1 | contig 17460 bp, 15 predicted proteins | sample 1672361 | NCBI WGS metagenome assembly OLPI01 (sample SAMEA3136675, study PRJEB25190) | human gut metagenome
TAAATATCGATGACTGCGAGAATGTCAGCCGGCGTCTGAGTCCCATTTTGGACGAGACTGATCCGATCGTGCAAAGCTATACGTTGGAGGTTTCTTCCCCCGGCATTGGGCGGGACCTGCGCCGCCCGGAGCATTTTGAAGCGTTTTTAGGTGCGGATATTCATGTCCGTCTGATTCGGCCCATCGAAGGAGAGCGGGATTTTGTTGGCCAGCTGGTTTCTTACGAAGATGGCGATATCACGCTGCTGTTAGATGATGATTTGGAAATGACGGTTGGAATGGATGAAACGGCGTTTGTACGTTTATATGAAGAAATAGACATGGGAGGACTCAAGTGATGAACACCGAATTTTTCGAGGCGTTGACCCTTTTGGAAAAAGAGAAAGGGATTCCCGCTGATTACCTGCTGGAAAAGATCAAGGCGCTGGGCTATGCGATCAAGCTGGACACAAACGGCGCGTTCCCGGAGCGGCTGGAGGCGGTCGTGTGCGCGGGGCTGGCAGATTACGTTGCCATGGATATCAAAAACAGTCCGGCGCGCTACGCGGAAACAGCTGGTGTTCCGGGGCTTGCCCTGACGCCCATTTTCAGGAGTGTTTCGTTTTTGCTGCGCGGCACGGTTGATTATGAGTTCCGGACGACCGCAGTTGCGGAGCTGCATGATGACGCGTCATTTGTACAGCTGGGAGACTGGCTCATGGGCGCAAGGCGGTACTATATCCAGCGCTTCCAGCCGCGCGATACAGTCCTGCGAGCGGGACTCAGCGCCCCGACTGAAACGCAGCTGCGCCGCTGGGCGGAGCTGGTACGGCCCAAGATACCCGCTGTGGAGATCCGAGGGATATAAAAAACAATATATTGTTATCCATATTATGAATAAACACAATATATTGTGCAAAACTATTGACAAACCACAAGCTTTCAGGTTAGAATGGGATGCGGCGCAAGGCGCAGCATCCCATTTTGTTTCATACGATGGCACACAGAGAACAGGAGGACCAGCTATGTACCGGGTAACAAAAAGAGACGGAAGCATCACAGAATTTCACATTGCCAAGATCGGCAATGCCATCACAAGAGCCTTTGAAGCCGTTGGCCGGCAGCAGCATCCGAGCGTGATCGAGCTGCTGGCTCTGCGTGTCACGGCGGAGTTTGAGCCGAAGATCCGGAATGAGCTGATCTCGGTCGAAGATATTCAGGACTGCGTCGAGCGCGTTCTGAGCGAAGCGGGCTATTCGGATGTGGCAAAGGCCTACATTCTCTACCGCAAGCAGCGGGAAAAGCTGCGCAACGTCGGAAGCACCCTGCTCAATTATAAGGAGCTGGTGGACAATTATCTCCGGATCAACGACTGGCGCGTGAAGGAGAATTCCACGGTCACGTATTCCGTCGGCGGCCTGATCCTGTCCAACTCCGGCGCGATCACGGCAAACTACTGGCTGAGCGAAATTTACGACGCGGAGATCGCACAGGCGCATCGGAATGCAGAGCTGCACCTGCACGACCTCAGTATGCTCACCGGCTACTGTGCTGGATGGAGCCTCAGGCAGCTCATCCAGGAGGGGCTTGGCGGCGTGCCGGGGAAAATCAGCTCCGCTCCCGCCTCCCATCTGTCCACGCTCTGCAACCAGATGGTGAACTTCCTCGGCATCATGCAGAATGAGTGGGCAGGCGCGCAGGCATTTTCCTCGTTTGACACCTATCTCGCGCCCTTCGTCCGCGTGGATAAACTGACGCAGCGTGAGGTCAAGCAGTGCGTGCAGTCGTTCGTCTACGGTGTCAATACGCCGTCGCGCTGGGGTACGCAGGCGCCGTTTTCCAACATCACGCTCGACTGGACGGTGCCGAAGGATATGGCAAACCTTCCTGCCATCGTCGGCGGGCAGGAGCAGCCGTTCACCTACGGCGAGTGCCAGAAGGAAATGGATATGGTCAACCGGGCGTTCATCGAGCTGATGATCGAGGGCGATGCAAACGGACGCGGCTTCCAGTATCCCATCCCGACCTATTCCATCACCAAGGATTTTGACTGGGGAGACACGGAAAACAACAAGCTCCTGTTCGAGATGACGGCCAAATACGGCACGCCGTATTTCTCCAACTATATCAACTCTGACATGGAGCCAAACGACGTGCGCTCGATGTGCTGCCGCCTGCGGCTTGATCTGCGGGAGCTGCGCAAAAAATCCGGCGGCTTCTTCGGCTCCGGCGAGTCGACCGGTTCGGTCGGCGTTGTGACGATCAACCTGCCGAGGATCGCGTATCTTGCCGAAGGCGAGGCGGATTTCTACCGGAGGCTCGACAGGCTGATGGACATCGCCGCGCGTTCGCTCAAGACGAAGCGCATGGTCATCACGAAGCTGATGGAGGGTGGGCTCTACCCCTATACCAGACGCTATCTCGGCACGTTTGAGAATCATTTTTCGACGATCGGTCTTGTCGGCATGAATGAGGCGGGGCTGAACGCGAAATGGCTCCGGAAAGATCTGACCCACCCGGAGACGCAGGCGTTTGCCAAAGACGTACTGAACCATATGCGGCAGCGGCTGAGCGACTATCAGGAGCAGTACGGAGATCTCTACAATCTGGAGGCTACTCCGGCAGAATCTACAGCCTACCGCCTTGCAAAGCACGACAAAATGCTCTACCCTGATATCATCACGGCGAATGAAAACGGCACGCCGTATTACACGAACTCCAGCCATCTGCCGGTCGGGTACACGGAGGATATCTTCTCTGCGCTCGATGTACAGGATGAACTGCAGACGCTCTATACCTCCGGCACGGTATTCCATGCCTTCCTCGGAGAAAAGCTGCCGGACTGGAAGGCGGCGGCAAGCCTCGTTCGGAAAATCGCAGAAAATTACCGCCTGCCGTATTACACGCTGTCGCCGACGTATTCCGTCTGCAAAAACCACGGCTATCTTGCAGGAGAGCAGCCGGTCTGCCCCTTCTGCGGCGAGAAAGCAGAGGTCTACAGCCGCATCACCGGCTATTACCGCCCCGTGCAGAACTGGAACGACGGCAAGGCGCAGGAATTTAAGGATCGCAGGACATACGACATCGGCGCGTCGAAGCTGACGCACTGCGGCGTAAAGGAGCAGGCGCAGACGCCGGAGCCGCCGGCGGAGCAGCCGTGCGAAGCGGTCGAACTGTTTGCGACAAAGACCTGCCCGAACTGCAAGCAGGCAGAGCAGCTGCTGGATGCGGCAGACATCCGCTATACGGTGCGGTTTGCAGAGGAAAACCGTGACACCGTCCGCGCCCTTGGCATCCGGCAGGCACCGACGCTGGTATCCGGCGGGCAGAAGTGGACCGGCGTGAGCGGTGTGCGGGAGTTTATTGCCGCAAAGGAGAACGCAAATGTATGAGATTTTGATCGTTGGCGGCGGCCCGGCCGGTCTGACGGCGGCAATTTATGCCGCCCGTGCCGGTAAGCATGTGGCTGTTCTGGAGAGAGGATCGACCGGCGGGCAGATCATATCCGCACCGCTGGTGGAAAACTATCCGGGCATTCCTTCGGTTTCCGGCACAGAACTTGCCCGGCAGATGACCGAACAGGCGTGCACATTCGGCGCGGAGATCGTTTATACAGAGGCGGTGGGGCTTGAGAAAACGCCGGCGGGCTTCCGGGTCCTCTGCACAGACGGCGTTCGAGAGGCAAAAACGGTGATTCTTGCGACTGGCGCGGCGCACCGGCAGCTGGGGCTTGCGGCGGAAGATGCGCTTACCGGCTGCGGCGTATCCTACTGCGCTGTCTGCGACGGCGCGTTTTATGAGGGACTGGACGTTGCGGTCGTGGGCGGCGGAGATACGGCAGTTCAGGATGCACTGCTCCTGGCAAACACCTGCCGCAGCGTCACGCTGATTCACCGGCGTGACGCCTTCCGCGCAAGCCCTCATCTGGTTAGCTGTGCGGAGCGGCAGGAGAATATCCGGATCCTTCGGAACTACACGGTACAGAAGCTTCTTCGGCTTGGAGATGTCCTGCAAGGTGTGGAGCTTCTGAATCTCAAAACCGGGGAGCCGGAGCGGCTGGATATGGACGGTCTGTTCATCGCAGTCGGTCAGACCCCGCAGAGTGCTCCTTTTCAGGAAGCCGTTGCGGTAGAGAATGGGTATTATCTGGCGGGTGAGGATACAAAAACAAGCCTGCCTGGCGTCTTTGCAGCCGGAGACGGACGCAAAAAGCAGGTGCGTCAGCTCACAACCGCTGTTTCGGATGGTGCAGCAGCCGCGCTTGCGGCGTGCCGCTATCTGGAGGAGCAGGGACAGTCGGAATGATGCAGCACACCGCAAAAAGGCCCGAACCATACTTCCAGACCTGCCGCGGCTCAGCCAGCGGGTCTGGAAGTCTTTTATGGGCGGTTTCTTGACAAGAACGGCGTTTGCTGGTAAAGTGGAAATATAAATAAGACAAAGACCTAATTATAAATTCAGGAAGAGGAGGCTGCAGACGATGAAGAAGAGAATCATTCGCGGATGTTTGCGGATCGCAATTCTGGCGGTCGCGGGCGGTGTGCTTGGATGGCTGAGCAGCATCCTGTTCGGTGAACGTGCGCTCATTACAGAGCTCCCCGTTGTGGTGACCCTGGGCGCGAGCATTGGCATTTTGTCCGGTGTTGTGTTGTTCCCGGAGAAAGCGTAGCTGCAGGCTGCAGAGCCCCAGGGAGCAGAAGATAGGAAGCAGACAGAAGAGCTGGCGCGAAACGCCGGGAAAGGAGCGGGATATGGCAATCAAGGCAATTACAACAGACAGCTTCCGGGATGATGTGTTGAAAACGAGAAAGCCGGTTCTGGTGAAGTTCTGGGCACCGTGGTGCGGGTATTGCCGCGCACTCGCACCGGCGCTGGAGTCAATTGAAAAGCAGTATGAGAATCTGCTTTCTGTGGGGCGTATCAATTTTGATACGGAAACAGCTGTGGCGCGCAGATATAACATTCATAAGCTGCCGACCCTGCTGCTGTTTATCAACGGAGCCGTGGCTGGATTCCTGATCGCTCCTTCTTCTGAGAAGGAGATCGACGCATTTTTAAAGAAAATGCTCGGACTGAATGTAGGAGGTCTGTATGGCAAATATGTATGATATTGTGATCATCGGCGGCGGCCCCGGCGGGTATTCGGCTGCATTATATGCCGCGAGAGCAGGGTTGCATGTGGCTGTGATCGAGAAGCGGGCCATTGGCGGGCAGGCAATCCGAAGTGAAAATATTGAGAACTATCCGGGCTTTGATGCCGGGATCGATGGGCTGCGTCTGAGTGAAAAAATGCAGCGCGGCGCGGAGCGGTTCGGTGCGGAAATGGTGACAGATGAGGTACGCCGTGTACAGCTGATGCAGCCAGTCAAGGTGATTGAAGCGGCGAAGCAGACCTATCAGGCACCCGCCGTCATTCTGGCGACCGGTGCGCCGCCCAAAAAGCTCGGTGTGGAAGGCGAGGAGGAGATGCTGGGGCGCGGTGTTCACTATTATGCCGCCTGCCGCTCTATGATGTACCGGCGAAAAACAGTTGCAGTGATCGGGGAGGGGGAGCAGGCTGCCGAGGCGGCGATGCTCCTTTCCCGTATCGCCAAGCGAGTCTGTCTGGTACATGGGGGCGAGCACATGGAGATCAGTCCGGCCTATGCGGGCAAGCTGAAAATGATGCGAAACATTGAACGCTATGCAGGAAGCGAGGTTCGGGCATTTTTACATGCAAACTGGGTCACCTGTATCCGTATTCGGGAACAGCGGAGCAGTGAACTCTGGAATCTGCCATGCGACGGCGCATTTATCTGCCTCGGCGGCGTACCGGAAACAAACCTGCTTCATGGACAGATCGCGCTGGATAAACAGGGTTACATTCTCGCCAATGAAACGACCATAACCAATCTTCCGGGTGTTTTCGCGGCTGGTGACGTTCGGACGAAGCTGCTCCGGGGCATTCTGACTGCCGCAGCAGATGGCGCGGCGGCTGCACAGCAGGCGGAGCGGTATATTGTAGAAAACATCTGATCTGAAAAGCAGGGAACAGAATTTGATCTGCTGCACGGAAAGTTCCTGATGGTCACAGAGGGGCAGCGCATTGAGAAAAAGGGGCGTGCGCGAAAGAAGGAAGTCTTTGCGCAGCTTGTAGAGGCGGCGCAGCGGCTTGTCGCGGTTGCGATGGCCTGCAAGGAACAGTCCAACCAGCGGCTGCGGCGGTTCACGTCAGAGATCGAGCTTCTGATCGATACCTGGAAGGACTGAGAAAGACCGGCAGCTGCAAAACCATGCAGCTGCCGGTCTCTCTGAAAGAAGCAAACTTTACTTTTTGACGGCGTCTCCATTCGCTTCTGCGTCCGCGATGCGGCGGTACATATCCTGCATCTGCCGGTCAATTTCGGCAATCTTTTCCGCACAGGCAAACATTTCTTCATCGATGCCCGCCGGGAGCTTTGCCCGGTCCGCCTTGTAGTGGATGTCATGCTCCAGACTGGCCCAGAAATCCATTGCAATCGTGCGGATCTGGATCTCGGCGACGACGTGCTCCGTCCGGTCAGAAAGATACACGGGAACACGGACATCCAAATGCAGAGAACGGTAGCCGTTATAATTCGGCGTTTTGATATAATCCTGCCGCTTGACGATCTCCAGATCCTCCTGCCGCTCCAGCATCCCAGCGACTCGGTAGACATCATCGATGTAATTGCAGACGACGCGGACGCCTGCAATGTCGTTGATATCCCGCGCCGCAGCTTCAAGCGTAACCGGAGATCCCTTTCTCTGGAGTTTGGCGGCGATGCTTTCCGAGGATTTGACCCGGCTTTCAATATGATGGATGGGGTTTCGTGCATACAGCGTATTGAATTCACTGTTCAAAATCTCAAGCTTCAGCACAAGCTGTTTTACAGCGGACTCGTACAGATTCCGCATGACAAAGTAGCGGTGCGGGCTTTCATGAAACGGGAGAGACGAAGAGGCTGTCATATCGGCGTAACCATCCTTTGTGTCAGAGTCAGCTTCCCGGCAAAATGAAACTGCAATCCGGTAAGCTCACTGCCATTTCAACACAAAAAGAAACATGTGACGTAAAAACTTTGTGTTGAGAATGACAGCCGGGGCAGAGCCGTCCGTGTTGCCAAAAAGTCAAAAGGGGGCCGCCCCTGTACGGGCACAGGGGCGGCGGAGGAAGGAGCACAGCAGGCATAGGGGAACCTGCCATAGGACAGGGATGACATACAGCAGATACTGACAGGGTAGTATCCGCCCGCAGTATCTTGCGCATTGGGAAAACCAGAAGATCAAAGCTATGAGATCGGAGGAGAAGGGATGTTCCCGCTGTCTCCAAGGGTGTTGCATTCGTGGTTCCCCTGTATCTATATTATACAGGAGAAAGCAGGCTTTGGCAAGACTTATTTGATATAAAGTCTTAATATTATTTCTGGTAGAGACGAAAAAGTGGCAACGCAGGACAGAGAGTTCCCATGTAAACAACGAATATGGAAAGAACAGGATTGGAGGCGGATTATGAAAAGACGGATCATTACAGCCGTAGCCGTTTGTGTATTTCTGGCGCTTGTGCTGGCGGTGCGGCTCTCCGACAGAGAAAAAATCGACAACAGCATTCCATCCAAAGAAACCGTGGCCGCGTATATTCTGGAAAAGGGTGAGCAGTACGCAGCGGAGCAGCTGCGGGCACAGGACAGAGACAGTCTCCGCCGCAGCTGGGGAGAGCCGGACGCCACGCCGTCCGGGATCTGGGCGGATGTGTGGGACCTTGATGCGGACACAACGATTCTTGTATTCTATGATGCAGAAAATGATGACAAGGTAGAGCGTGTTGTGATCGGGCAAAAGGGAGGATAGTAAATAAGCGGGTTCATTTTTGTAGAAAACCGCGTAAATTGATAATGATTTATTATGGTAAACATAAACGAGGAGGACGAACAATGACAAAACGAATGCTCTCCATCTGTCTTGCGTTTGTGCTGCTGCTCGGCACACTTGCCGGGTGCAGCAAAAACAAGACGAAGACAGACAATTCAAGCCAGAATACACAGCAGGAGACGATACCGGAGCTAGCGTCTCAATACGCCTATCAACCGCAGTATTTTGATCTGCCGGAACCGATCCAGTGGATCAGCCGGAGCTGCGTTTCGGGCAGTACACTTTATTTTACTGCCAGTATTCTCAGCGGACAGGATACCTACATTGACGAAGACGGCAATGAGGTTTCTTATGACACCTATTCCGAGGGCCTTTTCCGGTTTGACCCTGACAGCGGAGAATGCGTACAGCTTGTCAACTACGTTGACAAGCCTGATGTGGAAGATCTGGACGACGGTACACAGATTTTCCGCAGCAGCAACAGCAGCACCGAGATCCATGCCCTCGCGGCCGGCACAGACGGCACGCTCTGGATCTACCGCCGGACAGACCTTTACACGGATGACGGCGAGATGGGGCCCTCCCTTTCGGAGCTCATCCAGCTGGATGCGCATGGCACGCTGCTTCGCACCATCATCCCCGCAAACGAGGAAGATCCGAACAGCACAGGAGACTGGGGCTATTCGCACCTTGACACCCTGCTTTCCGATGATAAGGGCTACGTCTATACCTACGATTATCAGACAGTCAATGTTTATGGGCCGGATGGCAGCTTCGTTTTCAGCAAATCCGCTGACGAGCTTTCCGGCCAGCTCTGCCAGCTCTCTGCCGGTGAAGTCGGCGCACTGACTACTTACAATGACGGGAAGATGGCCTTCAAACAGCTTGACCCTGAAACGAAGAACTGGGGAAAGGAAACACCGGTCTCTTCCCGCGCATGGGGCCTGCAGCCGGGCAATGATGTCTACCGGTATTTCTTTATAGACGGCGGTAATATCTTCGGCGAACGCAAGGACACCGGCGAGGTGGAAAAGGTCGTCGACTGGCTGGCATGTGATGTGGACAGCAATACCATCCGTTACAATCGCCTCGACTTCCTGGCTGACGGTCGCATTGCCACTGTGACCCTTGGGCACAGCTATGACGGAACGCGGGAGCGGCAGCGGATCCTGGTGCTGAACCGCATGGATGCTGCCGATGTGCAGCAGAAAACAGAGCTGACGCTGGCCTGCTTCAGCCTTGATTATAACCTCCGCAGCCAGATCGTCAAGTTCAACCAGACCAGCACCGACTGCCGCATCGTGGTCAGGGATTATGCGGAGTATGCAGACGGCGAGGATTACTATGCCGGTCTTACCGTGTTCAACACCGAAGTTCTCGCCGGCAAGATACCGGATCTGATCGTTGGCAATATGATGCTGCCGATCCGGCAGTATGCCGCCAGGGGAATGTTGGAGAACCTCTGGCCGTATCTTGACGCCGACCCCGGCTATTCGCGCGACAAACTCATGACCCGCCCGGTCGAGGCCGCGCAGGTGGATGGAAAGCTCTATCAGCTGCCCATCAATTTTGGCATCACCACGGCAGTCGGCCTCAGCAGGATCGTCGGTGATTACACGACATGGACGCTGGCTGATGTCAAGAACGCGCTCAGCAAGCTGCCCGAAGGCGCGATGGTATTCAACCAGTATTACACCCAGTCGGAGATGCTCATGTATTGCGTCGCCATGAACGCGAAGGACTTCATGGACTGGCAGAATGGCACCTGCAATTTCGATTCTGACGAGTTCCGCGCCCTTCTGGAGTTCGTCAAGCCGCTCCCGGCAGAGTTCAACTGGCAGAGCGACGGAGAATATGAAAGCGACTTTACCCGCATGAAAAGCGGCAAACAGCTGCTGTATCCTATGAACCTCAACGACTTTGACAACATCTACTATACCTTTGCCGCGCTCGATCACGATATCCGGTTTGTCGGTTTCCCGCGGGAAGATGGCTCCAGCGGCAGCGCCTTTACTGCCAGCGTAACGCTCTGCATCACCACGGCCTGCAAGGATAAGGCAGACGCCTGGGCGTTTATCCGTTCGCCGCTCTCTGAGGAATACCAGAAAAATCTCTGGAATTTCCCGATCCTGAGGTCTGCCTTTGACGCCATGGCCGGGAAAGCCATGACGCAGGAATATCAGACCGACGCCAACGGCAGCCAGGTGCTTGACGAGAACGGTGATCCGATCCCCATTTCCTCCGGCGGCATGAGCTATGGCGACGAGCCAATGATCGAGCTCTATGCTGTCACGCAGGAGCAGAGAGATGAAGAAAAGCTTTCAAAAATCCGAGATATTCCCTTGACTGAGATTGACGATTTCCCCGACCACCCTTTTAAGGTGCGTGATGACGAGGATATGGCACAGCTCATAGAGAGTATTAAGGAACGAGGGGTTATTACGCCGGCGACGGTAAGGCAAAAAGAGGACGGCAGATACGAACTCATATCGGGACACCGACGAAAGCGAGCCTGTGAGCTTGCCGGGTTTGATACACTCCGTTGTGAAGTCGTTGACCTGAACCGAGACGAAGCCACAATTCTAATGGTTGAGAGCAACTACCAAAGGTCGCAGATACTTCCCTCAGAAAAAGCCTATGCCTACAAAATGCGTTTGGAAGCATTGAGCAGACAAGGCAAAAGAACAGACCTAACTTCCGACCCAGTGGGTTGGAAGTCAAGCGGAAAAGAAACAGCACAACTAATTGGAGAGCAGTCGGGTGACAGTCAAACCCAAGTTCGCAGATATATTCGCCTTACAAACCTTGTTCCCGAACTGTTGGAATATGTGGACGAGGGGCGAATTAAAATGCGACCGGCGGTTGAACTGTCTTTTCTCGATGAGGACAGTCAGCGTGATGTGGTTGATGAAATCGACCTGAACGATGCAACCCCGTCTCACGACCAAACAATCCGTATGCGAAAGTTCTTTGAGGAGGGCAAGCTCACAACCGAAGCAATCCAAGCGATTATGTCGGAGGAAAAACCAAACCAAAGGGAGAAAATTGTTTTGAGGGGCGACAGGGTTCGACAGCTTATCCCGAAGAATATTCCCATAAGCCAAACGGAGGATTTTGTGTGCAAGGCATTGGAGCATTACAACAAGTTTCTGCGAAGCAGAGCCGACCGTGACAGCCGATAGCCTTTCCCCTTTCTCACACTCTAACCCCTATATATACCGGCTATTAACCTGCTGAAAAAATATACTCTATCTCCCTTGAGTATATCTATCTCTAATAACATATAGCAGTCTATAAAAGGGTTCGCACATTTGGAGCAAAAGCAAAATGTCTGCTACGATAAAAAGTTCAGCCAATCGCACCTTTGATGTTTTGACCGGTTTTGATTACGATTAAAGCAGAAAGGAGCGATGGATATGAAAAACAGGCTGATACCTTGTGTTCTTGCCTGCCTGATGATTTTCCTCGTAGGTTGTAACGGTAACACAGCCAAAGAAGCTGCACAGGAGATAACGAAAACGGAGACTTCTTTTCCGGCTGGTAATACCGAAACAAATTCTCAGGAAGAAACGGCAGCAGAACCGGAAAGCACGGCAGTTCAGGAAGATACACCGATTACGGCAGAAGAAAACCAGTCAACCGCTGAAAGTCAAACGGTTGCGACTGTTCAGACAAAACCGGCGGAAGAAAAACCGGTTGATACTCCTGTAACTGAAAAGCCAAAGGCAGAGCCACCAAAGCAGACAACCACGCAGGCTGAACCCGAGAAACAAACGGAGCAGCCAAAAGAACAGACAACTGCCGAACAAAAGCCGGTTGAAAAACCGACGGAGAAGCCGGCAGAACCAAAACCGACCGAGCCGCCTAAGCAGACATTCGATGTCAGCCCTTATGTAAGTTACGCAAAAGAGTATGCGGTGAGCATAGGGCTTTCTCTTGACAGCACGGCGACAGAATGTTGGGACAATCCCATATCCGCAAATCCTAACCGAAGCGGTATCAAATCTGATATTGAAAGCAGACTGAACCGATACAAGAACAGCGAAGGCTTTACCGCTGTGTGGATATGGACAGAAAAGCTATCCGATACGGAGTACAACATCTATATCGGCTACTGCTAAAACAAAATAATTTTAAGCGGACGCACTGAGTAAAATCGGTGCGTTTTTGCATTTCAAGGAGGAAAACGCAATGGTTAAAACAAAATTCAAGAAAGCCGTCTCGCTTGTGTTGGCGACGGTTATGAGCCTTACTGCTTTTATGGGCATTGGGGCAACGACAGCCTTTGCAGCCGTAGGAGAAAAAGCCGATGTGTACCTCGTCGATTATCCCCGAAGCGGAGATACCAATAACAACGGCGAATGGGGACACGGCAATCTCAACTATATGAACGGTTGGAAAGGTCTTTCCACAAAATACACAGGACTTCGTGCAATGGGTTCATATTCGGGCAATATCGCCTATTGTATTGAGCCGGGTACAGGTCAGCGGACTGGAGATACTCTTACCGAAAAGGACGAAAACTTCTTTAACAACATCAGTCCGAACGGTACGATTTCCGGCGATGATATTCGCCTGCTTATCGGTCGTATCTTGCAGTATGGCTATCGTGGAGGGATTTCGACAAGCTGGAAGTCGCAGAACGAAAGCGACGCCAATTGTATCGCACACGCTTATGCCACTCAGATTTTGACTTGGGAAACGATTGTCGGCGAAAGAGACGCAAACTTTAATCACGTTTCTACCGGCGGGTACAATGCTGTGCTTGAATGTGTAAGCTCCGCACACCCACTTCGCAGTAAAATCTTGTCGTACTACAACAGTATGGTAACAAGCGTTCAGAATCATACCAAAGTGCCGAGCTTCTGCACAAGGTCAAGCGGTTCTGCAAAGGTAAACGAGCTTGAATGGAACGGAAGCAAGTATGTTGCTACTCTCACCGATACAAACGGTGTCCTTGGCAATTACAACTTCTCGGCAAACATTGACGGTGTTTCTTTCTCTGTCAGCGGAAACAAATTGACTGTTTCGATGGAAAAAGCTCCGAGCAAGGAATTTACCATCATAGCCGCAAAAAAGAACGGCGTCCGCAGAGGTGTAGTCGTATGGTCTGACGGTATCCATCAGAACGGAAACGGCATTCAGGATGTAGTCACTTACGCTCAGGAGGTAAGCGACCCTGTCAGCGGTTTTGTCAAAATGAAGGTTAGCTACGGCTCTTGTCAGATTGTAAAGACAAGTGAGGACGGAAAGGTTGACGGCATTCAGTTTACTGTCAGCGGTAACGGAGTCAATCAGACTGTAACGACTGCAAACGGCGGTAAGTTCCAGCTTGATAACCTTATGCCCGGTGTTTACACAGTCACGGAGCAGTCTATCGACAAATATGTGCCGCAGGAGGTTCACAGAGTAACTGTTGTTGCGGGTCAGGTGTCAAAGGTCAACTTCAATAATGTTCTCAAGAGAGGTAATCTTCAGGTCATCAAATCTTCGGAAGATAATCTTGTAGAGGGTGTTACCTTCCACCTTTACGGCACTTCACTTGCGGGCATTGCCGTAGATGAGTATGCCGTAACAGATAAGAACGGTGTTGCTTCTTTCAATGATGTGCTTATCAGCGGCACTACCCCGTACACCGTTGAAGAAGTGGATACGGCTATCCGTTATGTTGTGCCTGCAAATCAGACCGCACCGATTAACTGGAAATATGTTACAACCCGCAATTTCACGAACATTCTCAAAAAGTTCAGCGTGACTGTAACAAAGAGCGACCGTGAGGAAGGAACACCGCAGGGCGACGCTACCCTTGCCGGAGCAGTTTACGGTATCTATAAAGGTGAAACCCTTGTGGACAAGTATGTGACGGACAAAAACGGTCAGTTTACCACAAAGGAATATATCTGTGATGACGACTGGACAATCCGTGAAATCACTCCGTCCGAGGGCTATCTGCTTGATACCGCAATCTATAAGGTCGGTGCTGAACCGCAGCTTTATACGGTAGAACACAATCAGACAGCAAATGATGTTACCGAACAGGTTATGAAAGGCAATATTGCCATCATCAAGCATACCGATAACGGAGAAACTCAGATTGAGACACCCGAAAACGGTGCAACCTTTGAAATCTATCTCAAATCTTCCGGCAGCTTTGACTCAGCAGAAGAAGATGAAAGAGATGTCATTGTCTGTGATGAAAACGGCTTCGGTCAGACAAAGGATATGCCTTACGGCGTATATACCGTTCATCAGACCTCCGGCTGGGAAGGTCGTGAGCTGATGAAAGACTTCGATGTGTTCATTGCTCAGGACGGGCAGACCTACCGCTATCTTATCAACAACGCAAACTTTGAAAGCTATATCAAGGTGGTAAAGGTTGATGCAGAAACAGGCAAGACAATTCCGTATGCAGGTGCAGGCTTCCAAATCTATGACCCTGCCGGAAACAAAGTAAGTATGACATTTACTTATCCTACACCGACAACTATCAACACTTTCTACACCGACGCAGACGGACAGCTTGTAACTCCCGAAAAACTTGAATACGGCAAAGGTTATTCACTTGTTGAGGTTCAAGCGCCCTATGGGTATGTACTCGACAGTACTCCTGTTCCTTTTGATGTAACGGAAGAAAACTCCACACAGGAAGGCGGTATCACATTGATTAAGGTGGATAAGCCGAATATGGCTCAGAAAGGCACAATTTCCGTTGAGAAAACCGGCGAGGTGTTCTTTGGTGTGAATGTTTTTGGCGAGAAAGATAAAGATGTGATTTATCAGCCGGTATATACAGTCAAAGGACTTGCAGGTGCGGTTTATGAAATCACAGCCGATGAAGATATTATCACACCGGACGGCACACTTCGTTATCACAAGGGCGATGTGGTAGATACCGTAACAACAGATGAGGACGGCTTTGCCAAGAGCAAGGAACTCTATCTTGGTAAATACACCGTTGTTGAAACCAAAGCACCGACAGGTATGGTCATCAACAAAGAAAAGCATTCGGTTGAACTCACTTATGCCGGTCAGGATGTAGCGGTAACAGAAATCGCAACCAGCTTCGTCAACGAGCGACAGAAAGTGAAGATTTCTCTTGGGAAAATCTTAGAGCAGGACGAAACCTTTGGTATCGGCAAGAATGATGAAATCAAAAACATCAGCTTCGGACTATACGCAAAAGAAGATATTGTATCTTCAAGCGGCACAGTCATTCCGGCAGATGGTTTGATTGAGATTATCACGCTTGATGAAAATGGAACAGCGATTGCGAATACAGACCTTCCGTTTGGCAGCTACTATATCAAGGAAATTGCCACAGATGAGCATTATATCCTCTCCGATATACAATATCCGTTCACATTCGAGTATGCCGGTCAGGATACCGAAACGGTTGAAATCAAAGTAAATGACAGTAAGCCGATTGAGAATAAACTCATCTACGGTTCTGTATCCGGTAAGAAGATTGACGAGAATGGAGAAGCACTTGGAGGTGCTTTAATCGGCATCTTCAAAGCAGATGAAACCGAATTTACAAAAGAACACGCTATTATGACTGCCACATCTGAAAAGGACGGCAGTTTTTCTTTTGCAAAAGTTCCTTATGGACAGTGGATTGTAAGAGAGATTGAAGCTCCGACAGGATTTGTCCTTGACGATACTTCCTACGAGGTCAATATTTCTAAAAACGAACAGGTCATTGAAGTTGAAATCGCCAATGAGTATGTTCACGGTAACATTCAGCTTACCAAAGTTGACGCAGATTATCCCGATAACAAACTTACAGGTGCAACCTTTGAAGTTTACAGAGATGTAAACGGCGATGGCAAACTTGACGACGGCGATGAGCTTATCGGAAATCTTAAAGAAACCTCAACAGGTATCTACGAGATGAAAGAACTTCTCTACGGAAAATATCTTGTAAGAGAAATCAAAGCACCGGATGGTTTTGAACTTGATAAGGGTGTTTATTCCGTCTTTATTGAGAATGATGAAACCACCTACAATGTTGAAAACAAAGCAGGAGTCGGCTTTATCAATCAGGCAATGAAAGGCAACCTTAAAATTAAAAAGACATCTTCTGACGGTAAGGTTGAGGGCTTCACTTTCAGAGTAACCGGAGAAAACGGTTATGACCGCAGCTTCACAACCGATAAAAACGGCGAAATTTTTATTGAGGGACTTCGTATCGGCGAATATACCGTATCGGAAGTCGGCGACAATGTTTCTGCCGGATATGTTTTACCTGCCGATAAAAAAGCAAGCATAAAGGTTGGCTCTACCACCGTTGTGGAAATGCATAATGTTCTCAGGGATACACCTAAGACCGGAGATAACAGCAAGGTCGGCTTGTGGACTGTGCTTGCAGGGCTTTCTGCTCTCGGAATTGCGGGAACAGTCTTTGCTGCACTCAGAAAAAAGAAAAAGGAGGACGATGAGTAATGGACGCTAAAACAATCGTAGCAGTTGTATTGGTCGCCTTTATTGTCGGCGGCTTTATCTTCTTGCAGATTAAAAACAGAAAGAAATAAGGAAAAACACAGTGGGCGGAGCGTAAAAAACTCCGCCCATATTTTTTTGGAGGAATGAAATGAATAATCCCAATACGATAGAAAACCAAGTGCTAACTATTCTCAAAGAGAATACAGACGCACGAAACGACGATATGAAACTTTATCTTCTCGTTTGTAATCGTTGTTATCAACGGTATGAAAATCAAGATATAGGCGGTTTGCCTTTTGCGGTGATTATGAATTGCTATAAAGAACTGCATTTACCACATTTCGAGAGTGTCAGAAGGTCACGAGCAAAGCTTCAGGCTTCACACCCCGAACTTGCGCCCAGTCCCGAAGTTCAGAGAGGACGAAAGCGTTGTGAGCATATGTATCGAACCTATGCAAAATCGTAAATAACGATAAGGAGGACAAATAATGAAAGAGAAATTCACTTTTCAGCAGAAAACAAAGCTTCTGACGAAACTGTTTGACGCAGGTTGCAATACGGAAAAGAAATTGCAGCAGCTTGATATGGAAAGCATACTTAAAATTCCGGGTATCACCATTCCGGATATGAGCTTGATTATTGAGCTTCAGAAGCAGACCAAAGTTAATAAGCTGTTCTCTTATTTGGGAGGTGGTGCTGATGAGCAGACGGGAACAGAGTGACCGTCATATTATTTGGAGCAATATGAACCTTGAAGCTGATGACTGGCGTGACAGTTATAAGGAATACCTTGAAATCAACGGCTTAGATGATGACCCTAACGACGAAAACAAGCTATATGAGTATATGGTTGAAGCAAATGACGATTACCTTTCCGATGAAAGGCGAAATCTCGATATTCAGTTTTCACAACCAATTATCGTTATCGGCGACCTTGGCAGATGGAACGGCAGAGTGACGGGATACAAAATGATTGATTCCGGCAATATAACGGATTGCCTTTATTCCGATACCGATTATACCGAATGGTATGTGGACAAGTACGGCGACCTTCGAGCCAATGCCGTTCATCACGACGGTGCAAACCATTATCTGTACCGTGTATTCAAAGACGGTGTTACCGATACGCAGATTGAAAATCTGCAAGATAAAATCTATAACGGAAAAGCC
>OLPI01001953.1_pt1 | contig 17217 bp, 17 predicted proteins | sample 1672361 | NCBI WGS metagenome assembly OLPI01 (sample SAMEA3136675, study PRJEB25190) | human gut metagenome
CTGACTTATTACAGTAGCACCAGTTGTTGCCTTGCTTCACCCATCCGGTCTTCATTGCACCAGACTCTGCAAGGAAGTAAGTCTTGCCAGAGATGGACTGCTTGCCCGTCTGCATGACTCCTTGTCCATCCAGGTAGTACCACTTGCCACCAACTTTTTGCCAATCGGTAGCCCTGGCGCCGGAACCCTTGAAGTAATACCAGTTGTTGTCGATCTTCTGCCAGCCAGTCTTCATCCAGCCATTGTTATCGAGATAGTAGGTGACCTTGTCAATCGTGAGCCAGCCTTTGGCATAGCTGCTATCGGAATACTTGTACCACCAACCCTTCGAGCCATGGAGCCATTTGCCCGTCCTAGAAGAATCTGCCTTCTGGGGTAGAACGATCGATTGCGGACGATCCTTCGCCCACGCTTCAAGAGCAGAGGTGTCCTTGATCCTGTTGTTCTCACAGAAAAGGACACCGAGAGAAGAAAGACCTGCCAAGCTCAGGGACGATAGATCATTGTTCTGACACTCGAGCCAATCTAAACTGCATCCTGCGATGTTCAGTGATGTGAGCTTGTTGTTATTGCAATAAAGATTCTTCAACGAAGTAAGGTTGGACACATTCAATGAAGTTAAGCTGTTGCTCTCGCACCGGAGATACTCGAGCGCATTGCACCCTGAAACATTCAGCGAAGTAAGCCCGGTGGTGTGACACCAAAGACCCTGAAGTGAGGAGCATTGCGACACATCAAGAGCCTTAATGCTCCCAAGATTCTTTTCGGCGATCGTAATCCTAACAACAGGAGCGCCGTTAATCTTTTCAGGCACGCGCGCTGAAGAGCTGCTGCTCTTCATGTCGGAGATTACGATTCCCTTAACCTCGGCATACTGAGCGTCGCTATACGTATAGGTGACACCGTCGATCGTGGCTTCATCTGCGTAAGCGTTCTGCACGTTTACCATGCATGCACATCCTATGAAGAGCAAGGTGACCGCAATCAAAGCAAGTTGAGCTTTGAAGTGCGCCATTCGCTGCAACGCAGCAGCGCCCAATCCACCGAAGTTACGCGCCTCCGAGAGAAGACGGTTGCCAGAATTTAGCATACTGCTCCAACTCCTTTCTAAAATGAAAATTATTAACGCGAGGATCCCGTTGCGAACTCGAAATCATATCCGCATACACTGCACTTCAGGCACGTATTCTTTCCGTTCATGCCCACTTTCACGAGACTATGATCGCGACCTGTTATGCAGTGGCTCACAGTACCGCTTTGATACTTAGGATTCTTCACCCATTTACCATTACCGTCGACATAATAGCGACCGTTGTCGACCCATGAATAGGTGGCCATCACGCCATCAGCATCGACCCAATACTTACCCGAGATCCAAGTGTTGGTCTTCATCGCACCGGAGCCATCGTAGTAGAACCATTTCCCGCTCTCCTTGTTCCAGCCCGTCTTCATAGCGCCTGACCCGGTCAAGAAATACGCCTTGCCGCCGATCGTTTGCTTGCCGGTGAGCATCTTGCCATCGGCTGGATTCAAGTAGTACCACTTTCCGCTGATCTTCTGCCAACCAGTCTTCATGGCGCCTGACTTATTACAGTAGCACCAGTTGTTGCCTTGCTTCACCCATCCGGTCTTCATCGCTCCTGAAGCGTCGCAATAGTACCAGGTAGACCCATCTTGAACCCATCCTGTCTTCATAAGACCATTTGAGGGATCGAGGTAATACCATTTATTCTTCACCTTTGCCCAACCGGTTGCCATGGCACCAGATGATTTGAGGTAGTACCAGTTATCGTCAATACGAATCCAGCCTGTTCTCATACGGTTATCGGAGAAAAAGTACAAAGCGTTCCCGACCTGGGTGAACCCAAATGGGTAAGTGCCATCATTATAGGAATACCGCCATCCATCAGACCTATGGGTCCATTTGCCCGTATTGGATGCATTCTCTTTTTGCTTAAGACTATGCCCAAAGTGTCCTGGCTTGTCTGCCCATATTTTTATTCGATGAATGTTTCTAATATAGTTATCGTAGCAAGTCAAAAAATAAAGGGAGCGCAATTGGGATATATCCAGCGAAGTAAGAGCGTTATTTGCGCACCACAGAGTCTGAAGGGCATAAAGCCCTGAAAGATTCAAAGAAGAGATCTTATTATCTCCGCAATAGAGCTTATTAAGCGCACTGCAACCAGAAGCATTCAGGGAAGTAAGGTTGTTATTGGTGCAATACAGCTCCGTGAGGTCGTCGTTGCCCGAAACATCGAGAGAAGCGACATTTCCTAGCGCTCCATCCTTAACATCGATCTTTACAACAGGGAGTCCATTGATCCGTGCGGGCACCTTTACTGAAGCGCTGTTGCTCTTTACGGCTGTAATAGTGATGCCCTGATCCGTAGAATAGGTATAGGTCACCCCATCCACAGTGGCTTCATCTGCATAAGCGTTTTGAGGTGTGATGAGGAAAAACGAGAGCGCAAGAAGGAGCGCAGCGGCGAGAATAGCGAATCTCGCTTTTAGCGGGAAAGCCCGTTTTAGTGCGAAGCCAGATGCTTCAGAAACGCGGACCCCCCCCCAGTTTTATTCGATTCATAGCCGTTCCTTTCACTAAAAGGCTTACCGATATAAATTATCATCCTGAAGCAACCTGCGCAAGGCAAACGCATGCTGCGCACTAGACCAATCAACCATAATGAGCGTTGGTCTTCTGTGTTCAGATCGGATTTATACCAGGCTGTGTGCTAGAGCTAAAGACAGAGCAGTGGATCGAATACCCTAGCATGCAGAAGGTGAGCACAACCGAAGATGCAAGTCTCGATCCCCCAGGCTTCGCAAACTAAACTAGACCAGGCGCACGAACTTGCGCTTGCCCACCTGAATGACTGCACCCTTGAGCGTTGCAGGCTCGACATTGTACGCCTTCGGAGCCAGAGCTTCGCCATTCACCTTCACGCCGCCGCCATCGATCAAGCGACGAGCTTCACCGACCGAACCGGCCATACCGGCATCGCTGATGAGCTTCGCAACATAGACGAGCCCCTCATCGTTCGGCGTCAGGTCGGCTGCGAACTCAGGAATATCTTCGGGCACATCGTGCTGCTTGAAGACGCGATCGAACGCAGCTTCAGCTTCTTCAGCGGCCGCCTCATCGTAATAGGCCGCGACGATGTTCTGGGCGAGCGCACGCTTCACCTTGTTGGGATGGAGCGATCCATCGGCAAGGCCTGCTTCGATCGCGTCGATCTCATCGACCGACTTGGTGGAAGCGAGGCGATAGTATTTCATCATCAGTTCATCGGGAATGGACATGACCTTGCCGAACATATCGTTCGGCTCATCGGTGAGGCCGATGTAGTTACCGTAGCTCTTCGACATCTTCTGCACACCATCGGTGCCCTCGAGAAGCGGTAGCGTCAGGCAAACCTGCGGCTCCTTGTCCATCTTCTCCATGAGCTCACGACCGGCAAGCAGGTTGAACAGCTGATCGGTTCCGCCCAGTTCAACGTCGGCGTCGATGCAGACCGAATCGTAGGCCTGCATGGTGGGATACAGGAACTCGTGCAGGCTGATCGGCTGATTGTTGTTATAGCGCTTCGTGAAATCGTCACGCTCGAGGATGCGCGCGACCGTGAAGTTCGACGTGATCTTCAGCAGCCCTTCGAGGTCGAGCGCGAGCAGCCATTCGGAGTTGAAGCGCAACGTGGTCTTCTCAGGATCGAGGATCTTGTAAGCCTGCTCGATGTAGGTCTTCGCGTTCTGCTCGACCTGCTCACGCGTGAGTGGCGGACGCGTAACGTTGCGCCCTGAAGGATCGCCAATGAGCGCCGTGCCATCGCCGATGATGAGCGTGACCTGATGGCCCAGATCCTGGAACGCACGCAGCTTACGCAGCGGAACCGCATGACCAAGATGCAAGTCGGGAGCAGTCGGATCGACGCCCAATTTGATGTTAAGAGGCTCGTTGCGTTCGAGCTTTTCCATCAAGGCTTTTTCGGGAATGATCTGAGCCGCGCCAGAAGCGATCACGCGGAACTGTTCTTCTGCTGAAATCATCGATCCTCTTTCGTTGTTTTCGTGTAAGTAATCAGCATACCAAAACTAACGCAAGCCGCCAGCGAACAGGCCCCGCGAAATGCGAACGGTCTCCTCACGAACGAGCACGGAGTTCCCAGAAAGCAACTGCCGAAGCTGCCGCGACATTAAGCGAGTCGACCCCTTCACGCATAGGGATCTTCGCTACGAGATCTGCCATCTCGATCGTACGCTGCTGCAATCCTTCACCTTCAGTTCCAAGCAATACCGCGAGTTTTTCAGGACGCTGCAAACGCGCATCATCCAAAAAGACCGATTCGTCATGCAGCGCAAGGGCAACCGTGGTGAAACCTTCACGTCTCAGCGCTGCTACGCCCGACTCATGCCACTGCTCCACCGTGCCATCGAAGCGCGTCCAAGGCACCTGGAAGACCGTCCCCATCGACACGCGTATCGCCCGTCGATAGAGCGGATCGCAACATCCTGGCGTGATGAGCACTGCATCGAACCCCAGCGCCGCAGCGTTGCGAAACACCGCGCCCACATTCGTATGATTCGTGATGTCTTCGAGCACCGCAATACGTCGCGCGCTAGCTGCCAACTCTTTAAGTGTTAACAACGGCTTGCGCTTCATGGCGCAGAGTACTCCGCGCGTCAACTCGAAGCCGGTAAGCTTCTCGATCTCTTCAGAGGGCGCGACGAAGATCGGGGTATCTTCTTGCCCTGCCGAATCTGTCTCTATGCGCTCGATCAACGCAGCACTGCGCTGCAAACGATGCTCTGGGATCAAAAGCGAAAGCGGCTCATAGCCCGCATCAAGGGCACGGATGATAACCTTCTCGGATTCAGCGATGAAGATACCCTTCTCGGGTTCGAGCCGGTTGCGCAGCTGAACTTCCGTAAGGCTCACATAGGCAGCAAGCCGTTCATCTTCTAAGGTCTCAACCCGAATGATCATAGCTGTTCGCTCGCCTTAGGACCGGTCATTAAAACTCGCCATTCTCAAGGATATACACGCACTGAACACCATGCTCTTCGCAGAGCCGTATAAGTTTGCGATCGAGCGTAAACAACGTTGCCGCATATCGACGCGCCAGGATGAAGTAGAACATATCGTAGGATGAATGATTCAGTCGAATGCTCTCAGCCAGCGCTTCTTCTTGAAAGTCTTCCATAGGATAGAATTTGTCGACGAAAGAGAGTGTTTGGGCGAAATATTGTTGGGCTTTTTCCGCAGTGATAAGTCCACGTCTGCAGAACTTGCGAAACACACTTATCGCCTCAGCACGAAGCAGATCACAGCTGATCACTTTTTCATCTGAGAGCATAAGCGCGCAAAACGCCATCCCTTCTTCGGTCTGACGAGCCATTTCGCATGCGGCGCTAGAGTCAAGAACTATCATCGAGCTTCCTCTGCACGTATTTCAGCAAGAAGCACATCCGAAGAAGGAGCCAGCTCTGAAACTGGGATGGGCGGAAGTTTTTCTAGTTCTTTAAAGATGCGCTTGCGCTTTGCAATATAGTCGACTTTTTCGTCACCTCTTGTTGAAGAGGAGCTATATCGCCCATTTTGAGAAGACTCTCTATGATCCAAGTATTCCTCGATGATCGTAAGCGCTTGCTGAGAGATGCTCCTGTTTTCACGCGCGGCACAACGGCGCAACGATTCATACACATCCGCGGGACAATCTTTAACCTGCAATGCTGGCATTTTGTCCTCCTTTTTCGTTTTGGACACCATCATTATAACATGCTTTTTGCATTCGTTTTGGATGCGTTTTTATTTTTTCGAGATCAGAAGCGATTCCTCGCTGTTTCACGACAAAAAAGAAGGACTCCCGAAGGAGTCCTTCTAAAAGCGCTGAAACGCTTGGCCTAGGCTTGACTCAGGCTTACATCATGCCCATTCCGCCACCCATGCCGCCACCGGCAAGGGCAGACAGGTCGGGGCCTTCAGCAGGAATCTCGTTGACGGTCGCCTCGGTGATGAGGATGAGCGCCGCCACGGAAGCTGCAGACTGAAGTGCCGTACGGGTCACCTTCACGGGATCGTTAACGCCCATGGCGATCATGTTGCCCGTCTCGCCGTTCGCGAAGTTCACGCCTTCGCCTGCCGGCAGACCCTTCACCTTCTCGACCACCACAGAGCCTTCGTAACCTGCGTTGGACGCGATCGCACGCATTGGAGCTTCGAGCGCTTTGCGGATGATATCAACGCCAACCTTCTCGTCGTTATCGGAGACGGTAAGCTTGTCGAGTGCAGGGATCGCATTCACGAGCGCAACGCCGCCACCAGCAACGATGCCCTCTTCGACCGCTGCACGAGTTGCCTGCAGCGCGTCCTCGATGCGGCTCTTCTTCTCCTTGAGCTCGGATTCGGTAGCAGCGCCAACCTTCAACACTGCAACACCACCGGAGAGCTTAGCCAGGCGCTCCTGGAGCTTCTCGCGATCGAACTCGGACTCAAGGCGCTCAAGTTCAGCACGCATCGAAGCGATACGAGCATCGACTGCAGCCTTGTCGCCTGCGCCATCGATGATAACCGTGGTGTCCTTGGTGACTTTGACGGTCTTCGCGGTGCCCAGGTCCTCGAGCTTCACATCAGCAAGCGTCATGCCGAAGTCCTTGGAAACGACCTTGCCGCCCGTAACGACTGCGATGTCCTCGAGGATGCGCGAACGACGATCGCCGAAGCCCGGAGCCTTGATGGCAACCACGTTCAGGGTGCCGCGCAGCTTGTTCAAGAGCAGTGTGCCCAGCGCTTCGCCCTCAACATCTTCAGCAACGATGAGGAGCGGACGGCCCGACTTCATAACCTGCTCAAGCAGCGGGATAAGATCCTGGATAGAGGAAACCTTGAGGTCGGTGAGCAGGATGAAGGGATCTGCGAGCACTGCTTCCATGCGCTCGGTATCGGTTGCCATATAGGGTGAGATGTAACCGCGATCGTACTGCATGCCTTGCACGATATCGATGTCGATGCCAAAGGTCTGGGACTCTTCAACAGAGATCGCGCCATCTTTGCCAACGGCTTCCATAGCCTCTGCGATCTTCTTGCCGATAACCTCATCACCTGCGGAAATGGTACCAACGTTCGCTACCTGATCTTCGGTGGTGACTTCCTGCGCCGAAGCCTTGATCGCATCGACCACTGCCTCGGTTGCCATTTCGATACCACGACGAATGCCAAGCGCGTCAGCGCCAGCGGTCACGTTGCGCAGACCCTCTGCCACGATCACATCGGCAAGCAGGGTTGCGGTGGTGGTGCCATCGCCTGCAACATCGTTGGTCTTCACGGCTGCTTCACGAACGAGCTGAGCACCCATGTTCTCCACGGGATCTTCCAGGTCGATCTCGCGCGCCACCGTAACGCCATCGTTGGTGACGAGCGGAGCGCCGAAGGAGCGCTCGAGCGCAACGTAACGGCCCTTAGGACCAAGCGTCACCTTGACTGCATCGGAAAGCTTCTTAACGCCAGCAGCCATACCGCTGCGAGCATCTGCATCGAACAAAATCTCTTTTGCCATTAGTTGAATTCCTTTCGAATTGATACGTGAATCTAATTCACAAAACGTTTATGAATGAGATGCTTAATCTGTGTAGACCGCGTAGATATCATCAGCGCGAAGGATGAGCACTGCTTCTCCATCAACATCTACTTCAGTTCCGCCATACTTGCCATAGAGAACACGATCGCCCTCTTTCACGGGCATAGGAAGGTGCTGGCCCTTGTTGTTGATGCGGCCTTCGCCAACAGCGAGAACGACGCCGGTCTGCGGCTTCTCCTTAGAATCAGGAGCGATGTAGAGGCCACCTGCCGTGGTTTCCTGAGCTTCGTCCTGCTTAACGATGATGCGATCACCAAGCGGCTTCAGATTCATATACGTACTTCCTTTCCTTTAACGCATTCGCCTTTGAATGCCTTGTTACCCTCGTTTGCTGGCTGACTGTCCGAGTTAGTTCGCTTCGCATAAGCGTAAACAGCGCCAGATACGAATTAGCACTCTCACTTGAAGAGTGCTAACACAGACTATACTAACAACTTTTTACCCGATTTCAAGCAGAGCGTAAGAAAATGTTAGTATTCGTCACTTAGATTCATAAAACGGTAACTTACTGCCGCCGAAGCACACAAATCGTGCATAAATCCTTCAGACAACTATCTGAAATCTCGCTGCCCTGGTTGTTTGAGGCTCAGAGGCTGTTGCATGATTCAGGGTGATGCTCTGCTTGCTATAATGAACGCTATCACCGTCTCAACCGACCCGTGAACACCGATTCAGCCAACGAAGACTAGGATCTTGAACGAACACTAATGACCGCTGATAGTAACGACACCTTCGAATATTGTCCGGCGAGCGCCTACGAACGAGCCGAAGCTCGCAGGCATCATTGGGCTGTTGCTATCGGCCTTCAAGCTGTTGATGGCTTGGAAGTTTCCCCTTATTTGCGTGAGCTGGCAAAAGGTTACCAGACAGGAACGTACACCCTCGACCAAACCGGCCAGTTGATCCGCAGCCATTATGCAGAACATCGTTCAAGCGTTGAAAGCAAGCGTGTTGACGAAGGCACCATGGAAGCCGACCTGGTCAGTCAGCGCATCGCAGAGCTCTTGACCGCCTCGCCCTTCGTCCTTGATCCAGAAGTGCTCTCGCAGATTCACAGCTATCTCTTCCAAGATCTCGATCCAAATGTTTATCACCCTGGGCAATTCAAAACGGAGCGCATGATCAAACAAGAAGAGATCCTCAATGGCGATAGTGTGCTCTACGCGGATCCTTTGGCTTATGAGATGTCCTTGCGCATGTATTTCAACTCTGAACGCGAAAAAGATTATGGCGTGGAGCTTACGGGCGAGGCGCTCGAATCATTCGCGCGAAGCATCGCTTTTCTGTGGCAGATCCACCCCTTCTGGGAAGGCAACACGCGCACCATAGCGGTTTTCTCCGAGCTATATTTGAATCATCTCGGATTCCGCGTGAACAATACACCCTTCGAAGAGCATTCCCGCTACTATCGCGATGCGCTCGTGCGCGCGATGTATCGAAATGCGAGTGCCGAGATCTCGCAAGATGCTCGTTATCTCACCTGGTTCTATGACAACCTGTTGAACGATGCAGGGCATTCGCTTGAACGCGAAGGCCTGATCTGCAGCGCGCTCTTCGAAGACCCGAGCCTTTTGAAGAATCTCTCCCCCGAAGATGCGCTTATCAAGCAGCACAAGCAAGATGACACAGATTTATAAGCGCTTTCCGACCGCTGCTATGCATGCGTGTCCATGTTCGTTACATAGCCGTCTTGAACTGTAATGGACATAGCAACGAACTTATCGGGCATATGCTCATTGATGAATTCCGTTTTAGATAAGTAATATGTAAATTCGCCAGACTGTGAGTATGTAGTCTTGTCGGTTAGCAGGAAATGTGTCTCCGCAGGACCAGTAGGGCTTTTGCTATAAGCGGTGCCCGATTCTCCTAAATGACCACGCACTACCAACTTATTATCGCTTATTGAAAAGCTAATACTATAGGGATCGGGTCCCCCTAACCATATCCCCGTTCCAAAATATGTTCCCGTAAGCTTCGTGCGCCACGCGGCGAGCTTCTCCGCTTCGATCTTCTCGAGGCCTGCTTTTCTATTGGCAATGATCAGATCGGCGAACTTCGTGATCGTATCGCTGCTGAAATCGACTTCTTCCATCCAGCTCTTTATTGCTGCGATCTGCTCATCAGTCACCACCGCGGGCTTGATAGCGGTAAAGGCTATTGTTGGCGCTTCAACAACTTGGCCTTCACCTTGATCGATCTGAGTAGCTTCGCCGTTGATCACCACTTCATGCTCATTGATCTCGATATGCGTTACCGTGTCAGGAATGCTATAGACTCCCCCGCTTCCACTTACGGGTGAACCCGCCACGGTGATGTCGTAGGTCCCCCTCAAAAGATCGAGGTTAGCAGCCCCCTGATCAACGAGCACCGTCTCGGACACCTGCTTGCCATCAAGATCGGTCCCTTCAATGTGAAGAGGAACGCCCGTTCCTGTCTGAGGATCGTATCCTGCTGCTTCAAAGGTGAATGCGATCTGAACCGGCATATGATCTTGCTTGTTCTTCTCGTTCAGAGCGAAAACGACCGCCACACATACAACTAGGACAAGAGCAACTATGCAGACGATAATGATCGCGAGCTTTTTCTTATTGTTCGGCTTTGCTTTCTCTGCCGTTTCTGCAGGTTGTGCTGTCTCTGCAGGTTGTGCCGTTTCTGCTGATTGCGTTGTTTCCGCGGGTTGTGTTGTTTCTTCGCTCATATTCGATGCTCCTTATACAGCATTTAGCCCTGTTCGCTCGTTGGCATTGCCTAATCGTGCGTTCGATGGTCTTGATAATTTGCCAGGTAGCCTGCGAATTCCTTCGAGGTGTCGGAATTGCCGCTGCGCCATGCTTTGTGGTCGATGATCTGGGATTCGAAGCCGTAATACGCGTCGATGTAGGCAATCAGGTTATCGAGTGCCTCAAGTTGTGCAGTAGGATAATCGCCCGATCCGCCCACATGCACCATCTCGATGCCAACCGAATAGGAATTCATTCCATAATCCGAAGCCCATGAACCAATCGGCTGCGTACCGACCTTGTCGTCCCGCGATTCATCGGTCGTTCCATACTTTTCGTTATGGCCGGTATCACCGAATCCTGCATGGTGGGTGATGCGGTCAAGATCAACACACTGAACGATGCTGCCATCCTTATTGATGACGAAATGTGCGGCAACGCCTTGCCCGTTACTATCCCACCAATCGACCACGCCTGAAGCGCTGCCTTCACCTTCGGTATCGTGCAACACAATGTACTTCTGAAACTCTGCACCCTTTTCGCCATGATCGAAGCTCTCACGGAAATCCTTGGTCAGATCTAGCTTCTCAAGCGCATCAGCTGAAGCGCGTTTTGCTTGAGCTTCGGGACTCACGTAGGTAGCTGCTTCATTAGCTGCCTCAAGTACTGGCGCTGCACTGGCCTCCACCATTGCAGCGACGAACTCCTGCGAATCTTCTGACGTATCGGCCTTCGAACAAGCAGGAAGCACCATAACAAGCACGCACACTAGAACGATCACGAACACCAATGTAGACAGCTGCTTTCGCATCATGCTCGTGTTCAGTTTTCCATACAGCGTTTGCATCTGATCACCACGCACATCTCTAGCTCAAATACGATGAGTTACGACGCTCTTCAAGATCACGTATCGTATTCACATTCTTCTTCTCATAGGCATTGAGACTCACTTGAGAATCGAAGGAATCTGCACCATAGCGAGGGGTGTACCAAGATTTCTTGCCGAAATAGTCTTTCAAATCTTGGTTCTTGAACTCGCGTCCCAAACGCGCATAGATCTCATTACGCGCCAGGTAGAGCTCGTAATCAGACAACGCTTCCAGCTCGCTTTCGGTGTAATTGCGCGAGTTGCTATCAGGCAAGAGGTAACCCGACGCGCTATTCATCGCATCGGTAGTAGACGGAGCTGATTTCTGTTGGGCGGATTGGTTTTGGGTCTTGCTTCCTTCAGAAAGCGCTTCTTCCTTGACCGCTGTATAGCTTCGCTGTGGCTCTTCGCCCGATGAATCGTCTCCGCCGAATACGAACGTCACGACCAAAACGATCACCGCGATCAGAGCAACTGCAGAAGCCACTATCGCGATGATGATCGGCACTTTCGACTTCTTCTCAACTTGACCTGCAGAAACCGATTGAGAGGTTGGTGCAGCAATGTACTGCTTCTGTTCGGTAACAGCTGGCATCGGCACCGTATATTGGAACAAGGGCTGACCAACAGGCGGTTGCGGCGTGGTTGGATAAGCGCTCACATCAACGCCAGAGGTGTCAGGCTTGTCCTGCGCGCTCTCGTGTTCCTGTTCAGCTGGTTGAAGCACGACTGTCTCTTGAGCATCTTCTTGCTCAGGCTTTTGAAGCTCGACCGTCTCTTGGATATCTTCTTGAGTTTCGTCTTTGGTCTCGGCTTCATTCTGTTCATCGCTAGGCTGCTGAACTTTTGTGCCACAGTTCCTGCAGAAAGCTTCATCGCCTTCAAGCTCTTTACCGCAATTTGAGCAATACATGATCTCCCCTAGTTCCCTTGGTTTGACTAGGGGTTATTCTAGCAAAACTGCATCGCCTTGCCTATGCGCTTAGAAATCTAGCTTATGCGTAGAACTTTGCCTTTGGGAAGGGGGGCTCGACGGCGCGCTTGAATGCGTAGGAGTTCGTTCGGCGAATCGCGTAGGCCACTTCTTCAGGATCGAAGCCTGCTGCAACGATCTCTTCGGCGAACTTGCCCTGCTCGAAGTGAGCGATCAAGATCTGGTCGAGCGTGGCGTAATCGATGCCGAGTGCCTTCTCGTCTTCAGCGCCTGGCGAAAGCTCTGCACTAGGCGGCTTTGTGATGATGTGCTCAGGAATAGGCGGAACCTTGCCTTCTGCAACTGCACGCTCGTTCACCCAACGGGCAAGCGCGAACACGTCGGTCTTGTACAGGCCGCCGATGGGAGCGAACGCACCAGAAGTATCGCCATAGAGCGTCGAGAAGCCCATGGCAGCCTCACTCTTGTTGCCCGTGTTCACCATCATCCAGCCAAAAGCATTGGAAAGCGCCATCAAGCACACCATGCGGCAACGCGCCTGCGTGTTCTCGGAAGCAAGGCCAGAAAGCTTGCCGCCTGCTGCTGGTTCAAGTGCAGCAACGAATGCTTCGTAGGGGCCGACGATCGAGATAGCTTCGGTCTTGATGCCAAGATTCGCGCCGAGCTCTTCAGCATCGGTGAGCGAATGATCAGTCGAATAAGGACCGGGCAACATATAGGCATGAACGCGGTCAGCACCAAACGCGTCGACGCACATGACCGCCACGAGCGCCGAATCGATGCCGCCGGAAAGGCCAAGCACTACCTCGTTAAATCCCGCCTGCTGCGCATAATCTTTCAGCGCCTGCACGCTTAAGGTGTACTTCTGCTCCAGATCCATGATGGCCTCTTCCCTCGATCGGTATTCAAGAACGCTCGTTTTGGGTTCGCTCGGTTCGTGCTCTCACAAGCAGCGTGCCTTCAAGGGCTTCCGCATCCGAGCGTGTTCGAGCTGAGTTCCCGTGCGTTTTAGAGTGAGCGGATCTGATCGGCGAGCCACTCCGCCCACGCATCTACGCCTTTACCATTTGTAGCAGACATCGGGAAGATGGGCGCAGTAGGATTCAGATTCTTAATGTGATCGTAAAAGAGCTCTTCATCGAAATTGAAGACTGGAGCCGTATCGATCTTGTTGAGTACGATGGCAGATGCCGCCTGGAACACGCCGGGATATTTGAGCGGCTTGTCATCGCCTTCTGGGACCGAAAGGATCATGGCCTTCATGCTCTCGCCCAGATCGAAATCGGTCGGGCAGACCAAGTTGCCCACGTTCTCGATGATGATGAGATCGAGGTTATCCAGATCGAGCACATCCACCGCGCGACGGATCATCGCGCTTTCCAAATGGCACGCGCCACCGGTGTTGATCTGCACCGCAGCGATTCCCTGGCTCTTGATCTTCTCGGAATCGACCGAAGAAGCGATATCGCCTTCGATGACCGCGATGTTGAATTCATCGCGCAGCGCTTCGATGGTGGCCAAGATCGTAGAAGTCTTGCCTGAACCGGGAGAAGCAAGCAGATCCAGTACGAACACCTTCTTCTCACGGAACAGCTCGCGGTTTTCATCCGCAAGACGGTCGTTCTTATCAAGAATCGGTTTATGGAGATCGATCTGCATAGCATTACTCCTTTTCGTGTTCGGAATCGACCGCTTGGTCGGCTTCGCTGCCCTCGTTTTCCTGAGCAGGCTTGGTAGTATCGTCTTCTTCATCGGGCAAGTCAACTTCGATGGAGGAAATCTGCAGCTCCTTGCCTTCGAGCAACTGCAAGAAGGGGCTGCCGCATTCCGGGCAGAGCATGTGAAAGCGATCGTGCGTGAATTCGTGACCACACTGCGTACAGATACTCTTCGGTTGGATCATCTCCACCTCAAGCGTGGCACCTTCGAAATAATCGTTATTCTCTGCCAAAGCCTCGAATGCGAACTGGAGCGCGTCTTCGATAGCTTCGGTCATGACACCCACCTGAAGCGAGACTTTGAGCACGCGTTCGGCTCCTGCCTCGCGCGCAACGCTCTCGACCGACTCCATAACTCCTGTCATGATGCCCAGTTCGTGCATTATTCGCCTTTGTTCGACTTGTCCGCTGCCGTGCTGGCAGGCTGACTCGACGCAGGGTTGGCTGCCTCGGCCGTTGCTTTCGCAGGCTTCTTTGCGGGGGCGAGCTCATCTTCGCTCCCCCAAAGGTGCTCGTCGAAATCTCGCTTGAGCTGGCGCAATTCCTCGCGCGCTTCTTCTGCTTCTTTCGCCTCGATCTCGGCACGCTCCGCTTTGGTCTTCGCGCGCTTGCGCAACGCGATGCGAGCCACGAGCAGACTCGCTTCATAGAGCAAAACGAGCGCGGCGAACATGAGACCCATCGTTACCGGCGAAGCATCCGGCGTGACCATAGCCGCGAATATGAGCAGGCCGATATAGACGTATCGCCAGCTCTTGCGCAGCTTATCGTAGGAGATGATATTGAACATGACCAGGTAAAACACGATAAGAGGCAGCTCGAAGCCGAAGCCGAAGCCGATCTCGAATTTGATGATGATATCGACCCACCTGCTAGCTTCGGGCATGATGGTCGCGAACCCTGATGCCTGATCAGTGAGCCATTCGAACGCTGGCGGCAAGATGATGAGGTAGCAGAAGATCGTGCCGAGGATGAACAGCGCTACACCCGCAATGAAGGTTGGCACGAACCATTTGCGCTCTTTCGGTTTGAGCGCAGGCAGGAAGAATGCCAAGATCTGCCAGAGGATGAAGGGAGCCGTGGCCACGAGCGAAGCCCAGAACGCGATCTGGAAACGCAGGCCAAATGCGTCGAACGCACCGAACACATTCAGGAGCACCTGTCCGTCTTCGTTAGCTGGAAGATATTCTGCAACTGGCATGAGCATGAACTGCGCGATGGTCGGCGTTGCCAGATAGAAGATGAGGCACGAAACGAGCAGCACCACCACGATGCGCACGAGACGCATACGCAGCTCGCCAAGATGCTCCATGAGCGACATGCGCGCCGGTCCGATAGGCATGCTAAGCTTCACCTCCCGCGGAAGAGGAAGGTTCGGAGTCGGCCTCTTGTTCAGGCTGGGCTGCATGAGGCTGGGCTGGTTTAGGCTGCGCCGCCTTGGTGGAGGCGGAAGCAGGCTTCTGCTCGCGTACAAATTCCTTGTTCAGTGGCACATTGCCGTAGAGCTCGTCGGCCGAAGGTTTCTTCGCTTGCTCTTCTGCCTTCTTGGCAGCTTCAGCTTTCATCTTCTGACGGTTCGCATCGATGTCTGCTTGCTTTTTCGCATCGACTTCAGCGCGTTTCTTCATCTCCGCGCGTTCGCGGTCGTAGCGCGCTTTACGTTCGGCGAACGTCTCTTCATGTTCGCTACGTGCGACCTTTTCCTTCACCTTGCCGTGCGCACGGTCGATGGCACGCGCCGGATTCTTGAAGGGCTCTTCCGCATTGGGATCGAACACCTCTTCGCGAATAACGCCATCCATCTCATCTTTTGCTTTTTTGAATTTGTTGACGGCCATGCCGATAGTCTTGGCGATCTCCGGCAGCTTATCGGGCCCGAAGATCAGAAAGCCAAAGAGGAGTATGAGGAAAAACTCAAATCCACCGATACCAAACAAGACGAGGCCTCTTATCTTTTACCAAAAACCGCCGGCGCTCTTACGAGTTGCCGCCGAGGAACATTAATCCAACCGTTGGGATCGAAAGAGCGAGAACTAAGATGACACATACGATGATGATGCCGACGCGCTTCAAAAACTCTTTGCGCGCCTGCGCTTCTTTTTGACGACGTGCGCGTTCAAGTGCGGCCTGACGACGCTCTTCAGCCTGTTTAGCGCTTATCTTCTGCTTTTTTCCAGCCATTTCGATACATCACTTTCCTACGATCACGCTCACTTTACCCTACCGCTTGGCTGCGCGTAGGCTCGATTCGGTGTGATGTAGCCAATCGCAGCGAAGAGGATGGGTTGGTCGCTTTAGTGCGCGAGGGTTAATCCTGGTCGGGTCTGAGCGCGTTGCGGATGCTCAAGACACGTCCGATATTGCGTGCGACATCGGTGCTGTCGACATGCCATTGACCACGCTCGAAGAGAACGTCGCCGTCGACCATGGTCATCATGATATCGCTATTGGAAGCCGAGCTTAGCAGCGTGAAGATCGGGTCATTCGCTGAGGTTTGATGCGCACCAGCAAAGTCGATCGCGATGATGTCCGCCTGCTTGCCCACCTCGAGCGAGCCCACCTTGTCTTCGATGCCGAGCACTTTCGCTGCCGAAAGCGTTCCCATCTCGAGCAGCGTTTGAGCGCTGATGAAATCGCGGTTGTTCAGCGCGCGCTGGATGAGCAGCTCGACGCGCATTTCCGTGAACAGGTCGAGGAAGTCAAGCGAGCCAGGGGCACCCGTAGCAAGTCCGACGCGCAAGCCCGCACGCAAGTATTCATCGACCGGCGCAACACCCATGCCAAGCTGAGCATTCAAGCTCGGTGTTGCAGCGATCGCAACGTCGTATTCTTTCAGCTTGCTGATGTCTTCAGGAGTAACGCATACGCCATAGATGACCATGACGTTCTCGGCCTCGAAGCCATCCCAGTTCAACACATAGTTCACTGGGGTAACACCCGTGGGCAACCAAGGCGGAAGCTCCATGAAGCCTGAGAGCTCGAAGCGCATGTCGCTCTTGATCGCGCGACCGTTCTTGACGAAACGATACTCTTCGCGGCTGCCGGCCAAGCGCATGGCAACAGGAAGGTTGTGCTCGAGAGCGTACTGCGAAACCATCTTATAGATGAGCGGATGGCACTGGAACACCGGGGCTGGAGCCAGGCCGAACGAAACGCGATCGGACTCAAGCTTCGATGACCACTTTTCCAGATCGCTCACACCTTTTTTGAGCGAATAGTTAACGAGGTTCTTATCGATCGCCGAGATCTCACGGTATATCACCGCGCGAAGACCGACTTTGTCGGCCGCTTTCGCCGCTGCGCCCGTTGTGGTGATGTCGCCCACGGTGGTGATGCCACTTGC
>OLPI01001962.1_pt1 | contig 17165 bp, 11 predicted proteins | sample 1672361 | NCBI WGS metagenome assembly OLPI01 (sample SAMEA3136675, study PRJEB25190) | human gut metagenome
GCTTCTGGTTGGCGGACAGAGTGTCCAGCGTGCAGACGGACAGCACCTGGGTCTGACCGCGGGTGAACAGGCCGGAGCCGTGGACCCGGGGCAGCACGCCCACCTCGGCGTCCAGGGGACGGATCTCGTTCTTCTGGCGGCCATCCACACGGTGACCCTCCAGCAGCCACTTCTTAACGATCATCTTCTGGAACTTGTAGGTGATCTCCTCCAGGTACTGGTCCATGTTGGGGTACTCTTCCAGGTACTTCTCGTGCCACTTTTCGATCATGGCGTTCCAGCGCTGCTCGCGGACGTTCTTGTCGTCGGTGTCCATGGCGGCCTTGGCCTCGTCCATGAAGTCGGCGGTGATCTTGTTGAACAGCTCGTAGTTGAAGTCGGCGTGGGGGTACTCGAACTTGGGCTTGCCGATCTCCTGCACCATCTGATTGATGAGGGCGATCTGCTTCTGGTTCTCCTCGTGGGCCTGCTTGATGGCCTCGAACATGACATCGTTGGGGACCTCGTTGGCGCCGGCCTCGATCATGACGACCTTCTTGCCGGTGGAGACGACGGTCACGTCCAGGTCGCTGACCTTGCGCTGCTCGCTGTCGGGGTTGAAGACCAGCTTGCCGTCCACCAGGCCCACCTTCAGGGCGGCCACGGGGCCGTTCCAGGGAATGTCGGAGATGGCCAGGGCGGCGGAGGTGCCGATCAGCGCGGCGATCTCGGGGGAGCAGTCGTGGTCCACGGCCATGACGGTACACATGACGGACACGTCGTTGCGGAAGTCATAGGGGAACAGGGGGCGGATGGGGCGGTCGATGACGCGGGAGGTCAGGATGCCCTTCTCGCCGGGACGGCCCTCGCGGCGGTTGAAGCTGCCGGGGATGCGGCCCACGGCGTACATCTTCTCCTCGAAGTCCACGGACAGGGGGAAGAAGTCGATGCCGTCGCGGGGACGGGGGGCGGCGGTGACGCAGCAGAGGACGCGGGTGTCGCCATAGCCCACCATGACGGCGGCGTTGGCAAGCTCGGCCAGCTTGCCCACCTCCAGCGTCAGGGGACGGCCGGCCAGGTCCATGGTGTATTTGTGATAGTGGGGGAACTGGCGCTTGGTGATGATCGTTGACATATCGTTTCTCCTTTTTTGTGAAATGGCATTCTGCCCGCGACCTATCGCCGTTAGCACTTGAAAACGCTCCGAAACCCTGAATTTCGGCGCATTTTCAACTGCTAATGGTCAATTTGTACACGGCGCAGAATGTGAAAGAAGGGTGATGCGCAAGCGCACATCACCCTGTTTCAACTTACTTACGCAGACCCAGCTTGGCGATCAGGACACGATAACGCTCGATGTCCTTCTTGGCCAGGTAGTCCAGCAGACGACGGCGCTTACCGATCATCATCTGCATACCGCGGCGGCTGTGGAAGTCATGGGGATGGACCTTCAGGTGCGCGGTCAGCTGGTTGATACGCTCGGTGAGAATGGCCACCTGGACCTCGGGGGAGCCGGTGTCGGTCTCGTGGGTACGATTGGCCTCGATGATAGAGGTCTTCTGGTCTTTCAGCATCATAGTCGTGTTTCCACCTTTCTTGAAATACGCCCGCAGCCTGGGCCGTGGGAGAGATGGAACGCTCCGCAGGGCTAAGGCAGGGGTCGGACGCGCTTAGCGCGTACTTTGAGATGATACCACAGAAAATCACCGTTGTAAAGTGGTTTTTGCGGCATTTCCGGGGATTTTTACGCCGTTACCTGAATGGCGGCCACGGGACAGCTGTCCGCCGCCTCCTGCACGCCGATCTTCTGCGCGTCCGGGATAGGGTCCACCGTCACCCGGGCGGGCTCGCCGCTGTTCAGCTCGAACACCTCCGGGCACAGCCCCGCGCACAGTCCGCACTGGATGCACGCCTTCTCCAACACCATTGCCTGCATGGAACACACCTCCTTTTGATTGATGGAAGTATTTTCCCCGGTTTGCGGCGGGGTTATTCAGCTCTCCGCGATGTGCCGGGCGAAGGCCGCCGCCTGCACCTCGATGCCCGGCAGCTTCACAAGGCTGCCGCGCTCATTGGCCGTTTCCAGCAGGGAGAAGCGGGGCGGAAGGTAGAAGGACTTGTTCATATTCAGGGCGGAGATCAGCTGGCGGGCCAGCAGGTCGCCGCCGGAGTAGCCGGAGACGATCAGGCCGAAGATCCGCTTGTCGTACATACGGGTCTGGCGGAACAGGGCCGTGAGCCGGTTGACGCAGGCGGTCAGGTTGGCAGCCAGGGCGTCGTTGTAGTTGGCGCAGAGCATGACCAGGGCATCGCATTTCCGCACGGCGGGATAGACCTCGTCCACCATGGGGCCGCCGTAGAAGCAGCCGCCCTGCTCGCCGAAGTGGAGACAGGCGGTATAGCTGCACCCGTTGCAGTCGGCCATGGTGCCGTTGCGGAGGCAGATCTCCTGCACGCCGAGGTCCGACGGAAGACCGGCCTTCACCAGCTCCCACAGGGCCAGGGTGTTGGACGTGGCGCGCTGGGAGGCGTGGAGAGCCAGCACATGGCGGATGGGGGCGGGCTTTTCCCAGCCGTCCAGGCGGGAGAGCAGCTCCGCCACGGCGGCATGGAAGGCCGTGACCTCATCGGTACCGCCGATCTGGGCCTGGGTGCGGAAATTCCGCAGGGAACCGGTGGCCTCCACCAGCGGGCGGCCGAGGAAGCCGCAGCCCGCCTGGTTGGCGGCGAAGACCATGTCCCGGGCCACATCCTTGGTGTAGAACTCGCCCACGCCGGTGACGATGCACGCGCCGATACTGTCGGAGAGCAGGTCTGTGCTGCGGCGCAGGCGGGAGAGCATACGGTAATAGGCCATATTGCAGCCGCCCTCGTCCAGCGCCACAGCGAACAGCAGACGGCGGCCGGCCAGGTCCTCCAGCCCGTCATCGGGGTCGCGGATATCGCTGCCCGGGGGCAGCAGGGGCACCAGCAGGTCCCGCAGGGCGGGGCTGCGGTCGTTTTCGGGGAGCAGAACGGTGAGCATGGCGGATACCTCCGTTATTCTATGGCGTTCAGCTTGGCGCGGGTGTCGTCGATACGCTTTTGCAGGGCAGGCGGCAGGGTCAGCGGCTCCGTCTCGATGCCGGCGGGGGTCAGACGATTGCGGCATCCCATGAACACCTGGCCGTCGTAGACGGAGGAATAATGCCACTGCCCCCGCAGCAGGGCCAGCAGGCTCAGCGCGCCGGAGGACAGGGCCGGGGCCACATAGGGCTTGTAGCCCAGCTTACGCATCTCCAGATTGGCGTGGGCGACTTTATCCGTCAACTCACGGGAGAGGGCGTCGTCGTAGTGCGCAATGGAGTTGGCCAGCACCAGATCCTCGCCGTGGGGGCCGAAGGCGCGGCCCTCGGTAAGGTAGGACGCGAAGCGAGGGTCCCTCCGGGCGTAGTACAGGGCGCGGGCGTGCATAACGCCCAGGCCGAACCCCCGGACCTGGGCCGGGGACAGACCGCTTTCACGCAGGACGGCACGGCAGAGTGGGTCCACCGGATCGCTGACCACGCAGAACAGGCCCCTGTACCGCCTGTCCCGGGCCATGCGGGCGTAGATGGACACCAGCTCCCGGTTCAGGCCGTACTGGGCCATGCGGACATCCCCCGCCGTGACGGAGGTATCCGGGATCATCCGGGAGGCGCAGAACAGGAACACGTCGCCGTCGAACAGCTGCTCCGGCGCGATGATGTCCACCGGGGGCAGCGCCGCACCGTCCGGGGACTGTATCTGGTTCAGCTCGAACTCCCAGCGCTCGGAGACGCCGGGGCGCACGTCGCAGATGCCGACGGAGCCTATCACGTCGCCGCCCATGAGCCGCAGGCCCGTCAGCAGCGTGCTGCCCACATCGCCCAGGGCCAGCAGGGTGACGCGGCACTTAGACGGGATGCGCGGCAGGTTGGTATCGTTGAGATCGATCATAGTAGCTTCTCCTGTTTCTATCTTTTTGCCTCCTGCGGGGTGCTGACGCACAAATTTCACGCCAAGGCAGGCCCCCTTGAGGAATAGAGAATGTGCCGGATTTTGCGTCCTGCCGATGGCAAACCGACGAAGGCGTACCGTGTGTACGTCGAGGAGATTTGACGATGGCAGGGCGGAAAAGACGGTGCATTATCTCGCAGGACGCATACGTTTCAGGAGCTCTATATCTCCCTCAAGATACGTGCTGGCGGCGCGGGAGAGATCGTAGGTCATGCAGCCGCCCTTGTCGGGACAGAGGGGCAGGATGACCGCTTCGCCGAGACGGCTGAGGGTGAGGTTGCGGGCGTAGAGGGAACGGAACTCGGTCTCGAGGGCCAGAAGAATGTCGCGGGCGTTTTCGAGGCAGCAGAGGGAGAGCTCCCAGGCGGTCTCGTCATCCATGCCGGTGTACTCGGGGGCGGCGTAGGGCAGGATGCGGTTGACGGCGGGCTGAAGGCCGCCGGGCAGGGCCTCGCTGCGGCGGACGGTGTCGCCGCCGATGAAGGGATAGAGCGTGGACTCGACGAAGCGCAGGCGCAGGTTGGGCAGGTAGTAGATGGCGTCCACGTCGTAGCCCAGCTGCTCCATGAGGTCGCGGCCCATGCCGGTGAGGTAGCCCACCAGCACCTGGTCCACGGGGGTGTTCGTCTCGGCGAGCAGCGGGGCCAGGCGGCGGATACGCTTGCCGTCGTGGAGCATATCGTCCACGAGAATGACGGGGCGGGCAAAGGCGTGGATGGTGCGGACCTGGTCGGGCAGGGGCGAGTAGTCCGGGTAGGCTTCGATGGAATAGGTGCTGAGGTCCGGCTCGTAGACCTTGTCGGTACGCAGGGTCTTGGTGACGGTGTTGGGCACGGCCACGCCGCGGAGGATCTTGCCGTAGGGGACGCAGATATCCGGGCCGAGGACGCGGGGTGTGGTGGGCTCCGCGGGGACGCCGTTGCGGCCGGTGATACGCTGGAGCAGCCGGTGGTAGATGACGCCGGCGGACAGGCTGAGCACCAGAGATCCGGGCTGCAGCTTTGTCAGCGCCGCCTGCAGGCGGCGGTGGGCGGCGGCGATGGCGGCAAGCACCCGGGGCGAGGAGCTGAAGGGCGCCTTCACCGCGGTGTCCACGTTGCGGCTGAGGACGATGGGGCAGCGCATATCCACGGCCAGGGCGTCCGTGCTTTCACCAGCCGGGACGAAGCCCTGGAGCGTCAGCAGCTGGCGGCCGTAGCCGGAGACGGCGCCCTCCAGGGGAAGGTAGAGGGCATAGGTGAACTCACGGCTGAGGGCCAGGGTCAGCACCTCGGTGATGAGCAGCTGGCAGAGGTCGCTCTGGCGCTCGCCCCGGGGCACGAACAGCCCGCTGATGAGCAGGGTGCGGCCGCCGGCGTTCTGGCGGACCAGACCGGAGAGGGCCGGGTCGCCCAGACGGGCGAAGAGGCGGGCGGAGTCCAGGCAGGCGTAGCTGGCCGCGCCCAGAATGGTGCCGTCGGTGTCCCGGCAGACCATCACGTCGTCGCCGCGGCTCTCGATCTGCGTCCGCAGCGCCGCGGCGGTGGGCACGGAGAGCATGGTGCGGAGGAATTTCTCCGCCGTCTCCGGCGAGGCGGGCAGGAAGCTCAGGTCCTCGGTGCGGAGAACGGGCTTGTCCTGGGGCTCGCGGAGGTACAGGCCGCGGCGATAGATGAACTCCTGCACCGTGGGATCGATGAGGTTGGAGATGTCGCGGTTGGCATCCACCGCCTCGCGGATGCGGGTGGAGCTGATCTCCTCCAGCTGGGGCGGGAGCGTCAGCTCCAGCACCTTGCCGGTGATGCAGCTGTAATCCGCCGGCTCGGCATCCGGCTCGGTGCGGCGGAAGACCACATGGTCGAAGGTGTGGATGGAGTCCGGCGTGACGGACTTTTTGTAGGACGAGGCGTGGAGCACCACGTCGCTGCCCACCACGATGGACACGCTGCGGCCCGGGAAGGCGGCGCGCAGCTCGTGGAGGTTCTCCGGGTTGGCGATGTTCACCGGGAAGTCCTCCGGGAAAATGCTGACGTGGAACACGTCGGCCACGGCCATGGCGGCGATGCGCCGGCGCAGGCGGTAGGGCTGGGTCTTTTTGGACCAGGAGAACTCGTCAATGGCCAGCAGGACCTCGAAGCCCTGGTCGCGGATGGCCCGGACGATGCCCTTGTGGGACAGGGTGAAGGGGTCGAAGGTACCGGGGAAGAAGGCCACGGGGCGGGGCGCGCCGAAGTCAAAGCCCTTGTGGAACAGGCGCTCCTCGGTGATGAAGCGGTAGAGCTTGCCCAGCATGGCGGCCCGGTAGTAGAACGTCAGGCCCTCGCCGGGGAATTCGTCCTGGGCGGAGAGCAGCTTGCGCTGGGTGAGCATAAAGGCGCGGCGCTTTTCGTGGCGGCCCAGCTCTCCGGAGCCGAAGACCCGGCGGCCCAACACGAACAGGGCCTCCTGCCGGGTGGCGCCGTCAATGCCGCTGAGGCCCCGCATCAGCAGGCCCAGCAGCCGTTCACGGCGGCGGCGGTAGGCGTCGTCCGTCTCCGGGAAGCGGGAGCGATAGGCATCGTACGCCTCATAGATGACGCCCACGGTATCCAGCACGGAGGCGGTAACGCGGCTGTCGGAGGAGCTGAGGTTCACGCGAAGGTCGTCCAGCACCTCATCCAGCTCCGCCGGGGGCAGCCACAGGGCAAAACGGCCCAGGTAGTCGGGGATATACTTGGTGAACTCCTGCTGGCCCAGCTCCAGGCCGCGGCACAGCTCCACCGCCACCTCGTTGCGCTGGTCGGCGGTTAGTCGGGGCGCCAGGGCCAGCAGGGCGTTGCCGGCGCTGTGGCGGACGGTGACGCGGTCGCTGACCTTGATGAGATTGGACAGGTGGGTGGCGATATGGAGGGCGGGGCTTTTGCCGCTGCGGGCAAAGTCCGTCAGCAGGCGCAGGTTGCCCTGCTTGGTGATCCAGGGGGTGGCGGTCTTCAGGTTGTCCAGGAAGATCTCGGAGACCACGTCCTCCGGCAGAAGAAGGGGCGCGCCCTGAGAGAGCACATCCTGCTTGAGATAGCGCAGGGTGCCGCTGTCGCCGTCGGGGACGGCGGTCACGGCCTCCAGCGCGCGGCCGTCCTCCGGGTACAGGCGGGCGAGACGGTCCAGCAGCAGCACGGCGGCCATGCGGATGGTCAGGTCCTTACGCAGGGACAGGGCGGCGGCAAAGTCCGTCATCTGCCGGGCGCGGCTGGCCGTATAGGCCGTATCCGGCAGAGCGGCGGCGGTATCCAGCAGCTGGAAGGCGGTGTAGTCGTCCAGATCCTCCGGCCTGCGGTAGTAGGCGAACACCGGGGCCAGGAAGCGCTCCTCCCGGCCGGGGCAGTGGCTCAGCAGGGAGCCGACGGCGAATTTCAGGGTATAGCCGATCCAGCGGCGGTGCTGGGGCATGAGCTTATGGTCGGGATACAGTATCTTGTCCAGATAGAGCCTCCACTGGTCCACGTCGGTGATGGCCCGGGGGTCCGGGCGGATGTCGGCGGGGCGCTCCTTGGCGTAGCCGGCGTGGAAGCCGGCGATGATCTCGCCCAGCAGCGCCGCCGCCTGACGGCGGATATCGCCCTCGCGGTGCATCAGCAGCTCGTAGAGGAACGTCAGGGTCTGGACCTTCTGTGGGATATGCAGATAGAGGGAGTAGGACTCCATCACCGCCAGATAAGCGCGGAGACGGCGCCAATCCGTCTCGCCGCGGGCCTCCTCCAGCAGACGGGCGAAGCTGCGCTGATCGGTGAGGCGGTGCATCAGCTCCATATTGTGGCCCACGCAGCGGAGCGTCAGGGCGCGGAGGGCCTCGTCATCGGTCATAAGGGCGGTGTGCTTCTCCGGCAGCGGGGGCGTATCGCCGCCGGACATGGTGACATCCACGCCGCAGCTGACCATGAACTGCTCGAAGTCCTCCAGCCGGGCGTAGACCCGGGTATAGCGCTTCTGCTTCTCGCCGTCCACGTCGTCCAGCTTGTCCAGGATCACCTGGAAGGCCTCGGCCAGAGTGGAGATACGTGTGATCTCCCGGCCCTGCGCATCGTGGAGCTGCTTGACGCGGAAGTCGGCGTAGATCAGCAGCAGCGCCTCCACGGAGAGGTAGTCGGGCTCCAGGTCCCAGACGGAGTGGTTGGCGGCCACATGGCCGATATCGGTCATCCGGCGGCGGCGGAACCACTGGTCGGTGTAGAAATAGTGCAGGTAGGGCACGCGCTCGCCGGGGCGGCAGCCGAACTTGCCCAGATCGTGGCCGGCGGCGGCGCCGGAGACCAGGGCCACGTCCACGGCCACGCCGCTTTTCCGCAGGGCGCGGGCGGCGGTGACGGCGAGGTGGTGGACACCGGCGATATGCTCAAGGGTGCGGTAGGGCGTGACCTCCAGGCCCAAACGCATCAGCTCATAGACGAACTCCCGCCTCCACAGGCGCAGGAAGCGCTGATAGGACGGGGCACTGGGACTGCCGGCCAGCTCATCATCGGTCAGGAAATCGAAGGTCCAGGCCGGGTCGTGGGGCAGCAGCTCCGCCTCGGCGGCAAACAGCACCTGCAGCACCGACAGCAGGAACACCGCACCGGGGGCGAAGGGCTCCGCATCGGTCTTTTCCGGGTAGAGCAGGCGGCGGGCATAGTCGTAGGCATAGGCCAGCCAGCCCTCGGACGGTTCGCCGGGGCACAGCACCTCCAGCTCCGGGCGGCAGAGGGCCAGCACGTCGGCGCAGCGGAGGCGCGCGCCGCTGAACAGCCCGGCAAAGCGCTGCATATAGCCCTCGGTCTCAATGGCGCGGAGCAGGGCGTTCCCGGGGGCAAAATAGTCCGCGGCGGGACGGTCGGAAAGGCGGCGGCGCAGGGCCAGGTCCATCTGGCGGATACGTTTTTTGTTCATGGCAAAACCTCCTGCCGGTGGTATCGTACACAGACCGTGTCCGCCGGAAAGGCACCCGTACACCGGTAAGATGTCCGGGGTGGACACGGAACACCATAATAATAGGACACTCCCCCGCACGCTGTCAATATTCCGCGGGGCGTTTTGCCACCGTTTTGATACGGAACCTTAGTAAGGTCTTAAGCGTGTGTTCACGATTTGTTCACATTTTGAGGGCCAGGCGCATGATATGATATTGTCGGGGGCAGCGGCGGAACGGAATGACAATTTCTGCCGTCTAAGTAAATAGGCAAATCATCCCGCGGGCGCGCGGGAAGGAAAAAGGAGAACACGACATGAAAAAAGCGGCTTTTGTACTGGCGCTGGTGATGCTGCTGGGCTGTGTGTCCGGCTGCGGCGCAGCGGAGGGCGAGGCCTCCGTGCAGTCGGTGTCTATGATCTGCGGGCTGGGGTCCGTAGGTCTGGCGGACCGGTTCGCAGGCATCGTCAGCCCGCTGGGCGAGACGACCATCAAGAAAAACGACGCCATGACCATCGACACCATCAAGGTGAAGGTGGGCGACAGCGTGAAAAAGGGCGACGTGCTGCTGACCTATGACCTCAGCCAGATCCGCACCGACCTGGAGATGGCCCAGCTGGAGCTGGAGCAGCTGAACGCCACGCTGGAGGACCAGCAGGCGGAGCTGGAGCGTATACAGAAGCTGATGGACAGCACCTATGACGACGCCACCAAGCGGCAGTACGCCCTGGATCTGCGGGAGCAGAACGTGAAGGTGCTGGAGACGAAGGCCAACATCGCCACCAAGAAAAAGGACATTGAGAAGCTGAAGGCCAACACCGCCGACAGCACCGTCAAGTCCCCGGTGGACGGCGAGGTGCAGTCCCTGAACCCGGACGGCGGCACGGACAACTCCGGCAACGCCCTGCCGTTCATGACCATCGTGGAGACGGGCGGCTTCCGCATCAAGGGCTATGTGAATGAAAACAACGCCAGCGTGCTGACCGAGGGCACGGCGGTGGTCATCCGTTCCCGGGTCAGCGACCAGACGTGGAAGGGCAGCATCAGCTCCATCGACTGGAACAACGCCCAGCAGAGCCGCAGCGACTACGGCGACAGCGACACGGCCATGTCCAGCAAGTACCCCTTCTATGTGACGCTGGAGGGCGACGGCGAGGGGCTGCTGATGGGCCAGCACGTGTACATAGAGCCGGACTACGGTCAGGAGGACACCCAGGACGAGAGCCTGATCAACCTGCCCAGCTACTTCATCAACGACGCCGAGGGCAAGCCCTGGGTGTGGGCTCAGAACAGCAATGGCAAGCTGGAGAAGCGGAGCATCACCCTGGGCGAGTACAACACGGAGACGGACACCTATCCCGTGACGGACGGCCTGACGGCGGAGGACTATATCGCCTATCCCGACGAGAGCCTGAAGGCGGGCATGACGTGCATCACCTATGACGACGCCACCTTTGACCCCAGCGCCAGCGGCGGCGAGGTATACCCCGAGGGCGGCGGTGAAAAAATCGACGAAAACGTGCCCATGGACGGCATGGACGGCGGCGATATGCCCGCTGAGAACGACACCGTCACGGACGACGGCAGCACCGCAGCCGTGATTCCCGGCGGCGAGGCCGCCTCCGCGCCAGCGGTCATTCCGCCGATGGAGGGCTGAGCATGATTTTGGAAATGCGCGATATATGCAAGGACTACCCCATGGGGAAGTCCGTGGCACATATCCTGAAAAACGTGAACCTTGACGTGGAGGAGGGGGAATACCTGGCTATCATGGGTCCCTCCGGCAGCGGAAAGACCACGCTGATGAACCTGATCGGGTGTCTGGACGTGCCCACCAGCGGCAGCTATCTGCTGGGCGGACGGGACGTGACCACCTGCAACAACAAGCAGCTGGCGGAGGTGCGGAACAAGGAGCTGGGCTTCGTGTTCCAGAGCTTCAACCTGCTGCCGAAGCTGACGGCGCTGGAAAACGTGGCGCTGCCCCTGCTGTACGGCGGGGTGAAGAAGGCGGAACGGCTGGAACGGGCCCGGGCCGCGCTGGAGACGGTGGGGCTTTCCGACCGGGTGGACCACCGGCCGGACCAGCTGTCCGGCGGACAGTGCCAGCGCGTCGCCATCGCACGGGCCATCGTGGGCAATCCGAAGCTGCTGCTGGCCGACGAGCCCACCGGCGCGCTGGACAGCGCAAGCGGCGCGGCGGTGATGGAGCTGTTTCAGCAGCTGCATGACGGCGGCTCCACCATCATCATGATCACCCACGACCATTCCATCGCCAACCACGCCGCCAAGGTCATGACCATACGGGACGGCGTACTGTCGGGAGGTGACGACTATGAGTGAGAAGCTGACGCTGCGGGAAAAGCTGCACATAGGTGAAAAGCGCACCGACGGTGAAAAGCCCCGCATGAGCAAGAAGCTGAAAAAGGGCATTATCGCCGCCGCCTGCGTGGTGGGCGTGTGCGGCGCGGTGTGGGGCGGACTGACCATCGCCCGGAACGCCCAGCGGGGCGATGTGAACGTATACGCCGTCAACGAGTGCGCCATGACCGACTACTGGGGGGACACCTCCAACACCAGCGGCATGGTGACCACGGACAAATTGCAGAAGATCTACATCTCCCAGAGCCAGACGGTGAAGAAGGTGTGGGTCAAGGAGGGCGACAGCGTCAAGAAGGGCACGGTGCTGGTGAGCTATGACTCCACCCTGACACAGGCCACCGTGGAGCGCGCCAAGATCGACTATGACCGGCAGACGGAGAACCTGGAGGTCATGAAAAACGAGCTGGAGCTGCTGAAGAAGGCGAAGAACAAGGAGACGCTGCAGGCGGAGTATGATAAGCTGGAAAAGGAGCTGAACAAGCTTATCGAGGACGCCACGAAAAGCCCGGACGATGAGAGGGACGTGGTGGATCTGACGCACATTGCCATCGACGGCATGAAGCTGGGCACCGGCAGCGGCAACGACAAGGACAACGCCATCTACTACTACCGCACGACGGACAGCGACGGCAGCTTCGCGCTGTCGCAGGCCGACCTGATGGGTATTTTCAGCAGTCGGGGCAAGACGGACGGCACGCTGTATCTGGTGTTTGTCACCCGCGCGGGCAACAAACTGGGCGGAGCTGTGATGGGCAACGAGGGCTATATCCTGACGGCGGTGACGGAGGATGTGCCCAGCGGCGGCGAGACCGGCGGCGGTGAAGCCGTCGGCGGCAGCCAAGACCCGCAGCAGCCCCCTGCCAGCGGCGAAGGCGGCGGCACAACGGCCAAAAAGCTGGTATCTGTGACCGTCAAGCCGTGGAACGGCTTCAAGGCGTTCACTGACGGCGCGCCGGACTACGGCAACAAGAAGGCCGAGATCGAGAAGCTGCAGCGGAAGATTGCCCAAATTCAGGAGCTGCTGGATACCTCCATGACCCAGCTGGATCTGAACAAGGCCATTCTGGAGAAGGCTCAGGCGGTAAAGGAGCAGGAGGTCAACCTGAAGGTGGCGAAGCTGAAGCTGGACAAGAAGCTGGCGGAGCTGGGCGACGGCAACGTGTACGCGGAGTTCGACGGCACGGTGAAGGCCGTGCGGGACCCGGACGAGGCCTATAACAACAGCGAGGCTGTGGTGGAGCTGTCCGGCGGCGGCGGATATTACGTCACCGGCACCCTCAGCGAGATGGATCTGGGCAGCGTGCAGGTGGGCGACAGCGTATCCATCAGCAGCTGGATGACCGGAGCGGCCTGCGAGGGCACCATCGTGTCCATCGACGACTATCCCACCAGCAACGGCAACAACTGGGGTGACGGCAACAGTAACGTGTCCTACTACCCCTTCAAGGTGTTTGTCACCGAGGACGCGAATTTGCAGCCCAATGACTATGTGGATATACAGTACCAGAAGGACACCAGCGCGGAAGAAAGCGGCAGCTCACTGTATTTGCAGAGTATGTTCATCCGGACCGACAACGGCAAGAGCTATGTGATGGCCCGGGGCGAAGACGGCAGACTGGAGCAGCGGTGGGTGCAGACCGGCCGGGATCTGTGGGGCAGCTACACCCAGATACGGGGCGGGCTGACCATCGACGACTACGTGGCGTTCCCCTATGGACGCGACGTGGTGGAGGGTGCCCACACCCAGGAGGCCACGACCGACCAGCTGTACAACTACGGCATATAAAGGAGGCGGGATAACCATATGTTGGAAAATATAAATCTCGCCTTTCAGGGCGTGTGGAGCCACAAGCTGCGGTCGTTTCTGACCATGCTGGGCATTATTATCGGTATCGCCGCGATCATCACCATCGTGTCCACCATTCAGGGCACCAACGAGCAGATCAAGCAGAACCTGATCGGCGCGGGCAACAACGTGGTGCGGGTGACCATCGGCGCCACGGACAGCCAAAACTATTTCGACCTGAACTACTCGGCGCTGCCGGAGGGTATCGACCCAGTGACCCGGGAGATGCGGGATGAGATGGAGAAGCTGGGCAGCGTGTCGCTGGTGAGTATGTACTACTCCCGGGATTGGTGCGACAACGTGTACGTGGGCAATACGGCGTTCAGCGGGTCGCTGTACGGCGTGGACGACCACTATCTCACCGCCGTGGATTACGCCGTGAACTACGGACGCTCCTTCACGGCGGCGGACTATGAGAACCGGCGGAATGTGGCGCTGATCGACGCAAAGTCGGCAAAGTCGCTGTTCCAGGGCGAGAACCCCATCGGCGGCACCATCGAGATCAACGGGATGCCGTTCACCGTGGTGGGTGTGGTGTCCTCCCGGTCCAGCAGCGGACCGGTGATCAACAGCTTTAAGGATTATCAGATGTACGCCGGCAGCACAGCGGGGACCATTTTCATCCCGGACGTGTGCTGGTCGGTGCCCTATCGGTACGACGAGCCGCAGTACGCCGCCGTTCGCGCCACCAGCACCAACGACATGACCGCCGCCGGTGACAATGTGGCCAAGTACCTGAACGAGAACGCCATCCGGACCACGAAGTACAAGTACGAATCCAAGGACCTTCTGCAGCAGGCCAGCGATCTGCAGAGCCTGTCGGAGAGCACCAACAAGCAGCTGATCTGGATCGCGGCCATCTCGCTGGTGGTGGGCGGCATCGGCGTGATGAACATCATGCTGGTGTCCGTCACCGAGCGCACCCGCGAGATCGGATTGAAGATCGCCATCGGCGCGCAGCAGAGCCGCATCCTCTGGCAGTTCCTGACGGAGGCGGCGGTGCTGACCAGCATGGGCGGCATACTGGGCGTGGCTACGGGCATCGGCCTGGCGGAGATGATGTCCCACATCATGGGGACACCGGTGGCCATCAGCGTACCGGCGTGCATCATCGCCGTGGCCTTCTCCATGGTCATCGGCGTGGTGTTCGGCCTGGTGCCGGCCATGAAGGCATCGAAGCTGAACCCCATCGAAGCCCTGCGGAGAGAATGATACGCAGGAAGAAAAGACCGGCTTTCGCCGGTCTTTTTCTCTGTCTGCTCCCGGCGAAGACACAGCGAAAGCAGAAAACAGCCCCCGGCAGGGGGCTGTTTCTTTATTTACTGCGGCAGCTCGCCGGGGGCGACCAGGATGATCTTGTCGGCCCGGTCATAGTCGCTGTACGCCTCCTTGGTGCTGCGGAGGAGCGTACCGTCGCCGGCGTAGACGTTGCGGTAGGTCTGGACGGCGTAGCCGTTGTGGCCGTACTGCTCCACCTCGGTGGTGCCGGGGGCGATGCGCTCGGACTCCTGATAGACCGTCTTGCGCTCGGAGTAGGAGAGGAACTGGTTGGTCATCTCCACATAGTGGTCGTCGGTCTTGGTGCCCAGCAGGGTGATGGTCAGCTGGTTCGTCTCGTCGTTGTAGCTGGTGGTGATCTTGATGGGGTAGTTGGTGCTGTTGCGGAAGGCAAAGTCCGGGCCGCCCCAGCTGACCGTGGCATCACAGCCCGTGACGGGCATATAGCCGGGGTCGAACATATGGGCGTAGCGCAGGACGATCTGCAGGTCCGCCATGAGGGCGGAATAGTACAGCGTGGAGGATACCTGGCAGATACCGCCGCCGATGGATGTGACGGTCTTGCCGCCGGAGTAGGCGGCGGCGGGCTGGAAGCCCCGGGCCTCGGTGCGCTGGCCCACAGTGGCGTTGTACCAGAACTCCTCGCCGGGGTTATAGATACGGCCGTTGATGGCGGCGGAGGCCAGCTTGATGTTCTGGCGGCGGCCCCAGGGGCCGGCACAGGTGGTGGTGCAGGTGCCGATCACGTCCCGGAACATGGCCTGCTCCAACTCCTCGGTGGCGGCGGGCGGGAACTGCACCTGGGCGTCAGCCAGGAATTCCTCGCCCGGCTGGGCGGCGTCCAGTTGCTTTTGCACCGTCTCCACATCGAACTGTACGCCCACGCGGGACTGGGTGGGCTTGCCGGTGGATTTGTCGCAGATGGCGGCGGCCATGGTGCCGGCGATCTCGTCGTGGAGCGCCTGCACGTCCATGGGCGCGGCGGTGTGGGCCGCGAACACACATTCCACGGACCGGGCTGCCGCGGACAGGTCGCGGCTCTCGAAGCGCTGCGCCAACTCGGCGCGCAGCGCCGCCGCGTCCAGCTTCTCGCCGTCCTGCGGCTTGGTGATGTACAGGCCCTCACCCTCCGCCAGCCGGTAGCCGCCGTCCGTTACGGTGCAGTCCACGGTGTCGGACAGCTGTTCACAGGCGGCGGTAAGCTTCGCCTCGTCCACGTCCAGCTGGGGCGTGACATCCACGGCCCTGAACCAGCTCTCGATAAAGCGCCAGCCGCCGCGGAGGAACGCGGTCACATCGCTGCCCCAGCCCCGGTCCTGCACGTCGCAGCCGGCAGCCTTGGAGACATAGACGGGCAGAACGGTGACGCCCAGGTCGGAAAGGGTGGTGCTGCCGATCTCCTGCCCGTCACGGGTCAGGCGGATGGTCATGCCGTCCAGCAGGGCACTCCCCTGCTCCGTCCAGCGCTGCTCGGCCTCCTGCGCCGACAGGCCGGACATATCCATGCCCAGCACGGAGGTGTTGGGAAACGCCGTGTGGGAATACAGCGCGTTGGCGGCCACACAGCAGCCCGCGTAGGCCAGCACCAGCACCGCCGCGGCGATGCCGATAATCAGTCCGGCTCTTTTGCCGGGGGTCTTGGGAGGCTTTTCTTCCGGGGCCGCGCGCTTGCCGGCCGTCTCCGGCGCGGGATCGGCGGTAACAGAGGACATATTCAACTCGTCGCTCATGGTGTCCCCTCCTTTGTATCATCAGGTTTGGGCAATACCGGCAAAATGCCGTGCCATTACTGCATTGTATCACGGTTTGTCAAGGAATGGGTTACAAAAGCGTTACGACACATCTTTCTGCGGCTTTGCGCGGGGAATGGTGACGGTGAGGCAGATGGTGTCCTCCGTGTCCCGGCGGGAGACTTTGGCGCCGACGCCGGCGGTCTGCATGAGCCTGACGCCCCGGTCCACGCTGTTGAGAAACAGCCGGACGTCCTTGATGATATACGCGCTGCGGCGGCGGGGCTGCGTCGTCTGGTTTTGCGCGACCAGACGGTCTATGTAACCTTCGGCATCGGCGACGTTCAGCTGGTTTTTGCCGATGTGTTCGACGGCGGCAAGGCGCTGCTCCGGGTCCTCCAGACGCAGGAGGGCGCGGGCGTGGCGCTCGGTCAGGCCGTAGTGATGCAGAGCCTCCGCCACCGGCTCCTCCAACCGGAGCAGACGCAGCTTGTTGGCCACGGCGGACTGGCTGCGGCCCAGCTTTTCCGCCGCCTGCTGCTGACTGAGGCCGTAGCGGCGGAGCAGGCGGGCGATGGCGGCCGCCTCCTCCATGTAGTCCAGGTCCCGGCGCTGGAGGTTCTCGATCAGGGCCAGCAGGGCGGCGTCCTCCTCATCCACCCGGGCCAGCAGACAGGGCACCTGCCGCAGCCCGGCGATCCGCGCCGCCCGCCAGCGGCGCTCGCCGGCCACCAGCTCGTAGACTGCGCCCTGCTGCCGGACGGTGAGCGGCTGCAGAATGCCGTAGGCGGCGATGCTGGCCGCCAGCTCCTGCAAACTCTCCGAGTCGAACCGGCGGCGGGGCTGCTGGGGATTGGGCCGTATATCGTTGATGGGTATGTATCGCACACGGGTAGAGAGGAAATCGGTCTTCTGGTCTTTTTTCATGGCGGTCGCCTCCTTTTTTCGCCTATTGTACGGCGGGAGGCCTGTCGAAAGCGGGCGAAGACCGTCGGGAAATAAAAAAATGCACCCGCCCCTGTCGGGGCGGGTGCGGCGG
>OLPI01001969.1_pt1 | contig 17101 bp, 13 predicted proteins | sample 1672361 | NCBI WGS metagenome assembly OLPI01 (sample SAMEA3136675, study PRJEB25190) | human gut metagenome
TTTATCGAAACCGCCAGATCACAAAAGAAACTGCACTTAAATATTCATCTAATCCGGAAATGTTAAAACGGAAGCTCATGTAATGGGCTTCCGTTTTTTAAAGCGTGTCTGAAAAAGGCTTTCTGCAAGATGTGCGTCACAATTCGGGCAAAATATACCGCAAAGTGGGGCGTACAGATTGCGGGAATGCTTTTTCAAACACGCTCTAGTATCTAAATATTCTGTCACATAAAAGCCATCATAGTTTTTACTATAAACTGTCTTCTATTTCACAATGCTTTACTGCAGATTCTGTTTCTTCTCTGTAATTGATTTCCTACTTTCTTGTAACAGCCGCCGATGCTTTATACTTTCCCTTTACAACACCATTTGGCTCTTTTACATAAGCACGCACATAATAACGGTACTTCTTTCCTTTTTTCACCTTCGTATCTGTCCAGGTGGAAGTTTTTCCCTTCTTAATAGTAGCCGCCAGCTTATATTTTCCGTTTCCGGTTTTTTTGTAAATGTAATAACCATCACACTTCTTCTGTGCCTTCCACTTTAATTTCAGACCTTTCTTCGTATTGGAAACCGATGAGACGTTCTGCCTGGAGGGTGCTGATTTATACGTTCCACTGGACTTGTAACTGCTTGCCACTGTTTTCTTATCCACAGTACAATAAGCTCTTACTGTATACTCATAAACGGTAGCTGATTTTATCTTTTTATCTTTGTAGGATGTAGTAGCTACTTTCTTTATGTTTGCAAGCTTCGTCCATTTTCCAGAGTATGTTTTCCTGTAAACCACATAGCCAGCTGCACCGGAAATCTTATTCCAGTTTACTGTATTGTAAAGTCCGGAAGAAACCTTCACCGACACTGACGGAGTGGCAAGCACGGTCTTCGCAGCAGCTTCCGCAGTATAATCGGAATATTTCGCAGTACCGTTCACCATACTGTACGCACGGATCTTGTATGTATACGTAATTCCCGGCTGAACTTTCGTATCTGTCCAGGAAGTATCTGACCAGGAGGCTGTCTCTACCTTCTGATACTCTCCGTCGGAGATTTTTCTATAAATCTGATATCCGGAAACTCCGGCTGCTTTACTCCAGGTCAGACTGATCTGGTTATAGGCGTGGGCCGCAGCCTGAAAGGAAGCAGGTCTGGTTACATTCACTGCACTGCTCAAGGTTCTTGTGTGAGCTTTAATTCTTGCACAGGCACTTGGACTTGTTTTGGAAAAATCGCTCCATCCATTTTTCTCATGGTAACAGAAGCTCTGATCCGTCTCCAGACCAGCCTGAAACTCCACCCAGTCATAAGCACTGTTAGTCTCGCACAAGTATTCCACTGTGTCGGAACCGATATTGGTGAGCACTACCGAATAAAGGGTTCCATTCATCAGATTTACCTCTGGCACTTCCACCGTGGAAATACCGGCATGTTCCTGATAAAAAGTAACCGGATTGGCATAGGCCGGAGTTCCGCTTACCGGATTGCTCTTATCCTTCAGATTTGTATAGATCTGAATGCTGTAGCTTCCTCCGTCAGTGTAAGTAGCCAGGACCACTTCTCCAAGGGCTTCTCCGTTCCCATTTCCGGCTTTTGCCTGAAAAACATTGGCAATGGAGGAAATCCCACTGCTGCCGGAAGGATACAGCTTCAGTTTGCTCAGTGCACTGGAACCATCATAGAAATAGTTGTTCCGGTACTTCGGACTGGTGGTGGCTTCTGCTGCTACAATATTGTAATTACATTTATTCTCATAGGAAATATAAAAATAACCGGCTTCTCCCCAGTCATCTCCCCAGCTGTTTCTGGCAATCCATGCCCCGTTTGAAGTAACATTGCTGGCAGAATTGAAATTTTCCCTGGAATAATTGTCATCCCAGCCAATCAGGGTTACTGCATGATTCACGCCTGCACTTCCCGGGTAGCTGTATGCATACGTATACGGATTATAATAGGTATCATACATTCCAAAGGACATGGAAACAGATCCATATTCTGATATCAGACTTTTAATGTTATTTACAGAATAAGAGGAAAACGCCGCATTTTCCAGATATGCTGTGGTCTGGTATGCCATTTGGGAGGACGGCACCTTGTCAGAGTCCAGAGTATGATCTGCATTTGTCTCATAAGGAACCTGGGATTCCAAAGCCATACCGCTCCACGTACTCAGGAAAATGGCAGCCAGGGTCTGATTTCCTCCATCTCTGTAGGAATGGAGAATCTCGTTTTTGTCATTAGCTGTATTTCCAAGGGGATCGTTCATTCGGTGGGCAAAGAAATATGCCAGATGTTCTTCTGACAGATCAAACAGTCCAGCTCCTGCCTGCAAAAATGAGATTTCCAGGTTGGCAGCCAATGTGTATGCCCAGCACATATTGGAAGGCTTTTGATTCCTTACCGGGATGGAAATACTGCTTCGGGGATCGTATTTCGCAGGATAAGACGCAGCTCTGGCAGCACCTACGCTTCCTGTATCACCATTCCCGTTGCCAGATGGCGGGTCTACATAACTTATAGGCTGCAGCTCACGAATTGGCTCTAGCTGAGCCTCAATCTCCGCATCGGTCAGATTGTCTTCACTTTTCTCTTCTTCGGCAGAATCCGGATTCATGCTGCCAAAGCCAGAATCTTGTTCCTGAAGTTCATCAGTACCACCATCTGAGAAACCGTCTGACAGGTCTTCCGATTGGGAGGGATTTCCATCTGTCATGCCTGTGAAGCTGGCATTGCCTGACTGACCGGCATCGTCTTCCGTACTTCCATTGCCAGCCTGGCTGTCATCGCCTTCTGCACTTCCATTGCCAGCCTGACTGTCATCAGCTAAAGTGCTTCCGCTCCCTGACTGATCACCACCTGCTGAAAAATCATCCTGCACATAAAACTCTTCCGCAGTCATCGCATCCGACGACACAGCTGATGCAGCGTCTCCTGCGCTTTCCATTTCCACACTTTCCGTCCAGACCATACTCTGCCCGGCAATATCTGCTGCCTGAATAGGCAAGCCTGTAAAAATCAGGGACTGGGCAAGTAACAGACTTACAGCTGCTTTTTTCAATAATTTCTTATATTTCATATTTACTCCTGTCGTTCTGAGCTTCCTGTTCCGGAGTATTTTTCACACAGGCTCCAGAGCGTATTAAAAAATCACCAGAACAGAATTTTCGTTCAAACAGATATTTTTCACTTATTTATGATTTTTTAGATATTTTTCCAGAAAATGTATTAATTTCTCCATTTCTTCCTGAGTCCCTACCGTGATCCGCAAATGATTGTCAATCCTCGGCTTCGGGAAGTATCTTACATAAATATGCTCCTGACGAAGGGCCTCAAAAATTTCTTTGGCCGGACAGCTTTTGTGAGAAGCAAAGATAAAGTTGGTCTTAGAATCCGGGAATGTGAAACCAAGGGCAGCCAGTTCTTTCTTCGCCCATTCTCTGGTAGCAATAATCTTCTCACAGGTTTCTGTAAAATATGCCTTATCCTGGATAGCTGCCACACCGGTTGCAAGAGTGGTACGATCCATAGTGTAGGAATTGAAGGAATATTTTACATCGTTCAGAAAACTGATCAGCTGTGGATGGCCGCACGCAAAGCCGATACGCATTCCAGCCATGGAACGGGATTTGGAGAAGGTCTGAACTACCAGGAGATTGTCATATTTCTCTATAAGCTCCAGTGCTGATTTCGCTCCGAAATCTACATATGCTTCATCTACGATCACAATGACGTCCCGGTTGTGTAAGAGAATCTCCTCGATGTCACCGAGGGGCAGCTCCACTCCTGTAGGTGCATTGGGGTTCGGAAAAATAATTCCACCGTTTTCTCCGAAGTAATCTTCTTTGCGGATACAGAAGTTCTCATCGAGAGCTTTACATTCATATGGGATTCTGAAAAGATCCGCCCATACGTCATAGAAAGAATAGGTGATATCGGGAAAAAGGATCGGTTTATCTGAGTTAAAGAAGGTAAGGAAGCTCATGGCGAGTACATCATCTGAGCCAACACCTACAAAAACCTGTTCGTCTTTCAGCCCATAGTTACAGGCAATTGCGTGTACCAGGTCGCCAGCTGTAGGGTCCGGATAAAGGCGGAGGGTATCTGGCTGAATCCCGTGTAATGCTTTCTCCACGCCTGGTGCAGGGGGATATGGGTTCTCGTTTGTGTTCAGCTTGATCATGTCCGGCTGGTTGGGCTGCTCGCCGGGTGTATAAGGTACTACTTTACGAATGTTTGCTTCCCATGTATTCATTTCGGTCCATCCTCGCTTCTTCGTATTTTTATTATAATTTCTTTTTGAAAAAATCTGTAGTATGCATGTTTCTGCATAGTTATTAGTATTTTACTTTTTTCCTTGGAGTTTGTCAAATTAGGTATCTTTGTCTTCGGGATTGCAAGCGATGTTTAAATCTGAGCCATCACAAACTAATAATTGATAGCCATTGTATTTTTTCTCAAGAGTAAAAGAAGCATTGAATTCATGAAACAAAAATGCCCAAGTTTCCAAAAGAAGTATTTTTGGAAAACAGCCATGGAACGGTAGCCATTTCACCAATCAAAGACAATAATTGTTTTTTCACCTGTTCTGCAAATATCATAGACGAAAAGTGGGAAAAACCAGCTTTTTTTCAAAAACTGGGAAACGCGGTTTAGCAAAAAACCTCCAATTATGGAAACATCAGCATTTCCAAAATTGGAGGTTTTCTCATTCATTTTCAGGCTCCCAGTGTCAGGAGCTCTCCAAAACTCTGAATCTTCACATCAGCAGCCGCATATCCAGCTGCAATCCCAATTCCCACAGCCTGCATTCCCGCGCTCTTCGCTGCGTCAATTCCAGCATAAGCATCTTCCACCACATAACAATCCTCAGGCTTTTCTCCAAGGAACTCTGCTGCTCTCAAAAATACTTCCGGATCCGGTTTGGACTTGGTAATATTCGTTCCATCGGAGATCGCATCAAATGCATCCAACAGTTGAACCTTTTCCAGGATAAATTTTGCGTTCTTACTGGAAGAGCCAAGTGCCAGCTTATACCCCCTGTTATGTAATTCCGCAAGAGTTCTTCTTACATCTTCCGTCACATCAGCCGGTGTCATGGATGCCAGAAGCTCTCTGTAAGTATTGTTCTTACTCTCCATCAGTTCTGCTTTTTTCTCCTTGGAAAGAGCCGGTCCTTCATATCTCTCCAGAATAATTTCCAGGCTCTCCGATCTGCTCACACCGCGAAGACGGTTATTTATGGTCTCATCAAAATAAATTCCCATTTCATCCGCCATCTTTTTCCACGCCTGATAGTGAAATTTGTCAGTGAAAACAATAACACCATCTAAATCAAATATAAAAGCTTTCATATATTTCTCCATTCCGTTAACAACTGCAAATAAACCTGCCAGCAATCATCTTAAATATAATTTTTCCCACACAAAGGATCCGCCGGACTTACCCCTGTAAATTCCGAGCGTCCCATAATCTTATCCATTGCTGCCTGAATAAATTCCGGGTTCCCACTGTATGTATTAATGTAAGTTTTCACCATCGGTGCATCAAACAGATGGAATGGATAAGCTGTAGAAATCATCAGCGCCGGAATCTCCGGAGCAAACCAGGGTGCATCATCTCCAAGCCCGAAGCACACATTCCAATTCAAGCGAAGAGTGGTATTATTGGAAGCATTTTCCATGTTACAGATATAAACATACAAGTCGTAGTCCTGCTTCATCTCCTCCACACTTCGGTACATTTCGTGCATCAGTTTTCCTTTTTCCGGTGTCATACCTGCCGGATTCACGAAATCTTCCATAGAGATAGATACCCGGCGGTCACGGACCGTCACCTGGAAGCCTTCCTGCTCAAACTTCTCTTTCCATGACTGCACAAAAGCATTCTCTGGATCCAGATCTTTCTGGATTACATTCAGATAAACCCGCTTGTATTTCTTAGGGGAAATTGGAAGCAGTTCCTGCTCATCCCTTACCAGAGTTATTGCCTGGTCTGCCACCTTTTTCGCCCAGCTTTTGTGCTTCTCACAGCCCACAATTTCCAACGCCTCTTTTTCTGGAACCAGAGTGCCCTCCGCTTTCTTCTTATGAAGCCCCAGTGACGCTTTTGTGGCCAGAATTCTGAGAACTGCCTCATCCAGTCTATCCATGCTCAAATTTCTAGTTTTCGCACCAGCCAGAAGATATCCAAAATCCTCTTCCAGACTTTTGTTGAACAAAATCATGTCACAGCCTGCATTGATTGCCTGAACAATCGCCTCGCTGCGCTTCATAGCTGCGGTAAACCCAACCATAGGTGTTGCGTCTGTGCTGATCAGCCCGTTAAATCCCAGCTTTCCTCTGAGAAGCCCAGTAAGAAGCTCCTTGGATAAAGAAGCCGGACGCAGCATCTCTTCCCTGGTTGCCTGGGGATTGAGCGCCTTCACATAAGCAGGCTGGGCAATATGCCCTACCATCACGGTCTTCGCACCTTTCTTTATCAGATTCCCATAAACATATCCATAGGTTTCATCCCATTTTTCTGTAGAAAAAGAATTAACACTTGTAAGAATATGCTGATCTCTTTCATCCACCCCATCTCCTGGAAAATGTTTGATAGCAACAGCCACACCGCATTCATCTGCTCCCTTCATATATTCCAGGGCAAAATCCAGCACCTTCTTTGGATCACTTCCAAAAGTTCTTACATTGGTAATGGGATTGTGAAAATCATAATTAATATCCACAATAGGCGCAAAAGACCAGTTCAGCCCCAAAGCTGCACCCTCTTTGCAGGCGGTATATCCCATTCGGTATCCATTTTCCGGATCATCTGTAGCCGCCACTGCCATAGGTTTTCCGAAGGAAGTTCCCTCATAGGCAAGTCCGTCTCCGCCTGCTTCCGTATTAGCCGCAAGTAGCAGCGGAATATTGGAAAACGCCTGCAGCTTTCTATAAATATCCTGAATATTTTCCGCGCTGTCTGCACGATACATCAGACCACCCACCTGAATATCCTGGGTAAAATGCTTCAGCGTTTCTTCCTCTCCGTTGAACCCCATGGGGCAAAATACCTGTCCGCATTTCTGCTCCAGACTCATATTTTTCCAGGTATCCAGAACCCAATTTTCTCCTTCTTCATCCAGAAAAAAAGGATTTCCTTTCATATCGATCTCTGTCATTATTTTTCCCCTTTCAATGAGCCGTCTGCTGTAAAATACTTTCTAAGAAAATACGCCGGGCCACAGCTCCAGGCATGGCAGTAGCTGTTCACGATGGTGCCGCCATATGGTGATTCTGAAGGGTTTTCCGGATTATATAATTCCCAGAATGTATCCGCTCCCAGATCGGTCATGCCGCCCCAGTATGCTTCCATTTTCTGCAGAGCCATTTTTTTCTCCCCCACAAGAAGCAGCGCCGCAATATAATTGTGATACATGTATGGCGTCACCATTTTTTCAGCTTCCGAAATGGTCTCCACCCTGCGCAGAAGATTTACTGCTGCCTGGTCTTCAATCGCCTCTCCCAAAATCATCCACACCTGGGAAGCAACTGAAACCTGTCTTTCTTTTCCACTGATGTAGCATTGTTTTTCTCCATCCCAGAGATATAAATTCGCCGCATTTCTGCACTCACAGTAAAGCTCCGCCAGTTTTTCCTCCGTCATAACATCTCCTAGCACCTGGGCAATCCGGATAGCTGCACTAAGCGCATAAAGAAAAATCCCCTGGGCAGACGCCTGTTTATTCAGATTCAGATTCCAATCCACAAAGCACCAGCCCAGCACATCTGAATCTCCTACCAACATTTTCTCATCCAGCTGCTCTTCTGCCAGTTCGATCTGTCTTAATGCTACAGGCCATAACTCCTGCAAAGTTTCCTTATCCTTTGTAGCTTCGTAATAGTCCCAAAGTGTGTTTATGAAAAACAGGGAATAATCAAACATCTGGGTATCATCCACTTCCGGTTCCGGGGAAAGAAACAAGCACGCCCCCATCCTTCCTTTTTCCATAGGAAGTGCTGCAAACAGATACAGGCAGGCTTTCACCATATCATTATTGTTATAAGTTTCATAATTGGTCAGTGCCTGGATACGAAGATCTCCCATCCACAGTCTGCGGTCTCTCTTCGGACCGTCCTCAAACACCTGCTGCATACAATTGTGAAGGGTTCTGCATGCGATCTGATCCATTTTTGCCAGCTTATGATTCTGCGCCTTAAATGCGGAAAGCTCCTGGTCTTTCGCAGAAGAAACAGCGGTACAAAAAGCATCTTCCACAACAAGATCAAACTTGGAACTAATATCCAGAACCTCGATCATCACATACCTGAACGCATATCTCCTTGGCAGGCGCAGCTGGGAAGGAACCACATCCACATGGAGCTGTTCCTCTTCGATCCAAGAAGAACAGATCCAGCCCTGATAGCTTTTTCCATCTTCAAAAAGCTCCGTCGCATTTTCTGCAAAGTGAAGCTTCAGCCACACAGGCGCGTCTGGATGACTCCCCCTGTAATTCAGATTTAAAGTCAGATACCCAACCTGATGATTTCCAAAATCCAGGCATACCCGGCTTCCCTTTTTCAAAACTCTCTTTCTGTAATCAACTGCCTGCTCAATGACAATACTGTTATCATTTTTATAAAGTTCTACTGTCTGCACTGCATCTACTTTTGTCTCAACCAGATCCGGAAGCAGATTTAATGCTTTATTCAACAATTTCTGATTTTTCATTTCAGCCATAAAAACCTCTTGTCACATAGAATTTTGTCAAAATTGTTATAAAAATGCGACCCTACGGAGTTTTCCGGCAGGGCCGCTGCAATCTCAGAGCGTGTTTGAAAAAGGCTTTCTGCAAGATGTGCGTCACAATTTGTGGGAGATTTTGCCCGGATGAGGGCGTCGTAGCGGGCTACGACAACCGAATTCGGGTGAAATATACCGCAAAGTGGGGCGTGCAGATTGCAGGAATGATTTTTCAAACAGGCTCAAGTTATTGTCTGATTTTTCCCGTGAAAATTCTTACCAGTAATTTTTCATTATTCAGATAAATCAGGAATGCCATCAGCAATACTGCATTGATAATAGACTGCATGGAAGCGGTCACCACATTTGAGAGAACTGCAAATGTGGAATTCAGCAAAGACATGCAAACCGCAGCCAGCAAAAATCCAAGTTTCTCATTGCTATACCTGCTTATGTAAGAACCAATAAACATTGGCAAAAATGCTGTAAACATAATGGAAATAGAGCCAAAGTTCAGCTGGCCTCCATTGATGGTCGTACTTCTTGCCGCATTCAAAAATCCAACAATTCCCATCAGCGCACCGCAGATCCCATAACAGCCAATGGCATTTGGAATCTCTTTGATTCCTGTATTTACTGCTACCTTCTGCCCATTTTTCAATGCATTATAGTCATAACCAAACCTTGTATAATCAAACAGAAGAATGGAAAGGACCAGTACCACAGCAATAATAATCGCCGCATAAATCCAGGTTCCTACAAAGCCTGACATGGAAGAATTCTGTACCTCTGTCATTACATATTTTCCGCTTGTAATGGTGTACAAAACACCTTCATAGATCAGGGTTACACCCAAAGATGTTATGATGGGCGGAATCCTGAGAGTCACATAAATAAGACCAGATACCATTCCCAGCACAGCGCCGGCCGCAATAGTGATTACCAGCATAAGTGCTGCACTTCCTGAGCCGCCGCCTAATACTGCATAGCTTATCTTCGCTCCCACTACAGCAGACAGAGAAGCCATGGCTCCAAGTGAAAAATCAAATCTTCCACTGTTCAGGTTAATGGACAGGGCAATTGTTGTAATCATAACAATTGCAGTATAGACCACAAAATTATCAAAGCCCTTCTGATTTGTTATGATGTTTTCTCCATGTGACAGACAGATCACTTCCAAAATAAGTAAGGTCAGTACAGGGATCGTAAATGTTCCCGCTATTTTCTTAGGGGTGCTCATAAATTCCAGCCTCCATCCAGCCTGTCCGATTTCCTGGATATGGGCATCCAGGGTTATCGGTCAGAGCTTTCATAAATTAATTTCCAGTTATTTAAATTCGTAACTGTTTAATGTCTTCACAGTTACCTGCAAAACAATTACTTAGATTCTACTAATGTTTTTACATCCTCAAATGTAACGTTATCGCCAATAATACTGTCCAGAGTTTCTTTGTCATAGATTGGTGCATCACCACTGTCAGAAACAGAGTATTTATCAAATGTGTCGCTGTCAGTTGCTACCAGATATCCCTGGCTGATAGATGGAGCGTTTCCGTCCTCGTCTCTGATCACATTTCCATTGATTGCATTCATTACCAGTGCAAAAACTGGTCCGATAGAAGAAGAATATTTTCCAGCAAGATAAGTAAGGGTACCATTTTTCATAGAATTTCCGTTTGTCTCAGTAAAGGAATCAATATCTGAGAAGGAGATTCCTGCCTCACTTAAGGACTGTGCAAAGAATGTGGTTGCCATACCTACGGAAATAAATGCATCCGGTGTTTTCTGGATTGCTGCGTTTAACTCATCCGTTGTGGTGTCACCATATCCCTGAAGATAGGAAACAACCTCTACATCGCCTTCTACTTTAGATAAATCAACTGTCTGATCCTGGAAAATCTGTCCAGCGATAGCGTTCATATCGCTTTCTCCGCCATAGGTGCAACCCAGTCCGTTAAGGACACCAGCAACACGGTAAACATGCATTGGGTTCGGAATAAAAGCTCCATAGATTGCTACTTTGGAAACACCCTGCTCTTTGTAGTAAGCTCCCATATCTTTTCCAGCTTCAAACTCTGTATCATTTCCAGGTCCTACCTGACCAGCAAAATATTCATAAGTTTTGTAAGTTTCATACTGTGCGTCATCCAGCACACCGGAAGCTACCGCATAGTAAACTCCGTATTTTTCACAAGTCTCAATCTGCTGTACACGATCGTTGCTGGAAAAAGAGATGATTGCCTGACACCCCTGGGAAGCAAACTTCTCAATTGCTGTTTTCTCATCTTCTGCACTTTGCAGCGCATCTGTGTAGTTAAATTCTACGTCATAGTTACCAGCGATATAATTCTCATAATAAGAACGGAAGCCCTGTGCTTCCTCGCCACTTACGTCTGCAACCAGCACACCAATCTTTGCCTTGTCAGCAGCCTTTACTTCACTTGTTCCTGCTCCTGCAAGAACTGCTACAGCCATAGTTCCTGTTAATGCCATGCTTACCATTTTTTTCATTGTTCGTTTCATTAGAATTTCCTCCTTTTTATTTGCAGCGTTATACGCTAATTCACCATTAAAAATCCCATATATCGGACAGTTATTTCTTATTCTCCATTATCTTGGAAGTATATTTGTCTTATAATTCATGCTTGTTACATATACAACGATCAGGAAAAATACTGCACTGATCACCTGGGTGATTCCATAAGCCGCACTTCCGTCAATCACCAGCTCCAGAATGTCATTGAGCAGGATAAAGGAAAAACCGCCAACCAGTGCCGCATAAATTCTGGAACGTGCTCCGCCTGAAATAGGCATTCCGCCAAATACAATTGCAATAAAAATATTCATACCAATGCTGGAGGCCGTAGTGGTTGTTACAGATGGTGTATAAACCAGAGTAAGAAACGCTCCAAGCCCTACGCCCAGGCCTGCCATTACGAAAGCAATAATGGTATATTTGTTGGATTCAATTCCGGTAAGAGCTGCGCACACCGGATTTCCTCCGATAAATTTCTGCCTTCTTCCCACTTTTGTAAGATTGAAAACAAAATAACTGATAATAAAGAAGACTGCCAATACTACGATTTTAAAAACCATATTGTCAAACGGCTTTACCACTACTCCCGGAATACTGATCCCACCAAGTGCACCACCCTTTGTGGTAATGATCTGTGAGGCAATCGCAGAAAGCACAGACATCATGGCAACTGTAGTAACAAATGCTGGAATATGAAATACCGAAGCCAGCAGGGAATTTACAAGGGAACATGCAACTCCGCTTACAAAGATTGCCAGGATCATTAACACCACATTCTGTGTAGTATTGTAAGTAACCACACCCATGGTTGCAGAAAACAAGGTTGCAGCGCCAAGACTGATATCAAAAGTTCCCAATGTGTAAATGAAAATTGCTCCTGTAGCAACCACCGCCAACACAACACCTTCGTTAAAAACAATCTGCAGATACATATCCAGCCGATAGCCTTTTGCACTGACTACTGCCAGGAAGATTCCGAATAAAAGCACCAGAGCCGCAAATGGAAGAACCTTTATCGCAGTTTGGGCTGCTTTATATTTATTCATATTATTTTTCATAATCTGATGTTCCCCCTTAAATCATATATCCAATTACATCTGCGTCTGTCAGGCTTTCACTTCGCATAAATTCACCGGTAATGCTTCCGTCTTTCATAATCAGAAGCCTGTCGCTCATTCCCAGCAGTTCCGGAAGCTCCTCGCTGATCAGCAGGATTGCCTTTCCCTCTTTTTTCAGCTCCATCATCAGCTGATACATGGACTGTTTGACGCCAATGTCAACACCTCTGGTGGGGCAATCCAGGATCAGGATCTCACTTCCACAGCCGATCCATTTTCCAAATACAACCTTCTGCTTATTTCCGCCGGACAGCTGGCTTGTCAGCTGGTCGCCATCAGAACATTTAATAGAAAGATCTTTTATCTGTTTTGCCACATATTCTTTTTCCTTTTTATTTGTTATAAGGAATCCGTTTACGGCATATTTTTCCATTCCGCCAACTGCAATGTTGTCCTGGATACTTGCGGACAGACAAAGGGATTCCACATCCCTGTCCTTTGACACATAACCAATCTTGTTTGCAACTGCGATGTGGGGACTGTTGATCTTCGTTCCATCGTAAGTGGTTACTTCTCCCTCTTCCAGGGCAAGTGCGCCGAACATGGCTTTTCCCAAAGTGTGCATTCCGCAGGCGGCAAGTCCGCCAATGCCTAAGATTTCGCCTTTTTTCAAAGTAATGCTTACAGATTTTAACTCCTCTTTGTACTTCAGATTAGTGGCTGTTATGGCAGCTTCTTTCTGGCTGCTTGGGGTAAAATCACTTCTGTAATAATCTCCCTGAAGCTCGCGGCCGATCATACTTGTACGGATTTCATCCGCATTGAATTCTTCTTTTTTAAACGTACGGATCAGGTTTCCATCACGGAGAACAGTGAGTGTATCACAAACTTCCATAATCTCTTCCAGGTCATGGGAAATAAAGATTATTGCTTTTCCACTGTCCCGCAGCTTTCGGATCAAGGAATACATGATCTCACGTCCATCCTGTGAAAGTGCTGTGCTTGTCTCATCAATTACCAGAATGTCTGGATTTTTCAGCATAACCTTAGCGATTTCTACCAGCTTTCTGGTCTGAAAATCCAGTGAATCAATAGGCATATCGCCGATTACATGTTCTACTCCAATGGCTCTCATTGCCTCTGTCGCTTTCTGGTTCATTGCCTTTTTATTGATCATCCCCAGCTTGTTCCGAAACTGGGAAAGCTCTGCCAGAAAAATATTTTCTGCAACGGTTACCCCCGAAATGGTTCCGCTCTCCTGCACAACCATTCCGATCCCGTTTTGTAGCGCATCTATCATACTCACTGGTTCCCAACTCTGCTTTTTGAAAGTCATTCTTCCACTGGTGGCTTTCTGCATGCCAGCTGCAATAGAAGATATGGTAGACTTTCCAGAACCATTTTCACCGATCAAACCTCTTATTTCCCCTGGATATACCTCCAGATCTACATTTTTCAGTGCTATTACGCTTCCAAAATTCTTGGAAATATTTTTCATTTCAAGAATCGGTTCACTCATGTTTACCCTCCGTTCACTTGAAAACTGTTTATGAGATTATTATATTCTTCCCCCTAAAATTTCAAATTCACAATTTAGCTCAGTTTTATTGATGTATTTGATCTAAGATGTTAAAATGCATCATATAAATAGCTTTATTTTAATATTTTGGATTGTGTGAATAGATTTTGTAAAAGGGGGATTTTTATGGATGTTGAAGAACTGAGACATCAGATTTATCAGTTTAATGATGAAGAATTGTTTTATAAAGAACAGTATGAAGCCCGGGAAGCCGGGCAGATTTATGCTTATATCGCAAAACAGGATATTCAGGAGGTGATCCGCCGCCACTTACTGATTCCGGAAGTGAAAGAAACCATTCCACCGGAATTTAAAGACTCTTTCTTTTTTGATATGGCGGACAAAGATAGCATTGTGGTACAGAAGCATAACCGCTATAGCCCGGCGCTGATTCACTCCCACACATTTTTTGAGCTGGTATATGTTTACGACGGGAAGTGTACACAGGAGATTTCCGGACAGACCATTTCCATGAAAACAGGAGATTTCTGCGTAATCCCCCCTTCTGTAGAGCACTCTATTTCTGTTTATGATGATAGTATTATTATCAACATCATGCTCCGCCGCAACACTCTGCATAGTATGTTTTATAATTTTTTGAATACGCCAAATAAGCTCTCTTCTTTCTTTTTGAATAATATTTATGCAAAAAGAGCAAATGATTATATTCTTTTTCATTCAGGAATGGATTCTTACATCCGGGAATCTTTTTGCTGGATGTTATGGGAAAGTATGAATAAACAGGAATACTCTTATCAGTGCATTACCAATGTACTGCTTCTGGATTTCTATCTATTGGTACGAAATTACTCGGAATCTGTGCAGATGCCTCTTTTCAACAGCAAGATTGATGTGCAGCGTTATGCGATTATTCAGTATATCCAGGATAATTACAGAGATGTGACACTTTCGACTGTGGCAAAGCGTTTTCATTATTCCAATGAATACACTTCCCGTTTAATTAAAGATCTGATGGGAATGACCTATACAGAAGTGGTCCGTACCGTTCGAATCGAACGGTCCCAGGATTTCCTGGCGAATACAACTATGACTGTGGCAAATATTGCGGAAGCAATCGGATATGATACCACAGAACATTATATCCGCCAGTTTAAAAAACATACTGGGATGACGCCTTCTGCTTATCGAAAACAGGAGGCCAAAAATCGGTTGTTTTAATTTTCCATTCTTTTCAGCTCTGGCAGCACCGTCAGCAGCATGATAACGCCTGCAGTACCCAGGCTGATAATATTTTTTGCATTCTCCATGCATCCTGAAAGTTCTTTTTTCTTCAGGAGCCGTGCCTTCATTTCTGCCTTTTTCTCAAGGAAAAGAAGTACATAGGCTGCGGATAAAAACTGGGAGATTACAGTTGCAATGGCAGCTCCCCGGATACCAAATCCAAACACAAAAATGAATAGTGAGTCTAGGATCAGCGGGAAGCAGATTCCTATTTCAAAGTCGATTCGTTTCATTTTTTGTTTCTCTAAAAAACACTTGAACGCACTTTTTGACTTGTGCAATAAAAGATATGTAGATGCTGTTATTCAGCCGTCACGCAAAGAAAATGAATCTTTGGCTATGGTACAGATGATTGACCGGCATAATGGTGGAAAGAAAACGATTTTCATTGCTGATAGAGGATATGAGACATATAACATTTTTGCACATGTACAGGAAAAAGGCATGTATTATCTGATCCGGGTAAAAGATGGGGGCGGTGGAAGCATGACTGGAAGTTTCAGCCTTCCGGAGAAAGAAGAATTTGATCACACTATGCATCTGCTGTTAACCAGAAAACAAACAAATGAAGTAAAGTCACATCCGGAACTTTATAAGAAACTTGATAAAAAAAGTCCTTTTGATTATGTGGATTTACATAAAAGACCTTTTTATCCTTTAGATTTTCGTGTTATACGATTCGCTATTACAGAGAGTTCTTATGAATGTATCATTACAAATTTACCACAAGAAGAATTCACGTTGAATGAAATCAAAAAGCTTTATACAATGAGGTGGGGAATAGAGACATCTTTCAGAGAATTAAAATATGCGATTGGATTACCTTGTTTCCATTCAAAAAAGGTGGAGTATATCATGCAGGAGATCTATGCACACCTGATTCTCTACAATTATTGTGAGATTATCACGATGAATGTGGTAATTCATCAAAAAGATACAAAACATGTATACCAGATGAATTACACAATAGCAATTCACATATGCAGGTATTTTCTGCGGAATGATATTTCTCCACCTGATGTTGAGAAGCTGATACAGAAAAACCTTTTACCCGTCAGACCTGGGCGATCAGACCCTCGCAAAGTCAGACCCAAGTCAGTGGTGAGTTTTCTGTATCGGGTAGCTTAACTTCTACAAAAGTATATCGTTTTTTCAGGCAGATGGCAATCTGTCTTTTTGTGTTGTCTGAAAGTAGTCAAACAATCTTCAAAACAAAAAAGTAGGCAGAGATAGGAATTCCAATATCTCTGCCTAAAGGGGAGCAATCTTGCCAATGCCTTAACTAAATGACATTGGCCGGACAGTCGTTCCCCACGCGGGAACGTGGATTGAAATTTTAAATCTACACCCTCAGCCAGCGTAATTCCGTGTCGTTCCCCACGCGGGAACGTGAATTTAGAATCTCAAAAATCCACACCTCCCGTATTTAAACAAAAGGGATAATGAATCTGCTAACTATTGAAAGGAGTACTGTCATGAGTTATATTTACCCGGCTATTTTTTATCCAGAAGAAGATGGACGATATTCTGTTATTTACCCGGATCTTAATGATTTAGCAACTTACGGAGATAATTTTGCGGATGCTTTCGAAATGGCTAAAGAAGTTTGTAGTCAGTATTTATTTAATTCCTTGCGTGAGGGAAATGCTATTCCTGAGCCGACTCCGCTTGAAGCAGTTGAAAAAGATGAGAATACAGCTATTGTTAATCTAATCTGTGTCAATCTTAATGAATATGATTGTACATGTAGTGATAAAGTTTTGATTTTGTGCAGTATAGTGTATTTTTAGGTGAATTTTTAGATATTGTCATGTATGATATAATCAAAAAAGACAAGGGGAAGACATTTTTTCTTTCCAAGTAAGGAGGTTGCCATATATGAAATATCTTTATTTTGCTGTTATTTCTGAATCTGACGGAACATTTTATGCAAAAGTTCCGGATATTGACGGGTGTATTACAACTGCA
>OLPI01001970.1_pt1 | contig 17100 bp, 19 predicted proteins | sample 1672361 | NCBI WGS metagenome assembly OLPI01 (sample SAMEA3136675, study PRJEB25190) | human gut metagenome
GGCTCTGGACGCCAGCGACTGCGTCCGTTGCCGGGTGGCACACGAGTTTCGAGAATAGCACGGAGCCGGTACTAAAAAAAAACAGGCTCCCCTCTCTGAGGGGAGCTGTCGCCGTAGGCGACTGAGGGGAGTTACGGGCGGTACCGGCAGAACCACCCTCAGTCTCACTACGTTCGACGGCTCCCGCCAGCGGGAGCCGAGTATGGACTACTTCGCCTGACGATTACGCATGTAGCGCAGGGCTTCGCGGCGTTCTTCCTTTTCCAGGCGATCCAAATACACGTGGCCGTCGAGGTGGTCGCATTCGTGCTGAAGCATACGGCCCATCAGCCCGGAGCCCTCGAGCACGACCTCGTTGCCGTCCAAGTCGATGCCACGCACGCGAGCGTAGTCGGCACGACGGGTCTTATACCACAAGCCGGGCACGGACAGACAACCTTCATCGCCATACTGCTCGCCGGACTTCTCCTCGAGTACGGGGTTCAGAACGTAGCCGACTTTGCCGTCGATGTTGTAGGAGAAGGCCCTCAGGCTCACGCCGATCTGGTTGGCGGACAGGCCCGCTCGGCCCGGATCGTCCACGGTTTCCAACAGGTCGTCAACCAGGCGGCGCACGGCCGGGGTGATTTCCTTGATCTCATCGCAGGGGGTGCGCAGGACTGGGTCGGGCACGACCCTGATCTCACGGATGGCCACTTCTCGTTACTCCTCATTCTTCTCGTCAGCCGGCTGGTCCGGCTTGCTGCCGGTGTCAGCGGCATTGTCAGCGGAATCGCCGGTCTCGCCCTCTTCGGGTTCGGCCTTCGACTTCTTGATCTTCTCCGACACGCTAGCAATCGAATCAGACACGCTGGTTTTCATCTGTTCCGAGGCCTGTTTGACCTGTTCGGACGCCTGCTTGACCGATTCGGAGGATTTCTTGACGGTCTCCAGCGTGCTGTCGATGATCTTGGCAGTGGCGGGCAGCGGCTTGTTGGATGGCTTGGGCGCGTACAGATCCTCTTCGATGACGGTGGCGTAGCGCTGCAATACCTTGGGACGCACCACTTTCATGCTCGGGGTGAGCGTGCCGTGCTCCTGACTGAATTCCTCATCCAGCACCGCGAATTTGCGCACGGACTCAGCGCGGGAGACATTGGCGTTGGCCTGGTCGATGTACTGCTGGATAAAGGCGCGCACCGCGTCGTTGTCGCTGGCCTCGGCGAGTGTCATGTCGGCATTGAGGCCCTGACCTTCCAGCCAGGAATGCAGCATTTCGGGGTCGAGCTCGATAAGTGCGGACACGAACGGCTTGCCGTCGCCGACTACTACTGCATGAGCCACGATCGGGCAGGTGACGATGACATCCTCCATCGGGGCGGGGCTGATGTTCTTGCCGCCGGCGGTGATGATGATGTCCTTCTTGCGTCCGGTAATGAAGGTGAAGCCGCGGTCGCCGATACGACCCAGATCGCCGGTTTTGATCCAGCCGTCGGCAGTCATCGTCTGTGCGGTGAGTTCGGGCTGCTTGTAGTAGCCAAGGAACACGTTCGGGCCGGTCAGCTCAATTTCATCATCTTCGCCAAGACGCACGCCCATGCCAGGCCCAGGCTTGCCGACCGAACCGACCTCGTTGTCGTCCTCCCAATTGACGAGCATCGGAGCAGCGGTTTCGGTCATGCCATAACCCTGGATGAAGGTGATGTCATCCATGCCGTTGAAAAAGTGGGCCAAATCCACGTTGAGCGGCGCACCACCGCAGGCCAGCCATTTGAGGTTCGGTCCGAGAGCGGAACGAATGGATTTGCCTACCGTGGCCATGTAGAACGAATGGCGCATGCGCTCGATGAACGAATGGCCGCGGCCGGCCTGCTCATCCTTGCTCCACTTGACGAAGTGCTTGACCGACTGGGCGAAGATATGCCCCTGGATGCCGGCACCAGCCTTCTGCGAGGCCGCGTTATACACCTTCTCGAACACACGTGGCACACCCAGCAGGTAGGTGGGCTTGAAGCTGCGGATATCGGCGAGCAGTCGCTTGGCGTCGGGAATGTATCCGACCACGCCGCAGCCACCGATGCACACGTACTGGATGTAGCGGGCGAAGCAGTGCGCCAGCGGCAGGAACAGCAGCAGACGGTTGTCGTCGTACAGCATGCCACGCAGAATCTCGTAGCCGTTAAGCACGATGTGCGTGTAATTGCGGTTGGAGAGCATCGCGCCCTTGGGCTTGCCGGTGGAACCGGAGGTGTAGACCACGGTGAGCAGATCATCGGCTTTGATACGAGCGATAGCCGCATCCAACGTCTCATCGGATACGCCATGCCCGAAGTCAACGACAGCGTCAAGGCCATCGGCCTTGAAATTGAACACGTATTTCATGCCCGGATGATTGACACGGATCTGCTCAAGCGTCTGTGCGCGCTGGAAGTCGCCGGCAAAGGCGATGGCGGGATCGACTTCCTCGACGATGCCCGCGGTCTGACGGGCGGAATCGGTCTCATAGACGGGCACAACCACAGCGCCGATTGCCGCGCAAGCGAAATCAGCCACACCCCACTCATAGCAGGTAGGCGAGTAAATCAGCACCATGGTGCCGGCTTTGACGCCAAGTCCCAACAGGCCCTTGGCCACCTCGCGTACGCGGGACAGCATTTCAGTAGCTGTGGCGCTGCGCCATTGGTGGGTGTTGTCATCCTGCCATTCCGCGATGATGTCATCCGGCGTGCGAGCTGCTCGTTTGGACAGCAGCGAGTAGACGGTGTCGTCATCGGTGGTGACATATCTGGGTTCTTCTACATGTTCACGCATGGTCACTACTATAGGCGAACCAGCCTATGACACGGCAGAACCGTCTTCCGCTACCAGCGTAGGAATCGGTGTGCGGGCGGGGCCGTCTGGTCAGCCCAAATCGGCATAGATGCACATCCATCGAGAACCGATGTACTTCAGTTTGAGGTTGACTCGCAGATTTTCCTGGCCGATGGTCATGAATACCGCCATTTCCAGCGTGTCCTTGCCGGTGATCATGCCGTCGATCAATGTGGGGACAGTGGGCAGATAGCAGAATTTCGCTTTGAGCTCCGGATGAGTGACCATGTGGATGCCGAGCAGGTATTGCATGGTTTGCAGCCGGTCCAGGCATGGTTTTGTCATGGCTCTGTTGAGATGTGCGACGCTGAGTTTGCCACGTATCGCGTCCGCCGATGTGCAGGCGATGCGGCATGCAGCCATGGCCATGGAATGACATTCCTTCGCATTCAGCCCGCCTATGAATGTGGGTTGGATGTGATACCGCACCGGGCGATCCGATAGCTCCACAACGATGAATCCGTCATAACTCGGCAACGGCCCGTACTGATATGTGCCGTGGAAAAATCCCGAATACTCCATGATGACCCCCTTCAAGCCCCCTTGCAACTCACCATCATCGGCGAGCGTCTGTACTACAACATCACGAAAGGCGCGCCAAGTCAAACTACTTGAGCGCGCCTTCGGGCAAGTTAAGCCTCCTGCATGGAGGGCAAACCCCCATTTTCAGGGGGCAATCGGGATTATCGTGCGGAATACGGGTTGACCACCATGCCGCAACGCTGGAAGTTCTTCACGTCGACGTAGCCGGTGGAGGCCATCGCGCGCTTGAGGGCGCCGATGAAGTTGGTCTTGCCGTCCGCCTGGTGGCTCGGTCCGAACAGCACCTGTTCGAGCGGGCCGACCGTGCCGACCGTGGTGCGGTAGCCGCGCGGCAGCGTCTGGTGGCGGGCTTCAGAACCCCAGTGGGTGCCCTTGCCGGGGGCCTCGGTGGCGCGGGCCAGCGGCGCGCCGAGCATGACCGCGTCGGCGCCGAGGGCCAGGGCCTTGACGAAGCTGCCGGAGTCGCCCATGCCGCCGTCGGCGATGACCTGCACGTAGCGGCCGCCGGATTCGTCCATGTAGTCGCGGCGGGCCTCGGCCACGTCGGCGATGGCGGTGGCCATCGGGGCCTGCACGCCGATGGTCTGGCGGGTGGCGGAGACCGCGCCGCCGCCGAAGCCGACGAGCACGCCGGCCGCGCCGGTGCGCATCAGGTGCAGGGCAGCGGTGTAGTTGGATGCGCCGCCGACGATGACGGGCACGTCAAGGTCGTAGATGAACTTCTTGAGGTTCAGCGGTTCCTGACCGGAGGAGACGTGCTCGGCGGAGACCACAGTGCCGCGGATCACGAACAGGTCCACGCCCGCGTCCACCACGGTGGAGTAGAACTGCTGGGTGCGCTGCGGGGAGAGCGCGCCGGCCACGGTGACACCGGCGGCGCGAATCTCGTGCAGACGTTGCGTGATGAGCTCCGGCTTGACCGGCTCGGCATAGATCTGCTGGATACGCTCGGTGGCCTGATCGGCCGGCAGTCCGGCGATTTCGTCCAACAGCGGGGTCGGATCCTCGTAACGGGTCCACAGACCTTCCAGATCGAGCACGCCGAGCGCACCCATCTTGCCCATGGCGATGGCGGTGGCCGGGCTGGTCACCGAATCCATGGGGGCACCGATCACCGGCACATCGAACTCATAGGCGTCGATCTGCCAAGAGGTGGAGACGTCCTCGGGGTCGCGGGTGCGACGGGAGGGGACGATTGCCACATCGTCGAGTGCGTAGCCGAGACGGCCTTTTTTGCCCAAACCGATTTCAATTTCCTGAGACATGGTTTCCAGCCTATTGCCCGGGTGGGACGCCAACAAGGCCGTTTCCCACGGACCGGACGATTGCTTCAAGTCGTTACAAACATGCGCTATGACTAAATCATCTTCACACCATCTATCAGGAGGAAGCATGGCCAAAATCAAGGTCGAAGGCACTGTCGTCGAACTCGACGGCGACGAGATGACCCGCGTGATCTGGAAGGACATCAAGGATCGTCTGATCCTGCCGTACCTCGACGTGAACCTCGACTACTACGATCTGGGCATCGAGCACCGCGACGAGACCGATGACCAGGTGACCATCGACGCCGCCCACGCCATCCAGAAGCACCATGTCGGTGTCAAGTGCGCCACCATCACCCCCGATGAGGCCCGAGTCAAGGAATTCGGTCTCAAGAAGATGTGGAAGTCCCCCAACGGCACCATCCGCAACATCCTGGGCGGCACGATCTTCCGCGAGCCGATTGTGATGAGCAACGTGCCTCGTCTGGTGCCCGGCTGGACCAAGCCGATCGTCGTAGCCCGTCACGCATTCGGCGACCAGTACAAGGCCACCGATTTCAAGGTTCCGGGAGCCGGCCAGCTGACCGTCACCTTCACTCCGGACGATGGCTCCGAGCCGATTCAGCACGTGGTCTACAACTACGGCGAAGACGGCGGCGTGGCCCAGGTGCAGTACAACGTCAACGATTCGATCCGCGGTTTCGCTCGCGCCTGCTTCAACTACGGCCTGATGCGTCATTACCCGGTGTACTTGTCCACCAAGAACACGATTTTGAAGGCCTACGACGGCCAGTTCAAGGACATCTTTGCCGAGGTGTTCGAGACCGAATACAAGGACAAGTACGCCGAGGCCGGCCTGACTTACGAGCACCGCCTGATCGACGACATGGTGGCCAGCTCCCTGAAGTGGCACGGCGGTTACATCTGGGCCTGCAAGAACTACGATGGCGATGTGCAGTCCGACTCCGTGGCCCAGGGCTTCGGTTCGCTGGGCCTCATGACCTCCGTGCTCATGACCCCGGACGGCCAGACCGTCGAGGCCGAAGCGGCGCACGGCACCGTGACCCGTCACTACCGCCGCTGGCAGAAGGGCGAGAAGACCTCCACCAACCCGATCGCCTCCATCTTCGCGTGGACCGGCGGCCTTAAGCACCGCGCCGATCTGGACGGCACGCCCGAAGTCCGTCACTTCGCCAAGACGCTGGAGAAGGTCATCGTCGACACCGTTGAAGGCGGTCAGATGACCAAGGATCTGGCCATGCTCATCGGCCCGGACGAACCGTGGCTCGACACCGACGGCTTCATGAACGCGCTGGACGAGAACCTGGCCAAGGCTCTGGCCGAGTAAATCATCGAACACATCGTGCGGACCTACATGGGCCATGTCATGTCGCAAACTGTCATGATTGTCGTGCTTCATCTGGAATGTTCCTCAGCACGATAATCATGACAGTTGTTCGATGCACGCACGTAATACTTCTAATTGTTCCCGGATATGTGGCGATTTGTCCACTGGTCCGGGACTTTTTCGTATACGGCCTACTAGAATCGTGATTCAGTTTGTTTTCACGCCCGCTTGAGGAGGTTTCGCCGCTTATGGTGTTCGCACGCCGCTCAACCACCCTGCTCGCCGCCATTATCGCATCCTGCGCGATGGTGCTGTCACTGACCGCGTGCACCTCAGACAATAAGACCGTTGTAGATGGTCAGACCACGGTGACGTCCAATTCTGCCGGCGGCGTGGCCGTGTTCACACCTTCGGACGGCATCACGCTGAACCAGCAGATGCCACTGAACAAGTGGGCGAAGCTGGTGCCTGACCTGACCAAGGCTCTGGTCGACGCCGGTTTCAAGAAAGGCGATATCAATCATACGACGTCCGACTCGTTGGATAAGCAAAGCCGCGCCATCCAAGACTTTGTGGTCGATCATCTTTCGAATAACACCACGGACGATTCCGGCATTGCCATCGCGCCCGACAACATGACATTGCTCGTGGCTCCAGTAGTCGAGGCCGACGCTTCCACTCGCCAATACGGCGATTACGTGAGCCAGAACCTGAGCACCAACGATGTCACGGATGAGGGAGCTACTTCTGACGGTGAATCTTCCGAAGACGACTCGTCCAAAGACGACTCGTCCAAAGACGACTCGTCCAACACTGAGAGCGACAGCACTGCATCGGACGAGCAGGCGCAGGCCGTGGACCGGCTGGTCTCATCGCTCAAGCTGGCCAAGGAATCCGGCATGCATGTGGTATTGCTCGGCAACAGTATCGAGGGATATAAGCCGGACGCCTTCGTCAAGTTCTCGGACGCCCAGACCATCGGCAAGCTACAGGCGGAAAAGATGGTGTCCAAACTCAAGTTGGATAAGGCCAGTAAAGACAACCCCAAATACATTGAGGTGCTGCTGCCATACACCGCCATGGACGAAAAAGGCAACGCCAACGATTCCACGTTCGCCCAAGAGGCGTTCCGTGGTATCTGGCAGGTACTGGGCTCCTACTATCAGAAGGGCGTTGTGGAAAGCCCTTCAGGCACCTTGGACGGCAAATCCACGGAAAACGATTGGCAAGCCGTGGCCTACGATGCCGCTAAGGAAGGCTCCACTGCGAAAGTGCTTGACAAGCGTCTGGCAAAAACCGACGGACAGTCCACACTCACCCGTATTGACGGCATCATCACGATGAACGACTACATCGCCTCCGAGGTCGTCAAGGAATTGGACGATCTGGGATACACCGGCTCTGCCGCCGATATCAATCCGCAGATCACCATCTCGGGCATTGTCGGCAATATCACCGGCAAGAAGGATCTCAGCCGCGACGCCGTGCCGGACCCGATCAAATCCCCTGAAAACGACAACGCAAACGACTCATCCAGTTCCGATGACGATGCGGACAAGGACACCTCCGCTTCCGACAAGGACCGTGACTCGCAGTGGCCTCTAGTAACCGGATACGGCGCGTATGTCTCGAACATCCCATCCATCGTCAATGGCAAGCAATGGATGACCGGCATGGAAGACAGACAGACCATTGCCACGGATATCGCTCAGGCCTGCGCCAAGCTCAACAAGGACGAAGCGCTGAATTCCATGCCTTCAATCAGGAACTCCGAGGTAGGCGGCGTGAAGAAGATCCCGACCATCAGCGAACCGTTGCTGGCTGTCAGCGCCAGCAATCTCAAGTCCGCGCTGATCGACCCCGGATATATTTCCTTGGCCGATGCCGGTCTGTGATTCATACTCGTCACGCCGCTAGCCGCCTGCGATGTCTCTTCCGTACGGCCCTGTTCCGGCCGACAATCACCGTTAAATCATGACGGTTTCAGTACGATTTTTCGACTCCCCGCATATTGCTGTGGATCAAGATAATCGGCCGTTCCTCGCTTGAGGCCCCAATGCAGGCAACGGTCTTCGCAATGGTCCGAGCTGCCTTCAACGATGCCTACGGGCTGTCTGCGGGAGATCGTATCCCCCACTGAGAGCTCGGTAACGGCCGGTTCGAATGTCGACGTGACACCTCCACGATGCCGTACACTCACCACATCTTTGCCAGCTACTTTGCCAGCAAAACTCACGGTCCCTGCCTGCGGTGACAGAATTACGGTACCTTGCTCCGCAACAAGATCCACTCCACGATGACCTGGTGCCCACGGGTTGATCGGCCGCTCGAACTGTTGTTCGACCTGTGGATCGTCGACCGGCCAGTCGAATCGGGATTCGCACTGATTGCCATTGCGCCACGCCAAATCAGACATATCGGTGAAATCCTCCACCGTGTATGCCGCATCTCCGGTCACCGCAGTATCCGCATGCGCAACATGCTGAGGCGTGGATGCCAGCCCTACTCCCAAGGCAAGCAGCAGGCCGATAACGGCGGCCAACGCGATTATGGCATCCATACGCCGTTGCCGTTCCTGAGCCCGCTGACGCGCCTGCTGACGCCGCCTGCTGGCACGTCGGGCTTCGTCGCGACGCCAATCAAACAACAGTGGTGCATTCATGAGATTCCTCCCCATAGTGTGAGTGTGATGCGATTCCGGCTTCTTTGCCGGTGATACCCACCTTGAGGGGTCCGAAACAGGATGTCCAGCCAAAACGACCTATGTGGTTCTAGCTTCCGAAGTTATCCACAATGAAATTTCGCGTGACAGTATCGCCGCATCGTCATGTTGTTCGACCTTCAGCCGCGGCCGATCCATGTCACAACCGCTGCCATGCAGTGACAGCGGAACATCAGAACTCTTGTGATTGTTCCCACTGGGTTCGCATACTCAGACGGTTGTTCCGTTTCACCGATTCCAGTATTTGCCAAGCAGACACCAGCTCCTCTACCGTTAGTCGCTAGTGTATATCCGTGTTCGGTTTTTGGCTGTATGAGATAGTATTCGATGAGTCCGATTCTGCGGAATTCAGCGCGACATGCCCTACACGCATGTAATTTGCTTTTTCGTGGCAGGCATGTAAGATATGTGACTTGTGCGCGAGAGAAATCTCAAACACAGCAGACATTCCTGCGTAGCTCAGTTGGCAGAGCATCCGACTGTTAATCGGACGGTCGCTGGTTCAAGCCCAGCCGCAGGAGCTCATTGAAGGCCTCGGATTGATTCGAGGCCTTTTTGCTGCCTGAGTATTCTTTCTTCATGCGCTCAAGGAAGTTTCTATCCTCATTGAACTGTGTCGCGTTTGAAAGATCGTCCATAGACACATGCAAATAGTTGGCAATTGCTGCAACTTGTCCATATTTGAAATGCGTGCGGCCTGTCATGAGCTGAGAGACAGCTCCTGATGTGATGTTGAGCACATCCATAAGGGAGTTCTGGGATACTCGATTTGCCTTTAAATACTTGCGGATGTTGTATCGCAGAATTGCCTCTGCTTCATCCTCGTCAAACTGGCTGGCGACGAGTACGGGGTCAACCATTGTCATAATATTCTCCCCTAAATTGCTAAGGATAATAGTCTTAACACGCAGTATAGGGCTTCGTTTGCGCTTAGTCAAGCTAAGTAGTATGGTTCTGCTTAGATAAGCTAAGCAGTTGAAGGAAGCTAATATGTCGAATATGAAGCGATGGCTCAGAGAGCATGGCATATCGTATGCCCAGCTCGCTAAGCAGCTGAATCAATCTCAGCCAAGCATCAGCCAGAAGGTCAACTTGAAGACCTGCTGGCAATTCGACGATTGTCGCCGTCTACGAGATGTTTACGGTCTCTCGTCAGATTTTGTTCAGGACTTGGTTCCCTATGAAGCCAAGTTTGCTGAATCTGTTCGTGATCACGAGGAGGTGTCTGTCTGATAAAGGAAAAGCCCAGTCTCGATTTGGAGCATCGAAACCGGGCGTATGCAACACATCCAATGTCGGACGATTCCCCAGTCGCCAAACTTCGAATCGTTCGCATTGCCTTTTAGATTATGGAGGCTGCACAAATGTCTAGTGTAACCGAAGTCGCTGTGCCGACTTCTGATTTTGATGGTAACGCCCCCGCGAATGGTTCGCGGGACATGGCGTCTACATTTTCCGAATCCCTGTATTGGCGGCGCTCTGCCCGGCGCTACGAGCTGCTGGGACTTGTCTCCTGGATGCTGGCCGCGTTGTCGTGCGTGGTTTTTCTGGCGATTCTGCTTGCCGCGAGGAATCTGCTTCTGCCGGGATTCGCTTTGGTGCCGGTGGCCTGCGGCCTGGCTTGTGTGGGTTGCTGGTGCGACCGTAACTCGCGCGATGCCTGGGATTTCGCTTTCTGGTCCCTTCACGCGGAGGTGAGGCAATGACCATGACCGTTGGCGCGCGTTCCCTCGATAACGAGGAGCGCTCGAATTTCCGGGACTACATGTCCCTGTTGTCCCTGTCCGTGGATGCGTCGATGACCGTGAGGGAGATCATGGCGGTCGCCTATCTGATCGGCCGGCATGACGCGCTTCGTGACGTGCGGAACGCCTCGTCGCCGGCTCGGACGGTGAACCGTCGTCTGATCCATGGCGGTCCGTCGGATTGCGTGTTCAACCGCGGCTACGAGGCCGGTGCGGGCATGGTGTCCGACAAGACCGACGCGTTGATGCGCGACGTGGAGGCCCTCAGCGGCGATGACGCGGTGTTCTCGATGCTCAGACATCCCTCGGTGAGCGGGGGTGATGAATGGTGGAATTGGTGATCCTGCTGTTCGTGGTGCTCGCAGTGGCCTGTTTCGGCCTGCTGCTGCCGACCGTCGTCATCATTCTCGCCGCGTCCTATCTGCTGACGTTCGCCCTGTGCCGCGCGGCCACGCGCCGCGACATGCTTGAGGCCCGTTGGCGTGAGGAGTCGGCCGGTTCCGTGAGTGAGGAGAGCCATGAGAGCGCATGAAACGCTTGAGCGTGCCGCGCGTCATGGCGGCTTCCCGGCCCGTGGTTCCGCTTCGGGCCTGTTGGCGGCCTGCCCGTCGGACGGCAGCCACGACTTCTACCTGTCGATGATGCTCGACGTTCCCGTGCCGCGCGTGCCCGTGCTGCGCGCACGTCTGCAAGACTCCCGCCGAGGGGCGCAACGCGCATCCGACGCACAGGAAGCTGGCCGCGTGGTGCAAGTGCAGCGTGGGCACGGTCAAACGCCATTTGTCATGGCTGGAAGGGGGACGTGTGGTGATGGAGCAGCGGTTCCGTCTGCGTGACGGCTCGCCGGTCGTGCCGCGCTGGCGCCGTTGACGATATAGGCGTCCTTCGTGGGTGTCGGCGTCGGCGATCATGTGCTTTTTCCGTTCAGGGAGGTTTCGTATGGCTGATGCTCCTGCCGGGGTCCGTGCCGGCAAGGCCGGGGGTCCGCATGGGTTGCGGGTCCTGTCCCCGGCCGATCCGGGGTATGTGGAGTGGTGCCGGTCCGGCATGCCCCAGAGGATCCGTCTGCTCAAGCTCGCCGCCGAGAAACGCCGCCGGATCGAGCAGGGGGTGATCTGTCCGAAATGCCATAGGCGCCGGGTCCGTGCCGGCGACACGTTGTGCGCCCAGTGCCGTCACTTGGAGGATCTGCCCCGCTGCCGGGAATGCGGGAGGCGGACGAGCCGTCCCGTGGACGGGTTGTGCGCCCGATGCCTGAAACTGGTCCGGGAACAGGCCAGGCCGATGTGCCCGAAATGCGGCAGGTGCCGGTGCCTCGAGGGCGAGGACATGTGCGGCAGGTGCCGGGCGCACCGTGTGTTGCCATCCTGTTCTCGTTGCGGCGCGCCGCGGCGGAAGGGCTCGCCGGACGGGTTGTGCGGCCGATGCCGGCAGCTCCTTTCGGGGAAGGCGAGGACATGAACCCGATGGACGTGGCCTTGGAGGCCCTGTACTTGCTGGGTGTGGTGCTGTGCTGCGCGCTCCTGTCACGTGAGGAGGGCTCGCGCGAGGGTCTGGGTTCGCGTCACGCCTGTCTGTTCATGCTGGCGTTGGCGGTGGAGGCGATGCAGGCGGGGTTGGGTTCGCTCGCGTTCCGGGAGCCGTGGGGCGCGCCGTTCGCGCCCTGGCAGGCGTTCGACCTGGCGGGCGCGGTACTGGCGGACCTGTTCCTCGCATGGGCCCTGCTGCGCGGCGACGGCGGGGCTCCCGGCCCGGACTACCGGTGACGCGTACCGCCGGTCATTCCTCCCGTTCGTGTTCGTGTTCCACCTCGAAGCGGATCTTGAGCCGCGTACGGCCGCGCCGGGCATGGCGCGCGATTCGGCTTTGTCTGCCCTTTCCACCCTCCCGGACGTTGTGGCGTGCGTGGCGTCCCCGCGCACGGACGCGGGCAAGAAGATTTCTTGCGGCCGCCATGACGCGCAGGAGCGACAGCGCCACAAGGCAGCCGATGGTGAGCAGCGCCACCAGATCGTGGTTCCGGGCGGCGGGCAGGTTCAGGATGATTTCGAGGATGTCGAGCATGGCCTCGACCAAGTTTCTGATGTATTCCATGTGCCGTGGTATGCGTTCGCTGGCCATGTTTATGCTCGCAGCCGATTCTGGTAGACCTTCAATCTGCGTACGATGCCCGGTGTCGACAATGCCTACACGGAATTGGCCCTGTCGTTGGTCGGCGACTGGCTCACCCATGTCTCCGAGAAGGCGGCGTGTTTCCGTCTTTGCCGAACCGACGATATCCAGACCGTATGAGTCTGGCTTGGTGACCCCCGATATGCGTGTTTCCGGGTGCAACCATTACGGGTATCATGCCGGGAAACGGCTTGTCATTGGGAATGCATGGGGATATGTTTAATCGGGTACCCCGATATATGTAGGGTGGGTCATAGGAGGATGGCATGAGAGAGAACACACTGAGGAACGCTCCTCTCGACGGGCTGAGCATCACGCTGACCTGGTCCATACCGGAAAACCCGCCCTCACAGGGTCCGGAGGATTTCTTCTCGAATTATCAGCTTCGTTTCAAGGATTCCCAGCCCGATAGTTCGATTATCTGCATCGTCAAGAACGACGGCTGGTCCACAGGCGATTACCCATACAGCTACCAGCTGCAGAACGAACGGGAAGGCATCAGCTTCGACCTGGACGTCGACCGGTTCCGCATCGACATGACAAAGCCGGATAACTATTCCAACTGGGATTCCTTCGCTCCCGTCATCGAATCGGGCATAGACATACTTCTACAGGCATTGAATAAGACCGTGGGTGCCACGTGCTTCGATTCGGTTTCCATCCGGTATGACGACTGGTTCCCGACGGAAATCACAGGAAGGGATTCCTCCCATTTCATCAGGGACGTTCTTGGTTTTTCCATCGCCCTTCCCGACCGGATTGACGAAGGATTCCCTTCCAAAGGTGATGAATCGGTCCAGGCATACGTCAATCGGCATCTCGCCGGCTGCGGATTGGACGCGACCATCAAGGTGGCGGACATGACACGCATCGCCGGACGCCCCGCGGATCCCAGTCGTGCAGGCGTGGCCCTGATGATGCAGATCTCGAATCGCTCGTCCATCGACACGGACCTGCGTTCCGTGATGGATTCCCTGTCGGAGGAACATGACATCGCGCATAGAATGTTCTTCACCCTCATCGAGCCGATAAGGGACACGTTCGGCGTTGGGGAGGACCAATGAAAACAGCCGAACTCTTGGAGACGCTTCGGACGAGGCAGCCCCTGTCCTGGAGACAGGTGAGGGACCGTCTGTCGCTCTCGCTTCCCCGCCAATCGCGACTCGATCTGGCATCAGACGACAGATACCCGCAGGAATCGGACTACGGAGGCGGGTCGGCCATCGTGGATTTCCTGGACATGAAAGATGGCTGGGCCGGCCCCGGCACGTTCGCGCCCTCCCGGATGATCATTCGGAACGCGCGCGCCTTCCTGTCCCGGGTCTCCGCTGTCAGCCGTATCGTGCCATGCGTTTCCCCTTCCCCGAGAGGAACCATCAACATCACCTATTATCTGGATGAGGACAGGGACATATCCGTCGAGGTGGGCGACGACGAGCTGGCTTCGTCCACGAACCTTGACCGTGATGACCTGTTCCTTGTCTGGAACCGGGATGATGCCATCCCACGGCAGCTTCTGGAGGCTTTGGCCCAGGGACGCCCTTTGACCCGTTCCTGGAATTCCCCGTCCCGTGGATGGTCCGTCAGATGACGTCCGCGGAGGATTATCCGGATCATGTGGACGATGCGGAGCAATTACTTCGGGCCGTTCTGACCAGGCATCACATCGAACGTATCCCATTGCCGGACGGTACGTTACGACTCAGAATCTCCCGGGATTTCTTCCTGCCATTCAGATCCGATGAAATCGGACTATCCGCGTTCAGGGAGCTGGCCGGCAAGGATACGATTCGCAGGCATGCGGATTCCATGTTCAGCTATTGCGGATTCGGTCGCACCCAGTGCGCGGATATGCGAGAGATCGATGCGGAGGTTGAAGCCGCCCCCATTCCAAAGGCTCCGGAGCACGCGAACATCGATCTCAGCGGGCTGCTGACCGAAGAGGATATTCGCTTATATCAGGCGGCCTCCGAGGCCACGCCTCATGGAAAGATCCGTCCGGTCAATCCTCATGCATGCCGCAAGGTCTATGCCGTGCTGGATCTGTTGAGGGAACGATTCACCGTGGAATGGGATCCGGAATCCAAAGGTTATCGCAAGGCCATCCGTCGGCCCCGATGATTCCTCACGCCGCCGGCATGGACGGGATCCAGCGTACGCCGCCCTTCTGTGGCTCCTGGTTGCCGTGGCTTGCGTGTACTGGCATTTCGGGAAGGGGAGCGCCAGCCGTCCGGCTTCCCCTCCCGCTCCCCCGATATCGGCGGATTGTCGGGTGGATGGCATGCCGGCCGGCGGGATCGCCGGCCGTGGCATAGGATGTGTTCATGCGGACCGTTCCCCTCTCCCGGAAGGGGTGCCGGCGGTTGGTCCGATGATAGGAAAGGAACGAGGATGAGCGAAGAGGACAAGGTGCCGTCCCCGGACGGCGTGGGCGTGGTGCCCGAACCCGAGCCCGAAACGGTTCGCAGGCGTCCGAAGTGGCTGGCACCCGTGGCGGCGGGTTGCGTGCTGGTGCTGCTCGCCGTGGGCGGTGTGGCCGGCTACCGTATGGGGTCGGCGCGCGAACTGGCCGAGGCGAAGGAGGCTTGCGCCGTGGCGTCCGACGGGGCGCGTGGCGCGGCGAACGACTACAATGCGGTCGTCAACGGCCAGGCCGCCGACGCCTCGGCGGTCACCGTCGACCAGGTGAAGGACGCGAGGACCGTGGACGCGCTGGCCAAGGCGTTGAAGACCACGGCTCCCGAGTATGAGGGGTGCTTGGCCGGTTCCAAGGCCGGTTTGGACGAGGCGACGTCGAAGCTCGACAGGCAGGCCGCCTGGTACAAGACCCATGCCGCATCGCTCGGGAAGGCCGTCAAGGCGGTGGAATCCTCGAGGCTGGACAGGACGGTCGAGGACGCGGAGAAGCTGCTCGCCGATTCGAAGGGCAGGGTCGCCGACGAGAAGACCCGTAGCATGTTGGAGCAGGCCATCAAGGACAGGGACGCGGACGCGATCGGCGAGGCCGTGAACGCGGTGGACGGGTCGGTCAAGGCCAAGGCGAAGGCCGACGCCGACGCGAAGGCCAGAAGGGAGGCCGAGGAGAAGGCCCAGGCGGCGGCCGACGCGGCGGCGGCCCAGGCGCAGGCGCAGCAGCAGGCCCAGTCCTATGGCGGCGGCTACTCGTACGGCGGTGGCACCGGCTACACCGGAGGCGGCTACACCGGCGGCGGCTACACGGGAGGAGGCTACACCGGCGGAGGCACGTACACGCCGCCCGCGACCGGAGGCGGCAACGGTGGGGGTTCCGCCTCCAGCGGACCAATCAGCGGAGGACACGGATGTACTACTGATTGTCCTCCACCATCAAGCGACGGTCTGATTCATCATTAACGACTATCAATAAAGTCCATAAGGGTCTTGCTCGAATTTCGGGCAAGACCCTTTTTATTTCCAAGTTCTCTTTTCCCTGTGTTTTTCCTGTGATATCGGTGTGGTTTTCCGGGGTGTGCGGGTGGGGGTCGTGGAGTCCGGCCTGTGGGACGGGTTCCGTGAGGGGCGGGAGAGGCCCGTCCTGTTGATCAACACAGGGAGGAGACCCTTATGGGTTTTCGTCATGATAGGGCGTCGGCCGGGCGGAGTCATGAACCGTTCGCGCGTGGCGCGCATGGGGCGGGGCCGGCACGCACGGTGCTTGCCGGCCTGGTGGCCGTGGCCACGCTGGCCACGGGCGGCCTGGTGGCGTCGACCGCGTATGCGGGCGGCGCGGGAGACAACCGTCCGGGCGGCGCGACCGGCGGCCTTCCCGCGGGCATGTTCTGGCAGTACAAGGACGACGCGTCCGGCAGCTTCGGTCCGGCCGCGAACGCGGACGGCTCGCCGCGCATCGCGTCGGTGGAGGCCGCGTACAAGCGTGCCGGCGTGAGTGTGGTGAACGACGGCGTGTACGACGGGCCGGGGGCGATCCGCGATACGTTGCGGGGCGCGTTGTCGAAGTGCGTGGCCGGGTTCCGTCAGCGTCATCCGGGCGAGGGCGACGGCGACTGCCGTGTCGTGGGCGTGGGCTCGGTCGCCGGCCAGCAGGGCGGCAGATGGGTGTACAACGGGTCCGGCGGCTATTCGGCGTCCGAGTGGTACTCGTCCTGGGACTCGCAGATCAAACCGTATAAGTATTACTACGCAGGTACACAGGAGTATGGTACTTCCACTCCGTTTGATGATGATCCGTCGAACAGCGTGGACAAGATCGCGTATTCGAACGTGGCTGCGGCCGGCGCGACGCCGAACCTGATCATCATCGTGCTGGACAAGTACCAGCCGAAGCCGCCGACCTATCATCTGAGCGTGAGCACGCAGGCTGCGGAAATGTCGGGCCAGTCGGGTGACACCAAGGACGCTTCGGACACGATCAGCCTGTCCACCGACGGGTCGAAGACCGAGAACGTGAACGGCACCGCGACCCTGCACTGGCGTGGC
>OLPI01001975.1_pt1 | contig 17074 bp, 27 predicted proteins | sample 1672361 | NCBI WGS metagenome assembly OLPI01 (sample SAMEA3136675, study PRJEB25190) | human gut metagenome
AGGTAAAACCCTATTATTATATGTGATTTTAAGAATTTTAGTTACAAAAAAATATTGATAAAATTTCAAATTTATGGTATAAAATTGTCAAAAGAGGAGGGAAAATAAATGAAGAAAAAAATATTAATAATAGTAATTATAGTTTTAATAATTGCGGGAATTGGAGGATATTTTTATTATAAAAAAAATCAAAATAAACCAGAAGATACATTAAAAGAATATGTTTCTAAAATAAATGAAGAAAAGTATAATGAAATGTATGAATTGCTAAATGAAAATAGCAAAAATAAAATATCAGAAGAAGATTTTGTAACAAGAAACAAAAAGATATATCAAGGAATAGATATGTCAAATATGAAAATTGAAGTAAAAAATATTCAAAAATCAGGTAAAAAAAGAATAATAACATATACGGCAAAAATGGATGCATCAGGTGGAGAGATAACATTTGATAATGAAATTACATTAAATAATGAAAAGGGATACAAAATAGACTGGAGCTCAAATTTAATTTTTCCAGAGTTAGAAGATACTGATAAGGTTAGAGTAAGCACATCAAAACCGTCAAGAGGTAAAATATTAGATAGAAATGGAAAAGAATTAGCAGGGGAAGGAACAGCTTCATCTATAGGAATAGTGTCAGGAAAATTAAGTGAGAGTAAAGAGGCGGATATAAACAAAATTGCGGAATTACTTGGAATTACAGCAGATTCTATAAACAAAAAATTACAAGCAGGATGGGTAACAGATGATAGTTTTGTACCAATAAAAACAGTTTCTGCAAATGAAAATGAGTTAAAAGATAAATTGCTACAAATTAAAGGCGTAAAAATTACATTTACAAAAATAAGAAGTTATTCACTTGGAGAAGCGGCAAGTCAGCTTACTGGATATGTACAAACAATAACAAAAGAAGAGCTAGAAAAAAATGAGGGTTATACATCAACATCACTTATTGGTAAAACAGGGTTAGAGCAAAAATATGAGGCAAGACTAAAAGGAAAAAACGGAGTTGAAATTTACATTGAAGATAAAGATGGAAAAAGAAAAAAGACATTAATAAAACAAGATAAGGTTGATGGAGAAAATATAAAATTAACAATAGATTCTGAATTACAACAAAATTTATATAATGAACTAAAAAATGATGAAGGTTTATTTGTAGTAATGAACCCCGCAACAGGTGAGGTTTTAGCATTAGTTAGTACACCAGCTATAGATGTAAACAAAATGGTACTAGGTGTAACTAGTGATGAGTGGAATGAAATTTCAAATAATGAAAAAACACCAATGCTTGCAAGATATTCACAAAAATATTGTCCAGGTTCAACTTTTAAACCAATAACAGGTGGAATTGGTTTATCAACAAATTCATTATCAGCAGAGGATACTTTTAGTTATTCAGGTTTAAGTTGGCAAAAAGATGCATCTTGGGGAACATACAATATAACAACTTTAACAGCTTATAATGGAGCTAAAAATCTAAAAAATGCTTTAATACATTCAGATAATATATATTTTGCACAAGCAGCGTTAAAAATAGGAAGTAAAAATATGACAAGTGGTCTTGATAAATTAAAATTTAATGAAGATATTGATTTTGAATTAAATTTAGCAAAATCACAATATTCAAATAATGGCAAAATAGAAAAAGAAACTCTACTTGCAGATACTGGATATGGGCAAGGTCAAATTTTAGTAAATCCTGTACATATAGCATCAATTTACTCAGCATTTTACAACGAAGGAAATATGATAAAGCCATATTTAGAATTTAAAGAAAATGCATCTCCAACAATTTGGGTAGAAAATGCGTTTTCAAAAGATGCAGCAAATGAGATAAAAAATGATTTAATCCAAGTTGTAGAAAATCCAGAAGGAACAGCAAAAGATATGAGAATAAATGGAACAACTATTGCAGGAAAAACAGGAACGGCAGAACTAAAATCTTCTAAAGATGAAAAAGCAGATACTATTGGTTGGTTTGACTGCTTTACTGTAAATAGTGAAAATCCTTATTTGTTTGTTGGTATGGTAGAAAAAGCAAATAATAATGGTGGAAGTCATTATTTAATTCCAATGATAAAAAGAGCAATATCAAAATAAAATATTGATTTGTAGCTGAAAAATATAATCGAATCTGAACTGAATAACGGCTCCTTACATAATTAAGAGTTTCTAAATGTAATTTGTGGCACCCTTTCACTTAGTCCTCGCTATCGCTCGACGCGAACATTTTCCACAAATCGCATTAAGAAACTCTAAAATTATTTCAGTCACACATTATTCAGTTCAAATTCGATTATATTTTTCAGTTAAATCTATATTAATTAATTTTTTATTTTGTTAGTTCATATATTGCTTCAGCATAGATTTTACTTGCCAAAACCAATTTTTCAATATCAACAAATTCATTAGCTTGATGGCACATATCTGTATCACCAGGAAAGTTTGCTCCAAAAGATATACAATTATCAAAAGCCCTTGCATATGTTCCTCCACCTATTGCAATAGGCTCAAGATTTTGATTTGTTTTTTTATTAAAAATATTACAAAGAGTTTTTACTAGGTAATTATCTTTAGAAACATATAAAGGATTTTGTCTTCCTGCAACATAAGTTTCTAATGAAAATTCTGTGCATTTTAGGTCAATTAAATTAGTAACTGTATCAATTGGTGTATTTACTGGAATACGTAAATTAATACCAATTTGTAAATAATTTTCATAAAACTTTAGATGCCCAACATTTAGGGTAAATTTTCCTGATTCATCTTCAAAGTTAATATCTAAAGATTCACCGTTAAATTCAGTATTTATATATCTATCAAAAAATTCAAAAAGTTTTATATTAAGACCAAAGTGATTAAATAATTTATTTAAAAATACAATCATATAAGATATAGCGTTTTTTCCTAAATCTGGATGAGCAGCATGTGCTTGAATACCAGAAGATTGTAGTATTATAGAGTTTCCTTGGATAGAGTAGCTAATATCGAAATCATTTATTTTATTGTTAATAAAATTTGTAACCTCAGATAAATTTATTTTAGAAGAGTCAATATCAAGTGTAACATTACATATTTTAGGTACAACATTTATAGCGTTATTATTACAATCAATATTAGAAATTTTTATTGGATAATCTTTATATTTAGTAAAATCATCTTTTAAATAGACTGTTGAAATTCCTTTTTCAGCATAAATGCAAGGAAAATCAGCATCAGGGCTAAAACCTATAGTAGGTAATTCTTCCTTTTCTTTGTAATACTTAATACATTTCCAGTTTTTTTCCTCATTAATACCTAAAATTAATCTAACCCTTGAATTGATTTTTATATTATCTTTAATAGCTTTCATAGCATAAAGGGAAGCTACAACAGGCCCTTTGTCATCAATTGCACCACGACCAAAAATTTTACCATTTTTAATAGTTGATGAAAATGGGGGAGTATCCCATCCGTCACCACTAGGAACTACATCTAAGTGACCAATAATTCCAAGAAGATTTTCTCCTTTTCCAAATTCGATATAACCACAATAATTATCAATATTTTTAGTTCTAAAACCTAAACAATTTCCTAAATCTAAAGCGTAATCAAGTGCATTTTTTGCGCCTTCTCCAAATGGCATATCAGGATTTGGAGTTTCTATAGAAACACTTGGAATATTTATAAGATTACAAGTTTCTCTTACAATATCATTTTTTAAATTATCAATATATTCATCAAACATATTAGCCTCCTTAATTATTTTTTACAATTATATTATAAAATATATTAAACAACAATAAAATTATTGATATTTTTTAGTAAGTATAGTAGAATGTGGATATAATTAAAGATAGCGAAAGGAAGAAAAGATGGATAATATAGAAATTGAAAATAAAGCTAAAGAGATAAGAAGAGATATTATAGAACAAGTATATAGAGCAAGTTCTGGGCATCCAGGAGGTTCTTTATCAATTGCTGATATAATGGCAGTTTTATATTTCGATGAATTAAATATAGATGAAAAAAATCCAAAGTGGGAAGAAAGAGATAGACTAGTTCTATCAAAAGGACATTGTTCTCCAGCACTATATGGAGCATTAGCCGAAAGAGGCTTTTTCGAAAAAGAAGATTTAAAAGGATTTAGAAATATAAATAGCAAGCTTCAAGGACATCCAAATATGAATGATGTACCAGGGGTAGATATGAGTTCAGGTTCACTCGGGCAAGGTCTATCTGTAGCAAATGGTATGGCAATAAGTGGAAAATTAGATAACAAAAATTATAGAGTTTATTGCATATTAGGAGATGGAGAAATAGAAGAAGGCCAAGTTTGGGAAGCTGCAATGGCATCAAATAAATATAAATTAGATAATTTATGTGTAATAGTAGATAACAATAATCTTCAAATAGATGGAACAATAGAAGAGGTTATGAGCTCATACCCAATTGATAAGAAATTTGAAAGTTTTGGCTTTAAAGTTATTTGTATAGATGGACATAATATTCAAGAAATAAAAGAAGCATTTAAAGAGGCCAGAAACACAAAAGGAAAACCTACTTGCATTGTTGCAAAAACAATTAAAGGAAAAGGAGTTTCTTTTATGGAAAACCAAGTTGGATGGCACGGAAAAGCACCAAATCAAGAACAATACGAGGAGGCAATGAGAGAAATATAATTATTTCTGATTGGGGACGGTTCTTTTCGCGAAAAATGTCCCATTGGGACCGGTTCTTTTTGGGACATTTTCCGAAAAGAACCGTCCCCAATACGAAAAAAGGAGAAAAAAATGAAAGTTTTAATTACAGGAGCATCTTCTGGAATAGGAAGAGATATGGCAAAAGAATTTGCAGAAAGAAAATACGATTTAGTAATAGTTGCCAGAGATGAAAAAAGATTAAATGAATTAAAAACAGAACTAGAAGTAAAATACAAAATTAATGTAAAAACAGAAGTAAAAGATTTATCTGATGAAGAAAATTGTATAAGTCTTTATGAGGAAAATAAAGATATAGATATATTAGTAAACAATGCCGGATTTGGAGTATTTGGAGAATTTACAAAAACAGATATACAAAAAGAATTAAATTTAATAAAAACAAATGTAATAGCTGTACATATTTTAACAAAATTATATTTAAAAGATATGGTAGAAAAAAATAGTGGTAAAATTTTAAATGTATCATCAATTGCAGGAAGTATGCCAGGACCACTTATGTGTGCGTATTATTCATCTAAAGCTTATGTTTTAAGATTGTCAGAGGGAATAAGAGAAGAATTAAATAAGAAAAAATCAAATGTAAAAATAAGTGTACTTCAGCCAGGACCTGTAAATACGAATTTTAATAATGTTGCAGGAGTAAAATTTAATTTGAGTTCAAAATCTAGTGAATATGTTGCAAAATATGCAGTTAAGAATTTCTTGAAAGGAAAATTTAATATTGTTCCTGGATTTATGATAAAATGTGCAAAGTTTATGTCAAAAATTACGCCAGATTTTATTGTCGCTAAAATTTGTTATTATATGCAAGAAAAGAAAAAATAATTTAGGATTTTGAAATGGGGACGGTTCCTTTTTAAAAAAGGAACCGTCCCCATTTCGAAATGTACCAAAAAGACCCGGTCCCAATGGAACAATACAGAAAAATTAAATAAATTTTGTAAACAACAAGGCATCTCCATTATCATAATATTTTTTTCTGCAACCAACTTGCACAAATCCCCATTTTTTGTATAGAGAAATAGCAACTGTGTTTTCAGAGCAAACCTCTAAATTTAATTTTGCAATATTTTTTTCTATACAAAAACCAACTAATTTTTCCATAAGTAAATTTGAAATGCCGTTTACCTCTGAAAGATTTTTTTATAACAATATTTGTGATATCTGCTTCATCTAAAACAACCAAAGCACCTGCAAAACCGATAATTTCGTTATTATGTTTAACAATAAAATATGTAGAGTTTGGATTTTCTAGTTCACTTTTAAAAACATTATAATTCCAAAAATTATCAAAATCAGTTTCGAGAATGTCTTTTATATATTCTAAATCGGCTAAACACATATAAGTAATTTCAAAATTACTATTTTGTTTCATTTAATTTTTCCTCCATCTTTTTTTCTGCTTCAGATTTTCTAAGATATAGAGGCATGGGCTCTTTAGCAGTTTGGTTTAAGTAATTATAAAATCCAGCAAAACCAACTTTTGAGGCTGATAAATTGTTATTTTCTACAAATTTTGAAGAGGGTAGGTATTTTAAAATGATATCTTTATAAATAATTGCTCCATCTCCAACAAATGTTATATCATACTCAGGTTCGATGCTTTTTATTTCAGCAAGTAAATCTTCAATATTTTCGAAAGAAGCGTTACGTTTAACGATGTGACTAAATGCAGAATTTAAAATATTTTCAAAAATCTCACTATATACATTATTTTTTTTAGCATCAATTAAAGAGCAAATAACACCCATATTTTGAGAATTATATGTTAAGCTATCTAGTGAACTTACACCAATAGATGGAATATTTAAACTATCAGCAAAGGCTTTTATTGTTGCAATTCCAATTCTTATACCTGTAAATGAACCAGGACCAATATCAGAAATAAGTAAATCCATATCTGAAAGGGTTAGGTTAGTCTCCTCAAATATTTGCTTTATTAGAGGCATTAGGGCCTCAGAATGTGTTAAACCATTATTTAAATTTATTTCCTTAATAATATTAGTATCTTCTAAAATAGCTACTCCACAAATTTTACTAGAAGTTGTAATACTTAAAATTTTCAATTTAATTCCTCCTTAATTTTATCTAAAATTAATTCATATTTTTCTCCTAAAGCGGTTATTTTTAATAAACGTGAGTCTGGTTCGACAGCTGTTTTTTCAAATGAAATGTGAATATATTCAAAAGGCAAAGCATCTTCTATTAATTCACCCCATTCGATTAAACATACACCTTTTTCAAAATATTCCTCTCCACCGATAGCATAAAATTCGTCTGTATCTGATAATCTATAAACATCAAAATGGTAAATATTTACCGAATTTGATATATATTCATTTACAATATTAAATGTTGGACTTGAAATTTCCTCTTCTAATCCATAATAGGCCAAAAAACCCTCTGTAAATTTTGTTTTTCCAGAACCAAGTTCACCTGTTAAAACAACAGTATCACCTTTTGATAAATATTTAGCTAAAGTTTTTGCAATATTCATTGTTTGATTACTTGAAGTTGATAATATATCAATTGATTTCATAAAACATTCCTTTCTATTCTATATAATCTCTTTTAACCTATTTTATATGATACTACAAATTTAAGTTTTCAGCAACAAAAATTGAAAAAAGGTTGTATTTTTAGGAATTTTAATTTATAATAATAAAAGTTTTAAATAAAGAGGCGATTAAATGAAAGATAAATCTTGGATAATTATATTAATAATGGGAATAGCACTAGCTATATCTTTAGGATACAGTATTGTTGTAAGTCAAAAAACAAAAAATATAGGGGAGAGCACGGTTACTACAACAAGTATAATTGAAATGAAAGCATCAACGGTTACTATAAAAAATACTCTAACAGGAACAGGAAATATCGAGTATAAAGAAAAAGATAACAGTACAAATATTGAAAATCAAGAAAACAGTGATGTACAAGAAAATATAAATGAAACAGAAAATAATGAAAATGTAGAAAAAACATATCAAATCACATTATCAATAGAAGATAAAAACTTAGAAAAAGCAAAAGAAAACCAAGATGTTGAAATTTCTATAAAAAAAGATGAAGAAACCTTAAACTATGTCGGCAAAGTAACAAAAATAAACAAAGACATAAATAACAAATCAACTTTAAATGTAGAAATAACAAATCCTGATGAAAGATTAGAAGAAAATATACAAGCTAATTGTACCGTAATTATTGAAAAAGCAGAAAATGTTGTAGGTTTACCAGTAGAAGCAGTTCAAAAAGATGAAGAAGGTAAAGAATATGTTGATGTTGTTCAAGATGATGGAACAGCAAAACAAGTTTATATAAAAACAGGAATATCTGATGATTATTATGTAGAAATTACTTATGGATTAAATGTAGGTGATAGTGTTCAAATTGTTAAATCTACAACTACAGTTGTTAATAAAAATAATGAGAATAAAAATGTGGTTAGTGAAACATAGTTTTCACTAATCTTTATGCCACTATAGCTCAGTTGGTAGAGCGACGGATTCGTAACCCGTAGGCCAGCAGTTCGATTCTGCTTAGTGGCTCCAAATTATTAGAGAGAAGCGGGTTCTGTAAAGTAAAGCTTCTCTCATTTTTGATATTTCCCGAATTTTTCCCGAATTGGTATTTTAAGAAACAATATCATTTAAAAGTTCAGCTGTTTCGGACTTATCTTCAGGAAACACATATAAATAATATTTTTCAGTAACAGAGATACTGCTATGTCCTAAAAGTTCTTTAACTGTCATTATTTTTGCACCACGTCTTATCAAAGAAGTTGCATAAGTATCTCGAATAGAGTGAAATTTTTTGTACTCAATATTAATTCTTTTTAAAAACCTTTTCCAAGCACGAGTGAAATTAGTTCTGTCGATTGGTTGACAGCTCGCGGTCGTAAAAATTAATGAGTCATCAGAAAATTTTAAACCGTTTGCTTTCCATTTGGTTTCTTGTTCTTTAAAATATTTTTCTATATTTTTATAGAATAAATTTGCATAATAAATATCTCTAATACTTGAACTGAATTTGGGTTTTATTAATTTAACTTGGTAATGCCAAGTTGAGGGAGTGTCAAAAACTTTAATTCGCTTCAGAGTGTTTCTTACTTTTATCATATTTGAGAAAACAAATTTCTTTTTTAGACCTAGAAGTTCGCCTATTCTTAATCCAGTTAAAAAGTCCAGTTGAACAGCAATATTAAATGTGTTGTTAACTAATTCGTTATATGCCAAATTAGATGTTATTAATTTGATTTCGGAATCATCAAAAGCCTGAATAACATAATCTAATTCTTCTGCTTCATCTTCCTCTCCATCAGCATTTCCGTGGAATATCAATATTTTTTAATGTGCAAGGATTATCTAAGGTGTAATGCATCTTAATGCACCATGTAAAGAAAGCACGGATAGTTTTATTTAAGTCAAATATTTTGGCACTACTAACACTAGTATGCATTTTGTTCTTAGTATGAGGATTAACTAAGTCAATTCCTTTTTTATATAATTCATTATAATAATCCTGAAATGGTCCTGAATTTGAATTTTGTATTTTTATACATCCAATAGTCCTATTTTCTATATAGTTTCTGTAATTATTTTCATGTTTTTCGAAAGAAGCCGATTTCTGTTTACTTGATAAAAGAAGAACATTAAATAACCAATGATGCATACCCTCTTGCAGAGTTAAAGTGGAAGCATCCATATTTAATCCTGATTTCATATTGTTCATATATTCTTCAATTTGTCTTATAGCATCTTTTTCTCCATCTCCATAAAATTCTTTTATGATTGCTTTTCCGCTGAGAGTCGTGTCCTATTACTTTACTTTTTCTAAAATATTTAATTCCATTTTTTTCGCAATTATATTTTTTTGCCATGATAAAAATACCTCCATTTTCAATTTTTTTTTAATAAACACTTGAAAATAAAGGTACTTTTATATATAATAAGAGTACATTCACTTTCGTAGTGTTTGGTGTGTGAGAAATATGTACCGTGTCGCAAACTAAGATACATATTTCTCTTTTTGTTTATATTAAAACAAAACTTTTGTTTTGTCAATATTGAATTTTATTTGTACAATATAATTGATTTATAAAATCCCCATATTTTTCTGTATAAAAATCAATTGCATTTTGCATATATTGAATTGTTACGTCGAAATAATCTGCAAGAGCATAAATTGTATTAATTCCGTTTTAAAATAGCTGACTTTAGCTTTTCGAATGGAATTAGTGCACAGTAACTCCATTTTTTTGCTCTATATTCTTGCTTATCAATTAAAATTTGATTTTTTGTGTTTACAGGGTATGTGGCATCCATATAATAGTGCCCTAGTTCCTCGGATAATACACATTTTTCATCAATACTGTTTTTTAATTCGGAATAATTAAGTCCAATTGCTTTTATTTTATCAATGTTTAAAAATATACCATAAGCATTTTCGATATACCAATCATATATTTTTATGTTTTCATTATCTGCTAAACTATATAAATTATTTAGTTCCATTTTTTTCTCCTATGTACAAAAAATATAAAGTAGTGTATAATATTTTAGAGAGGTGATACAAATGTGGATATTATATATTTTTTTTACTTTGTTATGTTGTTGGGCAACATATAAATTTACTTGTTATCAATTTATAAAATTAGATGAAATTAATAGCAAAGGGTTTGATGCACATCAGGAATATATTTGCAAAGCATTAGATGAAATTGCAAATATAAAAAATGATGTTAATCAAATTAAGAAAGACATATATCAATAAAGTTTTTACCAAGCTCTGTAAATTCTATTGAGCATTTTTCATAAGAGACAGTATATTTATTTTCATCAAAATTATATAATATTTTTGTATTGTTAAATAAATAAGTATATTCATTTTCTCTTCGCGTATAGTAGGTACCTATTTTATTTTCGACTAAGTTCAAATAAGATAAAGTATCAATTACTAATGGGGATATTTTTGATATTTCCCCATGTTCAATTTCATTTTTAGAGTTATAATTAAAGACAATAAATTCGTCTAGATGTTTTACACCTGCAATTCCATTTGTTTTTAGTTGTATTTCAATTGCACAAAAGCTGTCCCAATCTTTTAATAATTTAAGAAACTTGACATCGTCAGGTGTTAATTGCTTGATAATTTCAAGATACGATGGTAAGACCTTATATTTTTTTCTACTATCCATATCTGATATTAAAAGATTTTCAAACATTTCTTTTAAATGCTCTTCTTCTAAAGCATAATTTAATTCATTTGAACCTTTTAAAGCAATATAAGAAGATGGTTCAACTTGATATTCAACAGGAATGCGATTATATTTAGTTTGCATTTTCTTCAATTCTATTTCCATTTTATAAGGTCTTTCAGCGATATAGATATCTGCTTTTCTTCCAATCGGTGAAGCCCAGAATAGTTGAGCTAGTTTATTAATACCGTATGCTGCGTTTTTATCTAGCTCTTTTCTTGTTTCTTTAGTGCTTTCATCAACTATATCTAATGTTTTGTTTACTGTGTCTGTATTTATAGGTAATTCAGTCATGTTATTTATTCTCCTTATTTTCTTTCTTATTATCTTTTAAAACTACTTCAATTAATCCTTTGATTTGTTCTTTTTGAGAGGGAGTAGGTTGCGTATAGTTTTCTGCACTAAACCCCATACTTGCTAAATCTAATAAATCATTATCTTTTTTTTCTGGGTTTCTTATATCTGATTTGCCCAATAAGTAGTCTGTTGAAACATTAAAAAATTCAGCTATTTTTACGGTATCTGCATTAGAAGGCTCATTTCTACCGATTTCCCAAGCAGAAATAGCAGTTCTAGTATATCCTATTTTTTGAGCGAAATCTTCTTGAGTAAGTCCAAGTTCTTTTCTCAATTTAGTTAATCTATCTTTAAATTTCATAGCGACACCTCCTGTAACATTTATATTATATTATAGCATAAAAGGACACGAAAAGAAACAATTTACATAAAATACACGAAAAGTATCATAAATATTTTGAAAAAACATAAATTTAAGTAATATCAATGGATATAACGTAACTTTGTAAAAACTTTAAATTTTTTTAAAAAAACTATTGACACGCAAAGTATCGTGTGATAATATAATGGCGATGATACGAAAGGTGTCTAGAAAGGAGGCAAGAAAATGGCTAGTGGTTATAGTCCTAGAAGCAAACTTATAAAGCTAAGAAATGAAAAAGGTTTTACTCAAGAACAAATGGCTAGATTGTTAAAAATAACTAGAGCAACATATGCTAATTATGAAACTGGATATAGAAGTCCTAATTTAAAAAATATAATTGAAATGAAAAAGATTTTGGGAACGTCGGATGATAAAATTTTTTTACCAGATAATGACACGATAAGTGTATAAAATACAACTTATTAAATCAAGAAAGGAGTAGAAAATTGAAATTAAATATTAAATAATGCGACACGGTACAAAAAGAGAGGAGATGAGGAAATTATGCCAATACCAAGATATGTATCTGCAGAAGAGTATAGCAGACAAAGTGGAATAGGAGTAGAGGAAGTAAAAAGACTTTGCAAAACCCAACAATTAAAACACTTTATGACAGAAGGAGGATATTACAAAATAGCAGTAGATGATAATTCTGTTCCAATCGAGAAGTATCAAGAAACTATTAATGAAAATATTAAATTAAAATCTATAATCAAATCAATAGCAGTAACTGCAAATCAAATATAATTAGGAGGAAAATAAAATGAAGAAAAACAAAAGTAAAAAAGTAAATTTAGAAACAGTAGCACTAGTAGCATTAAACGCATTTGCAGTTGGTATGTTTTTGCAAAAGGTATTAATATGCGGGACAAGCTGGTTAAGCACAATTGGATATTTAAGATAGGAGGAGAAGATGAAAATAAAAAAATTAAAAATATTAGCTACTGAGTATAAGGTAGAAGAAGTAGAACAAATTGATAAATATCAAAGACTATTGGGACAAATTGAATACACAGAACAGACAATAAAAATAGATAAGAATATTTCAGAAGACATGAAAAAAGAAACACTAATACATGAAATATTACATGGAATTTTAGAAAAATTAGGATATGAAGAATTAAATGAGGATGAGCAAAAGGTACACAGTATTGCAGCTACCATGTACCTAGTATTAAAAGAAAATCAGCTTATTTCTTTTTAGGAGCTCTTTGAGATAAGGCAGAGCCAGCAGCTGTTTTTGATTTTTTAGATGTACGTTTATCTCTTAAAACAGAAGATGCAGCACTAGCAGCTTTTGCACTAGTTTTTCTTTGAGCCATTATAATCACCTCACTTTCGACAGATTAAAATATTTTTCTCGTAAGTATGAGGTAATTATAGCAAAAGGAAAAGAAAAAGTAAAGGAGGGAATAGAAATGCCAAAGAGACTAAAAACGCTTTATATAAAAGTAAGTGATAATGATCTAATACAAATAAAAGAAAACAAAATAAAAGCAACAATAGCTAATATAGCAGAAAAATATCACAACATTTTAAACAAATATAAAAAAGAGTTAGCAGACTGCAATCTAACTAACTCGAATCACTAATCATACATAAATGTACTCTTTACTAATTATATCAAATTTTAGAAAAGAGTGCAAGAGAGGAAAGAAAAAATATGAAAGATTTAAAAATAGAAGTAGATTTGTTAACAAAATGTCGCAATAACTTAGAAGATTTTAAAAACAATGCAGTAGATTGTGACAATGTAACGGAAGAAGAATTTAATTTTGTATCAGATTTAGCAGAAAAATTAAATGAAAGATTAATTAATAAACAAATAGAATTGGAGGCAATGGAAGAAAATGAATAATTTAAGTTTATATCAAATAACAAGTGCATTTCCGTCTTTGATGGAAAATGACGAAATAAATGAAGAAGATAAAAAGCAAATAGAGCAGGAACTAACATTATTATTACAACAAAAAAGTCAAAATATTATAGGTTATTTTAGAAATATAGAATTAACAATAAATGCAATGAAAGAAGAAGAAAACAGAATTGCAACTGGAAGAAAGAGTTTGGAAAATAGGTTGTCTAAGTTCAAACAATACGTAAAAGAGTGTATGGAAAGTAACAATATAAAAAAAATTGAAACAGGATTGGGAACTTTAAGTATTGCACAAAGTCCAATATCTGTTGAAGTTGTTAATGAAGATGAAGTACCTAGCGAATATAAAACAGAGATTGTCACAGTGAAAGTAGATAAAACAAAAATTAAAGATAATTTTAAAGAAACAGGAGAAATACCAGCAGGTGTAAATATTTACAGCAATAATACAAGTTTGAGGATTAAATAAGGAGGATAATTTTATGGGACTAGCAAAAAAAGCAACATTAGAAGATGCAAATTTAAAAATAATGGTATGGGGAGAAAGTGGAAGCGGAAAGAGTAGGTTTGCTTTATCAGCTCCAAACCCAATCGTGATTGATTTAGAGGGAAGTACAAGATTATACGCAAACGAATTTGATTTTTATAAGGCAGAAGTAGACAAGACAGAAAAAAGGGCAAATAATCCAGCAACATTAACTGTAAACCTTATAACTGAGATTTTAGAAGGACAATATCCAGACAGAAAAACTTTAATAATAGACCCAGTTACAGACTTATTAGATTGTATTGAAGATGTCAGTGCAAAAAAATATGAAGAAATTATAGGAAAAAAAGTTCAGGAATTGAATCAACTACAAAAAACGAAATGGTATGCATACAGAAGAGAGATGTCAAGAACAGTATTAAATCAATTAAAAGATGTACCGATGAATCTGATTTTAGTTGCGAGAGCCAAAAATGTATGGGACACAAAAGACGGTAAAATGCAACCTGTAGGGCTTACATATGATGCCTTGGATATCGTTGAATACTTAATGGATATAGTAATTCAATTAGAAAAAAGTGGAGATGAAACTAAAGCTATTGTTAAAAAATCAAGAATAGGTAATTTACCAAAAATTTTAGATGTTAAAAATTATAGCTCAATAGAAAATGCATTAAACGAAGGGAACGCAAAACAATTAGCAAAGGATAGTAAAGAATGATAGGAACAAGTAATAAAATAATAACTTATTTACTAGAACAGAACAAAGACAAAAAATTTGAAATAAAAGAATACAAGAAGAAAAGAAGTTTAAACGCAAATAATTATTTCTGGGAACTTACAACTGAATTAGCAAATGTAATGAGAATGGACAAAGAAGAGATGTATTTCAGATTATTGCAAAAATATGGTCAAAGCGAGATGGTAAGCGTAGTCGCAGATATAGATGTAAAATCATATTTTAAATATTATAGCGAAGCAGGAGAATCGATTTTAAACGGAAAAATATTCAAACACTATAAAGTATATAAAGGTAGTTCAGAAATGGACACAAAGGAAATGTCAATATTAATTGATGGTTTAGTAAGTGAGTGTGAATTACAAAATATACCTACAAAACCAAAAGCAGAAATAAAAAGTTTATTAGAAAGTTGGAATAATAAATGAAAAAGGAAGAATTTTGTATTATGCCGGTAAATTCGTTTTACAGTGTATGCAGAAAGCCGTATTTGCACCGACACGAGGTATTCTTCGGAAAAGCATATAGACAAAAAAGTATAGATGATGGATTGATTGTATTTTTAACGCAAGAGATGCACGAAGGTACGAACGGTGTACATGGCAAGAATGGAGATAAATTTAATAGATATTTAAAGCAAATAGCAGAAAAGGCATATAGAGAATACTACGGAAAAACAAAAGAAGAATTTATTCAAAGATATGGAAAAAGTAATTTAGATGATTAGAACAGCAGAGGTAAGACAAAATGTTTTATCTCTGTATTTTTTACGAAAGGAGAAAGTATGGATGGCTGGATAAGTTTATATAGACAAATAAAAGAAAGTTGGATTTGGAAAGATAAAGAACCTTTTGATAAACGTTCAGCTTGGATAGATTTACTTTTGACTGTAAATTACAAAAACAAAAAAATACCATTTGAAAACGGTTTTATAGAAATAGAAAAAGGACAAACATTAACATCTATAAAACAATTATCAGAAAAATGGAAATGGTCAAGACACAAGGTAAGCGATTTTTTAGACCGACTAGAACAGAACACAATGATAGTACAAGTTAGGGACACAAGAAAAACACTTATAAGTATTGTAAATTATAGCAAATACCAAGATGTAATAGAAAAAAAGGACATACTTTCGGACATAGTTCGGGGCAGACTTGGGACATACTAGGGACACAAACAATAAAGATAATAATATTATTTATATTAATAAAAGTGCAGAATCAACAGGATTGCCTGAAAATTCAGTTGATATTGTATTTGCGGTCCAAAGTTTTCATTGGTTTGATAAACAAAAATTAAAACAAGAAGTAAATAAAATATTACAATCTAATGGAGATTTTGCAATAGTTTGGAATGACTGGGAAGATGAAAATAATGAATTTAGCCAAAAATATTTTAAATATATAAGTGATTGGAATACAAAATTGACTGGTAGAAAGTATCAACACAAAAATATTACTGATAGAAAGAACTTTTTTAAAGAGGGAATATATGATACTTATACATTTATTCACTCAAAACAATATACTTTAGAAATGCTAATAGGTTTATCTAAATCCTTATCGTATGCACCAAAAGAAGATGAGATTTACTATGAAGAATTTATTAGAGGTATTATAGAAATTTTTAATAAATACCAAGAAAATGATTATGTGATATTTGATTTTCATACTGAAATGTATATTGGCAAAATTTAAAAAACTTGTAGAAAAAAGCTCGTTGGTTCAACAAGCAAACAAAAATAGTGAAAAACTCACTATTTTTATTTATGCACTAATACTTTAGTACCAGCACTTACATTATTGTATATTGTTTCTGCAGCAGTGTGTGGCAAGTTTATGCATCCATGGCTTCCATTTGTTAAATAAATGTCTCCACCATATTTACTTCTCCATCCATCAGCATCATGTAAGCCTATTGCTTGGTCAAATGGCATCCAATAATATACGTGACTTTTATATCCTGGACCTTTTAAATAAGTATCATATTTTTTATATGATATACTAAAATATCCTGTTCTAGTATGAAGTCCCTTGTTTCCGGTAACACATGGTGTAGTTAAAACAAGTTCGTTATTCATATAAAAGTTAACTGTTTGATCACTTATATCTACTTCAACAAATGTGTCTGGTATTAATCCAATGTTATTTTTGCTTATATAACCTAATATGTTTTTTTCAGTCTCAACGTAATAATATTCTTTTGTTTCACTTAGTACAACAACCTTTTGATATTTTGAAGTAGTATTAACTTTTGTGCAACTATCAGTATAATTATAAATAT
>OLPI01001977.1_pt1 | contig 17063 bp, 30 predicted proteins | sample 1672361 | NCBI WGS metagenome assembly OLPI01 (sample SAMEA3136675, study PRJEB25190) | human gut metagenome
AAATCAGAGACAGGGCACTCAAAGCACGAAGACTCGTACGGAAGTACGCGGCGGCGGTATCAAGCCCTGGAGACAGAAGGGTACGGGCCGCGCAAGACAGGGTAGTATCAGAGCTCCGCAGTGGGTTGGCGGCGGCGTTGCGCTCGGCCCCAAGCCCAGAGACTACAGATACACACTGAACAAAAAGGTAAGAAGACTTGCATTAAAGTCTGCTCTTACGGCTAAGCTTCAGGACAGTGAAGTTATTGTTCTTGACTCGTTTGAGGCACCGGAGATTAAGACAAAGCAGGTTGCAAACCTTCTTAAAAACCTTAATGTTACGGAGAAGGCTCTCATTGTTCTTCCCGAGAACGACAAGAACATCGTGGCTTCGGCAAAAAATATCAAGGGTGTTGACACGACCTATGTCGGAACAATCAATACTTATGAAGTATTAAGCCACACAAAGTGCATCATTTTAAAGGATGCGGTAACAAAGCTTGAGGAGGTGTACGCATAATGTTATCTTACGATATAATTAAAAGACCTATTATCACTGAACAGAGTATGGATCAGACTGCGGACAGAAAGTACACCTTTGAGGTTGCCAAGAACGCAAACAAGATCGAAATCAAAAAGGCTGTTGAAGAGATATTCAAGGTTGAAGTTGAAAAGGTTACAACCATGAACTATGATGGCAAGCCCAAGAGACAGGGCGTTTTTGCCGGCAAGAGAGCAGACTGGAAAAAGGCTGTTGTAAAACTTAAAGAAGGCAGCAAAACAATCGAGCTTTTTGAAAACTAATCGAATCATAGCTTCAAAATTTGCAGATAAGGAGATTTAAAAATGGGAATTAAGAAATATAATCCTACCACACCTTCGCTGCGTCAGATGACTGTTTCAACATTTGAAGAGATTGATAAGGTTGCACCTGAGAAATCTCTGCTTCGTCCCCTTCACAGCAAGGCGGGACGTAACGCTAACGGTAGAATCACAGTCAGACACCGCGGCGGCGGCGCGAAGAGAAAATACAGAGTTATTGATTTTAAGCGCAGCAAGGACCAAATGAACGCAACCGTTCTTTCGGTGGAATACGATCCTAACAGATCGGCAAACATTGCATTACTTCAGTATGAGGACGGCGTAAAGACTTACATCATCGCTCCCCTCGGCCTTAAGAAGGGCGATGTGGTTGTATCGGGCGAAGGCTCGGACATCAAGCCCGGAAATGCAATGGAAATTAAGGATATCCCCGTAGGTACGCTCATCTATAATATAGAGCTTTACCCGGGTAAGGGCGGACAGCTCGTCCGCAGCGCAGGTAATACTGCTCAGCTTATGGCTAAAGAAAACGGCTACGGCCAGGTAAGACTTCCTTCAGGCGAGGTTCGTATGGTAAGACTTAACTGCCGTGCAACCATCGGTCAGGTTGGTAACCTTGACTATGAAAACATTAATCTCGGTAAAGCAGGCAGAAAGCGCCATATGGGCTTCAGACCTACTGTCCGCGGTGTTGTAATGAACCCGAACGACCATCCGCACGGCGGTGGTGAAGGTAAGTCACCTATCGGTATGCCGAGCCCTGTAACCCCGTGGGGTAAGCCCGCTCTCGGTTACAAGACCAGAAACAAGAAGAAAAAGTCCGACAAGTTTATTGTCAAGAGACGTAACGCTAAATAAGGAGGGATTATTCGTATGGGAAGAAGTATTAAAAAGGGTCCTTTCGTCGATGCTAAGCTGCTCGCCAGAATAGTTGCGATGAATGAGAAGAACGAGAAAGTCGTTTTAAAGACTTGGTCAAGAGCTTCCACGATATTCCCCGAAATGGTTGGACATACCATTGCGGTATATGATGGAAGAAAGCACGTGCCGGTTTACGTAAGCGAAGATATGGTTGGACACAAGCTCGGCGAGTTTGCTCCGACCCGTACCTTTAAAGGTCACGCCGGTGCAAAGACTACCAAATAATTTGTGAAAGCAAATAAACTTTTATTCAGAATGAAAGGAGCTGCACAGAGATGGAAGCAGTAGCAAAAGTTACTCACGTCCGTATCGCACCCCGCAAGGTTCGCGTTGTTATCGACCTTATCAGAAATAAGTCGGTAGGCGAAGCGATCGGAATTTTAAGAAATACACCCAAGGCTGCAAGCCCTGTTGTAGAGAAGCTGCTCAAATCCGCTATGGCAAATGCAGAGAACAACTTCCATATGAACGTTGAAAACCTCTACGTTTCGGAAGTATATGCGGATCAGGGACCTACACTCAAAAGAGTACAGGCAAGAGCGCAGGGCAGAGCCTTCAGAATTAACAAGAAAACAAGTCATATAACACTTAAACTTCAGGAGAAGGAATAAGATAAGGAGGTAGAATTATGGGTCAGAAAGTTAATCCACACGGTCTCAGAGTCGGAGTAATCAAAGACTGGGATTCACGTTGGTTTGCTGACAAGAAAAGCTTCGGCGACAGTCTTGTAGAGGACTATAACCTCAGAGTGTTCTTAAAGAACAAGTTATTCCAGGCCGGAGTTGCTAAAATCGAAATCGAAAAGTTTGCTAACAAAGTTCGTGTTTCTATCCACGCCGCAAAGCCCGGTATCGTTATAGGTAAGGGCGGAAGCGAGATAGATAAGCTTAAGAAGGAGCTTGAAAAGATGACGGGCAAGACCATTATCTTAAACGTTATCGAGGTTAAGTCTCCGGATATGAACGCACAGCTGGTTGCTGAAAATATTGCGTCTCAGCTTGAGCGCCGTATTTCTTTCAGAAAGGCAATGAAGCAGTGTATGGGCCGCACAATGAAGCTTGGTGCAAAGGGTATCAAGACATATGTTGCCGGTCGTGTAGGCGGTGCCGAAATCGCGAGAACAGAGCAGTACCACGAGGGTACTATTCCTCTTCAGACTCTCAGAGCGGACATCGACTATGGCTTTACCGAGGCTAATACCACTTACGGTAAGCTTGGCGTAAAGGTTTGGATATACAAGGGCGAAATCCTTGCTGAGGGCAGAAATACCGAAGCAAAGGAGTCTAAGCCGCAGAGAAAGAACTCCAGACGTACGGAAGGAGGTAACAAATAATGTTATCACCAAAAAGAGTTAAGCGTAGAAAACAGCAGCGCGGACGTATGAAGGGTGCTGCTCACAGAGGCAACAAGGTTGTTTACGGTGAGTACGGTATCCAGGCATTGTCGCCTGCGTGGGTTACAAGTAACCAGATAGAAGCTGCCCGTGTCGCTATGACGCGTTACACAAAAAGAGGCGGTAAAGTATGGATAAAGATTTTCCCGGATAAGCCTGTAACGGCAAGACCTGCCGAGACTCGAATGGGTAAAGGTAAAGGTGCGCCCGAGTATTGGGCAGCAGTAGTTAAGCCGGGCAGAGTAATGTTTGAAATCGGCGGCGTTTCGGAAGAAATTGCCCGCGAGGCTCTTCGTCTTGCTATGCACAAGCTGCCGCTCAAATGTAAATTTGTCAGAAAAGCTGACCAAGAAACGGAAGGTGATAGTCAATGAAAATACAGGATATAAGAGACCTTTCAACGCAGGAGCTTGAAGATAAAGTCAAGGACTTGAAGGAAGAGCTTTTTAACCTTCGTTTCCAGAACGCTACCAACCAGCTCGATAATCCTATGAGAATCGTTAGCGTTAAAAAGGATATCGCAAGAGTAAAGACCGTCCTTAAGGAAAAAGAGCTTGGTATTAACACAAGCGTAAATGCGTAGGAGGTGTAGGGAATGAGTGAACGTAATTATCGTAAAGTCCGTATCGGTGAAGTTGTCAGCGATAAAATGGACAAAACAGTAGTTGTCGCTATTAAAGAAAACGTAAAGCATAAGCTTTATGACAAGGTTATTAAGCGTACCTACAAGCTTAAAGCGCATGACGAAGAAAACGTATGCGGCATCGGTGACAAGGTTAAGGTTATGGAAACAAGACCGTTGTCAAAGGACAAGAGATGGCGCGTTGTTGAAATCGTTGAAAAGGCTAAATAAGCTAAAATTAATATCGTATTGTAAGCAGAAATGCACATTATCGAAATAAGATAGGAGGAAATCCGTTATGATACAACAGCAGACTATTTTAAAGGTTGCTGACAACAGCGGTGCTAAAGAGATTCTTTGCATACGTGTTTTGGGCGGCTCTTTCAGACGTTACGGTAACATTGGCGATGTAGTGGTTGCTTCCGTTAAAAAAGCAACGCCCGGCGGTGCTGTTAAAAAAGGTGACGTTGTTAAAGCGGTTATCGTACGTAGTGTAAACGGCGTTAAGAGAGCTGACGGTTCCAAGATTAAGTTCGACGAGAACGCGGCGGTTATCATCAAAGATGATAAGACCCCGAGAGGAACCCGTATATTCGGCCCGGTTGCAAGAGAGCTGAGAGATAAAGAATATATGAAGATTTTGTCTTTGGCTCCCGAAGTACTGTAAGATTCGATATGTTTTGTGCGGGCGTACGCCCAAACAAAATATATCAGGATGATATTTATCCTTATTTAAGATAGGAGGAAGAGAAATGGCTATCAAGATGCATATCAAGACCGGCGATGAGGTAGTTGTTCTGTCCGGTAAGGACAAGGGCAAAAAGGGTAAGGTTTTATCCGTTAACCCCGAAAAGCGTATGGTTATAGTTGAAGGCGTTTCTGTTGCCGCAAAGCATAAAAAGCCTACCAGAATGGGTGAAACAGGCGGCATAATCAAGCAGGAAACACCTATATATGCAAGCAAGGTTATGAATGTTTGCGCTAAATGCAATGCAGCATCAAGAGTCGGACGCAAGATTCTGGAAGACGGAACGCACGTTCGCTACTGCAAAAAATGCGGTGAAACATTTTAATAGAATTTGATGAGGAAGGAGGTTTCACTTTAAATGAGACTCGAAGAGAAGTATACAAAAGAAATCAAAGACGCTTTGATGCAAAAGTATAATTACAAGAGTGTAATGCAGATTCCGAAGCTCGATAAGGTTGTTATCAATATGGGTGTCGGTGATGCAAGAGAAAATTCAAAGGCTGTTGAGAGTGCGGCAAATGATTTAGGTCTTATTACAGGTCAGAAGCCCGTGATAACAAAAGCACGTAAGTCAGTCGCAACATTTAAAGTCAGAGAAGGAATGAACATTGGCTGCAAGGTTACCCTCAGAGGTTCAAAAATGTACGAGTTTGTTGACAGACTCTTTAACGCGGCGCTTCCGCGTGTACGTGACTTCAGAGGTATAAATCCTAATTCTTTTGATGGCAGAGGCAACTATGCACTCGGAATCAAAGAACAGCTTATCTTCCCTGAAATTGAGTATGATAAGATTGACAAGATTCGCGGAATGGACATCATCTTTGTTACAACTGCCGAAACAGATGAAGAGGCAAGAGAGTTGCTTACATTGATGGGCGCACCGTTTACGAGATAACGTCGATAAGGAGGATTAAAGCTTATGGCTAAGAAATCTATGGTTGTAAAGCAGCAAAGAAAGCAGAAGTATTCAACACGCGAATACAACAGATGTAAGATCTGCGGAAGACCCCACGCTTACCTTCGTAAGTTCGGAATCTGCAGAATCTGCTTCAGAGAGCTTGCTTACAAGGGTCAGATTCCCGGCGTAAAGAAAGCGTCTTGGTAATCTGAAGTTTAAATTATATCAAGAAGTCAGGTGACCGACAGAGGATGTCACGGACGGTCAAACCGGCTTCAATTCCGATAAAAAGGAGGTTTAAAATATGCATATTACAGATCCGATAGCGGATATGCTGACAAGAATAAGAAATGCCAACAACGCAAGGCATACAACAGTTGATATTCCCGCATCAAAGATGAAGAAGGCTATAGCCGACATATTGCTTCAGGAGGGTTATGTAAAGAATGTTGAACTTTTAGAGGAAGGCGTTCAGGGAACAATCCGTATAACCCTTAAGTATGCAGAGAACAAGCAGAAGGTGCTGACAGGACTTAAGAGAGTAAGTAAGCCCGGTCTCCGTTCTTACGCATCAAAAGAAGAGCTGCCCAAGGTACTCAAAGGCCTCGGCATTGCAATAATCTCTACTTCAAAGGGAGTAATGACAGACAAGGAAGCACGCCGTCAGAATGTGGGTGGCGAAGTACTCGCGTTTGTTTGGTAAGAAATACTGTAAGTAAGAAAGGAGGAGAATTCATTGTCACGTATAGGAAGAATGCCGATTGAAGTTCCGGCCGGAGTTACGGTCACAATCGGTGAGAACAATGAAGTTACCGTAAAAGGTCCTAAGGGTGAACTTAAGCAGACTCTCCCCAAGGATATGATTATAGAACAAAACGGCAGCGTAGTTGAAGTTAAGCGTCCGACAGACGATAAAGAGCACAGATCTCTTCACGGTCTCACAAGATCGCTTCTTCACAATATGGTTGTCGGCGTAACCGAAGGTTTTAAGAAAGAACTTGAAATTAACGGTGTAGGTTACAGAGCTGCAAAGCAGGGTAAAAAGCTTGTGATGAATCTCGGTTATTCTCATCAGGTTGAGATGGAGGAAGTTGATGGAATCACAATCGATGTACCTCAGCCTAACCAGATAGTAATTTCCGGACCGGATAAGCAGAAGGTTGGTCAGTTCGCTGCAAACGTACGCGAGAAGAGACCTCCCGAACCTTATAAGGGCAAGGGTATCAAATACGTTGATGAACACATCAGACGTAAGGAAGGTAAGGCAGGTTCTAAGAAGTAATTAACCGCCAGGAGGTGTAAACTTAATGATTAAGAAGACTAACAGTAATGTATCAAGACTTGCAAGACACGCAAGAGTTCGTAAAAAGGTTTCCGGTACAACCGAGATACCGAGACTGTGTGTATTCAGAAGTCTTAAAAACATATACGCTCAGATCATTGACGATACCGTAGGTAAAACGTTGGTTTCCGCATCATCTCTTGACGCGGAGCTCAAGGCAAATTACGGCGGCAATAAGGACGCGGCCAAAGCAGTCGGCGCTCTTATCGCAAAGCGTGCACAGGATGCAGGCATAACCGAAGTTGTGTTTGACAGAGGCGGATATGTTTATCACGGCAGAGTTGCTGAACTCGCCGATGCTGCTCGCGAGGGCGGATTGAAATTCTAATTAGTTTGAAAGAGGTGAATCGATAAATGGCAGAGAAGGTTGAAAGAACCAAGAAGCAGCCGCGTATAGAGGCGGATACGCTTGATATACAGGAAAAAGTAGTTCATCTTAACCGTGTTGCAAAGGTTGTAAAGGGCGGTCGTACATTCCGCTTCAGCGCGTTGGTTGTTGTCGGTGACGGCAACGGTCACGTTGGCTGCGGAATGGGTAAAGCGGCAGAAATCCCCGACGCAATCCGCAAGGGTATTGATGACGCTAAGAAGAATATGATTACCGTTCCTATGTTCAAGAGCACAATTCCTCACGAGACCATCGGTGAGTCCGGTGCCGGAAGAGTTCTCTTGAAGCCGGCTTCGGAAGGTACCGGTGTTATCGCGGGCGGTCCTGCCCGTGCGGTGCTTGAACTTGCGGGTATCAGAGATATAAGAACAAAATGCTTGCGCAGTAACAATCCCAAGAATGTTGTTGCGGCAACAATAGAGGGTCTGGCATCACTCAAGAGTGTAGAAGAGGTTGCTCAGCTCAGAGGTAAAAAGCCGGAAGAGATCCTCGGTTAATTAAATAAAAAAGACAGGAGGGTTTATAAATGGCTAATACTATAAAGGTTACTCTTAAAAAGAGTACAATCGGATGCAAAAAAGATCAGATTGCAACAGTTAAGGCTCTTGGTCTTAAAAAAATCAGCCAGACTGTAGAAAAACCTGACAACGCTCAGACAAGAGGTATGATTTTTAAGGTTAAGCACTTGGTGGAAGTATCCGAGTAATTTAAAGCGGTATATTTGGGATTTATCCCGGAAAAACATTTTTTTGATAAAAAAGGAGGAGGTGTTACTCAATGAAACTTCATGAATTATCTCCGAGCGAAGGCTCTAAAAAGAACGGATTCAGAGTCGGCAGAGGTCACGGAAGCGGTAACGGTAAGACAGCAGGTAAGGGTCATAAAGGTCAGAACGCCCGCAGCGGCGGCGGTGTACGCCCCGGCTTTGAAGGTGGTCAGATGCCTATTTACAGAAGATTGCCTAAGCGTGGATTTAAAAACATCTTTGCAAAGCAGTATGTTTCAATCAATGTTGAGGAACTCAATAAGTTTGAAAACGGAACAGAGGTTACGGCTGAAGTATTGAAAGAAGCCGGAATCATCTCTAAAATTTCTGACGGTGTGGTTATACTCGGCCGCGGTGAGCTTAACAAAAAGCTGACGGTTAAGGCTAAGAGATTTAGCGGTTCGGCTAAAGAGAAAATAACAAATGCCGGCGGAAAGGCTGAGGAGGTATAACAATGTTTGATACAATCAGAAATGCGTGGAAGATTGTTGACCTCAGAAAAAAACTTATATATACATTTGTAATGCTGATAATATTCAGATTGGGTTCGACTATTCCGGTTCCGCTGATTGATCCGTCACAGTTACAGAGTATATTTAACACTGAAAACTCGATGTTCGGTTTTATCGATATCGTATCGGGCGGCGCGTTTAAAAATGCGACAATCTTTGCGATGAGTATTACACCGTACATTAACTCTTCAATTATTATGCAGCTTTTATGCGTAGCCATTCCCGCGCTGGAGAGACTCCAGAAGGAAGGCGAAGAGGGCAGAAAGAAAATCGGTCAGATGATGAGATACGGTACGGTTGTACTTGCTCTTATTCAGGCTGTCGGACTTTACTTCCTTCTTAAGAGCTATAACGTTGTAACAAACCCGGGCTGGGGTGCGGCAGTTGTTATCATCTCTACATTTACAGCCGGAACAGCGTTCTTGATGTGGCTCGGCGAGCAGATTACCGAAAAGGGCGTAGGTAACGGTATTTCGCTTATTATCTTCGCAGGTATAGTGTCGAGAATACCGAGTATGGCAAGAACTCTTTATGCATACGTAGAAGGCGGCACGCTTAACTGGATTATGGTTGCCTTAATTCTTGTTTTTGCCCTGCTTATCATTGCGTTTGTTGTAATGATGAACGAGGCAGAACGCCGTTTGCCGGTACAGTACGCAAAGCGTGTTGTCGGCAGAAAGATGTATGGCGGACAAAGCACACATATTCCGATTAAGGTTGCCGGAGCAGGCGTTATCCCGATTATCTTCGCGATGTCAATTATGGCTTTCCCCGGTACAATAGCAAGCTTCTTTGGCAAGAATGCTCAAAGCGGCGGCTTCTGGGGCGGATTCCTGTGGGTATTCTCGGGTCAGTCGTGGATATATGCGGTGCTCTACTTCCTGCTTATTATCTTCTTCACATATTTCTACACGGCAATTCAGTTCAATCCGATTGAAATGTCAAATAATATGAAGAAGAACGGTGGATTTATACCCGGTATTCGTCCGGGCAAGCCCACCTCGGATTATATCGCAAATGTCCTTTCGAGAGTTACTCTCTGCGGAGCATTTTTCCTTGCGATAATCGCAGTTATTCCGATATTTATGAATCTCGGACTGCACATTTCAAACTTCTCCATCGGCGGCACATCACTGCTGATTGTTGTAGGCGTTGCGCTTGAGACGGTTCAGAATATGGAATCTCAGATGCTTATGCGTCATTATAAGGGATTTTTGGAATAAACTGAATATATACGCGGAGTTATCTGCGTTCGTTTACGGAAGAGCAGAAACTGCACCTTAAATTAAAGGGAACGGTTCTGCTCTGTCCGTTTATTCGGCAAGGCTTTTAAAGACATAGGTGCGGAACGGATAAATCCGTTCCCTATACGAATTTGTATTTTGGTTTGTAGGGAACGCATTTATGCGTTTCGGAATTAAGAGACACGGCTTAGACCGATATTTAATTAAACGGAAAGGGTGTAATTTATGAGACTTATATTATTGGCTGCCCCAGGTGCGGGCAAAGGTACTCAAGCAGAGAAGCTGAGCGAACATTTTGGGATTCCCACAATCTCAACCGGCGCCATACTCAGAAAAAATATACAAGAGGGAACCGAGCTGGGCAAGCTTGCAAAAAAGTATATTGATGACGGAAAGCTCATTCCGGATGATGTAATGATAAAGGTGATGGATTCACGTCTTGCGGAGGACGACTGTAAAAACGGATTTATCCTTGACGGATTTCCGCGGACGCTTACGCAGGCGCAGGAGCTTGACAAATCTCATATAAAAATTGACTGCGTGCTGAATCTGAATGTTGCGGACGAAGCGATTATAAATCGCCTTTCGGGCAGACTGGAATGCAGCAAGTGCGCGGCTACTTTCCACAAGATATATCGCAAGCCCAAGACAGAGGGTGTTTGCGACCTCTGCGGAGGCAAGCTTGTTACAAGAGCCGACGACACGCCCGTGACCGTAAAAAGCCGTCTTTCGACTTATCATACGCAGACAGAGCCGCTGCTTAAGTTTTATAAAGAAAAGGGTCTTTTAAAAACGGTTAACGGACAGGACGGTATCGAAAGTACCACCCGTGAAGTTTTGAAGGTTCTTGGCTGAAACAGTATTTAGATTGAATAAGCTGTATAAAATTAAGAGACAGCGAGGGTATTCGAGGTATAATAATGGTAACAATTAAATCAAAATCCGAAATAGAGAAGATGAAGATTGCCGGACAGGTAACATACGGGGCGCTGAAAGCGGTAGAGGCAGCGGTTAAACCTGGGGTTACGACCGCCGAGCTTGACAGAGTGGCTGAAAAATATATACATTCTCAGGGATGCAAGGCGTCGTTTAAAGGATACGGCGGCTTTCCCGCAACAATCTGCGCCAGCGTAAACGACGAGATTATACACGGCTTTCCGGGACCGAGAGTTCTCAAAGAGGGCGATATAATCTGCGTGGATGTCGGCGCGATATACAAAGGTTATAACGGTGACGCCGCAAGAACTTTCGGGGTTGGCAAAATCTCGGATGAGGCGCAGAGGCTTATCGATGTAACCAGACAGAGCTTTTTTGAAGGGCTGAATTATGTAAAAGAGGGGTATCGTATTCACGATATTTCGGCTGCTATCCAGAGATACGTTGAAAAGAACGGATATTCGGTTCTGAGGGGATATTGCGGTCACGGCGTAGGGGCAGAGATGCACGAAGACCCTGAGATTCCGAACTATGTTACATCATCAAGAGGAATCAGACTGAAAGCGGGAATGTGTATCGCGGTCGAGCCGATGGTGTGCCAGTTTGGCCATCACACATATGTGGCAGACAACGGCTGGACGGTAATCACCAAAGACGGCGGACTTACCGCGCATTATGAGAACAGCATTCTGGTTACCGGCGGCGAGCCGTATCTGCTGACCCTTCCCAAAGAGGAGGCAGAGGTCTGAGTTATGGCTGAAATATCCTTGGGAGATATGGTCGTTTCTCTTTGCGGTCACGATAAGGGCGAATATTTTATAGTAATTGCCGCGGATAAGAAATATGTTACGATATGTGACGGACATAACAGAAAAGCCGATAAAAAAAAGAGAAAGAAAATAAAACACGTACGCCCGACGGGGCTTAATACGGATGTAATAAACAATGTGCCGCAGTATGCGGCGGATGCAAATATAAGGCGCGAGATTAAGCGTTTGAAAAAATTAATTTAGCGGAGGTGAATTTGCAATGTCAAAGGAAGATGTTTTAGAGGTTGAGGGAACCGTGCTTGAGGCGCTGCCCAACGCGATGTTTAAGGTTGAGCTGGAAAACGGACACCAGATTCTTGCACATATTTCGGGCAAGCTCAGAATGCACTTTATCAGAATATTGCCGGGAGACAAGGTAACGGTTGAGATATCGCCGTATGATTTGACCAAGGGCAGAATTACGTGGAGAGCAAAATAATAGTATGTTAAAAGCCGGGTAAATCCCGGCTTTTACAGATTTTGTCCGAATGTCGGTTCGGACAGCCGATATCGGGTTAAGAGGACTAATAAACGGAGGGTGTACATATGTTGAAAAAATGTGTTATGTGCTTTGCGGTGGCAGCGGTGCTGGTGTCTTCGGCAGGGTGCGGAAGTTCAAAGCCCGCATCAACGGCGGCTGACGAAAAGTCTTTGGAAAGAGAAACTTCAATAACAATTTCGTGTGCCGGGGACTGCACTCTCGGAACGGACGCAGCTTTCAGCGGCGGAACATTTACCGATGAGGTTCAAAACCAGAACGGCGATTACGGATATTTTTTAAGAAATGTAAAAAAGTATTTTGAAAACGACGACCTGACAATAGTTAACTTTGAGGGAACCTTAACAGACCGCGGAACGCGCCGCGATAAGACATTTGCCTTTCGCGGCAAGCCCGAATATACAAAGATTTTAACCGATGCCTCGGTTGAGGCGGTAACGCTTGCGAATAATCACAGCAGCGATTACGGCGATGTAAGTATGGAGGATACCAAAAAGTATCTTGACGAGGCGGGAATAGTATGGTTTGAAAATCTAAATACAAGGGTTGTCGATGTAAAGGGCGTAAAGGTCGGACTTATAGGATTGTACGATTTGAATGATTCCGCAGAGGGGAATCTGCCCAAGGCGGCAGAGCAGGTAAAAAATGACGGCGCAGAGGTTATTATCGTCCAGATTCATTGGGGAGTTGAGGGCGACAATTACCCGCAGGATAAGCAAATAAGTCTTGCTCATAAGGCGATAGACAGCGGCGCGGATTTGGTTATAGGGCATCATCCGCACGTGCTTCAAGGGCTTGAACAGTATAAAGGCAGAATGATTGCCTACAGTATGGGTAACTTCTGCTTCGGCGGCAATCAGAATCCGAGGGATAAGGATACGATGATATATCGGCAGACGTTTACTGTCAAGGGCGGCAAGGTGACGGATTATACAAATTATGCCGTTGTGCCGTGCTCGATATCGTCCTCGTCGGCAAGAAACAATTATCAGCCGACCCCGGCATCGGGCAGCGAAAAGAAAAGAATTGCGGAAAAAATTCAGAAATTTTCGGACAGGCTCGGTGATACGGCCGTTAAGTTTGAGGATATTGAAATTGAAAGAGGCGGAGATGACGCAAAAGAGAGTGACAGCGGCAAAACCTCGGATAATTCGATGATTTTATAGATGATTTTGTTCCTAAAACACGAAATCAATAAAATTTAAGTCAAAGGGCTTGACAAACATGAAAAAATATGATAATATTATATGGTTCGCTTTATAGGTGGTAGTATGTAAAGCGTTCGAGTCAACTTTAGGAGGTGAAGGATAATGAAAGTAAAGCCTTCAGTAAAACCTATTTGTGAGAAGTGTAAAGTTATTAAAAGAAAAGGCAAAGTTATGGTAATTTGCGAGAACCCCCGCCACAAGCAGAAGCAGGGTTAAGCAAGGTTCATATGGGGCAGGGTCAGGCTTATGAACCACAATTACTTTTAAGCTGATTCCGTGAAAACGGGTGAAATTCTGCTCCGTTTGTTTTTCTAATTAAATGGAGGTGAAATTATATGGCACGTATCGCAGGTGTAGATTTACCTAACGAGAAGAGAGTAGAAATCGGACTTACTTATATCTTCGGAATAGGTCTTTCTACTTCTAAGAAAATTCTTGCGGCAACAGGCATTAATCCCGACACAAGAGTTCGTGATTTGACAGAAGATGAGGTATCTCAGCTCAGAGCAGAGATAGACAACTATAATGTAGAGGGTGACCTCAGACGTGATATCGCTCTTGATATCAAGCGTTTGATGGAAATTAACTGCTACCGTGGTCTCCGTCACAGAAGAAGTCTTCCGGTCAGAGGACAGCGTTCAAAGACCAATGCGAGAACTCGTAAGGGACCGAAAAAGACCATCGCAAACAAGAAGAAATAAGATATGCAATTGTGCATAACTACCGCTTATTTTTTCAAACCGGCAGCGTTTTGAGGCGCTGCAAGATTTATGAGATTTTTCTGTAAAATTATACAGATATTCGTATTTTCAGGAGGTGAAAAATACAATGGCAAAGGCAGTTAAGAAGACTCGCCGCCGCAGAGAGAAAAAGAACATCGAGCGCGGCGCAGCACATATTAAATCTACATTTAATAACACCATTGTTACTATTACAGATGTAGCCGGCAATGCTATATCTTGGGCGTCAGCCGGCGGCCTCGGATTCAGAGGTTCAAGAAAGAGCACTCCGTTTGCGGCACAGATGGCGGCAGAGACCGCAGCAAAGGCAGCTATGGAGCACGGCTTGAAGTATGTTGAAGTATATGTTAAGGGTCCCGGTTCGGGACGTGAAGCGGCAATTCGTGCGCTTCAGGTTGCGGGACTTGAGGTTAATATGATTAAGGACGTTACACCTATTCCTCATAACGGTTGCAGACCGCCGAAGAGAAGACGTGTATAATCTGTAAGTAAAACATAGGAGGTGAAAGTTTAAAATGGCTAAAAATATGCAGCCCGTTTTAAAGAGATGCAGAACATTGGGCATAGAGCCGAGCGTTATGGGCGTTGACAAGAAGTCAAACAGAAACCCTAACCCGAGCAGAAAGAAAATGTCCGAATATGGAATGCAGTTAAATGAAAAACAAAAAGTTAAATTTATATACGGCGTGCTTGAGAAGCAGTTCCGTAAATATTATGTAATGGCAACAAAGAGACAGGGCATAACAGGTGAGATGTTGTTACAGATTCTTGAGACAAGACTTGATAATGTTGTTTTCAGACTCGGTTTTGCCAACACCAGACGTGAGGCGAGACAGATTGTAAACCACGCTCACATTACCGTAAACGGTAAGAAGCTTAACGTCCCGTCTTATCTTGTAAAGCCCGGCGATGTTATTGCGGTAAAAGAAAAGTCGGCTTCTTTGGATAAGTTTAAGGATACGGTTGAGGCAAACTCAACAAGAATCGTTCCCGATTGGCTCGATGTTGACAAGAACACACTTTCAGGTAAGGTAGTTGCTCTTCCGACAAGAGAACATATCGATTATCCGGTAGAAGAGCATATGATTGTTGAGTTGTACAGCAAATAACAGATTGCTGAAGACAAGGCCGCTTGACCTTGTATATATTAGGAGGGCTGACAATGATTGAAATAGAAAAGCCAAGAATTGAATGCATAGAAGCATCCGAAGATAACAAATACGGCAAGTTTGTTGTTGAGCCTCTGGAGAGAGGTTACGGTACAACCCTGGGAAACTCTCTCAGAAGAATGTTGCTGTCTTCGCTTCCGGGCGTTGCTGCCACCTCTGTTAAGATTGACGGAGTAGTACACGAGTTTTCGACTGTTCCCGGAGTAAAGGAAGACGTTACCGAAATTATACTCAACATTAAGAAATTAGCTATTAAGCTGCACTCTGACGCACCCAAGACGGTATATATCAACCACGAGGGCGCGGGAGAAATTTGTGCGGGAGATATTAAGCACGATTCCGATGTGGAAATAATAAACGAGGATTTGCATATCGCAACGCTTAACGAAGATGCAAGACTCTTTATGGAAATTACATTGGATAAGGGAAGAGGATACGTTTCTTCCGACCGCAACAAGCAGCAGCTTCAGCCGGTTATCGGCGTAATTGCTACCGATTCGATTTATACACCGGTTCGTAAGGTTAATTATTCGGTTGAAAATACCCGTGTAGGCAATGTTACGGACTATGATAAGCTGACGCTTGAAGTCTGGACAAACGGAACAATTCCGCCGGCGGAAGCAGTTAGTCTTGCCGCTAAGATTATCAGCGAGCATATGAGTTTATTCGTGGATTTATCAGATGATGCCAAGAATGCGGAAATTATGATAGAGAAGGAAGAGAGCAAGAAGGAAAAGGTTCTTGAAACAACTATTGAAGAGCTTGACCTTTCGGTTCGTTCTTATAACTGTCTTAAACGCGCGGGCATCAACACGGTTCAGGATCTTACTGCAAGGTCTGAGAACGATATGATGAAGGTCAGAAACCTCGGACGCAAGTCGCTTGAAGAGGTTATAGCAAAGCTTGAGACAATGGGGCTTTCGTTGTCAAAGGATGAGTAATGACCGGTTTAATTAAAGAATTTTAAGAATGAGGTGATAATATGGCACACCAGAGAAAGCTTGGCAGACCGACCGACCAGAGACGTGCAATGCTCAGAAATCTGACAACTTCTTTGCTTGAGGCAGGTAAGATTCAGACAACATATACCCGCGCCAAGGAAGTACAGAAGCTGGCTGACAAAATGGTTACACTCGGAAAAACCAACACACTTCACACAAAGAGACAGGCTTTCGGTTATATTACAAAGCGCGAAGTAGTATCAAAGCTTTTTGACGAAATCGCACCCAAATATGCTGAGAGAAACGGTGGTTACACCAGAGTTATCAAGATTGGTCCCAGACGCGGTGACGCGGCTGAGATGGCAGTACTTGAGCTTGTAGACTAATATTTTATTAAAACTTTAAAATCGGATTGCTTCGGCAGTCCGATTTTTAAATTTAAGGGGAATATTTTGTAAAAGTTAACAAATAATAAAATTTAGGTCTAAAATATTGACAAAATTCTCGTTTTGGGGTATAGTAATCTTAATTTGGCTTTGCAGATTTTGCGGAAAGGGGTGTAGAATGAATAAGACTTTTAAATTAACAGTGCTTGTACTGACGCTTGTGATGATAGTGACAGCGGCAATGCTTGGCGTGTTTGCCGCGCAAAAAGTGTCTGATATTTCATTCGGAGATAATATATATGTACACGGCCTTGACGATACAACCGAACAGGTCGGAATGATAAATATGCTTCTTATCGGCGTGGATGATGGCGGATACCGAAGCGATACAATTATGCTTGTCTCAGTAGACGGATATTCGGGCAGAGTGAATATTTTATCTATCCCCCGCGACACGATGATTAAGCCCTCGGGCTATACAACGCAAAAGATTAATGCGCTTATCGGGCTCGGAAGAGAGGCGGCTCTGGCAGGCAAAATAACCGAGCCGGAGGAAATGCTGATTGAAGAGATAAAGACCTTTACGGGGCTTCCGATTCATTACTTTATGTCGGTTGACTTTGATGGCTTTAAGGATATAATTGACGCGCTTGACGGGGTTGATTTTAATGTCCCCTATGATATGAACTATGACGACCCGACCCAGAATCTTCACATTCATCTCAAGGCGGGAATGCAGC
>OLPI01001984.1_pt1 | contig 17027 bp, 17 predicted proteins | sample 1672361 | NCBI WGS metagenome assembly OLPI01 (sample SAMEA3136675, study PRJEB25190) | human gut metagenome
CTCCAGCAGCTGGAAGCGGTATTCCTGCTGCACGTCCGGGTATTTTTCGCGGTCCACCGGGCTCAAAAACATCTCCATCGGGCGCAGCCACAGGCCGCCGTCCCCGTACAGCTTGCGGTAAATGACATAGGTCTCCCCCGTTTCGGAATGGTCGGCCACGCCCTCCACCAGATAATAATCGCCCTTAAAATGACGGTAAACCCGCCCGATTTTAAGCTCCTGCATCCCTTTCGCCCCTCTCCTGTTTCTCCTTAAATTGTAGCCGCCCCGCCGGTGCCTGTCAAGCCGAAAGACCCTGACGGCCACGCTTTTTTCAGGCTGTGAATCACGAAAAGTCCCGTTTTTTCCCTGATAAATCCGCAATAATCCTTGATAAATCCGACTTGCTGTGATATACTTAAACTGTATAATTATAGCTATCGGAAACCACCTGAAAGTGAGGATACTCCCATGGAACCGACCATCGAACGCTGGTACTCAATGAAAGAGATTTGCGAATACCTCGGCGTCAGCCGTGATACGGTACTCGCCTGGATAGAGAAAAGAAATATGCCCGCTGCGAAAATAGGCCGCCTTTGGAAATTCAAAATCAGCGAAGTAGACGCCTGGATGAAGTCCGGCGTGGCGGCGGATAAGTAAGCATTTTGGAGATGCACTATGGCATAGGAAGGGCATCGACCACAGCTACTATTACGAAGGGTACACGACCTTCAAGGCGGAAGATTTGAGCAAGGAATGAGGTGCAGATATGCCGGATCAGAATTGGCAATTTGAACTGGAAGAATATATCAAGCAGGGTGAACCGGACCGAGCCGAAAAAAGCGAGGCGTGGCAGACTGCCATCGGCTTGCAGGCGGTGGACGGGCTGAATACCTCTGCCTATCTGCTGGATACGGCCAAGGATCACATCGAGGGCAAAATCACCATTGATGAAGCCCAGCAGCGCATTCATAGCTATTATGAGCAGCGCACCACCCGCACCGAAATAGAGAACGAAACCAAAGAAGCGGACATTGTTTCCGCCAGAATCGCAAAGCTGTTGGGGGAAAAAGCCTTCCAATTCTCCCCCGCCGAGTGGCTCTCTATCCACCGCAGACTGTTTGAAGGCGTGTTCCGTCACGCCGGACAGATTCGGCAGTACAACATCACCAAGAAAGAGTGGGTACTGAACGGCGACACCGTGATCTATGCGGACTGGAATAGTATCAAGGATACGCTGGATTACGATTTTGCCACTGAAAAACAGTTCTCCTATGAGGGCTTGTCCGTAGATGCGGCGGTGAAGCATCTGGCAAAATTCGCCTCCGACATTTGGCAAATCCATCCCTTCGGCGAGGGAAACACCCGTGCCACCGCCGTCTTTATGATCAAATATATGAAAACCTTTGGCTTCCGTGTGAAAAACGACGCCTTTGAAAAGAATTCGTGGTACTTCCGCAACGCCTTGGTCCGAGCGAACTATACAAATCTGCAAAAGGGTGTTCACTCCACCACAAAGTTCTTGGAGATGTTTTTCAGCAATCTTCTTTTGGGCACGGATTACGAGCTGAAGAATCGTTATATGCACATTGATTATGTGGAGGAAAGCCATCCCCAAAGTATCAATTCCAAAGTTCCAAAGTATCAATTTGATACTTTGGACTGCTCACTGGAAGAACTGGCGGTTTTGGAACTGGTCGCACAAAACCCGGCAATCAAGCAGCAAGAGCTAGTGAACGCAACGGGAAGGTCTATCGCAACTGTAAAGCGGATTATGAAGTCGCTGCAAGATAAAAACTATATCCGCCGAGAAAACGGCAAGAGATACGGAAAATGGGAATTGCTGGTTTGATGATCTTTTCACAGCGGCATAATGGCAAGCTGATACTATTGCGGATTGCAATTACAGTCATTGCATACAAGCTGCTTTCACGTTTAGTTTGTTTGAGGGAGTTCTGATGGATTTTTTATTAAAAGCCTTGGGCATTGGCCTGACAATCGCCGGTGCAAAGAAAATCAAGCACAATATCGGGGAAGAAATCAAACGCAAAAACACCATCTGCCGCTTTGATGGAGGAATTTCCAAGGAAGAGTTCTATACTATGGTAAAGTGCGGCGGAAAAGGAATCAGGCGGATCACCAGCCTGTATGCAGAAGGGGCAATGGTCTATGGTACCGTTCGTTCTAACAGCGGCATCTCCGATTGGTGCTTTAGAATTGATTTTAATGATTACGGAAAACTGACCGGCGCATACTGGCTCTCTACGGGCAACATCGATTCTAATATTCCAAAGCTAGTTGCAAGCCGTATTGCACAGCAAATTAAAAATTATCCCGATTCCGTAGATGGTTCCTTTAAGGAGGAGTTCTATCGTGAGGAAGCCGAACAAAGACGGCGTAAGCAGGCTACTGCATATTGCCCTTATTGCGGAAAGCAAGTTCCGGATGAGGAAGCAAAATTCTGCATGTACTGCGGGATGCGCTTCCGGATTTAATCAAAGCAGGAAGGAGAAACATGAACCTTATAGAAAAGATTCTCGCCAAGGCCATAACCGAAAAGGTGCGTACCGCAGCGGTGCTTACGATTTCCGATCATATGGAAAGCACCCATTCTGTGGATGCGCTCATCAATAAAAGCACTTCAAACAACATACTGGTCATGAAGAGAAGAAGTAATTCTTTTAAGCATGGTTTCACTGTATTCGATGGATTTAATAACAAGAAATATATAGTCAAGCCGGATTTTCTTTCCTTTGGTCGTCCCTGTATTCGTCTCTATGATATTAAAAATGATGAAATCGGTAAGGTTGGGTTAACATCAAATGCAGGCATGGGAACATACACAATCTCCCTTGATGGTAAAGTACTTGGCACGGTTACTCGAAAAGTATCATTAAAAATGAAACTGGAGCTCAACCTTAACGGTTGGCACATGGATGGTGATTTTTTATATGATAATATTACTGTAACTGATATAAACGGAAATCAAATCATGAAGTCCAATAAGGCATTTTCCGCTTCGCGCGAAAGCTATGTGATTCAGATGACTAATCGCCAACATGAGATTATTTGCCTGCTTTTAGTAATGGCTGTTGAGATCATACTTCACGGCAATGAATAGCCAAGCCGGAGCAATATCGGTCCGTCATCATTTTTCCCTATAAAAATTTCAACCCCCGCCACCATAGCGGGGGTTTTAATTTCAATCCGGGGCATCCTTTCCCCCCTCTCACAGCACCACCCGCAGCACAAAGCGATCCCCCTCCACGGAGAACTGGCAGTTGCCGTGCAGCTTTTCCGCCACATAGCGGATGCTCTGGGTACCGAAGCCGTGCCCATCGGCATGGGAAACCGGCATCCCGTTTCGCAATTCGGGCGGCTCCGCAAAGGTATTTTTCACCGAAAGCAGCAGCTTTTCCTCCCGCATCCGCAGGTCCAGCTCGATGCTCCTCTGCTCCGGCGGCAGCTTTTCCACCGCATGGACGGCATTTTCCAGCGCATTGGAAAGGATGGCCGTCAGGTCCACGTCGGAATAGGGCAGCCGCTCCGGCACCTGCACCGTGCATTTATACTCGATGTTCCGTCCGGTGATGCGGTCGGCATAGGAGGACAGAATAAGGTTGATGCTCTCATTTTTGCAGTAACGGCGGGTCGCCGTCCGGTCGGTCGTGGAAATGATCTCGCCGATGAATTCCAGCGCCTTTTCGGTCTCGTTATTCTCTATCAGGCCGGAAAAATTGGTGAGAAAATGCCGCATATCATGCCGCAGCAGCGAAACGGTGTATTCCGACCGCCGCAGCGCCGCGATCTCCTTTTCGGACTGGGCACGCTTCATCTCCATCAGCTGGCCGCGCTGCTCCGCCTCCCGCTTTTCCTCGTACTGCTTAAAGTACATAAACAAAAACAGGATATAGGCGATGCACAGCACAAATCCCAGAAATTCCGCAATGACCGCCCGACCGGAATACAGCAGCTCGGTATAAACATTGGTGGCGTAATCGTACAGATAATAGACCAGCGGCATCAGCCCCAGGATGGCAATATCCTTGGTGGGCTTCGCCAAAAGCTGCGCGGCGGCATCGGAAACATACCGGATAAACAGATAGAACACCAGCGCCGTCACCGCGGTGCGCACCACATAGTAGACCCATTTTTCATCGGTAAAGCTGACCGCCACCAGCCCCACCCATTTGCTCACCTGGCAGCACAGGTAGGCCGTCAGCACCGAAAGGGCACAGTGCGCCATCCGGTATTTATAGTACAGGTGCAAAAAAATGACCAGCGGCAGGTGGATGATCAGGGGGTAGATCCTCTGGGTGCCGGCCTCCCCCCACAGCAGGTTGCTGATGATGCACAGCGCCCCTAGTGCAAGGGAAAAGCACAGCAGCGTCAGCACGTTGCGGCGGTCCATGCGGATGCCCAGAAAGGCAGCCGAAATATACACGCCGAACAGCAGCGTGGTGGCATTATGCAGGATATACAGCACGTTTTCCGGCATCGGTTCCTCCCCTTTTCCTATTCCTCACGGAACATCTGCGCAAAGTACGCCTCCTGAAAGGCCTTTGCATAGCCCCGGGCAATGGGCACGCAGCGCCCGGAACGCATTATGATCTCGGTACTGTTGAAGTGATCCACATTCGGCAGGTAAACCAGGTAGCTGCGGTGGCACTTGAAAAACCCGTCTTCACTCACCAGCTTATCCTCCAGGGAATGCAGCGGCTCGGGGGTATCCACCTCACGCCCCGTCCGCAGGTGGAATACCACCCGCTTATTCTGCGCCTCGGCATATTCCACATCCCCGAAGTACAGCTTCTGGAACCCGAAGGAGGTTTTCAGCACCATGTTTTTCGGCTCGGCGCACAGCATCTGGCAGCAGGCGTCCAGCGCCTCCCGCAGACGGTCGTAGCTCACCGGCTTCAAAAGATAATCCTGCGCCTTTACCTCATAGGACTCCAACGCGAATTCCGGCGAGGAGGTCAAAAAGATGAGCTTCACCGCCGTATCCTGCGCCCGCAGCTCCCGGGCGGTATCCATCCCGTTCAGCAGCGGCATCACAATGTCCAAAATGACGATATCCATGTGGGAGGCGGCATTTCTGGCAATCAGATCATCCCCGTTATTGAAGGGCAGCAGCTCCACCTCCACCCTGCTGTAATCCGCCCAAAGACGAACCATATGCATCAAAAGCTGCAGGTATTCCTTATCATCATCACACAGCCCAATCCGAAGCATCTCGTCACCTCCCGTTATTTTCAGTTCTATTCTATTTTATTGCTGCCCGTTTTGCAACCGTTCTCTTTTACATTTCACGCCGAAAAACGAACATTTCACGCCTTTTCTGTGCTCTTTTCCCGTTTCATGCTACAATGTATTCGATAATTTTCTGCAAAACTGCCCGAGCGAAAGGATGGAGGGACCCGATCGTGAAGAAAAAGCTCTTGTGTCTGCTGCTGGCATTGCTGCTGGTGCTGCCCCTTGCGGCGTGCGGGGATGACCCCGATGCCCCCGACCGTCACCTTGATATCGATGTGGAAAGCGGCGCCTGGAGCATCTACTGGTACCTTTGCGGCAGCGACCTTGAAACCAACTACGGCTGCGCCACGCAGGACCTCATGGAGCTGATGGAGGTCACCCTGCCGGAAAACGTCCGTGTGGTCATCCAGACCGGCGGCGCCAAGGAATGGCAGAACAATGTGGTCAATGCCGATACCCTGCAGCGGTATGTCTATGACAGCACCGGGCTCACCCTGGTGGATGAGCTGCCCCCCGCCAGCATGGGCGATACCGCCACCCTTACCGATTTCCTGCGCTTCTGCAAGACCTATTATCCCGCCGAACACACCGCCGTCCTGTTTTGGAACCACGGCGGCGGCTCGGTCAACGGGGCGGCCTTTGATGAGCGCTACTACCTTGACTCCCTCACGCTGGATGAAATGCGCACCGCCTTCGGGCGGGTGTGGCCGGGCGATGAAGCCGACCCTCCCCTGGAGCTGGTGGGCTTTGATACCTGCCTGATGGCCACCGTGGATGTGGTGGATACCTTTGTCGGAACGGCACGCTATCTCGTGGCCTCCGAGGAGGTGGAGCCGGGCAACGGCTGGAACTACACCGGCTGGGCGGGCGCCCTTGCGGAGGACCCCACTATGGACGGCGCTGCGCTGGGACGGATCATCTGCGATACCTACTACGCCGGCTGTGAGGCGGTGGGCACCCAGAATAAGGCCACCCTTTCCCTCACCGACCTGACCCGCTGCGGCCCGCTGCTGGAGGCTTATGAGGCCTTTGGCGCCGAAGCGCTGGCGGAGGCCTGCGAGGACCCCTCCTTCTTCTCCCGGTTTGCCCGTATCGCTGCGCAAAGCGAAAACTACGGCGGCAACACCCGTGAGCAGGGCTACACCAATATGGTGGACCTGGGCCACATGGCCCGCCAGAGCACCGGCCTGCTGCAAACCGCCGGCGACGTGCTGACTGCGCTGGAGGACTGCGTGCTGTACCGGGTGAACGGCCCCTACCGTGCCGAAGCCACCGGGCTTTCCTGCTACTATTCCTATAACGGCGACCTTGATGACCTTTCCGGCTATACCGCCGTGGGCGCAGGGGAAGCCTTCAAGTACTTCTATTCCTACGAGCTGACCGGGGAGCTGGATCATGCCGGGATGCAGTACATCGCCGACCTGAACTACCACGAGCTGCCCGACGTCCCGAACCTGATGACCACCGAATGGGACGGCCTGCCGCTGCAGGTGGATGAAAACGGCGTATCCTCCCTCACGCTGGGGCCGGAGGCCGACAGTATCCTTGCGGGCATCGGCTTTTCGCTTTACTTCCTCGATGACAGCAGCGACATCATGCTGCTTCTGGGCACCGATAACGACATGAACGCCGACTGGGAAAACGGCATCTTTACCGATAATTTCCGGGGGGTATGGGGCAGCATCGATGGGCACCTTGTCTATATGGAGCTGTGCTATGAGAGCGCGGACTACAACCTCTACTCCATCCCCATCCTGCTGGGTGAAGACCCCTACAACCTGCAGGTCGCCTATGATTTCAACACCGAGGAATGGAGCATCCTCGGCGCCCGCCCCGGCATCGGGGAGTCGGGTATGTCCGATAAGGAGCTGCGCCTGCTGCAGCCGGGGGATGTGGTGACCACCGTGTGGTACTACTCCACCATTTCCGGCGATGACGGCACCGAGGCCTACACTGCGGAGGAATTCACCGTCACCGCGCAGACCTCCTTCTATGAGATCCCGCTGCCCAACGGCCGCTACGGCATGGTATTTGAAATGCGGGACGCCATGGGGCACTACGCCTACACCGAGCCGGTATTCTTCCTGTGCGATGGCGGCGAGATTTCCACCCTGCTGTACAACTGACACCGTTATAGACCGCACTCCGCGGTTTATATAAAAGAAAAATTTTTTGGAGGAACCAAACCATGAACAAGAAACTGCTTGCTATCCTGTTGGCTGCTGTAATGATGCTGGCGCTGGCCGCCTGCGGCGATGAGCCCGCCCCCACCCCCGATCCCGATCCCACCCCCGTGGAGACCCCCGAAGGCGGCGATGAGCCCCAGAGCGTCCTGACCATGTTCACCTTTATGGATGCCACTCCCGAACTCGTCGACACTTCCTGGTCCTTTATCGGCGGCTGCGTTGATGGCAAAATGATGACCGAGGATCAGGTCGCTGCTACCTTGAGCCAGCTGGACGACTACTATATGTTCTACTTCAATGATGAGTCCACCGTCACCCTGTATGAGGGCGCCGATACCGCTACCACCGGCACCTATTCCGCCGCTAACGAAACCACCGTTAAGATCGAGGTCGGCGGCGTGACCTATGCTGCTGTCTTTGCCGAGGGCGAGAACGGCCCCATCATGGTCGCCCTGCTCAATTCCACCGGCACCAACGCCCTGATCTTCGAGATGGTCGTTGAGGGCTGATCCCCGAAAACCGCATAAAAATTCGGGCAGGAGGCAGATGCTTCCTGTCCGTCTTTTTTCTGTGCCGCCCATGCCGCCCCGATCCCGGGCGCCCCATCCGCTTTTCAGGGTCGCCCTGCGCTTCGCTCCGGGCAACCCTTTCCCGCTGCGGGGCGCCCTGCCGTCAGCGTCCCTCCCGTTCGGCCTGCCTGCGGGAAAATTCACACCCGCAGTAGGGCTGGCGGTACAGGCCGTATTCTTTTGAAAGTGCGATCGACCGCTGATACCCGCCCTTCTTCTTAAAGTCGGAGGGCAGATATTCCACCCCGTACTGCGCCGCCGTCTCCGCCCCGATGGCATTGAGCAGCGGGGCGTTTTTGTGCGGGCTTACCGTCAGCGTGGTGGCAAAGTGCAAAAACCCGTTTGCCCGGGCATAGGCCGCCGTCCGCCCCAGCCGCAGCCGGAAGCAGCGCTCACAGCGGCTGCCCCCCTCGGGGGCGTCCTCCAGCCCGGCCGCCGCCCGCAGGAATTCCTTCGGGGAAATATCGTCCTCCACCACCGTCACATCCCCGCAAAAGGGCGCCTCGGCACACAGCCGGCGCAGCTCTGCCAGCCGCTTTTGGTATTCCGCCGGGTCGGTGATATTGGGATTGGAGAAAAACAGCGTAATGGTAAAATACCGGGTCAGGTACTCCAGCACATAGCTGGAGCAGGGGGCGCAGCAGGCGTGCAGCAGCAGCGGGGGGCGGCCCTCCCCGCACAGCCGTGCAATCGCCCGTTCGGTCTCCTGTTGGAAATTCACCTTTTCCATCCCGTTTCCCCCTTTCATTTCCCCTATTATGCCACACCCGCCGCCAAAAGAAAAGAGGGAGCGCCGCAGCGTCCCTCTTTCCGGTTATTCTTTGTGGCAGGAGCCCGACATGGCACAGTGGGCACAGCCGCAGCCGCAGGCCGTTTTGCCCTTTTTCCTGTCCCTTATCAGCTTCACGATCACCAGTGCCACTATGAGGAGCAGCCCGGCGGAAACCAGCACCGTCCCCAAATTCTCCATGATCCATGTCATCATCGGTCGTTCTCCTTCCTGTTATTTAATTTGTTACCGCGCGGCGACCCGTTCCGTTCGGTCAGCCGGGTGGCCTCCTTATAGGGGCGTACCAGCATGTAGATGATAGCAGCGAGTACGATGACCGCAGCGATCACACCAATGATATTGGCATTGCCGGTGAACAGGCCGCCGAACTGGTTGATCATCAGTGCGACCGCATAGGCAAACCCGCATTGATAACCGATGGCAAACCAGGTCCACTTGGGGCTGTTCATCTCACGCTTGATAGCACCGATGGCCGCGAAGCAGGGAGCGCACAGCAGGTTGAATACCAAAAAGCTGTACCCGGTAATGCCGCTAAAGGCTGCCGCCAGCGCCTGATAAACCGTCCCGCTGCCGCCGCTGTACAGTACGCCCAGCGTCCCGACGATATTCTCCTTCGCAACCAGCCCGGTGATGGAGGCAACGGTCGCCTGCCAGTTGCCCCAGCCGAGGGGCGCAAAGATCCAGGCGATGGCGCCGCCGATTCTTGCCAGAATGGAAAGGCTGATCTGATCCTCCTCCAGCATGGCGAACTGCCCGTCCACCCAGCCGAAGCGGGAGGTGAACCATACAAAGATGGTGGAAAGCAGGATGATGGTACCGGCCTTTTTGATGAAGGACCAGCCGCGCTCCCACATGGAACGCAGGACATTCCCCACGGTGGGCCAGTGGTAGGCGGGCAGCTCCATCACAAAGGGGGCGGGGTCGCCCGCAAACATCCGGGTCTTTTTCAGCATGATGCCGGAAATGATAATGGCCGCCATGCCGATGAAATAAGCGGAGGTGGAAACCCATGCGCTGCCGCCGAACAAAGCACCTGCGATCATCCCGATGAAGGGCACCTTGGCGCCGCAGGGGATGAAGGTGGTAGTCATAATGGTCATCCGGCGGTCCCGTTCATTTTCGATGGTACGGGAGGCCATAATGCCGGGGATGCCGCAGCCGGTGCCGATCAGCATGGGGATAAAGGATTTACCGGAAAGCCCGAATTTACGGAAGATGCGGTCCAGCACAAAGGCGATGCGTGCCATATAGCCGCAGGCCTCCAAAAATGCCAGCATCAGGAACAGCACCAGCATCTGCGGCACAAAGCCCAGCACCGCACCGACGCCCGCCACAATGCCGTCCAAAATCAGTCCGGAAAGCCAGTCGGCGGTACCGGCCCGCTCCAGGGCGTTCCCCACCAGAACGGGGACACCGGGCACCCATATGCCGTAATCAGCGGGGTCGGGCTCCTCCCCGATCCTCTCGATGGTCGCCTTGGCCTTTTCATAGTCTACCATGGTCGCCTTTTTGGTGGTGATCGCCAGCGTTTCCTCATTTTCCACCTCATAGGTAAAGGTGCCATCTGCGGCCAGAGAGCCATTTTCTTCGATGTAGGCATCATAGCCGTCCACGATCAGCGAAGCATCGCCGTATTCCTCGGCCAGCTTCCCGTATCCGCCGTCGATGCCCAGCAGGTGCCAGCCATCTCCGAACAGCCCGTCATTGGCCCAGTCGGTCGCGGGGGCGCCCACGCCCACCATGGCCACCCAGTAAACGATAAACATCACCGCGGCAAAGATGGGCAGTCCCAGCCACCGGTTGGTCACTATGCGGTCGATGCGGTCGGAGGTGGAAAGGCCGCCGTGGTTCTTTTTCTTGTAGCACGCCTTGATGACCTCGCCGATGTAAACATATCTTTCATTGGTGATGATGGACTCGGCATCGTCGTCCAGCTCGGCCTCCACCGCCTTGATATCATTTTCAATGTGCTCCAGCACGCCCTTATCGATATTGAGCGCCGCCAGCACCTTATCATCCCGTTCAAAAATCTTGATGGCGTACCACCGCTGCTGCTCCTCCGGCATATCATGCACGGCCGCCTCCTCGATATGCGCCAGTGCGTGCTCCACGCTGCCGGAGAAGGTGTGCTGCGGGACGGTTTTGCCGTTGCGGGCGGCGTCCACGGCAGCCTCTGCGGCGGCCATAATGCCGGTTCCCTTCAGCGCGGAGATCTCCACCACCCTGCAGCCCAGCTGCCGGGAAAGCTCCTCCACGTTGATCTTATCGCCGTTCTTTTTCACGATGTCCATCATATTGATGGCCACCACCACCGGGATCCCCAGCTCGGTCAGCTGGGTGGTAAGGTACAGGTTGCGCTCCAGGTTGGTGCCGTCCACGATATTGAGGATGGCATCGGGGCGCTCGCCCAGCAGGTAGTTCCGGGCCACCACCTCCTCCAAAGTATAAGGAGAAAGGGAATAGATGCCGGGCAGGTCGGTGATGGTCACGCCCTCGTGCTTTTTCAGCCGGCCCTCCTTCTTTTCCACCGTTACGCCGGGCCAGTTGCCCACAAACTGGTTGGAGCCGGTCAGTGCGTTAAAAAGCGTCGTTTTGCCGCTATTGGGGTTGCCGGCCAGTGCTATTCTGATATTCATGCGTTCTCGCCTCTCTTTCTGTCTTTTGGTTAGCATTCACTAACCGTATGCCGTTAAAAATGCGGGGGCCGCCCCGCCGGGATCATTCCACCTCTATCTGTCCGGCGTCCGCCTTCCGCAGGGAAAGCTCATACCCGCGCACCGTCACCTCAATGGGGTCGCCCAGCGGCGCCACCTTGCGGATATACACCTCCACGCCCTTGGTGAGTCCCATATCCATTATGCGCCGCTTAATGGCGCCTTCTCCGTGGATCTTGACCACCCGGACCGTCTCACCGATCTTTGCCTCTTTCAGATTTTTCATCCTCGAACCCTCCTTCTTATTGGTCTGTTTTGCTTTCTTTCTGTACAAAATGGCCCCTGCTCCTCCGCCACGGCGGGCGCCCCTCCGCTTAACTCGTGCTGACCCGTCGTTTCACTCCGGGCAGCCCTCGCCGCTGCGGGTACCCGCCTTCCCCCACCGGGTCTGCCGACCCGCCGGGCTCATCGGGCAGCCTCACCGGGGCGCTGCCGTTATACCATTATCTTTACCGCCATCTCCTTACTGATGGCCACCCGGGTGTCCTTCACATTGACGATCACATTGCCGCCCAGCGTGCTGACCACCGTCACCCCGCCGCCGGCCACAAACCCCAGGTTCTCCAGGTGCCGCTTCACTTCCGGGCTCCCGCCGATCCGCTTGATGATATTTTCCTCGCCTACCTCGGCCAAACTCAAAGGCATCATGTGCTCCTCCGTTTCTCTGCCGGGTGCCGCCCGGTTGATTGATTCGCAGTTAGTCCCTGCTAACTACGCCTATCATAGTCATCTTCCACCCCGTTGTCAATGCATTTTTCCCCGCAAATTCCGTCGTTTTCGCATTTTCGTCAGTCCTGCCCATTTAGTTAGCCAATGCTAACTTTATTCTTGTGCAGATTGCCCCCTTCCTGCCCCCATCTCCCGCTTGCACTTTGCCGCCAAAGCGTGTAAACTATACCCGTAAAGTCTTATTAAGGAGTACGCCATGCTTGAATTACAGCACATCAGCTACGAAACCGAAGAAAACCGTGAAATTCTGCACGATATCAACCTGACCATCGCTGACCGCTTTGTCGCCATCACCGGGCCGAACGGCGGCGGCAAGTCCACTCTGGCCAAAATCATCGCCGGCATTTACACCCCCACCGCAGGCCGCCTGCTGCTGGACGGCGAGGACATCACCGGCCTTTCCGTCACCGAGCGTGCCCGCCGGGGCATCAGCTACGCCTTTCAGCAGCCGGTGCGCTTTAAGGGGCTGCGGGTCGGCGACCTGATGAACCTGGCCGCCGGCAAAAACGCCAATATCGCCGAGGTCTGCGCCTACCTCAGCGAGGTCGGGCTCTGTGCGCGGGACTACATCGACCGGGAGCTGGACGCCAGCCTTTCCGGCGGGGAATTAAAGCGCATCGAGATCGCCATGATTTTAGCACGGGGCACCGCCCTTTCGGTCTTTGATGAGCCCGAGGCCGGCATCGACCTGTGGAGCTTCCAGAACCTCATCCGGGTCTTTGAAAAGATGTACGAAAAGACCCGGGGCAGCATCCTCATCATCAGCCACCAGGAGCGCATCCTCAATATCGCCGATACCATCGTCCTCCTGAAGGACGGGCGGCTGGCGGAATGCGGCCCCCGTGCGGAGGTCCTGCCCCGCCTGCTGCGCAATATCGATACCGCCCCGCCGGTTTGCAGCATGCTTTCCGATACCGTAAAGGAGGTGCGCCCCAATGATCGATGACATCCAAAAAAGACTGCTGAAGGAGATCGCCGACCTCGACAGCCTGCCCGTCGGCGCCTATAATATCCGCGCCAACGGCGCTGCGGCGGGCCGCCATACCACCGCCAATATCGATATCGTCACCAAGACCGACCGCCCCGGCATCGATATCATCATCGCCCCCGGTACCAAAAATGAAAGCGTCCACATCCCGGTGGTCGTCAGCCAAACGGGGCTCAAGGACCTTGTCTACAATGATTTTTACATCGGGGAAAATGCCGATGTCGTCATCATCGCCGGGTGCGGCATCCACTGCGCCGGTGCAGAGGAGACCTCCCATGACGGCATCCACACCTTCCATGTGGGCAAAAACGCCCGCCTGCGCTATGTGGAAAAGCACTACGGCGAGGGCGAGGGGCGCGGCAAGCGGGTGATGAACCCCACCACCATCGTGCATCTGGCGGAGGGCGCCGCCATGGAGATGGAGACCACCCAGATCTCCGGCATCGATGATACCATCCGCAAAACAAGCGGCACGCTGGCCGCCCATGCCACCCTCACCGTCCGTGAAAAGATCATGACCACCGGCGATCAGCACGCCGTCACCGATTTTACCATCGACTTAAACGGCGAAAATTGCAGCACCGATGTCGTCAGCCGCAGCGTCGCCCGTGATGAAAGTAAGCAGGAATTCTACAGCCACATCAACGGCAACAATGCCTGCGCCGGCCACAGCGAATGTGACGCCATCATTATGGATCGGGCCTGTGTCATCGCCACCCCGGCGCTTGTCGCCAACCACGTCGATGCCGCCCTCATCCACGAGGCCGCCATCGGCAAGATCGCCGGGGAGCAGCTCATCAAGCTCATGACGCTGGGGCTGACCGCCGAGGAGGCCGAGCATGAGATTGTCAACGGATTTTTGAAATAATTTTAAGGAGGCCATCCGCCATGAATGTCACCGAGCGTTTTCTTCAGTATGTCAGCTACGGCACCAACAGCGATGAAAAAAGCGAAAGCTGCCCCTCCACCCCGGGCCAGCTGGCGCTGGGCGCCGCCCTTGCAAAGGAATTAAAGGCCATCGGCCTTACCGATGTCGAGCAGGATGCCGACGGCTATGTTTACGGCTATCTCCCCGGCGAAGGCAAAGCCCTCGGACTTCTTGCCCACATGGATACCAGCCCTGCCGTCCCCGGCGACCACATCAAGCCCCGCATCGTCACCTACACCGGCGGCGTGCTGGAGCTGGGTGCCTCCGCCCTCTCCCCCGTCGATTACCCCTTTTTGGCGGATTACATCGGGCAGCAGCTCATCGTCACCGACGGCGCCACCCTGCTGGGCGCCGATGACAAGGCCGGCGTTGCGGAGATCGTCACCCTGTGCGAAATGCTCATCGCCCACCCGGAAGTAAAGCACCGCCCCATCGCCGTCTGCTTCACCCCCGATGAGGAGATCGGCCGGGGCACCGACCGTTTCCGTATGGAACGCTTCCCCGCAAAGGAAGCCTATACCGTTGATGGCGGCGAGCTAGGCGAGATCGAATACGAAAACTTCAATGCCGCTTCGGCAACCGTCACCGTCCACGGGCTCAATATCCACCCCGGCAGCGCCAAAAATAAGATGAAAAACGCCGCCCTGCTGCTGGCCGAGTTCATCGGGCTGCTGCCCGCCGCCGAAACCCCCGCCCATACCGAGGGCTACGAGGGCTTTTTCCACCTGTGTGAAATGTCGGGCGATGAAACCTCCGCCGAGGCCGCCTATATCATCCGGGACCACGACCGAGAAAAGTTTGAGGCACGCAAAACGCTGATGACGCAGACCGTCGAATACATGAACCGCAAGTACGGCCCCGGCACCTTCACCCTGCAAATGACCGACAGCTACTATAATATGAAGGAAAAGCTCACCGGCCATATGCACCTCATCCGCAATGCCGAAGCCGCCATGCAAAAGGCCGGCGTCACCCCGCAGATCGTCGCCATCCGCGGCGGCACCGACGGCGCCCGCCTCTCCTATGACGGCTGCCCTGCCCCAACCTCTCCACCGGCGGCCTCAATTTCCACTCCATCCACGAATTCATCCCCATCCCCGCCATGGAAAAAATGGTGGAGGTGCTGCGCCACCTCGTCACCCTGTAACCCCGCAAAAAAACTCCCCCTACCCATTTCGGGCAGGGGGCTTTTTCGCCGCAGTTCTTTCTTCCTCCCCCTACATTGACATTCTCCTCTTGTGAGAGTATACTATTCTTCAGTTGTCTTTTTTGTGCAAAAATACATTATCGGAGGTTCCTATGCCTGCCCAATCCATCCCGCAGGAAAACAAAATGGGTACGATGCCGGTCAAAAAGCTCATCTTCAATATGGCGCTGCCGCTCATCATCTCCATGCTCATTCAGGCGCTGTATAATATTGTAGACAGCATCTTTGTCTCCCGCATCAGCGAAGACGCCTTCACCGCCGTTTCGCTGGTCTTCCCCATCCAGAACCTCATGATCGCCTTTGCCACCGGCACCGGCGTAGGCATGAACGCCCTGCTATCCCGCCGTCTGGGCGAAAAAAACCGCGAGGGCGCCGAGGCCGTCGCCAATGTCGGGTTGCTGCTGGCTATCTGCAGCGGCGTTGCGTTTGCGCTGTTCGGGCTGTTCGGTACCGGGCTGTTCTTTTCGATGCAAAAGGGCATTTCCCCCGTCATTGCGGAATACGGCTCCCAGTATCTCTCCATCGTCTGCATCGGTTCGGTCGGCATCTTTGTGGAAATCACCGCCGAGCGGATGCTTCAGGGCACCGGCCAGACCCTCATCACCATGTATATCCAGGGGGTCGGCGCCATCCTCAATATCATCCTTGACCCCATCCTGATCTTCGGTCTGCTGGGACTGCCCGCCATGGGCGTGCGGGGTGCCGCCTACGCCACCATCATCGGGCAGCTTGTTGCGGCGGCGCTGGGCGTCATCCTCAATCAAAAGCACAATTCCGATATCCGCATTGACCTTAAAAAAATGCGGTTCGATCTCCCCCTCATCGGAGAAATTTACGCCATCGGCTTTCCGTCCATCCTCATGACCGCCATCGGCTCGGTCACCACCTACCTCATGAACCAGATCCTGCTGGTTTTCAGCACCACCGCAGCGGCAGTTTACGGTGCGCTTTTCAAGCTCAACAGCTTTGTATTCATGCCCATTTTCGGTCTGAATAACGCCGTTGTGCCCATTGTCGCCTACAATTACGGTGCGCAGAACCGCGGCCGCATCCGGCAGGCCACCCGCACCTCAATGATCACCGCCGTTACCATCATGCTGCTGGGCTGGGCGGCGTTCTTCTTCCTGCCCACGCAGCTTCTCTCCCTCTTTGATGCCTCCGCCGCCATGATCGCCATCGGCATCCCGGCGTTCCGCATCACCTCCTTCACCTTCCCGCTGGCCGCCATCAGTATCGTAGCCAGCAGCGTGTTCCAGGCACTCGGGAAAAGCATTTACAGTATGCTGGTCTCGCTCGGGCGTCAGCTCATCATCCTCATCCCGGTGGCGTATCTCTTTTCGCTCACCGGCGTGCTGGAGGATGTCTGGCTCGCCTTCCCCATTGCGGAGGTCGCCTGCCTTGTTTCCTCCCTGTTGTTCCTCAAAAAGATCCTCCGCCGGCTGGATTCCTTCCCGCAGTGATCCCCATGCCCCGCTTGACTCGTCAAGAGGGGCATTTTTGCGCCCATAGCAGCCTCCGCTTACCTCGTTCTGACCCACCGTTACGGCGGGCGCAGCCTCCGCTTACCTCGTGCCGACCCACCGTTACGGCGGGCGCGGCCTCCGCTTAACTCGTGCTGACCCACCGTTACGGCGGGCGCAGCCTCCGCTTAACTCGTGCTGACCCTCCATTTCATTCCGGGCAG
>OLPI01001990.1_pt1 | contig 17002 bp, 18 predicted proteins | sample 1672361 | NCBI WGS metagenome assembly OLPI01 (sample SAMEA3136675, study PRJEB25190) | human gut metagenome
GGGAACCGCCCTGTCCATGATGTAGTGGGCGCACTCGTGGCTGATGGTGAAGCGCCGTCTGCCGCTTTCGTGCTCCTGCCGCAGGCAGCGCTCAATCACGATGGTTCCTCCGGGATACACGCGCCGGACGACGGTTCCGCCCTCATAGACGCGCAGAGGGGTCACGCCGTCCGCAATGAAGCCGATCTTGTCGCTGTCCTCCTCGGCAAAGCTGCGGTACAGCAGGGGCAGCTTCAGAAAGTCCGTAACGAACCCCTCGATGTCCACGCAGCAGGTGCGCTCCGCTTCCTTCCCGAGATATTGGCGGATCAAGCCCTCGCCCAATTCGTCGAGTTCCTCATAGGAAAAAATCCTCATGTCTCACAAACACCTCCTATGGGGAGCGGTCAACATACCAGCGCTGACCCTCCCGATACAAATATCTTACCGCACGACCGATCTTGACGGTGTAGCGGACGCCTTCAAACTCATCGTGAGAAGCAGTACAGGTATGAAGCACCTTTGTCACCTCCCACTGTCTGCCGTCATGCCAGCGGATAAGAAGCGGGCGGATCACGCCGTCCGTATCCACCTCCGCGCTGACGGACACATATTTTTTCTGCATTGCATTTCCTCCGTCAAAGGGCTTTGATCACATGGGTGGCTACGCCCTGTACCCGAAGCCCGGACACATAGATATCCTCCATGTCTTTGTTCTCCGGGTGGAGGTAATAGCTCTGCCGGTCATCGTCATATAAGAGCCGCTTCAGCGTGTTCTTGTCCTCGTCGGTGAGGGCAACGACGATCTCTCCGACCTGGGCGGTATGCTGCTGGCGGATGATAACCAAATCCCCATCGTCAATCTGCGCCCCCGTCATGGAGCTGCCGGAGGCCCGGAGGGCGTAGAAGTCCCCCTTGCCGAAGAAGGACACGGACAGGGGCAGGTATTCCTCCACCTGGGCTTCCTTTTCCTCCGGCGAGCCGCAGGGGATGGAGCCGACAATGGCGGCGGGGCTAACCGCCGGATTCATCCGTCGGATCTTCGGTGTGGAGAGCGTACCGTTTTCGTAGAAAACCATATCCTTCTCCGCCATTGCCACAAGGTATCTGTGTGCGGAGGAAACCGCGATCCTCATGGCTCCGGCAATCTCCCGGACGGTGGGGGTAGAAGAATACCGCTCGAAGTAGCTTTCGATGTACTCCCGGATGCGGAGCATAAGCTCCTCGCTCTTGCTTCTCATATTGTACTTATCTCCTATCCGGAACAATAGTTCCTGATAGCTCTATTATACACATAACTCGGAGAAAGTCAAGAGGGAAAATGAGAAGGTGTGCAATCAGATGCACACCTTCGGGGAAAAATCTTCATTTTTTAGCCTGACAGACGGTGTATGAGGGGCGTTTCATCGGCTGATTACCGTTCGCTGAAGTTCTCCAGCATCCTACGAAAGCCCTCCACCGCTTCCTGCGGTGCTGTGATCTTCATCTTTCCAGAGGAGGCAAACACCCAACCGTAGAAGTTGCTGCTGAGATCGACCGTTACCTGTGCGCTGAAATGGTCTGCATCGACGATCTGCACAGGAACGTCTTCCCCGAAGCGGTCGATAATGCTGTTCATCAGGATGTTTTCGCACAGCAGCGTTACCGTACATTCCTTACCGTTGAGCATGGAGAACTCCTGCGTGAAGAACTCTGATACGTCAAATCCCTTTGGCTTTCTTACAGCAGTTTCGTCTGTGACCTCCATCTGAACAATGCGGTCAACGCGGAATTTTGCGATCTGCTGCCGGTGATCGTGGAATCCGACGAGATAATATGTATCGTTGTTCCAGAGCATGGCGAACGGAGAGACCGAGTAGACTTGTCCGCCGTGCCTGAGAACCCTCTCCTTGGAAGGAGCGTAGTCGAAATAGCAGAAAGAGATTTTCTTCCGTTCCGTGATGGCGGTCTGGATACGGTCTACATTCAGGTAAATGCTCTCATTGGTAGCCTTGGAACGGCTGTCAATGTAGAGATGCCTTTTCAAAAGGGCTGTATCGCCGGGAGCAACGAAGGACGAAAGCCTTTTAACCAGCGCCTTGCTCTTTCGGGGCGTGATAAACCTGGCGGACTGAACGGCGTCGATCAGCAGCTTGACCTCCGGCGCTTCAAAATGCCGAGACGCCACATGGTACAGATTCTGAACCCTGCGGTCTTTGACAATATCCACGCCGAACTCCATTAGCTGTTCGATGTCCTTACGGAGCGTTCTCGGATCGGCAGTGATCTCATGCTGCTTCAAGAAAGCGGAGATATCCGCAAGGGAAGCCGGATGGGCTTCGTCCGTGGTCTCCCAAAGATATTTGAATATGATGAGTATGCGGTTTGTGAGAGCCATGTTGTCCTCCAATCTAACTTAAGAAGTGAAAGAAATGCTTCCTAACATGAATTTTCCACCCTTGCTTGGGAAGCTCGTACATAGGCCTCGCAAACAGAAAAATTCGGTCTTCGCTTAAGTCATAATTATTTAAGCAAGCGGACTGCACAGTTTCGACGATTAGCTTGTCGTTCGGTATTCTGTCTAACGGCTCATAGTATTTTTCGTTGTAGTACGCAAAGTAAGGCAAGTTCTCTTGCGTCATTTCCTCCATGACTTAAATGCTTATTTGAGATACTCATGAGACCAGTTTTTATTCTTCGTCCATTACAGAGAACAATATTAACATGGACACATATATTAGAGCATCATATAGGGGGAGTGCTTATGACTTTTGTCTGTGCTATTCCCACTTAAAACAAATTACAGATAAGACACTACAAACCACTAATATGGCCAAGAGAATTATAAATGATACATAATACTCCTCGAATGGCATGTTAAGCCATGCGCTTTTAAGAACTATTACCGCGTGAGTTAATGGTAAAATGCTTGCACCCTTTTGTACTGCATCAGGCATGATCTCGAATGGGATAGTAGCTCCACTCAGAAAGATCATCGGGAAATAAACAATATTCGCAACGGCTGTTGCGGTTTTTGCACTCTTGAAAACACTTGCTATTAATAGCCCTATGCTAAAGATACAACAAATAACCAAAAGGCTTAATAGCGCAACAGTAACTATTGATCCTCTCAAACGAACGCAGAATACTGCAAGCGCCACTACTACAAGCAAGCCAATTCCAATAATCGTCATTAAGAAATTGACGGCAAATTGTGTTCCGATAATGTTTGCCGGGCTAAGAGTAGTTGCACGCAAACGTTTAAGTACCTTGTTTTGTCTATAAGTGCAAAGCGTTATTGGGAGGCTCATGAGACCAGTAACAGCAGCAATCATACATATGTAAGCAGGAACAGAAACATCAACCGTTCCATATCCACCAAACAACTCACTAGGCTCATTGCCAAAGATGCTGCCAAAGAGAAGTATCATTGAACTGGGGAAAAACATAACAAAGATAAGGTTTATTACGTTTCTAAAAAACAACTTAAACTCAAACACAAACAGAGACATTGTCTTACGCATTTCTTTCACCTCTATCGCTTTCATTAATCAGTCGCAGAAAAACATCCTCCAGTGTCGGACGACTAATTACATAATCCTTGTATGGGATACTGTTTTTATTGAGCAACTCAACACATTTTTCCGGGAAGTCATTATGGTTTACTATAACCGTATATTGATCACCAAGGCAATCAATGCGAACCACTCCGTCTAGAGTGTTTAGTTCTGAAACGACATCTTTGTTACATGTAAATGTTACACGTCTTGTCAATCCTGATGCACTGGTTAATTCCTCTCTTGTCCCTATGTTGACGAGTTGACCGTTATGCATAATACCAATACGATCACAAAGCATTTCTACATCATCCATGTAGTGAGTAACCAGAATGATGGTCACACCGTCTTTCTTTAACTCTTTAAGATACCTCCACAGCTCATGCCTTGCATCGACATCGAGGCCTGTCGTTAGCTCATCCAGAAAAATGATTTTTGGACGAGAAATGAGAGCAAGGACAATAGATAGCTTTTGCTTCTGTCCGCCAGACAAGCTACTAACCGATTTGTTTGCTTTTTCTAAAAGCCCAAACTTTAATAGCAGTTCGTTAATATTTAAGGGATTAGCACAAAGGGATCCGAACAGCTTGCACAGCTCGCCCACTTTTGCTTTATCAGGATAGCTAGTACTTTGAAGTTGCACCGAAATCAAACCATACAAGTCCTCTCTTTTTCTTTGATCTGATGGGTCGATTCCATCAATTGAAATCTTCCCACTCGTCTTTTTTCGCAAGCCTTCCACTGTTTCAACTAGCGTTGTTTTTCCCGCTCCATTCCGTCCGATTATCCCAAATGCCTCCCCATCTGGAATAGTAAGAGAAACATCTGATACAGCACACAAAGACCCGTATTTTACAAAAAGATTTTCGACTTTAATCATATTAACCCTCCTTATACAGCGTCAAACGAATCGTTAGATTTTATAAAGAATACGGCGTAAATCGCATGGGCAATCATCGAAGGAATGACTGTCCCTGTCAATCCAGCAACAAAACACCCTAGTATTGATAAAAACATGCTACCTACACCTATAACAATCGCCTGCACTTTATTGTCAACAAGGTACACTTGATTAAAAATAAACATAATTGTGACAATAAGCATTGCAATGTATGGGTTGATCCCTACTCCTGTAAAGGCGAAAAAGCAAGCGCCTCTAAAGAATAATTCTTCAATACAAGCACTGGAAAAAGGAAACATCCAAGCAATTTGTTTAGGGAATTCCAAGGTTGACTCAATCCAAGCGACTTTATTAATGTTACTTGGAATATCCATTTTAGGTGCGATTGTCAGCATAATATTAGTTGACAGAATTGATAGCGTAACACCACCAATAAACGACATTATAGATAGGTAAACAGGGCTAATCTGTAATGCCTCATTCACTGTGAATATTTCCGCATACGGAACATTGGCAATCCTTAGCAGAAGCCATCCGAAAAGCATCGGCAAACCAAGATAAAGGATTAATACAGCAAAGTAATAAATCCTTTTAGCGTCTCCACGAAAATGTGAACCAATCCACAAAGTGATTTTTTTCCTTTTGCGAGGGCTATCGTAGCTCTTTTTATAGATCAAAAGCCAAATCATCATAAACACCAAGGAGAAAAAAACAATTAGCATTTTCGGCATATTATTTTAACCTCCCTTGCTGCCGTTTTCGTCCAAGTAATAAGACTAATATGTTTTGTAGCATATGAGCTAATATTACTGCAAGGATATTCCCGCCGGTAATGATATAAAATATTGCGAAAATAATCCCCGTGATCCACTTTTGCAGCACAACACTAGCGCCTAACCTTAAATGATTCAAGGCATATGTAATGGAACTTATCAGCACGAATGTCCATGCGTGTAGACCAAGCAGGTTAAGTAATATGTAAGCAAATACTCCTCGATATAGGATCTCTTCAATAAGAGCATACACTATAGTTCCTACCCATAGCTTCCAATCTGCATTGCTCCAGTCTGAGTGGACTGCTATTCTCGTTCCAACTCTTTTTTTCTGGAGTTTAAGCATGATGTATCCGAGGGCATATTCTATTAACAACGCAACAATACCAAGCAATAGACCAGCTATGATTATCAGCGGGTTACTCATCCTTAAATCGAAGGTATTGTAATAAGGAACATATATCGCCACCATCGCCAAGTTGATTAGCATAATAATAATACTAATCAATATGTATTTACTTGCAGCGTTTCTATTGTCTCGCTTCGTTATAAGTGCTATGATCTGTGCTACGCCAGAAGGATAGCATAAAACCGCAAGACTCAAAACACTAAGGGAGAGGGTGGGGGAAAACATTGGTAACACCTCCATACTTTTTAACCCTCGGATGATTACAAAACGGGAAACCTGGTAAACACATTCCACAGATTTCAGGAATAAAGACACGAATGACGGACCATCCTTTGTCACTTACTTCCGGAGGGGTTATGTCGAGATAAACAGCATACTCGCTTATTTTTTTAACTTCCAAAATAAGCTTCTCAAGGATTTCATCCGTGCTGTATCCTCGCAAGGAAGGAATATCAGACAACAAAATATCCTCGCCAGTGAGTTGTTGGATAATCCTCTCTTTCTCCTCAATTTTGACCGGGGCCCCGTAAAAATAGACGTTTGTGTCTAGGTCTGTAAATGCCGATTCGTTAATTGCAAAATCAAACTTTTCGGCATCAAAAACCATCATAAAAGTATTCATCGCAATAATTGCGGTTGATTCCATTATTCCTCTCAGTACTCCATACTCAGCATCCATATCTCCTTGCGTGCCCACGACCATATATGGCGTTTTGTGTTCCTTTCTCTTAAGAATCGACATATATACTGGTATGTTTATGTCGGGCATGGAAATAAGAAGCGGTATTACATCATAGCTTCCATTTTTCCCAAGACCAGATTCCTCCAAGATTCTATTAATGGTTGGATTATCAATGATAACCCTCTTTGATTTTCTCTCTGTATACCATGTTAAGATAAACGCATCAATCTGCAAGTACTCCGTAATTGCATTAATAAGCGCCTTCTTTACAGTTTTATGTGCTGCAGTACCTGTAGAGAATGACGGAACAATTATCGGCTCTCCAGGCCCTTCAGCGTGGTTATAGCCAACAAAGAACTGTTGCCTTGGCACCCATATATCTTCTCCCGGATTAACCAAGGAGTGAGCCTTTACCCAGCCAATTACCTGATCTTTTTTTAGGTGTTCAGGATTGTACTGTGGAAGTAAACTTGCCATCTGCCTTTGTTGTTTCTCAGAAAAAATGTTAAGATATTCAAGGGGCATTGTTTTCCCTTCTTTGGATATGTTTTCATATGAATCATATTTTACACATCCTGACGCATACGAAGATGCCACAACTCCAGCATATCGCTCTACACCTTCACCATTAAATTTAACAAGCGCTTCTGGATAATATTGCCCATATCCGCTAAGGTGATAGTTCATGTCACGCGTAGGGTCCTTAAGTATTATTCTGTGGTAACTAGGCATACTGCCTGTCACGCTCTTTATGAACGGTTCCTTGTTCATTTGGGTGACAGGCGCAACGATGCTTTTCAAGATTCCGGTTTGGCTTCCGTTTATTTCGCGGAAATTATTCATTACATGAGATATTGAGGGATAGAATCTCAGCATATGACTCACTCCCTTCCAAATACACGGCTTGATAAATCATCAATTATCTTTCTTGACGAAATATTAAGCTCTCTAAACTGCGCTTTTGATACAGTCCCACAGGCTTCACAGAAAGGAGCCCGCAGAATGTTTTGCATTTGAATCTCCAAAGTTGGAAGATAAATACTAAGCAAGCGACCAGCGAAACGCGAAGCACCAATGACGCTATACATAAAGCCTTCAGCAAAGCTTAGATTAGCAAGCAAATCCATAAGAAGGACACTTGATTGATTCTTTTTCGTTGTTCCCATTTCTGCCCGGGTTTCTTCAATGAAACGCGCATATTGCACATGATCTTCTAGCCTCGATAGAGCTCTCCTCTCAAAGCATTCTAAACACCCTGTTTTATACGGTTTAGTGGAGAGGAGGTTGATCGTAGGACCATCAATAAAAGCAAGAGTAACTGGCACCCCTTTGTTAATGCTCAATCTATTAATGTTGCGCATAAAACAAACCGAAAGCTGGGAGACGCATATTACTATTGCATGTGCATCTTCTATCCATTTTCCCATTAAGTCAATATTTTCATTTGTTGTAAGAGAATCTATATTCGTCGTTAAATCAACCGTTCTCAGCATGGATGCCTGTTCATCTGACATCATCTTCGCCTTAATGCGGTGGGATTTAACAAGATCACTCCACTTTTTCCTCACACTATCATTGTCTGTATAGAAAACAACTGACTTCTCACCTTCAATGTAGAAATCCCCATCATCCTCAAACAAATTAATTCCACCAGTAAGAATACGAGTAATCTGCTGGTGCAGCAATTTGTCGTTTTCTTCCACAATGAATCCAGCTTCAGCGAGCTGGCTTACTATTGTTTCCGCTTGCTCGCGCTCAAAAGGCTCAAGGACGTATTCGTTAAAAGAATCAAGCGAGAAGCCATTGCCGTTCATGGCCATAAAAGTTTCTTTTAAGCATCTTGAAAACTCTTGGGAGCACCCTTCAAGCGTGATGCTTCCCTCCTCATAGTTCCAAATGCCCTTTCTTAAACGAATCTCGGCATCGTTAATAATGAGGTGAACGTCCGCCTCAAGAGAGTATTTTGTCCTTGTTGTTTCGTTTATCATGATTATCTCCTTTTATATCTGTCCAAATATTGTCATATGGATAATATGCTCATACACCCCATCCAAGCCGAGCATTTCTTCCAAATTGTGTTTTCTGTATCCACCAAGATCACACGCTCCAATTCCTAATGCTGTTGCAGCAAGTTGAGCGTTCATTGCCATTTCGCCTGTCTCAATAAAAGCGTAGGCAAGTCCTGCGTCACCATATTTATTGGAGTTTAGCAAAACATTATACCCATAAAAGATAGCGAAAGAGCTTTTCTTTGCATCTAAAGAGCCATAGTCACATGAATCCGCGAGATTTTCTTCCGTATAGCTACCGATATAATGCAAAGAATGGCTATGCGGATAGTATTCAAATAATCCTCGTTTCAAGCCGGAGACATTGTTAACCCCAACATATAATGAAACAGGAAACATACCTCCTCCGGAAGGATGCGCTCTAACTTCAATTCGATCTACATCGCCCTCCGGCTCATTCATTAGCAGCGAACCAGTAACTCCCTGTGCAGAGAACAGAATGGTTGATAACTCCTTGATGGAAAGAGCTTGTCCACTATAATTTCTTTCGCTTCTACGCTCTTTTATTACGGCACTTAATGAAGCTTTCATCTGAATCGGCTTGGGCAAACGAATAGAAGCCTCATCATCTTCTCGAAGGTGCCTTAAGGCTGAGGAGAGAATTGCATCTCGCGCATAAAACTTTGAAAGACCTGCTCTAAACGCAATATCCGATCCGTCCAAGCGGAAATTCAGAAGATAATCAATCCCTCTAAAGCTATCTGTGGAACCCAACATTCCTCTTTGAACAACATCTGGTGTTCTCAACACTGTTGTGTTTGCATAGGGAGAGGATAGTGGATACTGTGTAGAGAACATTACTGCCGAAGCGTAATATCTATGGTCTTCAAGATATTTCTTGTCTTTTTCGTTCATATAATCGTTATTCAACCTCCGTAATACTAGTGGATTAGAGCGCAACACGACTACTTAGTTAACAGCAGCCAGTTGGTGCATGTACAGTTTTCATGCGCTTTCAGCCCAAATATCTTTTGCCGTATTGAACAGAATTTGGCATGACAGAATATAAGTAATGAGCAACGAATCAAGAGTAGATGCTTTTGTAGACGCAGTATTGTTTCTTAATCGTTGCTCAAGACGCTGTACTGCATTGTAGCGAAATATATCATGGCGCTCAATTGCACTTTTTGAAAGATACTTTTCGTGCAATTCCTCATTTACTGTTATCAACGTTTCTGCGCCAGGAGTTGATAGCTGATACTTCTTACGGCCTGTAATTTGCACAGGTAAATCAGTTTTATATGTTTCCTTAAGAATTACCTTGCCACCACGTTCATCTATTAAAAGGGCTTCCGGTAACTGATAACTAATATGAAGCATCTTTTCGCTTAGGAATGGCATACAAACACGAACCTGTCTATTCCCAATACATTGCGTTGATTGTTGAGTGACGAGATATTCAGGAAGCAATGTTGTCATGGCAATCCACTGACAATTCCTCATTCCTGTATCGTTTCCATAAATGGTTGAAACTTTATTTACCAACGCTTTTTCTGCCTCTGAGAACAATATTTCATCGGTCTCTGCCATAAGATACTCTTTTATTCTTTTGGAGTTTTCATATCGAGCTCTCAATGGCGAAAGAGCGTCCCCTGTTTGATGATATTTGCAAAGATAATAGGGAAGATTACTCCTTCCGATCTGCTTTTCTATCATATAATTTGACGTGTTTATTAGCAGACCATCTGTGAGAAAGTTTTGCGCTACAAATTCTTCTTCAAAGAAATCATATCCCCAGAACAACTCATCCGCGCCTTCACCCGTTAGTATCAAGTCACACCCATGCTCAGAAACCTTTTTTGCCAAATACCAAAGAGAAACAGGGTTGAGTTTCATCACCGGAAACTCTATGTCTGCTATTGTGGCTTCGATACAAGATGCAATAAGGCCATCGTCGATATTGATGCTAATGAGATCATCAAGTCTATTAACTTCTTTAGCCATTATTCTCTGAAAAACCGACTCATCAAAACGCCGATCCTCAAACGTTAAGCAAAAGATATCGACCAAACTATCGTTTATTATTTCTGATGTTTCATGTAATAAGATTGAAGAATCTAAACCTCCGCTTAAATAGACCGCAACACGGTCAGCAGATTTGCATTCTTTTATTATTTCTTCACGTAGTTGGCTTCGCAAAGCACTTGTGAAATCGCTAAGTGCTTTGAATTCACTCGAATAAATACTCGATAAAGAATCGTTAGTAGGATGGTTTGAAATGTTGACTCCGTTACTATCGAACGTAACGCTTTGACTGCATTCAAGCCTCTTTACTCCTATGAAAGCAGTTCTATTACATAATGGAGTCCAGTAAACGAAATTCTCAATAAGTCCTTTAATATCTGGTTTTGGTGATAATTCTTTTAATGAAAAGAGAGCTTTGATTTCTGATGCAAAAAACACATAGCTTGTTGTTTCGTGCCAATAAAGGGTTCCTACGCCGAAGATGCCACGATTAAATGTAACGCCCGTATGATTAACAGTGAAAGCAGGTTCCATCGACCCGTTTTCTGAATCGAGAAGACCTCGCATCATATACAGATGCGATTCATCAACAACATAAGATGACGAGCACCAGCGTTTATTCATTATTACCATCATTCTATTCACGATGGTCTTTTGTTCAGCATCAACAACCAGGTTGTTTTTTGCAACCACTCCTGCAACTGTAAGCATACAGCTCTCCTCCTTCCAAGAATATTATCAGTTTTATTTTAACGCACTAAAGCGGTAAATGCAATCCCCTTTGATGTTATATATAATATAGAATAATGGCTCTGCTTCCACCTGTTGTGAAGAGGAGGAAGCAGAGCCATTAGGTTTTATTTCTTATCCTCTCGGTTTAGCTCATAAAGTTTTTCATTAACCCATTTTGCTTCATGTTTCAATTTCGCCATGATGATAAGGCCAATTATTAACGCTGAAAGCGTTGCAAAAGTTATGTATAAACAGCACTCCAAAAAGGAACCGGAAATCCATCCAGCGAATGATCCAGTCAACAGGAAAACAACCGTGCCGAGAACCATATGAACAAGCACCTTTACAAACAAAGCAATTTTCTCGCTATAATAGATAAGCGAAGAAACCGAAAACCCAAGACTTACAACAATACACGCAAACGCAGATTTCAGGATATGAGAGCCAGAAACTGAACTAAAGTACTGTTCTGCACCACCCGCGCACGAAGACGCGATGTATAACATACAAACAAAAGCAAAGCTCCCTGCGCCTAATCCAATCACAACTGTTAATATGAAACGTTTCATTTCTTTCACCTCTCAATTATTCTTCTTCTCACTTCACGAAGAAACTTTCGCGAAATAAAATCATGCGCACCATTTAGCATCTGTACTTTCATCATTCCGGACGATAGAGGCTCAAAGTGCTGAATTTTTCTTATATTGACAATCGCACCTTTTGAAATCCTTATGAAATCTGAACCTAATAATGCTTCTACCTCGTATAAACGTTTAGTATGTCTATAACTATCGGCAGCACAGTGAATAATGGTTTTCCCTTCCTCCGTCCGAACAATGTAAATGTCTTCTATGTTTATTCTCACAATTCTTTTCTCAGTTCGGTCGTGCACAAAAATCGACGCATTAGCATCATTGGATAGTGCCGATAGTATTCTGTACACTTCTTCATTCATGCGATTTGCATGAATTACCACTATCGGCTCATCTATCTTGTCGGATAAGCTTATTTCAACTTTCATAGAAGTCACATCCTTAAATTTATGATACGATTATGATACAATATGCTTGTGAGAATTTCAACGAAAATACTATAAGTGGGTGAATTTTAACCTTAACTGGTAAAAACAGCCTCATAAAAAGCAACTACTCTACATCCATCAGCAAATCCTTGAATAATATATTGCGAGCCACCTTGACTTTAATAATTTAGTGTGTTAAAGTATCAATAGATAAATAGATGCTCTGGTGGCAACACCATTGTCATAAATACTAACGAAAGGAGAGAGGATTGCCATGTTGACGATTAAGAAAGAGTACAGCGCAACCAGCGTCGTCACTACTCATGTCATGGTTGCCCCCGGTGCCTGCTCAACTTGTGGCGGCGGGAATTGCACCTGCTCCAGTTGCTGTTGCTGCTAATTGTTGTAGATAATGTGATCAGCTTTCTACGACATAGCATAAGGTAAGCCTCTAATCGACCTTAAGATATGATGGTTAACCTATCTTTTACGCCCGAAAGAGGAGCCGATTAGTTCAGCTCCTCTTTTAATGATATAGAATTTGGCAAGCAAGGTCTTTTGGAGCCAAAAGACACCAGGCGGAGACTCTGACGAGTCCCCGCCTTTTGCTTGATGGGGCGTTCCCCATACCCTCTGTAACACAGATTCCATCTGTGGCTGCGCGATGTGCCATCGCTATTTTTCCTCGCGCTGCCGCTCGGTGGTCTGCCGGTTCTGTTCATCCAGCCCCAGCAGATAGGCGGCGTTCGCCTTGTGGATCAGCAGCTCCCGCATCTGCTCCTGCGCCCGGTGGTACTCGGCGTAGGCCGCCTTTTTCTCTGCCAGCAGCCTTGCAAATTCCTCGTTCAGACTCCTGACCGTGGGCAGCTTTTTCAGGCCGAACGCATCAAAGGCTTTCTTCGCCGCCTTGTGGATGAGGATATCCCCCTCATGCTCCGCAAGGTATTTTTTCGAGTACCCCGCCTTGCGGTAGCCGGTGTAAACGCTGCGCGTCCTCGAATAGTTCATGATGTGCGTCCGCAGGGTCTGTATCTCGCCCATACGCGCTTCCGCCGTCTTTATGGCCGCCTTCAAATCATAGAACCGCTTCTCCGCATCGGCGGCGGCATTGACAAGTGCGTCGAAATCGGCAAAGCCCTTTTCTTCCAGATATATCAGCGTCTTTGCCATCTGCTTGAGCTTTACCACCTTCATCGCCTGATCGTAGCGGTAGCCTTTCCCCGAATTGAGCTTTGCCTCAATATCGGCAATCAGCGTAGCGCGCTCCCTGCGCTTCGGATATTTCTTTTTGACGAATGGCTTGTGCGTTCTGCCTCCTGCGAGGACGGCGCGAAGCTCCTGCTCGGAATATCCCTCGCCCAGGGAATCCAGGCGGATGCTCTGTTTCTGGTTTTCGTGCCGCAGCGACAGCCTGCTCTTTCGGGCGACGGAATAGCCGGAAGCCTTCAAAAGCGCCAGCAGCGCGTCGAAGTCCTTTGGCTGCCTTTCAAGTGCCGCGTCTATCGCCATGCGCAGAAGATCGCGGTTGGAGAGCTTGTCGTGACCGCCGCGCCATTTGTTGTAGCTCAGCCCGTGTTTCTGCGGATTCTCCACCACGGACAGCCGGTGCTCGGCGCAGATCAGGTCGGACAGCCTGCGGACGGCGCGGTAGCTCCCGATGAAGTTCTTGAACTTCCGCGTACAGTCCAGAGCCGTGGAGTTCCAGTAGATGTGGTTGTGAATGTGCTTTTTGCCGGTGTGGGTGCAGACGAGAAAAGCGTGCCGGCCCTTTAGGAAGCGTTTGGCAAATTCGTAGCCGATGCGATTGGCCTCCTCCGGCGTAACCTCTCCCGGCTTGAAGGATTGCCGTATCTGATAAGCAATGATATCGCTTTCCTGCACTCGTCCGGTCAGCTCCAGGTATTCTCGCTTGGACAGGGCAAATTCGGAAACGGCGGTCTCCGGTTCGCAGGCGAATGCGGAGATCAGCGCGCCGCCCTCAGTCTTATCCGGATTCATGCCGTACTCCGTCCGGTCGGCAAGGCACTGCGCCAGCGTCTTGCCCTTGTTTAAGTGCATGGGTATGATTCGTGTGGTCGCCATATTCCCTCCATGGAAAAAGACGCAGGAGGGAGCCTGCGCCTTTTCACATTCCGCATATTCCGTTTATCCGTAGATTCGCTCCCTGAGAAGAATCCTCATGCCGATAAACCGCGCTGTGAGCTTCACCGCCAAATAGTGCAGTCCGTAGGGGGAGAGCAGAAACGCAATGCCCAGACAGATGCAGCCGTTCTGCACGTTGCCGTCCACAAAGTAAAAGAAGCCTGAAAGCAGGAACAGGGCGGAGGCGATGACACAGACCACGGCGGAAGCCTTGAGCGCCAGCGTGAGCGCCCATTCCACGATCCACAAAACCAGCATAAGGGGCGCAAGCAGCAGTTTCAAAATGAATTTCATAGTCGTTTTCCGTCCTTTTTGATTTCATTATACAGAAAGAGCTGCCCTAAAACAAGGATGCCGGCAGCATGGGCTTATCGTATATTTCTGCCTGCTCACTGAATGGTGGACAGCTTCATAAGAATTTTGTTGGCAAGTCCCCATAGCTGCTTCTGCTTTTCCAGAATCTCCGCAAGGTCGGTGTCGTAGGCTCTGCCGCTCTCGTTGAGCCGTTTGGCGATCTGATTGATGTTGTTGCTCGTGTAGCGCAGAAGCGATATCATCTGCTTCAGCTCCGGCAAATCCAGCCTGATCACCAGCCCGTCCAGCGCCATCTTCCGCAGGAACGCCTCCTGATTGGTAACGCCGATCCGCGCCATCTTTTCCTTCAGCAGCCGGTGTTCCTCCTCCGTCAGGCGAACGGAGATGCGGATGTTCCGGCGCATGAACTGCGCGCTCACAGGGACGGCTCCTTTGCCTTTTTGACTGCCTCCGCTGCCGCTTCGGGCGGTCTGCTTTTCAGTCTGCCGAGCACCGAGGGCCTGCGCTCATGCGCCCTTGCGTCCTCCCGCACCAGCTTGGTAAACAAATCAACCAGCCCGCTGTGGCTGTTCACCGCCAGATAGCAGTTCCGATCCGTCCCCCATGCGTCGGGGTTCTCCGCGACGGGAACGGTCTTTGCCCATTGTTTGTTGTCCGCAGAGAACCGCCCATCCCAATCCTTCTGCCGGATGGTAATCGCCAGCACATATAAAATGCGCTCATGCCCGAACTGCTCCGCCACCTGCGCGACGGCTTCCCTGTGCAGGACGTTATCGCAATAATGCTCGGAGATCGCCTTCTCGATTGCCTCCTTGCAGGCGGCGCTGGCCTTGTTGGAGGCACGGTAAAGCTCCAGCTCGCCGTTTTCACGGGCGTGCTCGGCGGGAAATCTGTAAACGGGAATATTCTTCATATTGGTGCATCCTTCCTTTCTTTGAACTGTCATACGGCGGCTCCGACGAAGAATGAATTTCGCCGAAGCCGCCGTTTTTTATCGCTCCGCCTTGTTCCTGTGCCTGATTTTGTCCTCGGCGCAGGGCTGGGACAGCGGCGCTTTCAGCTTTGCCAGCACGGAGGGACGCTCCGCCTTTGCGCTCTGCACGGCGGGCGCGCCCTCCGCCATCTGCTCCATGGGCGTGCGGTCGTCGATGTTCAGCTCGGCGTTCAGCTCCGCAAGCCGCGCGGATTTTGTCCGCAGCTCATCCTCCTGGGGGAAGGGCTTGCCCAGCTCCGCCTTTGCCGTCTCCATCTGCGCGGTGAGCGCGTCCAGCGTGTTTCGGACATTCTGCAATCTGTCCGGCATGGCGCTCAAAACGTTGTCGATGCGGGTGAGGTTGCCCCGCGCGTCCTTGCCCAGCGTCACGCGGTGGTTCATCTTACCCTTGAGGGTGAGAATAAAGTCCCGCCCGAAGTCCTCCACGGTCAGGGACATGGCAAAGCCCCGGTAGCTGCCGATGGGAACGGGCTCCATGCCCTTTGCGTCCTTGAAGGCTTCCAGAATGGCAGCGCCTGCGTTGTCCTTATCGGTGAGAAGGTCGCCCTTGACCTCCATGCCCGCAAAACCGTCCACGGGGTGCGGATGCCCGGCGAGCGTCTGCATATCGGCGGTGAAGCCCTCCACGAAGCTCTCGTTCTGCCGGATCTGTTCGGGGAAATGCCTGAGCAGATTGTCCTCCAGACGGAACTGCTGGCTCTGATGGCTGGCCTTCATGAGCTTCAGGCGGGCAACGTCCACATCCAAGTCCATCTTCTCCTTGATACGCTCGTCTCCGGCGCACAGTGCCTTGATCTCGGCGTAGGAAAGAGCAGTCTCGTCCACGTCCTCGCAGGAGCGAACGGGGGATTTTGAGGTCATGATCTGGGAGATGAACTTCTGCTTATTCTCCACCGTCTGCCAGAGGTAGGCGTCGAAGGTGGATTCCGTGACGTAGCGGTAGATGTGTACCTCCTTGTTGCGGTTGCCCTGCCGGATGATGCGCCCGCTGCGCTGCTCCAGATCACCCGGTCGCCACGGGCAGTCGAGGTCGTGGAGCGCGACGAGCCTGTCCTGCACGTTCATACCGGCTCCCATTTTGAAGGTACTGCCCATGAGCACACGCACCTGACCGGAGCGCACCTTTGCAAACAGCTCCTTCTTTCGGACTTCCGTATTCGCCTCATGGATGAATGCGATCTGCTCGCGGGGGATTCCTCTGGCGACGAGCTTTTCCCGGATGTCGTCATATACCGTGAAGCCGGGTTCGTCGGGGTTTTCCTTGTCGATCAGCCGCTGGACGGCGTTGAGCTCCGGGCTGTCCAGGTTCCCGCCCGCCGTCTTTGCCGCCTTCGCCCCGGTCGTGCCGGTTTTCGGGGTGGACAAATCGCAGAACACGAGCTGGGTCAGCCTGTCCGCCTGCCCGTCCTGCCAGATGCGGAGGATGTTGTCCACGCAGCGATTGACCTTGCTGTTCGGGTCGTCCGGCAGGTCGGGGTTGATGA